>ERZ1034962.79-NODE-79-length-54438-cov-118.525274_pt1 | contig 54438 bp, 48 predicted proteins | sample MGYA00520696_ERZ1034962 | MGnify/ENA primary metagenome ERZ1034962 (study PRJEB33766, sample SAMN09781770) | gut metagenome | biome: gut microbiome | host: Homo sapiens | place: Madagascar | study: EMG produced TPA metagenomics assembly of the PRJNA485056 data set...
TATTTTTTATACTTTGGTGGCACTGCCACCATCGGCTATTTTTTGTACTTTGGTGGCACTGCCACCACCGGCTATTTTTTGTACTTTGGTGGCACTGCCACCATCGGCTAATTTTTGTACTTTGGTGGCACTGCCACCACCGGCTATTTTTTATACTTTGGTGGCACTGCCACCATCGGCTATTTTTTGTACTTTGGTGCCAGTGACACCTTCCGCTTCACCGGACTCTTATCGCGGAACGGTTACGCAGGGAGGCCCGTAGTCCTGCCACAATGCCGCTCAGACGTTCTGCTGAAATGGGTTCTGTACGTTTCCGGGTGACAACAGGTTGCGAAGTGGAGCGCCCTCCTGCTCCCGCCTGCATGGGAGCCGATACAGCGACGCGCTGTTTCTGTTTCGGCGGATAAAAATTTCCCTCCCGGGCACGCTTCAGCACCGCAAGCAGCCAGCCCACCGGGTTCTGCAGTGACTGACTGCCCAGCATCCCTGACAGGCTTTCCAGCACACTCCGTGCCAGCGATTCCGGCAACGCCTGCAACTGACTGGTCAGCATGATGGCATCCTCCTCCCTGATTTGCCCCGTCAGCGACGCCGGCAATACGTACGTGTTTTTAATCACACTGTGTGTGATATTACGTACGTAATGGTTCGGTTTCCGAACTCTGTGATAACCTGCTGATTTTCCTGATGGTTCGGAATCCGAACTCTGTCTTTTTTGCCCCATTTTTTTACCCGGTTCGGTTTCCGAACTCAGCTTTTCCGGTGCCGAACTCAGTGTTTTCACCACCGATTCGGTTTCCGAACCCGGCCGCATTCTTTCCTCCGTCACTCGCTGACGGGCAGCCATCTGCCCCGGTGTCTGGGCACTTCCTATCCGGGCTTCCAGCTGACTGATATGGCTGTGGTAGTGACGCATTCCCGGATCATTTTTTATTTCACCCAGAATATCCCGTGCCGTCTGACTGATGGTCCGGTTCCGGCTCATACAGGCTTCTGCCACTATATCCAGATAACGCGGATCCATCGTCTCTGCATCGCAGAACGTCAGGGGCTCGTCATGCTGGGCGTAAATGTTTCCCCGAACCCGGCCTTTATCATCACGTACCCGTTTACACAGGCTCAGCCAGCCCGTGATCCGCAACATCAGCAATACCCGGCTGACGGTTTCTCTGGAAGCTTTTCCCTTTCCCGGGGATGCCAGCTGCAGTTGCAGTTCGTCATAAGTGGGAAAAATGGCCCCCTCATTATTCTGTGCATACAGCCGGATCATCATCCATGCCATCTTGTCCAGCGGTGAAAGACGCGTATCCAGCAACAGACGACGCGGAATGGCATCGTGCACATTGCCGGTGAACAACAGTCCGCTGCGTATTCGCCCCTCCTCCTTCCGGGCTCCGGTGGCCATACGGTGCTTCATTTTTTCCAGGGTATACGCAATCAGGCTTTCCGCTGGTAACGCCATAATCACCTCATTCAGTAGCGGCAATATCGCCGCTTTTTATCCGGTACAAAAATGCTTATTACAGCCCCCTGCCGGATGCAGGGGGCTGGCTAAACATTTTCGATTAATCCTTAATCCCTGCGTCATTTTGCTGCTTCACGCCAATGCCGGCGTCGGTTCTGGCGTAAACAATAACGCCGTCATCAGGACGTTTACGCAGCAGGCATATTCCCGGTCCGGGCCAGAGTGCAATAAATCGTGACTCTCTATTCTCAAGCCGCCAAAATGCTCTCCTGCTCATAACACCAACCGGACGCAACGTTTCTTTCTCTTCCTCCAGTTCCGCAATACGCTTTTTTGCGGCTTCCAGTTCATCCAGCAGATCGGCGATAATATCCACTTCCCTGTGACGGATTTGACGCTTAAACGCAGCCAAAGCCTCATCACAATCAACCTCAGCGTCTGGGCTATCCGGGATAGCCTGATACCACGCCAGCGTCGACTGATAGTTTTGTGCAACTTCACGCAGTGCCTGATAATGAATACTGTTCATTGGTTGTCTCCTGTTCACCGGTAATACAGGATGTACAGGGCGATTAATGCCCACGTCCATAATAAGAGGGTGCCGTATACTGTAATTCTCCATTCTGCATCTTCCAGTTCCGTCACCAGTTCCACAATCACGTCAATTTCCTGATCACCAATGGCCTTCCTGATATTTCCGGCTGCAGCAGCTAATTCCCGCTCAGCGCCCGGACTGTGTCTGTCTGAACGACTCCACGACAGCACATCCTGATATCTTTTTACCGCCTTACTTAACGCCTTCCAGCTAAGCTCATTCATGGGAGTCAATTTCCTGTGCAATACCTTGTCGTCAACAGGGCCGGCCCCGATACTCCGGTCCGGCCTGCACGTTTCATTTACGTCTGGCAGTGTTGTAACGCTCATGACTGAGCAGTTCCCAGGTCTCTCCCCGGTTACGGCTCAGCAGACGCCAGGCGCGTCCGACGTTTATCTTGTAATAACGGCTCTCCCGGTCATTCAGTTGCCGGTAATTACGCGCCCCCTGCCGGAACAGACGGACCATCTGAACCGCCTTACGACAGCAGGCCGGCGGAACGCACGGGCTGGCCAGAATGCCCGGTGCCAGTTCTGTCATTTTCATGACGCATTCCTTACCGGCTCCGTCTGCCGGTCAGCGCACCATCCCCTTACTGCGTGCCAGATGGCCGTCAGCGGGATATTCATCTGCTCCGCAGCCAGCATCATGACATCCAGTCCGTCCGCACTCTCCACATCCGTAATGCCGGCCTTCTGCCATAACCGCCACAGCTCTGCACTTTCCTCATCGCTCAGCGTGACACCACGTCCCGGACGAACATCAATACCGGCAATACGCCGGCGCGCCGCCACATCCACACTGGAAAGTCCAAAGTAAAACGCCATCAGCTCAATGGAGCCCCCCAGCGCCAGTGCACGGTCAATGCGCTGCAGACGTTTCTGCTCCGTCCGGGCCTGCTGCAGCATACGCAGCAGGTTTTCATGATTAATGTCCAGCCGGATAACCGACACTTCCGAGTTCGACAGGTAATGGATTTCTTCAATGGTCAGTCCCTGCAGCATCTGCATTTCTTCCCGGGCCAGTCCCAGAGATTCACAACGACGCAGGTAGCCGCTTTTGAGGTCCATCACCAGTTGCATCAGCAGACCGTTGGTTGCCTGAGATAAGCTGTTATTCATGACGCCTCCCGTATCATCAGCCCCGGCACCATCCGGCGGGCAGTTCCCCCCACACCATGATGCAGTGAGGCATTTTTCCCGGCCTCATACCCCTGCCAGCGGGCCAGGTCACCGCCGCGACAGGCTTTCACCTCCCGGGAGTCCACCGTCTCCATCTCCTGCTGCTCCAGCCAGAGACGCATCAGCCGGCTTTCCTCTTCTGTCACACTGAATGGCATCACCACCTGACGAACGCCCAGAACCCAGCCATCACGGAACTGGGCGGCCCGGGCACGGCGGGTGCTCAGTTTCAGCCGCCGGCTCTGTGTACGGAGATACGCATCCGTTGCGTCCCTCAGCTGACGGCACAGAACATCAAACGCATAAGCCGCCACCTGAGGACGTTCACTGAAACCGTAAAACGTCACACACCGGCGATACCGGCCTCCGGGCATCAACCGCCAGTCGTAATACGCCCTGCAGCCAAATGTCTGTGACACCACCATGACCAGACGAAACATCCACGCCGGAACTTTTTCAGCCTCAGAAGGTGCCCCCTGTGATGAAAAAGTCTGTACCGAAGAAAGTCCGGCATCCTGCTCCGTGATACCGTGTTTCGCCATCAGCTGTTGCGCCCTTGCAAGCGCCAGCCCGGCCTCATGGGCATTACTGTTATTGCGGCTCAGCGCCAGCAGTTTCCTGACCCGTCTGACCAGGCGCTCCTGATGCGGCATATCACTCATTACTTTCCTCCTCCTCATCATCTTCGGGTAACACACTGCGCTGCAGGGCGCGCAGACGGCGCAGCACACTCAGAAGACGCAGCAGCTTCACGGCATGTTCATCATCCAGCAGTGGCCATGCTTCCGGCGCACTGCCACCTGTCAGCAGGTCTGTCAGGCTGACGGGAGACACTGCCAGCGGTGCATCACCGGTCAGCCCCATCAGAAATGCCGTCACCGGCGAACACTTCTCCTCTGCAGTCCCGAAACCAGCCGAGAGATCACTTTCCCTGTCCATGGCAATTTCTTCAGCACAGCCGGCAGACTCAGCCAGTTCCCATGCCAGCCGGAAGGCCTCATTCTGCAGATGCTCAATATCATCCCGTCCTTCAGCAAAATGCGTCACAGACACGGGAAGTGCATCAGGTGTTCCGGACGGCGCTGTATCGCCGGTCATAACGGATGGCACAGCGGCCCCGGCAATCCCCGCTTCCACAGCGTCACCGCTGAAGACCGGCTCACCACCGTACATATCCGGCTGCATCTCTGAACGCCGGACTTTCCCGGCAGAAGAAGGCGCTCTGTCTGCAGTCTCCTCCGGGGAAGGAAGCCCGCATTTTTCAGTGTGGTCTGTGTCAGAAACAGCGTTCTCCGGTCGGGCGATACCCTGCTGTTCGTGCTCAGTACCGGGGGCAGTGCTTTCCGGCACCGGCTCTGCGTCCGTATCCGGCAAACACTCCGGTGCCTCAGACCGGGTACGGGATACCGGTGCACCGGGCTGCCCTGTGCCACTGTCACGGACTGAAGGCGGCACCACCACCGGTTCCGGCTCACCAAAATGGTGACGGCGGTTCCGCTCTTTCGGATCCAGCTCCAGCAGCCACCGGTCGTAGTCCAGGGAGGGATGTGGCAGCGCCTGCAACAAATCGCCAATCAGCTCATCGCGGAACATCTCCAGTGACCACAGCTCCGGCGAATTAAACTTCCGGCAGCTTTCCCCGAACACACGATCAAATTCCACATCCGTGCCGGACGCCAGCGCAAACTGCCCCCAGACACGTTCTGCGTCCTGACGTAACGCAAGCAGATTTCTGACCTGCGGGCTTCCCAGTCCCGACTCCATCAGATCGGGGATCCAGGGGTACAGATATTTCAGGGCATGCTCCATCCGGCTGATGGAGGTATGGCTGACAGGTAACCCCTCATCAGTCAGCAAGGTCGCCAGTTCCCGTATCGTTACCTGACGCTGCAGAGACTCCTCGTAAATCAGGCGCGCTTTGTGAATGCCCTGCGCTTTCTCAATAAAGGTCAGTTCACCGCGAACTTCATTTTCCGCCAGATGACCAATCACACACTGAAGCCGTCCCGGCCAGGGTTTGAACAGCACATGAATACGGTAAAAACGCGGGTCCCCTGTTTCTTTCCAGAGTTCCGTCAGTATCTGGTAACGGGTGTTTCCCCCGTCACTGAAGATATACACATCCGGCTCACTGTCCGGCATACGGGTGACTTTGGGCACCGTATCCAGCCCGCGGGCGTGAATGGAGTTTTTGATGTCGTCATAACGCGGATTGCGCGTGGTGCGCGGGTTATCCGGATTCGGGCGTAACTGGTCCAGCGTCAGAATCATGGGGGTTTCCCCCAGTGCCACCACATTACCGGCAGCACTGGCCTGACGACCGGGCTGCATAATGGCAGCCCCGAGATTCAGTGGTTTGTGTGCCATCACGCATATCCTCCCTGTCCGTCATTTTCAGAGGGCGTAAACAGTGTGTAACGACCGTCGAACCTGACCCGCACCGTGCCTGTGGGCCCCTGACGCTGCTTGCTGACAATGATTTCAGCCTCCCCCTTTGCCAGTGAATCGGGGTTATAGACCTCGTCGCGGTAAATAAACATAATCAGGTCAGCATCCTGCTCCAGTGCCCCGGAATCACGCAGGTCGCCGTTATTGGGGCGTTTATCTGCACGCTGTTCCACCTGACGGTTAAGCTGGGAGAGGGCCAGCACCGGGCATCCCAGCTCCTTCCCCAGCGCTTTCAGGGAACGGGAAATTTCAGCAATTTCCTGTGTGCGGTTCTCCAGCTCCGGCGCCCGAATCAGTTGCAGATAATCCACCATAATCAGAGCGGGTTTACCGTACAGACGGGTATAACGGCGGGCACTGGCACGCAGCGATGACGGTGTCTGCTGGCTGCAGTCATCAATTATCAGGCGTTCACCCAGCGCATCCATGCCTCCGTCACCCAGCGCCATGCCGACCGCAGATGACACCCTCGCCCAGTCCTCATCATCCATGTTGCCACTGCGCAGATGATTCAGTTCCACACGTCCCAGCATGGAAAGCATGCGCAGAATCAGTTGCTCCTTCGGCATCTCAATGCTGAATACCAGAACGCTCTCTTCTGTCCGTCGCCGGGCGGCACTGAGACACATGGACAGCGCCAGAGAAGTTTTCCCCATTGATGGACGGGCAGCCAGCAGGACCAGGTCACCGGGCTGCAGGCCACAGGTCATCTCATCCAGACAGTCAAATCCCGTGGGGGTACCGGTCACACCGCCGGAACCAAGCACACTTTCCAGTTGCTGCAGAACGGTATCGAGCGCGGATGAAAGAGAGGCTTCCGTGCGCTCCCGGAGCGTCCTGTTCTGCGCAAGTGCAAACAGACGCCGCTCTGCTGTATCCAGCACATCCCGTGATGTGGCGTTTGGTGCCGCCACATCAGCAATCAGGGTGTTTCCGGTGGCCTGTAACTGACGCAGAACGCTCTTCTCCACCACAATGCCTGCATAGGCCATGATGTTGGCCGCAGAAGGTGTGTTCTTGCTGAGCTCAGCCAGATAAGCAAAACCGCCCAGTACATCCAGCCTGCTCTGATGTTCCAGGTGCTCTGACAGGGTAATCAGGTCCAGAGGCTGGCCATTCACCGCCAGTTCGGACATGGCACGGAAAATGGCCCGGTGCTGAGCCACATAAAAATCGTCAGGACTCAGCATCAGCACCACTTCATCCCAGCGTTCATTCTCCAGCATCAGGCCCCCCAGAACGGCCTGCTCTGCTTCGTATGCACAGAGAACTGACACTTCAGCCATGGTGTACCCTCCCTCTCTGACTGCCGGAAACCTGGCTATGTGAAAAAAAGAAAAAGGGTGCCGGACGTACAGCTGTCGGGAATAAAATCCCGGTAACTGTCTGTACGTTTTCAGACCGGCAGGTCTGGCAACCCCGGTCAGAAGGTACGGGCAGCATTCGTTCATTCATAACAAGTTGTTTTAAAGGAAAAAATTTATGAATACAGAAAAACAACTGCCGTCCGGCATTGAATCTGAAGTGAAATACACTCTGCAGTTCTGGCTGCTGAGTAACGGAAAGGTCATGACGGAAAAAGACGGGCTCTGTAACCCCTTTCCCCCGAACTGTATTGAATCGGCTCATCCTTTTACTCCGTTTCAACACGTTGAGAAAAAAGCGCTGCCTGACTGGCTGAGAGCATTCCACACTGACGTTTCGCACTCGTAAAAACACGTTCAGCCCGACGGGTCATATTTTCCAGCCACCCGTCGGGGAAAATGTCAGCACCATCACGGGGAAACAAAATCGCTTTCCATTCAGGGTATGAGCGCGGAATACCTCCGGAAGCATTCCGGCTCAGACAGCGACTCACAGTGCAGGCAGCACGGAATGCATATGTCGCGATGCTCTCATCATATGTTGCGATGTTCTCATTATTGCCTTTCTGCAGTTCCACCCGCTCTTCAGCATCAAATGCCAGTGCAGCAAGGCTTGCCCAGCACATGCAGTTCACTGAATCCCCCGGAACGCGCTGCAGCTCCCGGCGCACCATGTTGACCTCCGCACTGAAAAAAGCGTTCTCATCGCCTTCAAGGGCAGCCAGATGCAACGGAAGCCAGACCTGACTGAACCATTCACACATCCGTTCCCGGTTACTGACGGTCATCACTGTCTCCGGGCGGGAACCGTCCTGAAAAACATGTCCGGCGCGTGGAGAACTGTATGAAACATAACCACCATGCACCGCAATGACCGGACGACCTGACGCCGGAAGCCCCACACGACACCCACTGACAATCCGGGTCATCAGCAGGTTCAGTTCAGCCAGCGATTCAGGGCGGGTTAAGACCGCCGGAACCGGAGAATATTTCACTGAGGAAGACATACTTTCACCTCCATATCTCTCAGCCCGCCAGGTGCGTCACTTCCCCGCAGATAACCGGAAACCTGGCTGTGTAAAAAAAGAAAAAAGGGTGCCGGACGTACAGCTGTCGGGAGAAAAATCCCGGTAACTGCCTGTACATTTTCAGACCGGTAAGTTTGGCGACCCCGGTCAGAAGGTACGGACAGCATCTTTATACTCATAACCAATTGACTTAAAAAGGAAAAAAGATGAATACAAATCATCAACAACTGCCGTCCGGCATTGATGACTTCGCTGCGTTCAGTCTGCCGGAAGGTGAAAATACGCTCATCAACATGTCTGAGGAGTTCTGGCGTATGGCCTGTAACACAACGAATGAAACTTACAACCGGCACAAACTGTATCGCCTGCAGTGGCCGGGTGACTGGCTGGCGATTCAGCAGGGACTGAAAAACATCAATAAAAATGTGGCACCACTTAATATCCTGCACAGCTACCTCATTATTCGCGACAACCGCTCTGCGGCCGATGTTGCTGCCATGACAGCAACAGAAATGGAACAGGCTCTTGCTGCTGAACTGGAGGCATATGCATCCACCCCGGGAGCACAGGACGTGTTGCGCAACGCAGAAAGACGTCTGGATAAGCTGGATGACCCGTTCACGGGTAAAGGCTGATTCATCAGCATGCAGCGGACACCACACATGTCCGCTGTCCCCGGTACCGACAGGGATATGTATTACAAAAACTGTCATATCGCCCCCTCTGTTTTTCGATGTTTGCCGGAAACACCACATGAAAAAAGCGGGTCATGCCGCTGACGACGCAGGCGTTCCTGCAAAAGAAAGGCATCACAGCCGGAGCACAGCCCCAGCCCGCTCTCATGATTCACCTTCACCCACTGCCGGGTGTCCTGGCCTGCAGCATCACCAAACCGAACACCGGAATAACCACACCCGATACATACTGTCCGGCTGCGACCTGTCAGAGACTTAAATTCCACGACCACACTCATCCTGTTCACCACGCTCTGGCAGGACACTCAGCGCCCCTTCAATCACAGCCCTGAGACGCTGAGAAGCAATGAGGAGCAGCGGATTATGGTCATAAAAGACCTCACCATTTCCCCCACCCGACTCAAGCAGGGGAAGGCCTGAAGGCACCTTCGGACCTGCAGACATTTCACATAGCTCGTTTTCATTCCACACGTTGTGGAAAGTTATGTGGCTCACAGGAAGCTGCCATTCCTCCTCCAGACGGTCATACAAATGTTTTTTCGCTTCTTCGTAATCTGCAGCCTCAACAAACACATGCACTTCATCGTGTCCGGGGCAGGAAACTGAAGCTGAAGCCACAGCACGCCATATCAGTTTTCTGTTCACAGGCTTTCACCTCCGTTTTCCAGCAGTACATCAAAAAACTCACTCCACTCCGGCAACAGCTCACAGGCCAGGCTGTGCATGGTGACCAGCGCAGAATCACTGCGACGGGCAGACGCTTTTTCAAGACGGTGCACCGGCTGACCGGCTGCGTGTCCCTGTTTGTAAATATTCAGGTCATAAATCTGTGTTGAAAGCAGGGTGACCGCGCCTTCCGGAAGTACTTTGCTGTAGCGACCGGAGTTAATAATGTCGGTCAGCTCCGCCAGTGTTTGTCTGGCCAGCGCCGTATAATCCATGCAGTTAACCAGGGTGCGGACTTTCGGCAGGGGGATACCCAGTTCACGGTAGGGCAACAGGTTTTCCATGACGTTGACTGTGCCACGAATGAACTCACGTACATCCGGCAGAACCGGATTCACCATCCCCACCACAGACTCCGTGGCAGACAGCACAATCATTTCCAGCATGACGGAACGCGCGCCCTGTGAATCCACCACAATGACGTCATAGCTCTGGAAAAGCGGATGCTGGAGCACATTACGCAGACGGAGACGACCATCCGGCGCATGAAGCATGGCCGTTTTCAGTTGTTCATGGGGGTCATTGGAGACTATCAGGTCAAGGCCGTCGATAGCCGTGCGGGAGATGATGTTGTCGGGATGACTGAGGTCAGCCGTGCGCATCAGTAATTCAAAAAGACCGGCCGGCGCTTCATACGTCAGCGGAAAGATATTGCTTGCCGTGGGCTGGGCATGGTCTCCGTCTATCAGCAGGGTACGGAGGCCGGCATCCGCCAGAAAACCGGCAAGATTAGCAGACTGGGTTGATTTTCCTTCGCCACCTTTGGTGGATACAACGGGCAGAATGTTCACTGGCACACTCTCTCTTTAAAATGTGCAACCAATGATCTACACTGAAGACTCCTGCCTGACAGTCTGGATTACCCGTGAAAGCCAGAACAATGGGATTGAAAATCCCCGTGTCCTTGGTTCGATTCCGAGTCCGGGCACCACTTTCACTTCCAGATTCATCTCCCGAACTCCACGAAACTCAAGTATAATCACATCGTTACAAGCAATCTGAACATTCTGAACTCCACCGAACTCTACTGAATTCTTCCTCAATCAAGCGTTCATTGGGGGCCCCGGTGGGGGCTCATTGTGTTCAGTCAGTTTCAGGAGCCCCCATATGGCACTTACAGCCAGACAGGTCGAAACAGCCAGACCTAAAGAAAAAGACTATAAACTCTCTGACGAACGTGGTTTATATTTGCTGGTAAAAACCACGGGAGCCCGCTACTGGCGGCTTAAATACCGGATAGCAGGAAAAGAGAAAAAACTGGCCCTCGGCGTCTATCCCGACGTCTCCCTTGCTGAAGCCAGAATCAAACGCGACGATGCCCGAAAAATTATCTCCGAAGGTGGTGACCCGGGCGAAAAGAAACGAAAGGAAAAACTCACTCAGAAAATCTCTGCCACCAATACGTTCCATGCCCTCGCCACGGAATGGCACCAGCATAAATCTTTGTCATGGTCTGAAAATTACGCCAGAAGCGTACTGGAAGCGCTGGATAAAGATATTTTCCCGTATCTGGGCAAACGAAGCGTTACGGATATCCTCCCGCTGGAAATGCTGGAAATTCTGCGCCGCATAGAAAAACGTGGCTCGCTGGAAAAACTGCGTAAGGTCCGTCAATACTGTAATCAGATTTTTCGTTATGCTATCGCTACCGGACGAGCCACTGTCAACCCGGCATCTGAACTGACCAGCACTCTGGCGGCACCAAAAACAGAGCATTTCCCCCACCTGAGAGCAGATGAGCTTCCTGTTTTTCTCCGGAAACTCGCTGAATATCATGGCAGTCCTGTTACCCGCATGGCGACAAATCTGCTGCTTCTGACAGGCCTCAGAACGATTGAGCTACGGTCCGCAGAATGGTCAGAAATTGATTTTGATAATGCCCTGTGGACAATCCCTGAAAGCCGCATGAAAATGCGACGTAAACATGTCGTACCACTGTCACGACAGGCCACTGACATTCTGCTGCAGCTCAAAACTTTCTCCGGACAATACCGGCTGGTTTTTCCGGGACGTTGTGATATCAACAAGCCAATGAGCGAAGCCAGCATCAATATGGTGCTCAAACGTATCGGCTACGATGGCAGAGCAACCGGTCATGGTTTTCGTCACACCATGAGTACCATTCTGCACGAACAGGGCTTTAATTCCGCCTGGATTGAAATGCAGTTAGCTCATGTGGATAAAAACGCCATCAGGGGTACCTATAATCATGCCCGGTATCTGGATGGTCGTCGTGAAATGATGCAATGGTACGCTGATTACATTGATTCGCTCTCCAGGAGCGCACTATAAATGAGAGCTCTGTGAATATAATAACAAGCCATCCAGTCAGACCACTGAACGGTTTTATTGTGGCTTGATTTATCAACACATTCTGAACTCACTCCAGAGGTCCAAATACTGCTATTGCACCCTGTTCAACACCATAAACAAGTTGCAGGCATACTGACTGAACTTCAGATTCCGGTAGGTGAAAACAGCCTGAATGTTATGGAAATGCATGTACTCACAGGTCAATCAGATAAAACACCGTCAATAACCCCCTTAAGGTTACAAGAGATGACACAACCGAAAATATCTGTGACCATAAATACCGGGTTATAGCGTATGATACATTAGTATAATCAGGCTTCGCCATAATATCGAATGGCAGGCCAGTTATCTGGAATAGCATATATGCAGAATATGAATATTGAGGAAAACTTCTAATGATGCTTCAGTTGCACATAAATCATGCTGAACACATGATGTATCAATATTGGATATCTTATTTATATAAATTAAGTCATTCACTCGTTCTTATTAGCTACATTTAGTTTAAAATGTAGCTATGGTTTTGTTTGATAAATATCGTTATACTAGGAAGATTAATGAGCATTAAGTGAGTTAACATGAGTAAAGCTGATACTGTTCAAAAACTTACATGCATTGAAGGCTTCTGTGGTGCTGGAGGAATGTCCCTTGGGCTTAAGCAAGCGGGGTTCGATATCAAATTAGCATTTGATATCAATGAGGATGCCGTGAAAACATATAATAATAATCTTGGAGGGCATTGTCTTCAATTAGATGCTTCGGTTATTAGCGGTAAGTTTCTTTTAGACAAAGCGGGAATAAACTCCCGACTGGATCTTTTTAGCGGCGGGCCGCCATGTCAGGGCTTTTCCAAACAAAGAAAAGGAGCTCATCTGTTAAATGATGAAAGAAATAAGTTAGTACTGGAATATTCCAGACTGGTAAATGAGCTAAACCCCCGGGCTTTTCTGTTTGAAAATGTCGAAATTTTTGGACAAAAGAGAGGACAGGATTTAATAAGAGAAGTAAAAGAGAAATTATTTAAATATAACATATTCACTTTTTTCATTTGCTCTTCAGATTTTGGCGTTGCCCAGAAGAGAGGGCGCTTTATTATGATCGGAATAGATAAATCTGAGAACTGCGATTATCCTAAACTGGAGAAAGTTGATAACGAACTTACTATCAAAGATGTTATTGGTAATCTTCCTCCCCCTCCTGACGATTATAGTGAACATTGCGAGATACCTAATCATATTAAGTGTAAAATAACTAAACTTAATGAAGAAAGGTTCTCTTATGTTCCCCCCGGAGGGGGGTGGAAGGATATTCCGCATGATTTGAGACTAAAATGCCATCAAAATGTTGATACTAACTCCGGCGGATGGCCTGACGTGTACGGGAGGCTTGAATGGGATAAACAATGTCCAACAATTACTGCGGGATTTGATAGCTTCACCAGAGGCAGATATGGACATCCTTCTCAGAACAGAGCTATAACTCTTAGAGAGGGTGCAATGTTACAAGGATTCCCTGTTGACTATCGGTTTTATGGTAAAAGAGATGCCATAAGATTACAAATTGGGAATGCTGTTCCGCCGCCAGTAGCTAAAGCGGCAGGAACAGCAATTATTAAATGCCTTAATAAACAAAATTATGAAAAAAGCAACTATCAAAACCCTGTTGAGAAGACTAATGAGGATCAGATTCAGCTATTTCCATAAAAAAATCATTTATATCTGACAAAAACTCCCCCATTGATTTGACCGGTATTATACTGGTCAAATCAGCTTGTAAATATCTTTCTGGAATATCACAATAATATATTCCCGCAATACTTGATAAATATTTCTGATACAACCGTATTGTTCCAGGAACACATATATGGTTTACTTCTCGATTAAACTTATCTTGTTGAGTTTCACTAATGCATGCCAAGAAAGAATGAAAAAAATCATTCCCAAAATATGAATCCAGAATTCGTTGATGAGCGAATGGCTGAACAATACGCTCTCTTGTTGTTATTTTTAATGGGATAACTACTCCACGATTAACATTTGCGCGGCTTTTTATTACAAGATCAGTAGAAATATTTACCGAATCTCTAACCCCCTCATCATTTTTCATCGAATCAATCAATGGGATATGCTTTGAAAAAACTTCATTCGGAAGCATTACTTTCAATAGAGCAGCGATATAAATCTCAAAAAATGTACCAGGTGTTTTTCTACTACCTTTCTTCCACAAATCAAAAGCACAGGCAACTGACATAACTGATGTATATATAATTTTATTTGCTACTATTGATTTATCTGAACTCCAGACAGAACTGAGCCGTTTTAAATCAACAAACAAGTTGTCACTTAATTTCTTATAGATACTTACATCTCTGATATATAAATCATCTCTAATAGGTCTTGAGATCTCGTTATTACTAAAGAATGCATAGTAGTCTATTTCTTTTTTCCCTTTAAATGAACCAAAATAACCGTAGTTTGCTTTCTTATCCAAAAGCCACATTGAATACTCGATTAGTTCTAAAGTTATTGGAAGATGATCTATATTCCTGTTATAAAACTTAGATGCTCGGCTAATTAGCGCCCTTAACTTATCCATTTTATCTCCTTATAAATTTATACAAAAATGTATCATATCAATATTTTGCTTACAAAACAGTACATTTTAATATTTTTCTCGATTAATTCCACCCCAATTTACCGACTCCGCTAAAATAAAATTACGGCTAATATCTATCATATTTAACGAGACATTACCATTGAGGGGCAAGAATGCGTGCAATGAATCTTAGTACCTCTTTCAAAACAAGTAATTGGCACAACTCTGCATAAAACATGAACTGATAATTATTGGTAATCAGGCACAAGCTCGTTAGTGAAAATACGATCAATAACGCACTGAGACTGATGGATATCGGTTTATCCCCGCTGGCGCGGGGAACATAGGGTTATTGCTCCACGCCTTTTTGAACACCCCGGTTTATCCCCGCTGGCGCGGGGAACATACGGAAATCGTCAATCTGTTTTTTATTCTGCGCGGTTTATCCCCGCTGGCGCGGGGAACATAACACCTTCCGAAGTTTTGACGGGGGATCTGACGGTTTATCCCCGCTGGCGCGGGGAACATTTCTGGGCCTGTACTGACATTGACGGTAAACACGGTTTATCCCCGCTGGCGCGGGGAACATCCCGAGCGTTCATTCGCCTCACATCATTCAGCCGGTTTATCCCCGCTGGCGCGGGGAACATATAACGTAGCGCTGATTCTGGGCCTGTACTGACGGTTTATCCCCGCTGGCGCGGGGAACATGCTGGAAGAGTACGGCGAAGAGTGGGCGGAGGCGGTTTATCCCCGCTGGCGCGGGGAACATGCCACGTAACATCGTATGGCTGTACTTGCCACCGGTTTATCCCCGCTGGCGCGGGGAACATACTAAAGATTGCACCGCCAATCTTCCGCTCACCGGTTTATCCCCGCTGGCGCGGGGAACATTTCTGGAGCTAGCGCACGCAAGGTATCTCTAGCGGTTTATCCCCGCTGGCGCGGGGAACATGTGAGTTCTTCCTGAATAATCATTCGAACACCCGGTTTATCCCCGCTGGCGCGGGGAACATATAAAACTAAGATGCTTAATGACCTGAAGGCACGGTTTATCCCCGCTGGCGCGGGGAACATATGTTTCTAGCCAACTCACTGAACACAGTAAGCGGTTTATCCCCGCTGGCGCGGGGAACATGAACGATGGGTCGTGGGGGCACGTTCATCTTCACGGTTTATCCCCGCTGGCGCGGGGAACATATCGTCCAGACTCGTGCTGATACTTTCACCAACGGTTTATCCCCGCTGGCGCGGGGAACATGACCTACCCTCCCTGCAGATTAACGATGCTGCCGGTTTATCCCCGCTGGCGCGGGGAACATTTGGTGATGGACTTCGAAACAAATCCGAAATACGGTTTATCCCCGCTGGCGCGGGGAACATTGACGTATAATCGTCACGAAGCGTGTTCTCCACGGTTTATCCCCGCTGGCGCGGGGAACATTGTAAATGCGTTTACGCGCCTCTTTAGCGGCCCGGTTTATCCCCGCTGGCGCGGGGAACATTCAATTTCGCCGGATTCGTTGACAACAACCAGCGGTTTATCCCCGCTGGCGCGGGGAACATGAGGATTACGTTCTTAGTGGCCTTGAATACGCCGGTTTATCCCCGCTGGCGCGGGGAACATTCAGCTTCGGCGCGGCGTTCAGCTTCGGCTTTCGGTTTATCCCCGCTGGCGCGGGGAACATGAAAATTTACGCGATAAACGTTGCAAAATTCACGGTTTATCCCCGCTGGCGCGGGGAACATTTCAACAAGGTCGGCAAGCGTTTTAATATCCGCGGTTTATCCCCGCTGGCGCGGGGAACATTCCTTCTTCCATAACCCCATCTTATAATCGTCCGGTTTATCCCCGCTGGCGCGGGGAACATTTTATTAAATTCGTCGTTAAAACGGTTGTAGGCGGTTTATCCCCGCTGGCGCGGGGAACATACTAAGCATACATAACTGTTTTTAAACAACTTTATTTCACATCAACAATCTACCAACTAAATTCAAACATTTCCTTATTTTTAAAGAACGGATAACTTATTAATTATCAACAGGAAGAAACGAAACCAACCGTAACCCATCCAAATCTACCGGAATACGTCTGTTTTCTCCCCAGGTCTGAAATTCAAAACCCGACTCGGTATTGGTCGCCCAGGCCATCACCACATTTCCGCAACCTGCTAGTTGGGTGATTTGCAGCCAGATCATCTCCCGAATACGTTTGGATGTATCACCGACATAAACGCCAGCACGGACTTCCAGTAGCCAGATAGCGAGCCGTCCACGTAAACGTGGAGGAACATTTTCCGTTACAACTACGATCATACTCATCCGCCGCGTCCTCGATGACCGCTATCGCCTAACGTTTCAGGTTCGGGGATGGCTGGAGGTAGCATATCCGGCGCAGGTTGTGGCGGTTCAATTTCACCGGCGGCAAGCACTTCCTCTATTAACGGAATTAATATGCCCGTTAATTTACTACTACGGAAAATATCGCGGCAGGCCAGCCTCACTTCTTTATCAGGTTCTGCCGGGTGTCTTGCCGCTATTTCAAACGCCTTTGGCACAACCAAATCAAATTTAATGATATCGGCTATGTCATAAACAAATGAAAGCGGTTTTCCACTATGGATGAAACCAATAGCGGGCGCATATCCCGCAGCTAATACTGCCGCTTCAGAAATACCGTACAGGCATGATGTGGCAGCACTGATGCAGCGATTCACAACATCACCTTTTTCCCAGTCTTTAGGATCGTATTTGCGACCATTCCATTTCACACCATATTGTTTCGCCAGTAATGCATAGGTCTGGCGAACGCGGGATCCCTCAATTCCCCGTAGCTGCTCCACTGAACGGCGAGCTGGCGGTGGCTCACGAAAACGTAATTCATACATTTTGCGCACCACCTTCAGGCGTAGATCTTCCGTTAAAGCCAGCTTTGCCTGGTAGAGTAACTTATCAGCACGCGCCCCACCGGGTTGTCCGGAAGAGTAGACGCGAACACCCGCTTCACCGACCCAGACCAGTAGCGTCCCCACCGTGGCGGCCAGATGCACCGCCGCGTGGGAAACTCTCGTTCCCGGTTCGAGCATAATGCAGGCGACCGATCCCACCGGAATGTGCGTGCGGATCCCGGTTTTGTCGATCAGCACGAAAGCGCCGTCCAGTACGTCGATTTGACCGTACTGGAGGAAGATCATGGAGGTGCGATCTTTTAACGGGATCGGACTCAGTGGTACAAACGTCACGCCTCTGCTCCGGGTTTGATCAGCATCAGACCACAGCCGAACGCGCGGCTTTTGCCATACCCCTGACTGAGACGTTGCAGAAATAACCCGGGATCGGTGACCGTAAGCATCCCCGTATAATCCACACTACTGAACTGGATCAGTTGCCGGGAGTTTTCCCGCCGGAGTTGTTGTTGTCGGTAGGCATCAACCGAGGTATCCAGTAGTGTAAAACCACTTCTTTCCCCCTGCGCTGCCAGCCAGTCCAGCGCCGCCTGTTGTTGATGCAACCAGACATCACTTCCTTCCGCCTGTCCCCTCACCTGCCGTTTCGCCTCCATCAGCAGATCGTGGCGCTTGCCCGCTTTACAGATTGTTGGATTCGCCCGCAGGTTGAAACAAAGTTGTTGTCCGGTACTCAGCTCGGGCGTAAATGACCGGCATTCGATGGTGAAAGTTTCACTTTCCGCCGGGCGTTCCTGCGAGAGGACAAAAAAGCGAAACGCGCCCTGGAGTTCTTCCCGACGATAAAGAAATTGCCTTTCTTTGCCGCCAGGGAAGAGATCCCACAACCACTGATGCATCACATATTCACCGCGATCCACCAGATGCAGCAACTGCGCAGGCGAAAGCTGGCCGGTATGTAAGGTTATTCTTGAGAGGTACATGGTTCCTCCTTGCTGAGCCACGGCCCCTGATTGATGGTGCGTTCCCCAAACAGCCACTGCTGACGATTTAAAGGAACATCCCGGCGGCGTAATATTTTGCTTGCGACCAAACCATCGTGCTCCCCTTCCCACCAGCATTCATCCTGAAGTTTCGGGAGTGAGACTTTCAGTTCGCGGAAACGATCCTGATACTGTTGGTATGCGTTACGTAAGACATCAGACGCGTTGCCTTCGAGCAGTAACGGCGCAAGTGGTAACGCCAGCGGATGACTTTTTCGCCCCAGATAAAGCGGAAAAACCGGATGACGTAAACCGTCCTGCAACTGTTCGAGGGTATATGGCGCATCGGGGGTTTTTGCCACAGCTACCATCCACCAGGCGTCGGTGTAGTAGTCGCGCCGGGAGATAATCGCACTTAGCAGTTCAGGATTACTCAACTCTTCGCTACGGCTGAAATAACGCGCTTTACGCACCTCTTTTGGCATCTGGATCGTGTGATAATCCCGTGCCCAGCGCGGGTTACGGCTGGCGCAAACCACCAGTGAATAGTGGCGATTAAACGCGTTTAAGCGTTCGGTATCATCACGCCGGATCCCTACCCCGGCAGCCAGCAGCCCCAGCAATGCTGAGCGCGAAGGCAGTTCATGGGTATGACGCACTTCGCCGGGGGCATCGACGCCCCAGGATGCCATCGGCCCATGAAGCTGAAAAATCAGATATTGGCTCATAAGCCGCCCCTTACGCGCAGATAAAGTCCAGCACGTCCTTCATGCTTCCCTGTTTGTTCATCACGTCAAAACTTGCGTAATCGGTCTTCTGTTCGTAGACCGTATTCATATTTTCGCGAAGAGTTGTAATACGCTGCACCGCCACCTCTAACTGACGGGTGCCATTAATGGGTTCATAGAAAGCTGCCGCCAGAGAACGCGGTTGATCGGTGCCTTTTTCTGCCAGCGCCCAGGAGGCGTAGGCACGGCTGGCAAAGCTATTTTGTTTACCGGTGGGGGAGACTTTAAGCGCGGCTTCCGTAAAGGCACGTATGGTCTGATTAGCTAACGCTTCGTCACCGCCGAGGTTTTCTACCAGCAGATCTTTATCGATGCAGATATAGGTGTAGAACAGCGCAGAACCGAATCCGGTTTCTCCCAGATGCCCGGCACCGGCATCTTCAGAAGCCTGGCGTAAATCATCAACAGCGGTGAAAAAATCATCTTCGACAATCGTTTCACTGACACCAAACGCATGTGCGACCTGGCAGGCGGCTTCAACATTAAACTCAGGTTTATTCGCCAGCATACGACCAAACATGGCGATATCTACCGCCATGCGATCTTTACGTAACAAAGAAAGATCTTCCTCTTTTGGCGCGCGCTTTTCTTCTGCCAGTTGATGGGTCAGCGCTTTTACGGCGTCAAATTCTGCCGGGCTGATATGGACGAGCTGTTCTGTCTCGGCGTTAGTGAGCGGATCTTTTGGTTTTTTGTCGTTTTTAGCTTTCCCAAGATAATCTGCAATTTTTGCTGCCCATTCGATGGCTTTTTTCTCTTCGATTCCTTTCTCAATCAGGATAGTTGCTGCTTCACGTGCAATACGCCCACTGCGAATACCAATATGGCCCGCCAGTGCCTGTTCAAAAAGAGCAGAAGTGCGCCACGCTCGCTTCAGACTTTGTGAGGAAACGCGCAGACGCGTTGCGCCACCCAGCACCACAGTTTTCGGCGCGCCGGTATCATCACGGTTAAGGTTGGCAGCAGGGTAAGCGGTTAACAAATGAAGCTGAATAAATGTTGTCATGAGATAGTCCTTTATTGATTTTGTTCGTTATCGGCGTCGCCAGCCTGGTAATATTCCAGCGCCCAGCGGATACGGATAAATTCGGTTGGCCGCTGCTGGCGGCGGTGATGATTGAGCAGGTCGTCGCTCTCCTGGCACCAGCGGAAAATATCGTCTGCCAAAGAGATAAGATTGACGGAACCATTTAATAATTTGACCGCGCGACGTAACTGACGCAGTAAATCATCCGGTGTTTTGACTGCCGACAGGCGAGTAAAACGCCCTTCAGACATTACCGCCGCCAGCTGCGCGGCAAAAGGCTGCCGTTCATCAATAGTTTTTACATTGGCGCTAACTGCGGCGACCAGCGCCAGTGCGGTAAAACGCCACTCTTGTGCTTCAATTTTCCACAAAGTGTGGGTCTGCATCAGCAGAGAACGAAACCCTTCTGACAAGCAAACATCATTAACCGTTGTGCTACGCCGCAGACTGGCACGATTGCCGCGTTTAGCCTGCAACTCTTCGTGCCATTTGCGCAGCGTGGCTTTGTGCTCCTCTTTTACAATGCTCATTCAGCAGCCTCCTGCTTTTTCTCCCTGGCGGCTTTAGCATTTTGCTTCTCCGCCGATGTTGTAAAATATTTCTTGCGCGCGGTCATGACGCGTTTTAAATCAACGGGCTCATAAGGACTGGTGAATACACGCTCGTCAAAATCCTGACGCGCGAATAACCAAATTTCCTTTTGCCATTTGCCGAGTAATTCATCCGCATCCTGACCGTCTTCAATTTGGCGCACTAACCTCAGGAAGCGATGCTGAGTTTTGTTCCAGAAGTCGATATCCACAAAACTGAAATCACCCCGTGTACCTTTTGGATCGGAGAACCATGCTTCTTTCAGTGCACTCCGTAACAGACTCAGAATCCGTGAAGCTGTTTGCGCAGCCAGCCGCAGCTTCGGTATCTGACCTTCTTTTTTATTGAGCAGTAGCGGGAAATGGTGTTCGTACCTGCAGCGCGCTTTCATGTTGTCGAAATCATAGCCAAATCCCCACAGGCCCACTTTTGCCTGCCTGAGACTACTGGGATTAAAGAGTTTCACCACCATCGCGGGAAGTTCCGTATTGTTTTCTGACTTACCCGTTTCGATAAGGCCTAACCAGTCGCGCCAGATTAAACCACCCGGTTGTGGTTTGACCGAGTAAAACTCGCCGCCCTCTTTAAGTGGCACACGATAAGGCGTTAAGGGATGCTGCCACATGGCATAATTCGCACCGTAATTTCTGGTCGTCATCAGACTCAGAAGCGCGTCACTCTGCTCACCGCAAATATCGCAGTTGCCGACTCTCGTGGTATTAAAATCAATACGAATACGCCGCGGCATTCCCCAGTACGCCTGGAGTTTATTAACCTGCTCATCGGTTACCACCGCACCGGCCTGTTCGCTGGTACGCGTCGGGCCAAGCCAGGGGAAAATCAGCTCGTCAAATTTTTGGGGTAGCGGTAAATCGGCTTCATCCTGCGGCATCACGTTGAGCCACAGTTTGCGCCACAAGGGCGTTTGTGGATTGCCCTGATATTCCTGTAATTCAATCAGAGTGGTCATCGGCCCACCGCCACGCAAACCGGTGCGGTAGCCTTTGCCACCTGACGGCGCATTTAACTGTAGGGAGAACAGAGCTAACGCGGAACAATGTGGGCACAGGTATTCCGTTACACCACGCTTGATAAAGTGGTCTTTATTAAGCTTTGTTGTTTGAACGCCGGGAATCTCAGGCAGTAGCGAAGCGACCGGAACTTTATCTCCTGTGAGCGCCTCGAAATCCTGCATAAATGAAGGTGAGTCCGGGCCAAACTGGAAAGCGTGCTCTAACGGCAGCAATGCTTCCCGTAGCTTTTCGGCTTCCAGTCCGTCTTCCCAGATATCATCCCAACGACGATGATCTTTTGGCGCGAAGCTGGTTTGTAGTAGCCCCAGCAAAAACTGCCATACCGCCCCCTGGAGATCTGCCCGCGGCGCAGCGATATCGACAACATTTTCATCCGCCAGTTCGACTGGCGCCAGTTTGCCTGTCGTTCCGTCTTTAAAACGAACGGGCAACCACGGAGTTGTCAGAAGTGAAAACGAGTTCATATGTATCCTCTCGTAAAAAAGACCATCCCTGGTCGGTTGTCCATCATTCCATCCTTTTCGGTGTATCAACTATTCAGAAAGTCCTGTCGCAGGCATCTCAATCAACCTTGCCTGTCAATCCCTCTGTAGCCGAATACCCGCAACTTTCGTCATCAGTGACTAAAATCACGTTTGCCATTTCCGGATCCTGCCGCTGTTCAATGCACCACTGCCTGAACGCTTCCCCTTCCAGTAAAGAAAACTCATCCCGATGTTTTTTCCACCAGCTTCGACGTACTCTGACAACACTCATCTCCCATGCGTGAGCACCGGTGGCATAAGGCTTCACCACGCCGTTAATACAGGTAGCCAGCCACAGGGAAACAGACTCCTCAGCCAGACGTGTCGACAGTTTTTCCGGGAGGTAATCGTTGATACTGGCGGCATAGCCGGGCCTGAAGTTCAGCACAAACTTTTTAGCCATTGCGCGATCGCAGTAATATTTGCCCACTTGCTCCTGCTCGCTGCGGGCAAATCCTTCCGGCATTACCACGTCCTCACCGTAGACTGATTCAATAAGAAGCCGGGCTGCGTGTGGCATCTGAATAGCACCTTGCTCACGCAGCACACGCTGCGTCAGCCAGATTCGCCCATGATCGGGGTAGACATATGCACTGTTCCGCATTGCACTGCCAAACCATTCGTCATCCGGAGAGTCGTCCCAGACGGGGGCCAGAATCAGCAATTCAGGAGGAGAACGCTCGTCCTTTCCGTCACGCTTTAACTGACCATTAATATCGCGGATATGCCGCTGTAATCGTCCTGCTCGCTGAATCAGCAAATCAACAGGGGCCAGGTCGGAGATCATTTCGTCCAGGTCGCAATCGACGCTCTGCTCTAAGACCTGAGTACAAATAAGGACTTTTCCGGCACGCTGTGAGCTATCTTCTTTACCAAAGCGTGCCAGCGTCTCCGTTTCAATTCGCTGGCGATCGCTAAAAGCAAAGCGGCTATGAAAAAGTGAAAGGCTGGCAGCAGGAATGATGCCGCTGGCAAGTAACTGACGATAAACCTTAATAGCGTCATCGACAGAATTCCGGATCCAGGCGATGCATTTCCCCTGACTTACCGCCGATTCGATACGCGCAATACACTCTTGTTCACTATGAAGCCAACCCACGCTGACGCTACGCTCAACGTCTTTGCGCGTCGCTACCCGGTGTGAGTTCACATCGGATTTCGTGACATGCGTCAGCCAGGGGTAATCATCCTTTTCCAGGAACGGAGCTTCTTGTTGGCCCTCTGCACCACGCGCAAAGGCGGCGACGAGTTTGTCGCGCTGCTGTTGGGATAACGTAGCAGAAAGCAAAATGACGCTGTTTCCGCCACGTGTCTGCCACTCGATCAGCCCTTCAAGAATGCACGACATGTAAGCATCACAGGCGTGGATCTCATCAGCCAGCAGGATTTTATTACTCAGCCCCAGTAGCCGCAGATTATTATGTTTGAACGGCATCACCGCCATCATCGCCTGATCCAGGGTGCCGACGCCAATTTCAGCCAGTAAAGCCTTCTTGTTACTGTCAGCAAACCAGGCCGCACATCCCTGACTGAACGTTTGTTCATCCGGTTCTTCTGACCCGACTAAATCACCAGACCAGAGTGATTCATTAAAGCGGTCCATTAATGTGCGGGCACTATGTGCCAGCACCAGGCTGGGGCGGGATTCTGGCGAATAGAAAGCAAGCCAGGTTTTGACCAGCCGATCGTACATGGCATTGGCCGTTGCCATTGTTGGCAGGCCCAAAAACAAACCCTGTGCTTTCCTCGCAGCCATCAACCTGTGCGCCAGGATAAGCGCCGCTTCTGTTTTACCTGCGCCAGTCACATCTTCCAGAATAAATAACTGCGGTCCTTGCTGGCTGATATCCAGATCCAGCACCTTTTGCTGTAACGGTGTCGGATTCTCAATAAAAGAAAACAGCGTATTAATTCCGGTGAAAGGCGCGGTTTCTGCTTTTGGAGGAAAGACGGTTAATGCGTTTTGAGCCTGAACTAAAGCCTTCTGCCAGTAATCTTCAATATCCATTGTCTGTGCGACGCGGGGAAAGAATCGCGTTGACGATCCCGTCCAGTCTGCGAGTACAACGGTTGCAGAGATATACCAGGAAAGTTGTTTTATAAGTTCAACGCCCTCATCATCATCCCAGAATACAGGGATCTCTATGAGGGAAAACAGTGGTTTGATTGCAAAGAGAAAATCTCGCGCGGCAACTTTATCTTCAGGAAGAAAATTATCCAGCTCATCAATACGGTCAGGCGGTCGACCATGATGCCCGGTAGTTATGGGCATCCATATCTCTATTACACGTGTAAGTTTGCGAGAAGAGAGTGAAGATGAAGGAAGCAACTCCTCACATTCACTTAAATAATAATTCCACAACCAGTAGCCCAGCGTTGAATGAGAGATTTTTTCGTAATTCTTTCTGGAACCTTCCGGAACCTTGAGGTCCGGGTGCAGATAAAGTTGCTGAAAGGAGCGGGCAAATTTACCAATATCGTGCCAGCATAATAACCAGGCGAAAAATTGTGCTGCCTGCTCCGTATCAGCGAAACCTAATTGACGAAAATAGTCAGCCAGTCCGAAGCAATTGCTTTTAACCATTAAATAGCCCATCGCGGCTACATCCAGCGAATGCCAGCAAAGAAGGTGATAGTCGTCGCCACCACCTTTCTCACCACGTCGGGTTTTTCCCCAGAAATTCCAAAAAGTCATATTAATAAAACCTTATCATGCAAGACCTGAATATATTCACGCTGTATTGCTTTACAAAAGTCGAAAACAGTTTCACACATCTTTAATATCTATCCATTTCAGGACAAATCAAAAAACTTAAATATTCTCCCACACACACCATTTTTTGTGTAATCCGCCATAAAACAACAATAATTTGACAGTCTGGCTGTATGTCACAACTCTGTCGGTAAATAATCGGAAATATCACGGCACCGGTTATATTTACCCTTATTTTGACAGGTAGTTCAGAATCCAAACAAATAATTTATTGCTGATGGAACAACTGCTGTTGTTTTCGCGGGGATCTGGGGGCATACGTAAGCGTAAAGCCAGCACAGCCTGTTATACTGATTCCCTGCAGAATAAGTTAGAACCCTGCCTGATTCAGAAGGCGTTTTCTTCATCGCATAAAAGTAAGCGGCTCGCCAGAACCGTATTGATATTTACTGAGAGCTCAGATCACCTTTCCAGGGTAACAGATCGCGTACCCGGTTTGCCGGCCAGTCCTGGATATGTTCAATGACGTAACGCAGTCATTTTTCTGGCTCCACATTGTTCAGACAGCACGTGCCGATCAGCAAAGTATCGCAGTTACTCGCTGTTCTTCTTCGCGGTAATATGCCCCAATAACGACTCATCAGTTCAGCCAAAGCATCTTCCACCTGTTTTTGTTGTTACCGTTTAATGGCTCACTGTATTAATTCTTAAACGTGGATTGCAGTTTTTCATACATCCTCTGCGCTTTTTGCAGTTCTGAAGAAGAAAGTTCTTTGGCGATTATGTCTCGTTCATCACCTGAATCCGGAGTTGCATCTGCGCCAATTGAACACCATGCCCAGGCGGCAATCGTATCTTTAGTCACAGTGATGCCGTTATGAAGGTAAGGTAATGACATACTCTATAGGCAGCGTAGGTGTGTCCCTGTTTTGCAGCTTTCTGATACCAAAAGAATGCACGCTCAGGATCCACAGGCTCTATTTCTTCATAAACTTCGCCCAGTTTTTCCTGTGCCCACATACTGCCATTTTTGGCCGACTGCTCAAGCCAGTTAATCGCTTCCTCTATTTTTCCTTCATGGAGAAACTTCATACCTACGGCAAACTGGCCGCTGACATTACCTTTCTTAGCCGATTTTAAAAACCAGTTAAAGGACTCTGTTTCATTTTTTTCCTCATCACGCAGAAAATATCCCAGCTGAAGCATTCCTTCCGCTGAACCATTATTTGCAGACTCTGTCAGCCACTTTTTCTTTAATTCATTTTTGTTTTTTAATAACAGAAAAGGATACTTATCCAACAGTTCAGCAAATTCCAGCTGATCGCTGGCACTACCTGATTGTGCCCATGTGGAATACCAATGCAGGGATTGTTCTGTGTCTGGTTTTCCTCGTTGCCCCCAGGCATAACCCGCAGCCAGTGCTTTCTGGGCGGACCGATATCCCTGTCTGGCGGCACGTTGATACAAGTCAGTAGATTTGGGCTCATTACGACGCGGATAAAAATTTTCATAATCGGGATCTGCCGCCAGTATTGTCGCAAAATCGTACTGTGCCTGTACATCGCCAGCTTTTGCCAGCGCTTCTATTTCATTGTAATGGCTACGAAGAGCATCAAATCGTTTACGGGCTTCTTCTGATTTACCGAAATGAATGGCCCGTTTGTAATAAAAAATTGCCTGACCAAGATTTTTTTCCGTTCCATGTCCATTTTCCAAACGTTTAGCCAGTTCAAAATTTGCCGTGGCATCGCCACGGCTTGCTTTTAATCCTAAAGCGTGAATTTCATCTAAATTTGCAAAAGCAGCTGATGTCGTAATTAATGACATAATTAGCGTAATGAAAGACAAAATATTCATTTTTTTCATATATAACGCTCTTGAAATTCTGCCGCGAAACAGAACAGACTGAATTTTAACTATTTCAATACGAGAGGATTGCTATCTGATGCGGCTTCTCGTCTCTTCAGGGAAAGCCAGCTGTCGGCGTCGTTTTTTTTGGGTATTACCGTGCAACCATCGACGCTCTGCTATACCTGAGATTGCTAAAAAAGCGCTGCATTTCCGGGAGAAACATGGTATCAAAGCAGCGGCAGGAACGTTTGATGTATCCACACGAACGCTGTACAGGTAGCATCACTTACTTAATACCGGGGGGACCGGAAGCTCTGATACATCACGACATCCTGAACTTACTGTTTTCTCTGCTTTTTGCCAACATTAACCCCAAATAAAAAAATCCATTTATCACGACCCCCTCTTCAACACCTGCTAATGTAATAAGAAAGGAAACCGTGCCCGGAATTAATAACACCCATCCACTCAGACCAATATCATGCAATCACCTCACTGAGAAGGCCAGATCAGCTAACCAGGCACAGCCCACCATTACAAGAATCGCCAGAAATCCAAACTCAGTCAGAATAACGCCTGATTCACTCTGATTCAGACTTTGCTCCTTCATAATGGCCCATAACCTGAATGAGATTAATGCAAGCACGCTATAAATAATTAACTGAAAGAGAAAAAACAGGAAATACTCCTTTCGCCCAGCAACACCTTTATAAGAAAAGATCTTTCTGTACCCTGCAATACCATTCCTAATAAAAAACACTTTATCTCCTGTTATTATCAAATAGTTTTATTGTCTTATTTGCTCGATTAATCTGTATAATCGACACGCTGTCGCTGCGTTTTATACCTGTAAAAACAGCACTGTTTTAGCTGATTATTGAAGGCAGTCAACATTTTGACATGCAATGATAGACAGGCAAAAATATGACTATTGTTCATTCCGGTTGCACTATGGAAGGAGCGCCAGAATCAAACCCAAAAATGTACTCTCATCAAAACCCTGCCCGGAGAGGGATAAAGCACCAGGCGGAGTAAAGGTCCAGTGCTTCATCGTGCCTGACCGCATAAATAATCGCCCCAGAGGTGTCACGAATCCTCTATTATGGAAGGTCGCCTCCACGCACCCGGTTACACCCTGGCCATAAAAAAATGCCGGCACAAATTTTACAGACCGGTCGTTGATACGAAGAACGGGGGTGGCAATATCAAATACTCTCCCCTCAACCAGCAGGTCCGTAACGGATGTACTGACCGTCTCCACATTCAGTCCGGTACCCTCCAGCCACGCGTCCATCTGCTCCTGAAGTTGTGTCATTCGCAGGCGAAACTCTGCAATATCATTCTGACTCTTACTGACAGATGAAGCCAGAGCAGACTGTCGGGCCTGCAATTTTTCGAGAAACCGTGATTTTACAGACATGATGCTCTCTGACCTTACAGACGGGTTGCAGTATTGAGATACTGCTGTTGCTTCAGATGCCTCAGCATCACTCGTCCCTCGGGCATAAACTCAGTGCCATAGCGCACCAGACCAATGCCCTTCAGCTCAGCATCAATGGCGTAACACAATTCGCCGGGGATTTCCTCGTCGAGCAGAATGACATTGATACTTTTCAGGCGCGGTTCGTATTTGAGCAGAACAGCCGACAGGGTACCCATCAGCTCATGGGCGGTACCCGGCATGCCCTGGAGAATTCTGGTCATATCCGGCAGACCATAGTCCGGCAGATGCGCCAGCGTGCCGGCACGACAGTTGAGGATACGCTGCATATTGTCGAGTACGGACAAAATGACCTGGTTTTGTTCACTAACCTGATGGAGATCGAGACCGCCGGCGAAGTTGCCGGTCAACATTTCGTACAGTGAAGGTGTGTTGTGTCCCCGGGGCATCATTCGTCCTTGAGAGGTTGCAGCGTCAGATAGTTGCTACCCGCTTCCAGAATGCGCGGCTTATCCGGGTCAAGGTCTTCGCGCCCTATCACCAGCTTCCAGGTGTTGTTGACCATATCCGGGTGGCGGAACAGCCCCACCACTGCCACAAACTGTGCATCGGCTTCCATCGGCATATTCAGGTTCGCATCACCACCCGGCTTCACCACCACATCACGACTCGCCAGCAGGTCAGCTTTGAGAATAGTCTCCCCGTCTTTCAGCAACTGCTGGTAGACCGTTTTGTCGAAGATTTTGCGGTCTTTCAACTGGTAGATACGGATCACCACCGGCTCCGACAGCGAGTTACTCTCGCGGGAATCGGTATTCAGCGCCTCGCGCGCGGTGAAATCCAGGTGCAGCATCTTAATCTTTTTGTAGAACACGGCGTTAAAGGCCGATTTGGTGCCATCGGTGATGCCCTGCGTCACTCCGCAGCCCGTCAGGCTGAACGCCAGCAGTACAGGTAGCCAGTACGCGGGTTTAATCAAACTTGTACGTAACACGTCGGTTTCCTTGTTGTGGAGTTGCGGGCTCCAGCCCGGTGTAATAGCCCACTACCGTCGTAAAGGTCTGCGGGATATCGTCCGAAAGGGATTCGTCTTCCGCGCCCAGCACGCCATTCGTCCCAAGCCAGAACGGGCCTTCGCCGAGCGGTGGCGCGGCCAGCAACCGGGTGGGGGTAGTCAGGGTGATTTTTGCCCTGAAGCGCCAGCCAAGATAGACACGCAGCATCACCAGAAAGTCCTGATACAGCAGACCGTCCGGTTTCCAGCCCTGCGACTCCTGTTCGTTAACGGTGGACAGGGCGATCAGCAACTGGCTGCTGGCATCCATCGCTTCATCGCCAAGTGGCGTGTTGCCATCAAGCAGAAAATCGTCATCACCGTAAAAACCCAGTGGCTGACTGACCTCCACCGGACGCAGGCAGTACGGGCTGACCTTAACGGTGGTACCCGGTGCCAGCAGGCTCACCAGAGCCTGCATCCCCTCCTGGGTTTTGCCCGGTAGCTGCAGCACGCCCAGCAGCGCCAGAAAACGGGACACCGGTGTGGCAATGTGGTTCGCGGTACCGGGAATACCCAGCCCCACCAGACCCAGCAACGACTGCGAAATGCTGTCGGTGCCGCCGGGCTCAAAGGTGGCCGGATAAGAGTACTTACGCCAGATGCGATAAAACTGCGTCAGGATGCGGTGACTGAAGATATCCAGAAAGCCCTGAAGCGCTTCATGCCCTTCACGACGCTGGGTGATGTCGTCGAGACAGGCGGTTGGCAGCGGCGAATCCACGCCGTACATCCCCATAAACGTGGCGCGGATTAGCGGTGGTTTACTGTTATCCTCTTCGTCATACTCCACGGCTTTGAGTTCGCTCGCCGGAAAGCCCATTCCGGGATGCGGTGCAAATCGCACCGGGTCATCTGCGGGATGACTGGTTGAGCCCATCAGCGGTCGATCCGGATTCAGTTTCTCCAGCAACTGACAGAAACGGTAAAAGTTAATGCGGTTAAGGTCAGCCTCCAGCCTCGGGGTCAGCCGGGAATACGGCGGTTGTGCTTCTCTTCCCATTCCAGGCGCTCTCCGGTTGGTTGCAGGATGATAATCAGGCGGTTAAACAGATAAATGTCGGTATACAGCGCAAAGAAACGGCTCAGCATCTCGCCAAACAGGCAGATGTCGCCGCGCCCGGCAAAGCCGTGGCTGTCCAGCGTCACCTCAATCTGCACGCCACGGACCAGATAGCCCTGCTCAAAGCGTTCGGTTTCACTGTGCTTCACGTCAATGATGGCTTCCAGACGACGGCGGTTCATCTCGCTGTCAGTCCATTCGTACAGCGCCAGGGTCCCGCGCAGCACATCGGCGTTGTCCATCATCGACAGGAAGCCGCTGCCAAGATGACTCAGCACACGCCAGTGAAAACGATCCTGCGCCGGGGGATAACAGGGTAACGTCGGCGCACACAGGTTACGGACGGCAATACTGGTCGAGGTGGTTTTCATTACTGTATCAAGCACGGTGCTCTGCAGTGCACGACGAGGTAGCTGCCCGTTGGTGCCTGTGAGCGTCAGCGACAGACTTTCATCCTCCGGCACCGTGTGGCTATCAAACGCTTCGCCGCCGAGGATAAGCCAGGTGTTATGCAACCCGGACGGACCGCGGCGCACGCGGGTGTGGTAGTAATATTCCGGTGCCTCATGGCGCATCATCCCCCCCTTATGGCGGAAGCTCGAAAAAGGCACGTAGGTATGATGGTTCGATGACATCACCGAATCCACGGCGTAAATCTCGGTATGACCGTCCTGCACACGCATCGGACGCAGCATATATTCGGTCTGCAATGAATTGAGCGTCAGTGGATCAGATTCCAGCGGGAACAGGTTAATCACCGGCACACAGTTCAGACGCAGATGCTTTTCGGTAAAGCTGAAATCATGCTTCCAGCGTTCCGTCAGTACCACGTCGATTTCAAACCACGGGAGCTCAGCCGGAAAGGGCACGGTCTCCAGCCCACGCAGGCCCGTGAACATGAATTTCTCTCGAAAGGTGAAATACTCCAGCAGCAACTGGTAACCGCTGAAACTGCTGTCCCCCTTCGGCCAGAGCCTGTCATCATCACCAAACCCCAGTGCGGTGAAATACCCGTCCAGCGGTCTTCTGTCCGTATCACCCGGCATCCGCAGCCACAGGCGCGCCGTGTTCATGGTAAAGGCTTCATGCATGGCGCAGGCCAGCGGTGCATCAGCGTTGAAATAGAACGGGACCTGACTGAGATCGACACGGCTCCAGTCAGCCAGATGGCTGCAATTAAAGCGCAGCGTGATGACCGAGCGACCATCCGGATCGGTTACCAGACGCGCACTTTCAAGTGACAGCGGCTGAAGGGTGATTTCTTTGGTAGTCGTATACCGACAGCGGGTGCCCTTCTCTCCGATCGGTCGCGAGTTTACTTCGAAACCTTTGTCAATACGCATCGGTTCTTTCAACTCACGCCAGTCGGGGGTGAACTCCACCACCGACATCGAGGGAATGGTGCGCAGGTAATGCGGCCACAGCAGGCTGACCAGCCCTTCGGTCAGTTCAGGCAGGTCGTCATCAAGCTTCTCGCGAAGACGCCCCATGAGGAAGGCGAAGCCTTCAAACAGACGCTCCACGTACGGGTCGCGCGCCCCCGCTTTATCGAGATTGAGCATTGCTGCCTGCTCGGGGTGAGCACGGGCAAATTCTTCGCCCGCTTCCAGCAGGTAGCGCATTTCGGCGTCGTAATAACGCAGGGTTAAATCGTCCATAAAAACCTGAATATGTGTGTTTTAAAGGTATGCCCGGTGTTGTTACCCACAAAGTACCGCACTGCCTGCCGGGTCAAGTGCAATCAGACCGGCCAGAAGCTGATCCATCTCCGGCTGAAGCCGTGATTTATCGGCTTCACTGCGGGCGGCTTTCATGCGCAGCAGTCTGAGGCGGCGCGATTTCACTTCAAACAACAGCACCGGCGTCCACTGCGTGAGGGTGATGGACTGTGCGGCATTGTCGAGCTCACCCAGCAGATGCAGGGCCAGTTCATTCTTACCTTTCTGCTCGGCCACGCGAGCCATCAGCAGGCGCAGCAGCCATCTGTCTTTTGTGGTGTCGGTGCCCGGGCGTGTCTGCAGCCAGTGGAGTGCGGCATCCAGACCTTCGCTGTCTGCTTTCTCCAGCGCTTCAGGTTCAAGCGCCAGAATATCGTTGTCACCCGTGCTGATAGCGCTGACAGGTTCATCCTGCCAGCCGGACATATCGCCCAGTACACTCTGGTTTATCCAGTTCAGCGTGACCTCATCGGCAAACGGTGTCCCGTCGTTAAAAGCCAGGGTTTCAAGCCCGGTGAGGCGGCGCAGCAGCCCTTTCAGGTCGGCTGTGATGATGTCGGCCAGTACATCCTGCCCCGACTTCATCAGGGCCTGATGGGTATACCACTGCAGATCCAGCCAGAGATGATTGGCACCGCGCGAGAAGGTACTGTCTGCCTGCTCCAGTATCTCCAGCCAGCTCTGTTGCAGGTACAGGCGTTTGAGCATCGCCCTCTGGTCAGCCCGCGGCGGTTCGATGCGCGTTTTCCCTTCAGCATCCGATGCCGGAACAGCGCTCAGCGTGTCATGACGCAGGCTTTTCATCAGCCGGTGCGCCGCAAGCCAGCCACCGGGTTGCTCACGCAGGTACCCCGTAAGGGTGCGAGCCTGAGCCAGTAAGTCCTGACCCGAGGTGATGCGACTCAGCACTGGCGCATCCTGTTCTGTCGTATGAGATAGCTGCTGACTACGTGCCTGATTGCTGGCGTTCTGCGGTACCACGGCATCCACGCCGCCGCCTTTCATCAGGCGGGATTCAAGAGCGCTGTACAGGGCATTCAGCTCCGCCCGTGACGCTTCAGGCTCTGTATTCAGGCTGTCAGCAATAAGTATCAGCGCCCCGGCGGTACGCTGTGCATCCTCGCGTACGACCTCCGGGTACAGTGACAAATTGTCCAGGACACGGGTACCGCCGAGCCATTCCAGCGCGACTTTGCGGCTGCGGTCCCGCCGGGGGTGAAGCTGCATGCCGTAGCGCTGCAGTAATCCCGCCAGCAGTTCAAGCCCTTCGGCGAAGCCGGCTTCGCCATCCTGGTGCAGGCGCGCCCAGCAGTAATAAGTCGCAACCCGGATATCTTTTGCCGTGGTGGTCATCAGTTTTTCGGCAAGCGTGCATATCAACCCGGTATCAATGCCGGAGAGCTTATTGACCTCTTCGCGGATACGCTGAAAATCATCGTCATATCCCGGGTCTTCCCCTGTCGGGCTGGTCACGCTGACCGGAGCAAGCCAGCGCTGCCAGCGTTCCGTACGAGTCTGTGCCTGCTGTCGCAACAGGGTTTCATCCGCCTGACAGGCGGCAACCAGATTATGCAGAGTACTCATTATTCGCCCCCCTCCATGTCATTGTTCCCCGTATTAGCCATCAGCGCCTGCGCGGTGGCCGCGCTGTCGACGCTGAATATCTGGTCCGGCAGTGTGAAACCACGCAGATCCAGCAGCGCAAGTGGGCCTTTTCCGAGTTGTGAGCGCAGTACCCACTGCAGGGTGCGACCGTCCGGGGCAGTAAAGCTCATCATCCACTGACTGCGGTCAAGCTGTACACGCTTGCTCTGGTCCAGCCAGCGAATAAAGCCCCAGGTCCCACTATAATCCCCGAACAGACGCGCACCAGCGTTGACGGTGGTCCAGGTCAGCATCGTCCCCGGCTTGTAGGTATCTCCCGGCCAGCGGAAGCTTTGCCAGTCAGCCATCTGGTTGAAGTAGTGCAGCTTTTGTCCATCAATGGTCAACTGGGTTTCCACCACCTGCGGCACAGGACGGGCCTGCAGCTCAAAGCTGATGCCCTGGCTGCCATCGGTGAACAGAATGTCTGACAGTTGGCTCAGCTGATTAATAGCCCGCAGGAAGGTCGGGTTAAAGCTCAGCCCCTGGCTGTTGACCTTATCCGGTACCCACTGGCTGCCCTCTTTGTGCAACACGCCGTTGAGCTCTGTCGTCAGGAAGCGCTCTATACGTCCGCTGTCCTTACGCACAAATTCAGCCAGCATCGGTAATGAGGCATCACTTTTGCTGGCGGCAAACGGGAAACGCCCGTCAAAGGCAGTTTGCCAGTTCGCGACAATCGAGCGGCTCCATTTATCATTCAGGCTGGCTGCCGACGGCTGAAGCACGGTCTCCCATGCCTGGGTCAGAGGCTGCACAAACATCGTGCTGCCAAAACCACTCCACTCTTCGCCAAGACTTGCCGAAATCAGGCTGCCGTATTGCCGGGTGTCGGTCAGGTCCACGCTTTTACCCTGGAACACGGTCTGCGCCAGGGTCTGCATCATTTCCTGCGGGTCAGTGGCGCTGGCCACCTGCTGCAGGCGTAAGCGCACGCGGGTGATACGGGTCAGGTACGTTTGCAGGCTCAGGGAGTTGTCAGCCGACATCACGTTGCTGCCCTTGTTTTTGCCCAGAAGCTGAAGCAACGGACCAAAGGTGTCATCCAGCGGCCCCTGCGGGCCTGACGCTGACTGGTTAATCACCGGTTTGTCCTGCCCGCCCACCAGGTCTTTAGCCGATTTGATGATGGAGTCCGAAAGGGTTTCATTCTTCTGGCCGGTCTGCCCCTGCCAGGCGATGGTGTTCATCAGGGCAATCAGCGGGGACTGGCGTACATCACTCATCAGCGTCAGCTGGTCGGTGACGTCTGCAATATTGTTTGCCGGATTAAGTTGCAGGCTGTTGAGGAAGCTCAGCCAGCTACCGGCAAAGTCAGTGAAGTAGCGCTGTGTCAGACGTGCTTTCAGTGCTTCCGGCGACAGGTCTGAGGAGACGGCTTTTCGACTGTCGCTCAGCACCCAGTCGATTTCATCGCGACGGGAATTTGCGGCCTTTTCGATAGCCTGCTGAATCTCCCCCTCCCAGGCCTGACGGGTGAACATTCCCGGTACCACCTCATCGGTAGTAAACAGGCGACGGGCATCGGTACCACCAGTCATGTCCTCCAGGGACACATCGGCAAAGTTACGGCGCACGGATTTGAGCATGTTTTCATACAGCGAACTTTCCGCATTGCGTCGTCCTATCTGCTGCAACAACACCTGGCGGCTCTGGCTGACCAGCTGCGCATCCGGCGTGATTTTCCACTGTGGCTGCGCTGGCAGTTCGGATATATAGAAAGCCCACAAATCCGGTGACAGGCTCTGCCACAGACCGGCCGAGATGCCCATACGCGTCGGCTGCACGGTTTTCATGGTCTGTGCGTAGAATGCGCCGTCGGCTTTATCCGGACGGGCCATCATCAGCCAGGCTTTCAGCTGGTCATAACCCGGTTTCGCCAGCTGTGTCCGCTGGTCACTGTTGGGGGCAGAGTTTGCCAGCGCGCTGAGCTTTTGCTTAAGCGCCTCATTTGCCGGGTCGCGTATCAGGCGGTTGTTTGCCACGCCGTACCAGGGCAGCATCGCGTCAAGCAGTTGCTGATTATGGTCCAGACCAAAGCGCTGATACCAGGGCGTGCCCTCCTGAATATTGTGCAACATGCGGCCTGCGTTATTTCGCAGGTCATGAAGAGCCGTCAGCTGATAGTCGGATACGGAAGGATGTTCAACCAGATTGCGGGCTTTTCCCGCTACAGAGGTAATTTGTCCATAGTTCAGCATAAACGAGACCAACAACCCCGCCCCCCAGACACCGATAATGACCATCAGCGTCCAGGCGAGCGTCTGCTCCCACGCCATACCGACACGGCGACCACGCACACAGGTGCAGTCGTCAACGATACCCTGCCAGGTTGCCGGCAGGGTCAGCGCATGACGTTGTGTCCCCGGGATATACTGTTCAGTGTCGGCTGTGCTCACTGGCGTACCGGCAGTATCCTTCTCCGGCAGACTGAACATCAGCCCCCGCAGCGGAACGCGTTGCTGAGAGTCGAAGAGCCATGGCACCAGTTGCTGAGTCCAGCGGACGATACCGCCGTCCTGGAGATGCTGGCCCAGGCGCAGCAGGAAGTCGTGGCTGTTGTTCTCAATGACCTGACTCACCCCCTGCGTCCGCAGGGCCGGCAGCATCAGTTCAAGCTGACGGGTAATATCGTCAGCTTTGGCACGCAGCGGGAAGCTTGCCCCTACCGCCTGCTCCGTGCGTTTTGCCTGCGACCACTTGCTGTCGCACAACTGCCACAGCCAGACCGGAGCGGAATAGCGCAGCAGTTCACTGATTTTTTCCAGTCCACGAAGGTCATTGTCACTGATTTGTGGGGCCAGATTAAGCGACTCTGGCAGTACCCGGACAATCCCGTCCAGCGGACGCCCGCGGCGCAGTTTACGCAGCGCAATGTATTTTTCGCGGTCAGGCTCCGATGCCAGGCTGCCGCTGTAAATCAGCACGGTGCGGTTGCCTTCAAGCCAGTGCTGCTGTTGCAGGCCGGGTACCAGTTGTTCAATCGCAGCGTCGTCACCGGTAATCAACAACAGACGGACCTTGTAGCGCCAGAAGAGGCTATAGCGCGATCGGAGGTGTGTCCTCAGCAGTCGGTAAGCCGCTTCATGCCCCGTAACCTTTGCAGATCTATGCTTGCGGGATGACGACGGGCTAACCTTATCCTTAATCAATAACCGGAAGGTCATAAACCCCAGTACCAGCATGCTGAGCGCAATTCCCCAGACGATAAAGCCAGAGACAATAAGCGGACGCAATGTTTCCCATTCCGTTGACCGTTCGGTCGTCCACAGCCACCATGCCACTCCGCCCAGTAGTACCAGTAAAGTGGTCACAGCAATACAGACAGTTACCGTGGCTGCCACAGAAATGGCAGCAGGCTTATTGACGTTGTCCATCAGGTTTTACTATTCCAGTTGCGAGGGTGTTCATCGGGTCGCGTGCAATCCAGCCGCACGGTTGTTGGTAGTGCGCGGCATAAATTGCCGCCAGGGATAAAACGATCAGGGTTTCCATATCGCCAATTTCCCCCCAGTTGGCGTCCTGCAGATGCTGGCTGATATCCCATCCATTATTCGCCAGCGCCTCGAGGCCGGGGCGGGAAAACAGCGTACAGGCCTCCGGTGGTTCATCCAGCTCGCTCTGTTCCAGCGCTCGGGCGAACACGGTGAGCAATATGTCGCCTTGCTCTGGTGAAAACGTTTCACCACGCGTCAGTTGTACCGGACCATTAAGTCCGGCCAGCCACAGTGCCGCAGATTCTCCGGCGGGACGTTCTGTTCCTGACTGCGGCGCGATGACCTGACACCCGGCAATCAGTATCGTGTCATCAGGTTTGGCTCCGGCAAGCTCGCCCGCTATTTCAGCCAGGCTGGTTTCCCCTTGCCAGGGCTCAGGCCGGTCTGGCAGTGCAATGTCCGGGAAAGCGAGCGCCATCTGTGCGCGAAATGCCTGCCAGGTGATGTCGGCCCCCAGCCAGTAGCAACGCAGCGGTGAAGTGAGTTTGTTTTCACTACGCTGCTTTTGCCACTCAATTACCAGCAGTTCCGCCAGCCGCTTTTCACGAGCAGTGGGGGCCATAACCGAAATTTGCGGCAGTCTCAGTGCAGTGCCGCCGCCCTCTTTTTTTTCCTCCGGCGGACGTTGTTCACGGTTAAGCACACGCAGCCAGTCAACTGAACGCGTACCTGCTGGTCCCAGCAACAAGCCTTCTTTTAACCAGAACGGCTGCCGGTGTGCCGCCCATCACCGTTTCTGTTCATATGCCACCAGCTGATAGTAGAAAGCGGCGTTATGCACGCTGACGCGGTAGTACAGAAGCCGCACAAGCCAGCCAGTGCCCGACAGCAGCAGTGTCAGCAGGATAATGGCGGCCACCAGAGAGCTGTTACCCTCGGCAGAGGGCAACAGACCGCCAGCACCGCCGCCGATCAACACCAGCAGAGCCGTGGCCGACAGCCACCTTGCGGTACCAGGTGGACGTGCCGTTTTGTACGCCGGATAATCAGGAACGGATCTCACTGGTCAATACCGCAGTCAGGAAACGAACTGACCAGCGTACAGCCGCAGACACAGTGGTGACCATGCAGCGCAACGGGCTGTCCATCAACCGTGGTCAATATGCTACCTTCCGCGATGGTCGTCATACCGTGTTTGTTACAACGAACTGGATCTCCCTTACAGGCAAATCCCTGACCAAAACACTGGTAGTGCCCTCCTAATACCTTGCCACCATATTCCCGCAGACTATCTCCTTTGCGGATGACTTTACTCATCGGTTCTCCTTACTCAGTTTTATCCGGTCACCGTCAGGACATCCTCAAGCCAGCCGGCCGGGATCGCAGCCTGCGCCCGTGCCAGCTGTTGTTCAGCCACAAGCGCTTTTCGCTGTGCAACCACCACCCCCGGCTCCCGGGTAAATGCCCGTTGCTGTTCCCCACCCGGCAGTTCCGCCACGGGTTCACGGGTGATCCTGTCCAGCACCTCAACCTGCAGCGATCGTACAGCGCCTGTCGCAGCCAGCCCCGCCAGCTTTCCGGTCAGGGTCTTTTGTTTGAAGCTCAGCACAACACCCGTGGTCAGGGTGACAAACCCGATAAGGTCCCCGGCGATCACCAGCGGTGACAGGGACTTATTACATTTGTCGCTGAAATAAATCATCCGGTAGCGAAAGTAGCCGCCCCACATTTCGCGCGTACCCAGCGCCGCGTGCATAAACCAGGCTCGCGAGTCGTGCACCTGGTCGTCGAATAACGCCCTTACCAGCCCGGCAGGCTGTTCGGCGTTACTGGCCTCACCGGCTGCCGGGAACAGGACGGCAACCCGGGCGTCTCCGTCAGCCTTCATTCGCCGGTATTCCTGAGGTTCATCATCGGTATTAAGAACGAAGATCATCGGCTGCAGCACGGTATCCAGCACCACCTGCGCCAGGTTCTCCGGGATACGGTAGCCGTCGTGGTAATCCTTACCGAACTCCTTCGCCGCTTCAAACAACTGGGTCTGCGCCATATCCGGGTCAAAATCCTTGACGCCCGGCCAGAGCACAAGCTCATCCATCTTGTCGGCGGGCTGATTTGCTATCTGCTTCTGACGCGTTCTAAGCACCTCTCTCTGCTTCTCATCCCGTGCATCTTCTGCCGCCTTGCGCGCGGCGGGCAGCGCTTCAGTATTCGTGGCGCGCTGGTAGAATGGCATTTTCAGCATCGAACCTCTGGCATAACGTTCGATACGCCAGGCGGTGATCCACGCAATCTGGTTTTCAACGACGGTTTCCAGACTGCCACTGGCACGCGGTGGTTCGTATTGGGAAGCCTCTTCAGGGGTGATTTTTTTCGGGGTGGTCAGATTCAGGGTAAGTTCGCGCCAGGCGTTGAATCTTGATATCAATTCCGGTGCGACGACAAAATCTCTAACTTGCTTAGCATCAAGGGCACGCCAACTGTCCTTTGCTAAACTCTCCGGTAAACTAGATTTATTGACTTTCAGTGGTGCGCCAGAAGAAAAAGCGTTTGAATACAGGTCATGCAACACTATTTGCGACAACAAATAGCCATCATGTTCAGCATTAGCCTTCCCCTGATCCCCTGGCGGATACCCCCCACCAATATCCGAGTGCATCCCCGGGTAAACAACCTCAGTGGCATAGGGCGGATATTTGCCGTCACTCCGGCGTACCGAGTCCAGCGGAAAGCAAAGGCGCTGCTCATGCCCGGACACCAGATGTACGCATTTTTTTATCAGCCCACCATAGGTTTTATCGTCCGGCAGCTCCATCGTGCCGTCAGCCCAGGACATATGCCCCTCAGCAATCGGCACCACGTGCGCCACCCCGACGGAAGCCACGGTATCCAGCAGCCCGAGAAACTCCACGCTGACGGGCAACTGCATCTCGCCAATCTGCAGGCACTGCGGAGGTTTTTCGCCTTCCGTCTTTGGTGGGGGAAGCAGCTCGCTCAGCCAGCGAACAAACGTACGCGCAGCGGCAGCACCGCGGGAAAACCCATAAACGTACAGTTTGATGCCTAACACCTTAGGCTTACCCGGTTCCGGCTGCGTGAGCAGTGGTTTCAGTTGCGGGGCTAACTCATTCAGTAAACGACTGAACTCTTCGTAACGGTTGTGGCTGCCGCCAAACCACAGCCGGTTCCAGCTGGTACCCATTTTGCTAATAGACTGCCGACTCTCTGCGATGGTTAACCATTTTTCAGTAGCGGAAAATTTCAGTACATCAATAATGCGCAGCAAGGCCCAGTTAATACGCTCTTCCCCCTTAGTTGCGCCCGCCAGTCCCATGGTAGAATAGTCTGGGTCGTTCACTTCCGGGAACGGGGTGCCCACACCGGGCATGTAGAACTTAAAATATTTCCCATCACCGTCTTCAGCACCATCTAACAGTGTTGCCTGCTCACCAGTCGGTACCCCGCCAGTCGGTACCCCGCCAGCCGTACCGGTTCCTATAGTGGCACGAAACAACCGAGCGATATTGGTCGGATGCTTCGGGCCAGGCAGCAGCAGGTCATTGTTCAGGTTATTCCCCGTACCGTCGAAAAACAGACTGATATGCAGCGTCTTGCAGCACGGCGGCTCCACGCGTCGTCCGGCCGCCAGACACAATTCCTGGCGGTAGAGCCGCTCGGCACTGTTCTGCTGATGGCAGCTCTGCCCGACCTGCATCGCCTGCGTCGGAAGACGTCCCTGCGCCGGGAATGGCGGCGGCACCCAGGCTAAATCGGTTTCCGTTATTTCGGACATACTTTTGGCTCCTTCATTCTGATGGGCTCTTTTATCGGATAGTTGGCATTTCTCGGTGACCAGCAACTGGTCGTGACCTTCACGTCATCGCAGGGCAAAAAGTGCACGGTGATACCGCAGACATCCTGGCCGTTATAGTCGGGAACCGGGACGATTTTGCTGTGCTGACGATTCTGAGCTCTCATTTTCTTAGCCCACGCTAGATATTTTGCTCGGTCCTGATAACCGGGAAATCCATCCATATCCCCCACCCCGGTTACCCAGTCAATACGCACCGTCATACCCGGCGTCCAGCGGGCGGGCACGCTGTAGCAGCAGCCACCACCTCCGCCCTGGAACGGACCAATAATGTCGATGCCCGACTGGTTATCCACGCTGAAGTGGTTAATCGCCCATTTGGTGTGGTTGATGGCTTTAATGGTTCCACCACCACCGCCCCCGGCCTGAGCAGCAGGCTGCGAGCACCCGGTTAACAGCAACAGGCCCGCCAGCAGCGGGCTTAACAGTGAATGTTTCATCTGACTTTCCTTACAGAGGCGGGACTAAAGGGGAAACGGCGGCACCCAGGCTAAATCGGTTTCCTTCATTTCGGACATACTTTTGGCTCCTTCATCCTGATGGGCTCTTTTATCGGATAGTTGGCATTTCTCGGTGACCAGCAACTGGTCGTGACCTTCACGTCATCGCAGGGCAAAAAGTGCACGGTGATACCGCAGACATCCTGGCCGTTATAGTCGGGAACCGGGACGATTTTGCTGTGCTGACGATTCTGAGCTCTCATTTTCTTAGCCCACGCTAGATATTTTGCTCGGTCCTGATAACCGGGAAATCCATCCATATCCCCCACCCCGGTTACCCAGTCAATACGCACCGTCATACCCGGCGTCCAGCGGGCGGGCACGCTGTAGCAGCAGCCACCACCTCCGCCCTGGAACGGACCAATAATGTCGATGCCCGACTGGTTATCCACGCTGAAGTGGTTAATCGCCCATTTGGTGTGGTTGATGGCTTTAATGGTTCCACCACCACCGCCCCCGGCCTGAGCAGCAGGCTGCGAGCACCCGGTTAACAGCAACAGGCCCGCCAGCAGCGGGCTTAACAGTGAATGTTTCATCTGACTTTCCTTGTATGAAAAGAACATCTACAAAGGGAGGATGTGACGGCAGATAAAGCGATTTCTTTTGATCATCAGCTCTTACTTATGTGGGAAGCCACTTTTTCATAACCCAGGCCTCGCGTGCTTCATCCAGAATAATCCCCTGGTTGGTTGCCTCCACCATGCCCTGGTAACAATCAGAAAAAAGTGCCTGTTGTGATGCATACCTGCCCGCTGGCGGTGCATGGTGCGACAGAAGGGTCATGACATCACATACGCACATCAGATGCTCAAGCTGGCGATCGCTCAGGTCGATTTTGTCAGGTTTTTCGTCGCGGGTCTGGGGCGTACCGCTACCTTTTATACCTCTGGCATTACCATCCATATCCTGCCATGCCCAGAACAGCACAGGTCGCAATAAAGCCTTTTGCTGCTCCTCACTGAGAACATGCGTAAAAAGAACAGGGAAAATCCGCGTATCGTAAAACCGTAAAATCCCGCTCCGTCCTTCCTGCAGAACATCCATACACTGGGTGAACCAGCCAGCCAGGGTAGAAAAAGGCCAGTGTGAGCACAACAGCAGTAACGGAGCCTGAACGGCAACCTGCTGACTCATGTCCTTCAGCCACTGCAACTGCTGAAAATCATCAAGTCTAGTGCGTGCAACCAGCGGAGCATCATCGACGATAAACGCTTCCGGAAGCCCGTGATAAAGAGACTGCCACTCCACCGACAGTGCATTCAGTGCCGGAATAACGCTGAAATCCAGCCCTGCCTGATCAATGATAAGATCAAGATAATCAGTTCCGGAAGTACGGCAGGTAACAGCGACTTCTTCAATCCATTGCGCAGTCATTTATGCCTCCCTGGGTACAAAACCCTGCGCCAGTTGCTGAGCTTTTTTAAGGCACTCTTTGCATACTGATGCCGGCAGTTCTGGCAAAGGAAAATCCTCTCTGGCGGGTCCCTGCAAATCGTGCAGGCCTTTAAGACTGATTAATCCCGGCCCGTGAATATGCACCTCTCCCTGTGGCGTAAGACGAATATAAGCCCCGCCACAGCCCAGAGTAATGCCATTTTTAGCCGTTAGCTGCAGATGACCTTGTGTTGACTGAACCGTGACGTCTTTCAGTGACGTAAGGGAGAGTGTGTCTGCGTGTGATTCTACATCAAGTGGTCCTTTCGCCGAGATCAGCCGGATCCCTTCCTGTTGTGAGAGTAGCGAAATCGCTTTACTGGCGTTTACTGAGTGGCGCTGCGCGGTTGCAATATTGACCTCTCCCAGACTTTGCAGGTAGAGGCCTTTACCACTGTGCATTAGCGCAGTATCAGGAGTAACAGAAGCAATCCCTTTGGGAGCCTCCATCAATAAAGCCGCTTCTTTCAGGTTACCGGCACCGTTAACAAACTCTCTCAGTGAATCTGCGTCCGGTGAAAAATTGTGATGAATCCGGGCAATACTGCCCCATTCGGTTATCTGATTCAGCGCGCCTTTCAGCAGACTGACTGTTGGCTTCATCTCCAGCACCTGGCCCTGTGCCCCGGGCTGCCCGTCCGCGCTGATAAAAATCCCTTTCTGCGCCCGGATGGTACCCCAGCTGTCCGTTCTGAGCTCAAAGCCCTCGCCGCGCTTCTGCTTTTCGCTGTCAACCAGATGCCCGAGATTCAGCTGACTCTTGCCGCCATACTCCGTGCTGACCTTGATATGCTCTTTCCCGCGCTCGTCGTCGAGACGGATTTTATTATTCGCCGGGGTGCGCAGCACGTTACGTTTGTAGTTGCGGATGGTGACGTGGTCGCCGTGCGCCGAATCGTGCAGCACGCCGGCAATGTACGGTCTGTCCGGATTACCGTCCTCAAAGCCAATCGCCACTTCGGTGCCTGCCAGCAGCGGCAGATGCAGGCCGTAAGTGTCGCCGGCATACGGACGGGACTGGCGAACCCACAAGCTCTCAAACCCGGTCTCCCAGTTGTCCCGGTCAAACAGCATGTTGACACGGTAGCGGCCGTCTTTGTCGATATGGCCGTAGGTGTCGTTTTCGGTGGTACTGGTGACGCGGGCCGGTAACGTGCCAGCCATCACCGGACGGTCGCCGGGTTCCGGACGGAAACCAAAAGCGGTGTTATCCGGAATACCGTCAAAATCAACCCAAAAATCCTTATCACGGCGGGCATGCGTGCGCATACCCGTTATGACCACACCCTTGCTGAACACCTCATCCACTTCGTATCCGCCGGCGACTTTCAGAACCTGCCCCGGAAAGAGGGTCGGACAGCTGGTGATGGCCTGCGTCCGGGTCTGGCCATTCAGGTAGCGCTCGTGACGAATGCGGGCATAGAACGCCCCGGACTCCGGGGCCGGGTTGCGGTCATACGCACTTCCCTGCGTCAGATAATTATCGCCGTAATGATAGGCCTCACCACAGGTGGTGGCATCCCCGCCGGTCGCGTCCACTCGGGTGTTCATGTCTTCCGTCGCCTGACGGTAGTTGTAGTCGCGGGTGCTGACCTGTTTCTGCACCACGTTGTGATAACATTCCATGCGCCAGACCGAATCCACGCCTTTTGAATGCTGGCCCGACGGCGGCACCGACGGCAGGGTCAGGCCTTTCCTGTAACCCTGCTGGCTGTCGTAAAACTCAACCACGTCAATGTTCAGGCGTGTGTCAGTGGTGAAGCGGAACCAGATACCCACTTCACCCAGCAGACGGGTGATAAAGTGCAGGTCGTCCTCACCGTACTGCATCACCTGCTCACGGCGCGGGTACTCTTTTGAAAGAGAAAACAGGAAATCCTGACCGCGCATGTTGTGGCGCTCGCGCAGGATTTTTTCCACAATCTGTGGAGCGGACATGTCCTGGTAAATGGCGTTCTGGTGTGAACGGTCGAGCAGCGCCAGACGTGGCTGCAGCGTCAGTGCATAATGGGTTTCATCCTTCGAGGTACTGAGGCGCTCAAAGCCTGTAACCACACCCTGAAGGGTACGCACGGTCTGTTGTATTTTAATGCCGTAACCCTGGTCAACCGGGGCCTGTAGTGTCAGGGAGGCGGCCTTCATCAGCATCATCCCTTTTCTGATGGCATGGTCAGGGCTGGTGAATTCAATGCGGTAGCTGAACGGTTTACTTAAGGCCTCATCGCCCTCAAAGGCCAGCACATCAAGTTCCGGCACACAACCTTTCACCGCCAGCAGGTGGTGATTGTGGCTGAATCTGATCGGGGGATTACTGCTCATACGTTCTCTCCTTCAGTCCGGTTGAAATCCAGTGAGATACCTTCTTCGTCGCTCCAGCCGAGCGTCAGGGAGTGCAGCTTCTGCTTCGCGGCCATAGAGGTCAGCAGTTGCTGACTCAGCACCGGCAGAATCTGCTGATTGAGCAGGCTGTCGACGTTGCGTGCGCCGGTGTCCGGCAGCAGGCAGGCGGCGGTCAGGGCGTCATACAGGCTCTCATCAATATACGTGATCAGGCCGTAGTGGCAGTTCAGGCGACTGCTGACTTGTGAGAGTTTCATCTCAACGATGGTACGCATGGCCGCTTCAGCCAGAGGGCGGTAAATCACGGTCTGGAAGCGGGCCAGCAGTGCCGGCCGGAAGTGGTCGCGTAAAATCGGGCGCAGCAGTTCGTGCAGGTCTGCTTCGGTGGATTCTGGTTGTTCGTCCAGCAACTGCATCAGGTGGTCACTGCCGAGGTTTGAGGTCATCAGAATGACGGTGTTACGGAAGTCGATTTCCCGGCCTTCACCATCGCGCATAAAGCCGCGATCGAATACCTGGTAGAACAGGTTCATCACGTCGCGGTGCGCCTTTTCCACTTCATCGAGCAATACCACGCTGTAAGGGCGCTTGCGCACCGCTTCGGTGAGAATACCGCCCTGACCGTAACCCACATAACCCGGAGGCGAACCTTTTAACTGGGAAACGGTGTGCGGCTCCTGGTACTCGGACAGGTTGATGGTAATCAGCGATTTTTCACCACCGTACATCACATTTGCCAGTGCAAGCGCAGTTTCAGTCTTACCGACGCCACTCGGGCCAACCAGCAGGAACACGCCCTGCGGACCGTTCCCGGACGTAAGCCCGGTTTTCGCCGCACGCAGGCGTTGGGCGATGGCAGTCAGCGCCACATCCTGCCCGACCACGCGTTTGCCGATTTCATTTTCCAGGGTCAACAGTTCAGTTTGCTCGTCCTTCATCAGCGAGGAGAGTGGCACGCCTGTCCAGTCAGCAATAACGGTGGCAACGGTGCGTACGTTCACATCAACGGAGAGTAGCGGGTTGCTGTGCTGCATGCCATTAAGCTCCTGTTGCAGCGCGTGCGTCTCACTCTGGCGGGAGATATCCTGGCGACTTTTCAGCAGTTGTTCTGTCAGTTTCAACTCCTGTCCGTACCGGGTTTCCAGTTCATCGAGTTCAACAATGAGGTTGTTCTCTTCCTGCTCAATCGCGGCCAGACGCCCACCAGGAGGCTGATTACCGACGGTGATATCTTCCAGCAGCGCCTGTTTCTCCATTTTCAGCGAGGTTATCTGTGCGCGAATGCGGGTCAGCTGTTCCGGCACTGTATCGAGGCTCATCCGTACACGGGCTGCGGCGGTATCCAGCAGGTCAACGGCCTTGTCCGGCAGCTGACGGCCCGTCAGATAACGACGGGACAACGTAACGGCCGCACGCACAGCATCGTCAGTGATGTGCACGTTATGGTGTTCGGCATAGCGGGATTTGAGGCCTCTGAGCATCAGGCAGGCGGTGTCATCATCCGGCTCGTCGACCTTCACCATCTGGAAGCGGCGCTCCAGCGCGGCATCACGTTCGAAGTACTGCTTGTATTCGGACCAGGTGGTGGCGGCGATGGTGCGCAGTTCGCCGCGCGCCAGGGCGGGCTTCAGCAGGTTGGCTGCATCCGCGCCCCCTGCCTGGTTACCCGCGCCAATGATGGTGTGTGCTTCATCAATAAACAGCAAAATTGGGGTGGGCGACTGCTGTACGGCGTCGATGACGTTTTTCAGGCGCTGTTCAAATTCGCCCTTAACCCCAGCCCCCGCCTGCAGCAGGCCCAGGTCAAGGGTGTGCAAACTCACCGGCTTGAGGGATTCCGGTACGTTGCCTTCGGCGATACGCAGTGCCAGGCCTTCAACCAATGCGGTTTTCCCCACACCCGGCTCACCCACCAGAATCGGGTTGTTCTTGCGACGGCGGGACAGGATGTCCACCATCTGGCGGATTTCGGTATCACGGCCAAATACCGGGTCGATTTTACCTTCTTTCGCTTTGGCGGTGACGTCGAGGGTGAATTTATCCAGCGCATTCTGCAGCGCCGGGGTCAGCTCACCTTCTTTCAGTTCTGCACCCACCGGACGGCCAACAAACCCGACCTCACCGCCGTGGCTCTGCGCCGGTTCCGCTTCCTGCTGCACGTCCGGGCGTTCGTCCGACTGTGCATCCAGCAGCGGGCGCAGACGTTCCAGTTGGCTCCGGGTCAGCGTCAGCAGTGGCCACAGCCCGTCACAGCGAACCAGTTTCGGTTTATCAACCAGCGCCATCAGCAGATGTACACTACGGATGTGTTCTTCATCGTTCAGGGAAGCCAGCATCCAGGCTTTCTGCATCAGTTTCTGAATATCTGCGGACAGCTGCGGGCGGCTGCGTACCGAACGCGGTTGATTATCCAGCCAGCCGAGTAAATCCTGCCAGATGACATTCATATCCCACTCGTAGCGGCGGGCCAGCACCGTCAGGTCACCTTCCCCCTGTTCGAGCAGCTTCAGCAACCAGTGCTCCGGTAAAATTTCCGCATGGGTACGGGTCTGGCAGAGCGACGCCGCCCTTTCCATCGCACGGGCGCAGTAAGGGTTCAGACGTCGCAACAGGATGGCTGGATTTTCCATGAATCTCTCTCTTTGTCGGTTCCTGGACACGCTACCGCCCATCGCTGTTTCCCGTGAAGGGGACCAAAGCGCATATGGTCAGGCTGGCAGTTTGTGGTTTTCTTTGCTGAAAGCCCGTTACGTACAGGCACTCAGCAAAAAACTGCGGACAGGACCCTGTCCGCATGCGACTTACGCGGTGGCGCGTTCGTTCCAGGAATCGGAATGAATGATGTTGCCGTCTTTGTAGGTCCAGGTGATTTTTTCGTAACGCAGTTCGATCTGCTCGAGGTGGTTGTGCTTCTCAAAAGAAGGATCCTTGATGTCGTGCATCACAGGGTTCACTTTCACCACTTTCACGTTTTCCAGTTTGGTGTTGAAGTACTCCACTTCCTGGCCCGCATCGTTGATTTTGTACCACTTGAATTCCGCAGACTTAAGGGTCTGACCGGTGGTCACAGCCTTGTACAGATACGGGCTGGACGAGTCGATTTCCTTGGTGAACAGGAACGGGGTGTGGATACGCGTACCGGTCAGCTTGCCGGTGTTGTTGTCGGTCGGGATGTACAGGTTATGCTCCTGAGCGACAACTTCGATACTGCCTTCACGATCCTGAACGTCAACAGAACCTTTAATGTCCGCGCCGCCGTCGTCTTTCAGCCACAAATAAACAGGAATTGCCATGTTAATTACTCCATTACATTTTTATTCGCACCATCATCCTGCGATGGCGCGGGGGTGTTGCCCGGCACCTGGCAGGCGTTCGCCTGCGGCACCAGACTGATTTCGACACGGCGGTTGAGCGCGCGCCCATCCGGGGTATCATTGGTTGCGATCGGGCGGCTCTCGCCATAGCCCTGCACCGCAAAACAGCTTTCCGGTACATCACCGGTATCACGCATCCAGTTGCGCACCGCTTCGGCACGCTTAAGTGAAAGCGTCTGGTTCAGTTTTGGATTGCCGGTGTTGTCGGTGTGACCTGACACCACAATCAGCCAGCCCGGCTTCGCTTTGATACCGACCAGTGAGTTGACAAGCCATTTGGTGGAACCAGCCTTCAGCACGGATTTGCCGGAATCGAACAGCGACATGCTGTCGAGGCGGACAATTTTCGGCACTGGTTTGGGTTTCGGCTGCGGTTCAGGCGGCGGAGGCGGTGGTTCATAAGAACGGATAGCATCCAGCACAGGCATTCGCAGACGCTCTCCCTGATACAGACCGAGGCCCATCCGCATCGGTACGCCATTGCGCGCCTGGCCATTCAGCTCTGCCGCATCGTCACGCAGGACGGCAACGGCGTCGGCTTTTGGGCCGAAATCATGCATCGGGATACGGTCATAGCGGGCAATATCGAAGCTCACACGCTGCAGCAACTGGTGATTGTTCCAGCCACTACTGAGCAGCGCGGCAATCACCGCCAGCGTGAAAATCCCGAGCGCACAACGGAAGGCTCGCCCACGCGGCGTCAGGCCTCGCCCTTCGGGCAGCAGCGGCAGGATAAAATCCGGGAAGGGGGAGATAACCGTACTGTTTGTTCCTGACGGCTGCCATCCCGCCACCTGCTGCATCGCAGTGTGACGGGAAAGCCATGCAGTCCAGGCCGATGTGACCAGACTTCCGGCAAGGATCGGTCCCATTCCCCACAGCACAGCAACAGGTGTAATGGCAGGAACATCGGGGTTCTCATCCATAAAGGCAGCCTGGACGTGCTGATGGAACCAGCTCATCAGGCTGTTCATAAGCACCTGTTGCTGCATCGCAGGCGCCCCACCGGTGGTAACCCATGCAGCGACTGAACCCGGCGCTGAAGACTCACGCCAGACCCTCACCCCTTCCCCCGGGATAGCCGCCTGCCAGAGCAGATCATTCGTCATCGCGCTGCCAACCTGGCCATTCAGAACCAGCGGCACGGAATGCCCGGTTTCTTTACGCAACTGGCTGATTTGCCATCGCAGGGCCAGCAGACGACTGGTAAGCCGCTCGCTGTCGGCGTGTTTCTGCGGACAGACGCTGACCATCACCGACAGCTGGCGACCCCAGTCAGGGCGCAACTCCAGTACCTGGCGGGCTACCTGCTCCAGATCCTGATGATCTTCCACGCGGATCCAGCAACCCTGTGTGACCGTAAGCACCGGTGTCTGCTGCATACATGCCAGCGGCAGATCGCCACAGACCAGCACCACGGGCTGACGGTAAGTGGCTTCAGGGAGGTTATCCAGACGCAGGGTGACGTCATGCTCCGCACAATGACTGGCAACATACCAGAACACCAGGATAAGCCCCAGCATCGCCAACAGAACAAGCACAGAAACCAGTCTGGATAGCGGCAGGAAGCCCAGGCAGACCACTGCACTCAGCAGGGCGGCCCACAGCGCAAGCCCGCGCTGCTGTGCAGGACTCATTTCACGGCTCCCGGCAGCAGAGTCAGCAATGTCTGATCCAGCCAGTGGTTCAGTCCCCACCACAGCGCGGCGACCACCACCACACTCAGGCCGATACGCACGGGCCATGACGCCAGCCAGCCGCCCATTCCTCGTCCGGTACGGCTTTCTGCCAGTACCGGGTGAGTCTGCGGATAGCTGAACGGCGTGACATGTTCACTGAGCGCGTTGACGAGTTTCTGGCGATCCGGATCGTTCAGCGAGCGGAAACTGCCGAGGAACCCCAGCATCATGACCCGCTGGAAGCAGGCCACGACAGCGTGGTCGGGCGTCGGTTCACGCAGCACATCGCGCATCCGATCGCACAGCGTATCACCAGCATCCATGGTGCCGAGGAAGTGTCCCTGCAGGGGAATGTCATACCACTGCACGCAGGCATCATCCTCCACACCGCGACCTTTGACGGCTTCATCAAGCAACGCACACTGTGCAGTGAGAATATGCTGACAGCTGGCTTCATCGAGTTCGCTCGCTTTCAGCTCACGTTGCACACGCTCCACATCAGCAATGCAGCGCTCCCACAACGTGCGCCCTTCTCCATCCTGAAACACCGGACCGTGACGCAGACTGATCACCTGCAGCCAGGTGTCCTGCAGCAGGGCATCAATATCAACGGACGCGACCGCGCCGCATTTGCGCTCACTCATGTTCTCAGTACCGCAAAGAGTTCAAGTTCAGGCTCGCCGAGCATACCCGGCACGTAAAACATACAGGTCCCACCCTGGAGCATTTCAGTGGCCAGAGGATGAGAGACATCAAGGCTGAAATACTGGTTTTCCAGACGCAGCGGAATGGCGGCCGGCACATGACGCAGCGGCGTCAGCGGTACACCCACCCGTGATGAATTGACGATACTCCTGACATGATCGGGACTGCCAACCTTACACTGGCGCGGGAACTGTTCCTGTAGCTGTGCCACCGGCATAGGTGAACGCACGGAGAGGTAGTAATCCACCCCTTCGCGCAGGCGTGGGTCATGCAGACGGGCCTGCCAGATACGAAGTCGTGCATCATAATCAAGTTCAAGCGATACGACCCGCGATGGCAGGCTCGCCTCCAGCAAATCCTCCAGCAAATCAAATAACGGTGGAAAAACAGCATTCAGCCGTTCATGCTGCCAGACGGGAACAGCACTCACCTGATGTTCCAGCGAAAACGTCAGCAAACTGCCAGCAAGACGGGCCAGCTCCGGGTACAGACGCTCCGGTGGACTTTGCGGGTGACGCTGAAACTGTCCGAGCACAGGTTCTGCGCTATTCAGGGCATTGAGCAGCCAGAACAGAGACACATCAGCCACAGCAAAATCCGCCATGCGCTCATTACTTTCACGGCGCATTTCCATCAGACGCCCCAGACGGACACGCAACCGACTCATCAGTTGCTCAAGCTGCCTGACCAGCCAGCGGCTTCCCTGAATAGTCAGAAGAGGCGGCAGAAATGTCTCATCCAGAGCCCAGTTCCCCAGGGGATCCTGCTGCAGACGCGCAACCGGACAGGTCAGGTAATCGCTGTTATCCTGATGTGTAAAACGCAAAGTCAGTTCCGGCTGCATCACTGCAATCTGACGAATATCGTCCCCGACAATGTTACGAACATCACGCCACTGCTGACGCCAGCGTACCGGGCGACCAGGCACTTCATCAGGTTTCAGGCAATTCCCGCCATTCGCCCGCAAAAGCGGCAGCGCAAGAACAACCTCCACATCATGCGATTCACTGTCAAGCAACAATGCCGGCGGCAGATTGTCTGCATTGTCTGTATCTACCAGCGTGCCATCCTGAAAACGAATATGCAGATGGCGAGCCTGCAGACGCCCCAGTTTCAGTGCCTCCGGTTCAAATGATGCAGCAATAACGCCCCAGGGACTGGAAAGCCCCAGACGGGCAATACACTCAGCAGACCATGCTGCATATGCAACCTGCTGCTGGAAGTGTTGGGGAGAGAGCATAATCCCCCGCCCCCATAACGGTTGCTCCGTTCTCATTAACCCCCCTGCTTCTGGTTATGATTTTGCCTTCGGCATCTGCGAAACCAGTGACAGGCTGACATCCATACCTTCCACCTGGAAATGCGGTACGGCATAAAGTTTCACGCGGAAGAACCCCGGGTTGTCTTCGATGTCTTCCACCACCACTTTTCCGTCACGCAGCGGATGCGAAGCCTGCAGTTCATCACCCGGATCGGTCATCTCCGTCACCAGTCCCCGGATCCAGTTATTCAGCTCCAGCTCAAGCAGACGGCGATCTTTGGTGGTACCGATATTTTCCCGCTGAATGATCTTCAGGTAATGCGCAATGCGGGACAGCAGGAAGATATAGGGAAGACGGGCATTAATACGGCTGTTCGCTGTCGCATCCGGCGTATCGTACAGCGCCGGTTTCTGGGCGGAGTTGGCGGAGAAGAAGCAGGCATAATCCCGGTTCTTGTAGTAAGAGAGCGGAATAAAGCCCAGATTAGCGAATTCAAACTCCCGCGTTTCCGGGATCATCACCTCTGACGGTATTTTGACCTGATTACCGGTTCCCAGATCATACAGATGGATTGGCAAATCCTGTACCGCTCCACCGGCCTGAGGCCCGCGGATCTGAACACACCAGCCGTTGGTGACAAAACTGCGCACCATGTTGGCGGCAAAAGCAAAAGACGCATTCGTCCAGAGATATTTATGGTGATCCGGTCCTTTCACCTCTTCAACATAGTTAAAGCTGCGGACAGGTACGGTATCCGGGCCATACGGCAGGCGTCCCAGCACACGAGGCATCACCAGGCCAATATAACGGGCATCATCCGTTTCACGGAAAGCGTTCCACTTGATGTACTCGGCACGCTCAAAGTGGTTGCCAATATCCTTGATGGCAGCCACCTCTTCCATGGTTTCTTTCTGGAAGAAAGCCGGGCCAACTGAACCAATAAACGGCATATGTGCAGATGCCGCCACCCGGGAAATATTTTTCAGCAACGCCACGTCCTGTGCAGATGCATCAAACTCCCAGGCTGAAACCAGGGCGGCAATGGGCTCACCACCCGGCGTGTCATACTCAGCCACATAGGTCTGCAGATAAAGGCCGCTCTGAATAATTTCCGGCGCATCCTCAAAATCCTGACGCAGATCGTCTTTGGACAGATCCAGCAGCTCAATTTTCACATTACGGCGGAAGTCCGTTTTATCCACCAGAGACTTCACGCCCCGCCACAGGGACTCCACTTTCTGAAATTCCGGATGATGAAGCACGGCATCCAGCTGACGGCTGATCTGATAATCAAGCTCTGCAATATGATGGTCAATCAGCGCTTTATCGAGTTTTTCCACCTGCGTGCCGGCTTTTGCCAGACACTCCATAAACACCTGCATCCCTGCCGTCAGGCGTTCATCTGCAGACGCTTCTGACATGGCCTGTGGATCCTGCCAGATATCCAGTGCACTCAGGGCAGATACCGGGTTCAGGTTAATTTTTTCAAACAGGGAAGCATATACGCTGTCGCCGGCATGCGTTTCAGATACCACGCTCTCTGCAACGTTCTTTTCTTTCTGTACAGACATCAGCATTTTCTCTCGTAATCCGTTAAATCACGCCTTTTCCGGCACCAGTGCACGCAGTTCATCACGCAGCGTCTGACTCAGTGCCGGGTCACGCAGAATTTTTTCCAGCTCTTTACGGAAAGTCACGTTATCCAGCAGATTGGCTTTCAGGTCCCGCAGAAGGCTGCGCATGGCCAGCATGGCTTTAAGACGGGGAATCTGTCGGGCGACCTGCTCTGGCGTAAAATCGTTCATATTGCGGAACGTCAGGCTGATGCTCTCTTCAGAGCCATCACCGGCAAGCGTGTTCTCCACATTCAGACGCACAGACGGGGAGATATCTGCCAGAACATCATTAAAATTGTTTTTATTAATATCCGTTTTTACACGCTCTGACAGTGGACGCTCTTCCTGTCCGTTACTGAAATCACCGGCAACCAGCAGTTTGAGCGGAAGCTCCACTTTCTTCTGCCCACCACCTGTATGTAGATACTGTTATGGCCTGCAAGTTTTTTCCTGGTCCGGTTTCCCGGATTGCA
>ERZ1034962.81-NODE-81-length-53158-cov-25.853869_pt1 | contig 53158 bp, 61 predicted proteins | sample MGYA00520696_ERZ1034962 | MGnify/ENA primary metagenome ERZ1034962 (study PRJEB33766, sample SAMN09781770) | gut metagenome | biome: gut microbiome | host: Homo sapiens | place: Madagascar | study: EMG produced TPA metagenomics assembly of the PRJNA485056 data set...
AAAATACCTATGGAAAATACCTATGGAAAATACCTATGGAAAATACCTATGGAAAATACCTATGGAAATTTTTTTGTTAAAATAAATGATGGATAGAAAGGAAATGCTCCCATGAATCACTTTGAAGCTATTCAACAAAAAGTTGCCACAAAAAAACAAGAGACGGTAAAAAATATTGTACAACCGTCTAACGCTATTAAAAAAATGGCGAATCAAGAAAAAGAGCGGAAGGAAGATTACATGTTTTCGTTGTATCCTTCTGATCGTGAAAAAATAAATGAGTTAGCTATTCAAGCAGGCTATGTGACCCCGCGGGGACGTCCAAATGCTTCTGGATTTCTAACGGCGCTCATTCGTCAATTATAAGAGAGAGGTGAAGAAAATGAATGAGGTGTTTGTATTTACTGGGACGTTAGACTGTTTTACACGCCAACAAGCACAAAATCTAGTAAAAGCATTAGGTGGTCGTTTTCAGCATACCGTTACCAAAGAAACCACTTGTTTAGTTGTAGGCAAACAACCAGCGACACTATTTGGTTCTGGAGAATCATTGAAAAGAAAACAAGCCCTCGAAAAACAAGTGAGAATCATATCGAAAAAAACGTTTTTGTGTTTGTGTATCGAACAGTTGACTAAGTATCAAAAGATCGAAGCAGAAAGGAAAAACGAGCTGTGACAAATAAAACATTTTTAGCACATATCAACGATGCATTGGCACAGTCTGAAGTATCTCAAATAGAACGTAAACAACTAGAAGACTTACTAAAAAGTTTACTTAAGAATTATACGCCAGAAGAGCTCTCTCAATTACTGCTTGAAATGATTGAATCAATGCACAAGACAACATACCAGGTCTAAGTTTTACCTGGTGTATTCTACATAACCAACAAATACAGAAAGGATAAGAAAACATGTTTGCCGCTTTTTTGACAGACTTACATGAAATTTTACGCACCGACAACGATGGTTTAGAGAAAGAGAAACAGTTAATGAATTATTCATCAAATCTAATGAATCGTGTTTTCCAATCGTGGATCCATTGGCAAGAGCCACAATTAATCCAAAGTTATCAGGTGAAAGGATATACAGTTGGAAAAGCTGTCGAACGTAGTGTACAGTTTCTGTTTGGCGTACTCACGTATACAAGAAAATCTGTCGAAAGAAACAGCCAAATCCTTTACCCAATCGATGAATTGCTTGGTATAGAGCGATATGATCGCTATTCCCTACGAACAAAATATGCCTTGGCAGAGTTAAGCATGGTGACTTCCTATCGGAAGGCGTCAGAATTGATTGAGGTAGTTGGTAATGTTCAAGCCTCAAAAGATACCGTTATGAAAGTTGTTCATGAATATGAGGAGAAATATAAAGAACATGAAGCTTATCTTGAAGAATATGGTAAAGAAGGGACACGAAGAGTTGACTATCTTTATATCGAAGGGGATGGTGTATTTGTTGGAGGAAAAGATGGCAAAAATAAAGAATTGGCACATTTTATCGTTCATGAAGGAGTAGAAACGAAAGGACAGCGCAAAAAGACCAAGAATTTAAAACAATTTGTTGGTTTAGGACATAAGAAAACAATGAATTATTTAGAAAATTATTTATATCGTACGTATGATTTAAAAAACACTATTATTGTAACCAATTCAGATGGAGGAAAAGGGTACAGCCAAAAGACGTTTAAAGGTCTTTTGCCGGTCATGAAAAGACATGAGCACTTTTTGGATCGTTACCATATTTCATTAAAATTAGAGCAACGTGTCTTTGTCCCTGAACTAATTCCTGTCTTTCAGCAAGCAATTAATAACTATTCTACTAAAGATTTACACTGTGCCTTAGATACGTTAGAGTCGCACGCAGAAACAGAAGAACAAGAAAATCACGTAAAAAAATTAAGAGCATACTTGCGGCGGAATTGGAAGATTATTAAGCCTTACCATATTCGAGGATTGCCAGGTGAGAAACAAGGAATCGGGATTATGGAAAGTCTTCACCGAATCTTGACTTTTCGAATGAAGCGAAATAGTAAATATTGGGGAAAAGGATTAGAAGCAATGGCGTGGTTATTAACGACGAAACGCAATAACACACTAAAAGATATTTTTACAGAGAAGTGGCAAGAAGCGTTTGCGTTGGATAATCGTTTAGTGGCGGAACTGGGGAAGTGTCCGAATCACTTTTTCGAGGATGAACGGCAAAAAGTAGACGAAGTAAAAACCTATGTAATTAACTATCATACTCCTTCAAAACAAATCAAAGAGCGATTGGATTGGTACAAAGGGAAATAAAAAAGACCCTTTGTAAAGAACAAAGAGTCACGTAGACTAGCCACGCACTGCGACCAATCTAAATCTAAATTTAATTTTGTCAAATTAAATTCTACCTTGTTTTTGTACTATTTGCAAGACCAATATCAAATATTTTGGTCATAAAATAAATTATCCGAAAAAATTTTTTGCTAGTTTTCTCTTGAAAAAAGAACGAAATGTGTTAAAGTAAAAGGGAAGAAAATAGCAGAAAATCCTGTAAATAAAGAATTAAATAACAAAAAACACAAAATGCGTATGCAGAAGTGTTTTAATCTAAATTTAATTTTGTCGGGAGAAAAGAGCTTCTGGGAAAATTACAGACACATACATTTACACTTGTGCCTTTACAAATTTTTAAAATACGTATATAATTTCATATGGAAACGCCAGCTTAGCTCAGTTGGTAGAGCAACGCACTCGTAACGCGTAGGTCACAGGTTCGATCCCTGCAGCTGGCATCATTTATAAAAGCAACGATCTCAAAGATTTTTTATTTTGAGATCGTTGCTTTTTTTCGTAAGGAATTTGAAAAGAAGAGGAAGGAACATCATTAAAAATAGCGGATACGGGGATGTCGATTCTGGATCTGTTTTACTATTCAATAACTGCGAAGAAGCATCAAGATCTGGTTCTTCAACCAATTTTTTAAACATCAAAATTAGTAGATTCTACTAGTTTTGATGTTTTTTTGTTGAACAAATGACAGCCATCAAGTGCTAAAACAGATGGAATCATAAAACTGTTGAAAATTAAAGGAGTTTGGCACAACTAGAGGTTTCGTTCTTTTTTATAAAAAAACTAAGTGGGATTTCTAATAAATGTAAAATTATGGATAGGAAAAAAGCGGATAGGAAATGATTTTTTTCTTAAATCAAGTCAATTATTTGGCACATTATTCCTTTTTTTGCTATCTAAGTCGCCTTTTTTTTCACTGTAAATATAGATTGCTAATTTTTAAAATGTTATACCGATTTTTTTATTTGTTATTTATTTGTCGTTATTAATGATAGCAAACTAGTTCTGTAGTTGTATTTTTATATTGAAATAAACGATGGTCTGTATGATCTTGCTTCATGACCTTCTGATTTAAAAGTTGAAGAAATTTGACGATCAAAAAAAATTCACTTGAAATTAGTTATTTATTTTTCATATTTATATGCAAACATCAGCAAACCTTCATAATACTATTATTTTTTATTTTAAAAGTGAAAAAAATAGAAAAAAACGGAAAAAATTGGTGTTTATTCAATAAAAAACACTCTATTCTAATTATATATTTGAATTTATTTTAAATTAGGAGGGAAAAATGAAAAAGAAAAAAATTTATCAGGTATTGGTGATGGGGTTAGTTGTTGGTCAGGTTCTTACTAACGGGACAACATTTGCTTACGCAGCGACACTTGAAAGAAATCTTTTGGATGAGAGCAAGTTTTCAGATGAGCGTATGGATGCATTGAATGATCAGTATCAACCAGTTACTTATGTTTACCATAAAATAACGATAAATGAAGCGCCTAAAATTCCTAGTCAACTTCAAAATAAAGAGCTTGTTGAAACTCAAAATATAAATAAAAATGAAGTAAAACAGATCGTTTATCAAGTTCATCAGCAAATAAAACAGCAAATAAAACAACAAATAAAACCAACTACACAGCAACAAATAAAACAACGAAGTTTGTCAAAAACGAACGAAAAGAACCTTTCTAGCCTCTGATTCGAAATGTTTGGAATAGGATTCAATGCTCTTGAAAACTATCAGGTCTTTTGGAAAAAGAGCAAAACTGAATAATTAACATACTTCTAGTGTATTGAATTCATCTACTGGAAGTAATTAGGGAAAGGAATGGCGAAATGGATATCGTTCAGTTGCTAGATGAAAACTCAAAAATGAAAATTAAACTTCTGGAACTTATTCAGACAAAACTTGGTGAAAGAGTAGAAATCTCTTTTTTAGCGCAGAAAACAGGTATATCTAAATTTAAATTAAGTAAATTAATTCATGAGTTGAAAATGGAGCTAGAACAGAAATTATGCTTAAATGATTTTTTTGTCGTAAAGCGGGGCGTTATTCAAGTATATTCTTTTATTTGTGATGAGAACATTCTTAAATTACGTCAGCACTATTTAAATAGTTCGCTAACTTATCAGCTGCTTATTTTCCTGCTGTTTTCAAACCGACCGATTAATAAATTTACGACCGATCATTACATTTCAAATTCTTCTTTATATCTTTATAAAAAACGAATCAATAAATTGTTAGAAAAAGATCATCTCATTATTAAGAAAAATAAGATAGTAGGGAATGAATGGAAGATTCGCTCGGTAGGATATGGCATTCTCCATAATTTGAATGGGATTGATTCCCCTTTTACTGAGCAACAAAAAAATCAAAGTGACCGGCTTGTATTTTGGATCGAACAATTTTTTAGGATTAGAATCCGTAATAGTTTACGTTATAAATTATCTTTATTTCTATCAATCAGTGCGCTTCGGATTCAGAGAAAAGCGTATTTGGATGAAGCACATCTGACGATCAAAGTTGATCAGGCCTCAATATTGGTTCAAAAACTTGCAGGAAAATTGAAGACAGAGTACCAAATATCAGATACAGTAGCAGTAAAAGAAGCTTCAGTCTTGTATGCCTATTTATATGTTAATCGGATCATTGATAAGAAGTCTTGTCTAGATTTTTCTGAACTAGATCCGACACTGTCAATTTTTAACAATAATTATTCAAGTATGCTAAAAGGTATTGCTGATTCAACTTTTGTTGATCAACGTCTGTTTAAAGTGTTATTGAAAAATGTGCAACCGCTACATGAACGGTTGTTATTTATGCCCGATATCCATCATCGTTTTGGAAATATCCATAATTTTCAATTTTTAAGAGAAGAATATCCTTTATTTGATCAGAAAGTCAATGAAACCATTATGGAAACAGCTCGTTCTATTTTACTTAATGAAGAAGAAAAAGCAGATTTATACATGTACTATATGATGGAATTGATTGAAAATTTTCCCTTAGAAGCAGTTGAAGAAGCTGTTTATATTACGTTGGATTTTTCTTATGGAAAAGCGTATGAAGAGTTTATTGCAGAATATCTCCAATATTCCTTAGCTGGAAAAATAGTCATTGAAAAAGTTATTTCTTCGAAAACGGATATCTATATTTCTGACTTTCATTTAGGAAACCTTCAATGTACCCATATCTTATGGCAACGATTGCCCAACAATCATAATTGGCAAGAACTAATTAAACAAATTAAACAATGCATCAGCGAAAAAAATGTCGTAAATCAAAAGGAAACGTCCAATGTTTCCTCTACCAGCTAGTCTTTTTTCTTTACCTGCCTATAATGTGACAGAGATTCATTCAATAGCTTTATCGGAATGTTATTGTTATGTTTAGAAGTAATGTATTTGCTAACTAGAAAAATAAAAAAACACCTGAAATCAAACGCTCATTTCAGGTGTTTTTTTATAGAGAAAACCTTGGCACGAAGGGAGAAAATCTCGAAATAGAAATAGTTATTCTCACGACTTATTCTTTTTCACGAGAAACGATGGTTTGTTCTGTTTCACGTATGATATAAACGGGGCGTTGTTTGGTTTCAAGGAAAATTTTACCAATGTATTTGCCAATGATCCCTAGGCATAGTAATTGGATGCCGCCGATAAATAAAAAGATCGATACCATTGAAGGCCAGCCGGCTGTCGGGTCACCAAATAATAAGGCTCGTGCAATGATAAATAAAATAGCAATTCCCGAACCAATACAAGAAAGAGCGCCAGTGAAAGAGGCGATCGTTAGTGGTGCATCTGAAAAATTGACGATTCCATCAATCGAATAATTGAATAATTTCCAAAAGGACCAAGAGGTTTCACCAGCCACTCGTTCACGGTTTTCAAAAGAAAGATACTCTGTTTTGAAACCGACCCAACTAAATAATCCTTTTGAAAAACGATTGTACTCGGTTAACTCTAAAACAGCATCAACCATCTGTCGAGTCATCAAACGGAAATCTCTTGTACCATCTACCATTTCTGTGTCACTGATTTTATTGATCAACTGATAGAACCGTTTAGCGAAGAAACTCCGAATCACTGGTTCTCCTTCTCTTGTTGAGCGTCTCGTTCCTACGCAATCAATGTCAGTTGTCGTGATTTTTTCAATCATGAGTGGTAGTAATTCTGGAGGATCTTGTAAATCAACGTCCATTACTGTGATTAGCTCCCCAGTCGAAGCTTGTAAACCCGCATAGAGGGCAGCTTCTTTTCCGAAATTTCGAGAAAAAGAAACGAATCTCACATATTTATATTTTCTCGCTAATGCTTTAATGGCTTGTAGCGTACCATCTGAGGAGCCATCATCAATAAACAAGTATTCAAACTCGTGTCCGTCTTTGAATTTTTCTACTTCATCAAAAAAAAGCGGTACAGTCTTTTCTTCGTTATAGCAAGGGACAACAATTGATATTTTCATATGATAAATCCTTTCAAGCAAATATTATTTGTTCGAACAGAATAGTAAATAAACTGTATTTTCTGTTACTTAAGTAATCATCATTTTTAGTTTATCATTAAGCTGACACTTAATAAAACTTTAAATTGCATTTTTAGCTAAAATAATACAAGATAAATAAAATAGTAGAACGGTAGAGGAGGGCAAGTCTAGTTCATTCAGGATTAGACGATGAAAATGAAAATAAATACGCCAATTGGAGAACTATGGTTAGATGCAGATCAGAATGGGTTGACGAAGGTTTCGTTTCATCCGATTGAAGAAATGGCGGTAAATGGTGCACAGGATCAAGGAAAGAAACAAGAAATCCTACTTGAAACAGAACGTCAATTGGCTGAGTACTTTGAGGGAAACCGGCAGGACTTTCAACTTCCGTTATCAATAAACACAGGCACGATTTTTCAACAAAAGGTTTGGCAAGCATTACAAGAGATTCCTTATGGAGAAATACGCACATATAAAAAAATAGCAGAAACCATTGATCATCCCAAAGCGGTCCGAGCAATCGGACAAGCGAATCGCATGAATCCATTACCAATCGTGATTCCATGTCATCGAGTGATTGGACAAAACGGTCAATTAACCGGTTATATGGGAAATGCGGAAGCTGGCTTATTGATCAAACGTCAACTACTTGTATTAGAAAAAGCACTATCTGAATAAAAAAGAACTGGAATTATTTGACCTAAAAACCACCCCTTCGCCCTGAAATAGAAGTGACTATTTTGGGACGAAGAGGTGGTTTTAAGTATGGGGATTTTATGAAGCCAACAAAGGCAGACCGCTTATACCAGTGGAATCCGGTAGTTATAGTGTTGTTAACCAAATGAATAGCAGCGCAGCAACAGTTTGCAGTAAACCAACTGCTAGACCATAAGATAAGAATCGAGGTCCTTCTTTCATGAATTTAGCGAAATCTAAACGTAAACCAATTGCGGCTAAAGCAGTGATTTCAAACCAATTACTAATAAAGTGAGCCCCTTTGTCGATAAAAGTTGGGAGCGTAAATAGGCTGTTGAGCAAGCAGAAAACTAAAAAGCCTAAAACATACCATGGTAATGGGAATCTTCTTTTCTTGGGACTGTCAGACGAAATCGTTTCAGCAGAAGCTGTCTTTTTTTGGATAAATTTTTCAAATAAATAGACAACAGCAACTAACATCATGATCCTTAAAATTTTAAAGAGCATGGCAAATTGAACAACTGAAGCATCAAGCAAACTGGCGCCAGCGACTACTTGTCCAACAGATTGAAGTGTTCCACCTAAAAGGGCACTTTTTTCAATTAAGTGATCTCCGTATAAGTGTAAGCCAAGAAAAGGTAAAGAAAGCATCATGATCGTTCCTAATAAATTAACTAATGTAATGATCTGTCCTTTTTCTTCCTCTTCAGCATGGATCACTGGAGCGATCGCTGCAATAGCCGAAGAACCGCAAACAGCATTTCCTCCTGCCATCATCAAGGAAGCTGTATCACTAAACAACAATTTTTTGCCGATCCAATAGGCACCGACGATCGTCACACTCATTTGCAACAAGACAAAGGCAATCCCTTTAATGCCGATTTGAGCAATCGTTTGAGCCGTAACCGTTGCTCCCAATAAGAAAACGGAGCATTCCAATAATTTGCTTTCAGCGAATTTCGTTCCAATGGCTAAAGAAGGTTGTTTGAAAAAAGTATTACCTAACAAGATCCCTAATAAAATGGCGATCGTGGCAGCACCAAGCTGTGGGAGCAACAATGCGAGAAGTTTGCTCATGACTGCTACTGAAAAAGCAAGAAGTAATCCAGGCAAGATTCTTCGTGAGCCTTGATTTTTAAATTGATTAATGGTTACTTGTAGATTCATGTTCTAAAAATTCCTTTCATTATCTGTGCGCATGTTTCAGAGTTGAAAAACGGGTACTCGTATTTAGAGGACGACGACTCTGAACTCAAGAATATCCTTGATAATAGTAGCACTATTCGTTTTGATTGACAAAGTTTAAAAACGCAAAAAATCTTCTGCCTTTTTCTAAATTTGAAAAAGACAGAAGAATAACATCTTAATTAAATTTCTTTAGGGACATATTTATTTGTGTTTCCATGTTCTTTGAACAAGAAGCGGATATAATGACCTAATACATAAAGCACCATTCCAGTAGCGATTACTAATTCAGCCAGTTTCAAGACCGTTAAAAAGCCAGTAGCGATCCCTAATGAATGAAAGTAATTTACAGCACAAAACATAGCAGTTGCAGAAATAACTAGTGGAAAGGTAAAAGCAGCGTAGCTTGGATAAAAATGTAGTTTAAGTAATCGTGGTAAAAGAGATAGCACGATAAAATATAAAGTTTGCGAAAGGATAAATAAGGCAACGACTAAATAAAAGGAAGGTTGCGCAAAGTTTTTCAAATAGCCAGTTAAACAAAGCGATCCCGGAGCTGCAACGATTGTGATCAATGGTAGTGTAGGATGTGCCATGTTTTTCACGAAAAACACCCGATGGATGATGATTGGCAATAAGAAAACGTAACAAGCTAGAGATAACCAAAAGAATAGTTGGCCAATGAATGGGAAAAAGTTTCCAGCAGTTACTGTAATTACCCCGAAACCAACATAAATAATGAACCAACTTGGATAAATGACTTCCAGTGATAAGTCTGCTTTGATTACATGATGGTAAGTAAAGTAAACAACTAAAATCACTTGTAGCAGGACAGCGCCAAGCCAGATGATCCGAACGATTGGTAAAAGGTGCGTAAATGGTACAAAGTAAGTACAAATAACCATTAATGACATCGTAAAAGTCGGTGAAACCGAGGCAATGATTGGATCATGTAATGTTTGTCTCGTATGTTCAAATAATAGGAACAATTTGCTAAACATTAGGATCATGAGAATCATACTAATCCCACCAATGATATTCCCTAGATGAATCCAATGATATTCTTTAAACAGATTACCTAGCGAAGCTAAACCTAGAATGAGCCCACAAATCGGGACAGGAATAAGTTTTAAAAAATTCTTCATTAATTGAATTCTCCTTTTCATAAGATGAGTGTGTTGTCTAAAGCTCAGAACAAAATGATCAGTCAGGTGGAAAGGTTGATAGTAGGTTGCATAAATAATTATGAATGACTATTTATTGGGAAATAAACAAATCGGTAGCCCTGACTGATCATTAAGAATACAAGTAACGATCTTTTTATGTCTGAGCGAGATTGAAACATTCGTTGCTTTTCAATCTCATATATTGTGCGTTACATTTACTATTATAGTCATTTCGTGATATATTTAAATCAAATAGTTGATATAGTTACTATAATAAAAAATTATGGAAGTGATCGCATGCTGAAATTGTTAACAACTTTTCGTGTCGTATACGAAACAAGAAATTTTTCTCGAACAGCCGAATTACTTTTCTTATCTCAACCTGCTGTCTCCAATCAAATCAAACAGCTGGAAAGAGAATTAGGAGTGATTCTCTTTGAGCGAAATGGTCGGAAAGAAATGAAGCCGACAAAACAAGCAGATCTACTCTACGAACGAGCGTTAGTTTTATTAGAGGAGTGGCAAGAAACACAACAACAATTACTAGATGAACAAAATGAAGAAGAAGTTTGCCGAATCGTTGCTTCTCACACTTTTGCCGTCTATCTGTTACCAAAATTGTTGAAAGATTTGCTTTTGAAATATCCTAAAATTAATTTTGTGATTGCCTATGCCAATTCTCATGATGCGTTGGAACAAGTAGCAAAACACGAGGCTGACTTTGGTTTTATCGAAAAACCTTTAGCAACTTCTGGTGTTCAAAGATTTTCATTGATGGAGGATGAACTAGTGATCGCGGGGGATCCTGACAGTCAGTTATGGTTAGTTCGAGAAACAACTTCTGGAGTTTTTCATTATACGCAACGGTATTTTGAAGAAAAAAATATCCATGGGAAAAAGTTGTTAGTAAAAAGCAACGAAGTCATTGTCGCTCTTTTAAAGGAAGGAGTAGGACGTTCGATTTTATCAAAACGTGCGGTGCCACCAGAAGTACCAACCGAGAAATTAGCGTATCATCGAAATTTTTATTTGATCCAGCGAACAAATTTAGTTTCAGAGAATTTACAAGCGATTGGTAAAGAGATCTTGAGATATAATGAACGCTATCAAAAATGATTCGTCAGAACGTTATCTGTTATCTCGATGATGGGTCTGACTGAAGAGCAGCAAGGCAGATGATTAGATAAGAATAATTTTAAGTTTTCCCAAATGTATTTGCTTTGGCTTTCAATTATGCCGCTAGACCGCTATAATATAGAACAGTATGGTTTTTAAGAAAAGGGATGAAACATGGAAAAAAAAATAAAAGCTTCTAATAATAATCGTGATAATCGCATTGATTATGGCGTCATATTACCAGTCTTCTTATTATGTTTGATTGGATTGCTTTCTTTATATGTCGCGCTGAGTCATGATCCTAACCACCCTTCGGTAGTAAGAGGTGTTGGGATGCAAGCGATTTGGTATATCGTGGGCTCAATTGCTATTGTCGTGATTATGCATTTGAATTCCAAATGGATCTGGAAATTAACACCTTATCTCTATGGTTTTGGTCTAATTGTAATGGGACTCTTGTTAAAGTTTTATGACCGCAACCTCGCCCAGTCGACCGGTTCCAAAAACTGGTTTAGTTTTGGTTCCTTGACGTTTCAGCCAGCAGAGTTAATGAAAATTGCTTATATTTTAATGATGGCGTTGATCGTGACAAAACATAATACTCAGATGAAGGAACGAACGCTCAAATCAGATTTTTGGTTGATCGCCAAGATGTTGATTGTGACGCTCCCGGTTTTAGCCTTGATTATGGCACAAGATGATTTTGGGACCATGCTGGTATTCTTAGCAATTTTTGGTGGAGTTTTCTTAATGTCTGGTATCTCTTGGCGCATTATCGTGCCCGTAATTGCTTTGGCAGTGATTGTCGGTGCTGGGACGATCTTTTTAGTTACCACAGAAGGCGGAAGAGATTTATTATATAAAATCGGGTTTAAATCTTACCAGTTTGCTCGTATCGATTCTTGGCTTGATCCATTCCATGACACGACTGGGATGAGCTATCAGCCAGCACAAGGGTTGCTTGCAATAGGAACTGGTGGATTATTAGGTAAAGGATTTAATGTAAGTAATATCTATGTACCTGTTCGTGAATCAGATATGATTTTCACCGTGATTGGTGAGAATTTTGGGTTTATCGGTGGCGCATTCGTCATCTTCTTGTATTTTATTTTGATTTATCGTATGATTCGTGTCTGCTTTGATACGAACAATGAATTTTATGCTTATATCGCCAGCGGCTTGATCATGATGCTCTTGTTCCATGTATTTGAAAATATTGGTGCTAATATTGGACTCTTACCATTAACAGGGATTCCCCTGCCATTCATTAGTCAAGGTGGATCATCGATCCTTGGAAATATGATCGGTATCGGTTTGATATTATCCATGAGGTATCAAAATGAGGCGCCTGCGAAAACTTCTAGGAGGTAACACTGTTGTATCGTTTTTATTGGTATCCGAAATGTTCCACTTGCAAAAAAGCGAAAGCTTGGTTGGATGCGCATCATGTTGATTATCAAGTAATTGATATGATTGCTAGTCCACCATCGGAAGAAATGATCACAGACTGGTTGGAACATAATGAGATTCCATTACGTCGTCTGTTCAATACGAGTGGCATGAAGTATCGGGAAATGGGGCTAAAAGACCAAGTGGCTGATTTTTCGATCAATGAAGCTAGTCGCATTCTTTCAAGTGATGGGATGTTAATCAAACGTCCCCTGATCGTCAAAGGCAAACAACTCGTCGCAATCGGTTTTAATGAAAAAATATACGAAGGAGTATTGATATAAAATGGCTGGGAAACACTTGAAGAAAAAAGATAACCTTTGGATCTTATTTAATGGGAAAGAATATTGTGTCGGTTTAACTAATGAAGTACAAAAAGAATTAGGTGATATCACATTTGCCAATTTGCCAAAAGCTGGTCAGTCTTATCAAATCGGGGAGCCTTTGATCGAAGTGGAAGCTGAAAAAGCGGTCAGTGAATTTGCTAGCCCGTTAAGCGGTACGGTTTCTTCCGTGAATGAAAAAATCAATGAAGATATCAATGTCTTAAATGATCAAGATGAAATGAATGCTTGGCTTTTAAGCTTTAAAGAAGTCGATCCAACAGAATTTGAGAAATTATAAGAGTTAGCAATTTTCAGAAAATTTTAAAGAAGTAACCGGTAAAATGTTGACACGTTATTTTCCAACTGCTATAATCAGAACAATCATAAATAAAGCTTTGAAAAGAAGAGTACATGTCACAGACGTTCAAAGAGAGCCCTGATTGCTGAAAAAGGGTAACGGAAATGAGATGGAAGATGGTCTTAGAGCAGAGTAGGTGAGCCTTGCAAACTTACTACGGGGGTGCCCGTTACAGCACAACGGTATACGGGCAGGATTATGATGAAAGAACGATGACCCAAGTACTGGTAAAGGTTGTTATTGTGAGATAGCAGCAAATCAAGGTGGTAACACGGAAGTTTCAGCTTTCGTCCTTTTGCTAAAGCAAGGGGGCGGAAGCTTTTTTGTTTCCTACTTGATCTCCATGTAAAAAATAAAAGAAAGATGTGAGCAATATGTCATTGATCCAATTAACCAATGTTGAGAAAACATTTGGTGGCAGAAATGGAACGATCCAAGCGGTAAATGATGTTTCATTAACTGTTGAAAAGGGTGATATTTACGGCATCGTTGGCTATTCTGGAGCAGGTAAAAGTACACTTGTCCGTTTATTGAACGGATTAGAGCTACCTACTAGCGGAACGGTTGTTGTGAATGACCAAGAGATTACCAAACTAAAAAATAAAGAACTGAGAACATTTCGTAAAAAAATCGGTATGATTTTCCAACATTTCAATTTGTTATGGTCACGGACAGTTTTAGAAAATATCCAACTACCATTAGAATTAGCAGGCGTACTTAAAGCCCAACGCAAAGAACGGGCGGAAGAATTGCTTGGATTAGTCGGATTAGAGGGTAGAGGAAATGCCTATCCTTCTCAACTTTCAGGAGGACAAAAACAAAGAGTTGGGATAGCTCGAGCGTTAGCAAACGATCCCGAGATCTTACTTTGTGACGAAGCAACCAGTGCGCTAGATCCACAAACCACTGAAGAAGTATTGGATCTTTTATTAGCTATCAATAAGAAATTACATTTAACGATCGTATTGATCACGCACGAAATGAACGTGATTCGTAAAATCTGTAACAAGGTAGCTGTGATGGAACGAGGAAAAGTTGTGGAAGAAGGCGATGTTTTGACAGTCTTCAAAAATCCAAAACAAGAAGTAACAAAACGTTTCGTGCAACAAGATATCGAACCAGAAGCAGACTCAAAAGAATTATTGGCTGAATTGATCAAAGAAAATCCAAAAGGTCGATTAGTGACATTAGTGTTCAACGAAAAAAATGCTAACGAGCCAGTCATCTCTCAAGCCATTCGTCAGTATAACGTCGACATCAATGTCGTTTACGGTAAAATCAAACAAACAGCAGAAGGTTCTTTTGGTTCCTTAACGACACTGATGACTGGGTCAGAGAACGAATTGGATCAAGCAGAGCGGTTTATTAAAGAACAAGGTGTTGGAGTGGAGGTGATCCACCGTGGATAAAAGCTTTGCAGAAACGTATTTAGATTTTAGTCAAATCAACATGGAAACGATGAAACAAGCATTCATCGATACGCTGTATATGACGTTGGTGTCCATGGTATTAGTGACCATCATTGGTTTGGTACTAGGTTTGATCCTGTATTCGATTGGACGAAAAAATAAACCTTATGCACGAATCATTTATGGCATTGTTTCGATTATTAGTAATATCTTTCGATCTACGCCATTTATGATCTTGATGGTCTTGATCATTCCTTTCACGAAAGCAATCGTCGGAACCATGCTAGGGGCGCAAGCTGCTATTCCTGCCTTGGTACTTTCAGCTGCCCCATTTTATGCTCGTCTAGTTGAAATTGCTTTTCGTGAAGTTAGTCCTGGAGTTTTAGAAGCGGCGGATGCGATGGGTGCCAGCTACTGGGAAATCATTTGGAAAGTCTTGATACCAGAAAGCGTGCCTGCACTGATCTCCGGATTGACAGTTACTACCATTTCGATGATCGGCTTTACTGCGATGGCGGGTGCGATCGGAGCTGGTGGTTTGGGAGGTCTTGCTTGGCAAGAAGGTTACCAACGTGGTAATCTGACCGTGACATTTGTGGCAACGTTAGTGATACTAGTCATTGTATTTATTGTTCAAGGAATCGGGGACTTTTTAACAAAGAAAACAGATAAAAGATAAGAAGAAATAGGAGGATAAAGGATATGAAAAAGAAAATTTTTGGATTTGCAGCAGCGGTCTTGCTGACTGTAGGGTTAGCAGCTTGTGGCAATAATAGCGATAGTAAAGGTGCTTCATCAAAAAGTGACGATACAACTTTAAAAGTAGGCGCATCACCAACACCTCATGCAGAAATCTTGGAACACGTCCAACCGCTATTGAAAGACGAAGGCATTAATTTAGAGATCGTGAAATTCGATGACTACATTTTACCAAATCAATCTTTAGCAGAAGGCGATATCGATGCCAATTATTTTCAACATATTCCTTATCTAAATAAAGAAATCAAAGAAAAAGGCTATGATTTTGTCAATGCGGGTGCTGTCCATATTGAACCAATGGGCTTGTACTCAAAGAAAATCAAAGACATTGCTGATTTAAAAGACGGCGCAACAGTGATTACTTCAAATTCAGAATCTGACTGGGGACGAATCATCACTATTTTACAAAATGCTGGCTTAGTTAAGGTAAAAGATGGCGTAGATCTAGAAACAGCTACGTTTGATGACATCGCTGAAAACCCTAAAAACTTAAAATTCAATCATTCGATTGATCCTTCTTTATTAGCTTCTACTTATCAAAATGATGAAGGTGACTTAGTAGCGATCAATGCAAACTTTGCTTATGGTGCTGGTTTGAATCCATTGAAAGATTCTGTCTTATTAGAAGAAGACAACTCACCATATGTGAATATCATTGCCACACGTAAAGGTGATGAAAATAGCGAAAAAATCAAAAAATTACTTGAAGTCTTACACCGTGAAGACGTTCAAAAATGGATCGAAGACAAATGGGGCGGTTCAGTCAAACCTGTCGCAGCTGATGCCAAATAAGCACTTCAAAAAATAGAGTTGAACAAAATCAAATGTTCATCTAAAAAATAATCAAGTCATCAAAAACATCAAAGTTAGTTGATTTTACTAGCTTTGATGTTTTTTTGTAGAGTGAATAGTGAATAAATTAGCTATGTAACCAATAGAGAACTCTCTTTATTATGGCATTTTTCAAGAAGCATTTATTAAGAACAGATAAGCGGTAATCAAGAGATGCGTACTGACATCATTCTGCAAGCCAACGTTTACCTATCGTTTTACATAAAACAAATCAACATAACCAGTGATCTATGAATGCTAAAAACAGAAGTTTCTTTATAAATATTATTATCTAGTAATATTGATTTAATGATAACTCGTGAAAAAAGTTTTGATTTTAGTGGGTTATAACATTGCGCTCTATTCTCAATTAGTCTAAAATAAGTGAGAACGAAACAGAATCTGGAGGGAATTTGCATGTCTGTCTTAGAAATAAAAAATTTACACGTCTCAATTGAAGAGAAAGAAATTCTTAAAGGCGTAAACTTAACGATGAAAACAGGCGAGATCCATGCCATTATGGGACCAAATGGAACAGGGAAATCGACGCTGTCAGCCGCTATTATGGGGAATCCAAACTATGAAGTCACTGAAGGCGAGATCCTATTTGACGGAAAAAATATCTTAGATTTAGAGGTCGATGAGCGGGCACGTCTAGGATTATTTTTAGCGATGCAATACCCAAGCGAAATTCCTGGGATCACGAATGCAGAATTTATGCGTGCAGCGATCAATGCCAAACGTGATGAAGACGATAAAATGTCTGTTTTGACTTTCTTGAAAAAATTAGATGAAAAAATGGCGCTGTTAAATATGCCAGAAGAAATGGCCGAACGTTACTTGAATGAAGGCTTTTCTGGTGGCGAAAAGAAACGAAATGAAATCTTACAATTATTGATGTTAGAACCAACTTTTGCCATTTTAGATGAAATTGATTCTGGATTAGATATCGATGCATTGAAAGTCGTAGCAAAAGGGGTCAATGAAATGCGTAGCGAAAACTTTGGCGCATTGATCATCACCCACTACCAACGATTATTGAATTATATCACTCCGGATGTCGTCCACATCATGATGGAAGGACGTGTCGTGATGACTGGGAATGCAGATCTAGCAAAACGACTTGAAGCAGAAGGGTATGCTGGTATCAGCAAAGAACTAGGAATCGACTATAAAGAAGAAGAAGCGTAAGGAGGAGCGGAAAATGAAAGAAACGAACTGGCTCGACCAACTTGACGCAGTTACCAATTTTTCTTTAAGCAAAGGGGAACCTGAATGGATGACCCAATTACGTCAAGCAGCGTTAGAAAAAGCCAATCAATTACCACTTCCTCAGATCGATCGTGTAAAATTCCATCGCTGGCCATTATTCGATATCCATGAGTTCACAGACCACTTTAGTGAAACAGGAAATGTAGCTGGGTTTGACGTAATGAAAGATAACCCTGTGTTGGTGCAAGAAGGAACAAATACGATCTTTGAACAATTACCAGTGGAACTCATGGAAAAAGGCGTGATCTTTACAGATATCTTCACAGCGCTCCAAGAGCATCCAGATTTAATCAAACCATACTATATGGAAAAAGCAGTGAAAATGGATGAAGATCAATTGACCGCTTTACATGCTGCTTTCATGAACAGCGGAGTGTTTTTATATGTTCCTAAAAATGTCGTGATCAATGAGCCAATTGAGAGCTTATTCATCCAAGATGGCAAGTTAGCACAGCATTTCTTTAAACATGTCTTGATCGTCGCAGAGGAACATAGTGAGTTTTCTTACTTGGAACGATTCCAATCGACCAAAGAGAAAATCCAAAAAGCTTCTGGTAATATCATTGTCGAAGTGATCGCTAAAGCTGGAGCAAAAATCAAATATTCAGCTGTCGATCAATTAGGAGAAAATATCACTTCTTATATCAATCGTCGAGGTCATATTTTACGTGATGCTTCTGTAGATTGGGCAATCGGCGTGATGAATGATGGACATGTAATTGCTGATTTTGATTCTGATTTAGTTGGCGAAGGCGCCCATGCAGAAGTGAAAATCGTTGCCATTAGCTCAGGAAAACAAATCCAAGGAATTGATACGCGTGTCACGAACAAAGCGCCTCATACGATCGGACATATCTTACAACATGGTGTGATCCGAGAAAAAGGGACGTTGACTTTCAACGGGATCGGACATATCTTAAAAGGCGCAAAAGGAGCCGATGCCCAACAAGAAAGTCGAGTATTGATGCTTTCAGATAAAGCAAGAGGAGATGCCAATCCGATCTTACTCATTGATGAAAATGAAGTCACTGCAGGACACGCTGCCAGTGTTGGTCGGGTCGATCCTGAAGAAATGTATTATTTGATGAGCCGTGGTCTTCATAAAGAAGAAGCAGAACGATTGGTTATTCGAGGCTTCCTTGGCTCTGTGTTAACAGCAATTCCAGTAGAAGCAGTCCGAAAAGAGTTAGTGGAGGTTATTGAAGGGAAGTTGAATGTATGATTCTGAAAGAAACCATTCGCGAAGATTTTCCAATATTATTTCAAGAAGTCAATGATGAACCGCTCGTTTATTTAGACAATGCAGCCACTACGCAAAAGCCAATAGCAGTAATTGAAGCAATAAAAAAATACTACGAACAAGATAATGCCAATGTGCATCGAGGAGTCCACACCTTAGCCGAACGAGCAACATTTGCCTATGAAGGCGCTCGGGAAAAGGTCAGAAAGTTTATCCATGCAGCTGAAACTGCTGAAGTCCTATTTACTCGTGGCACTACTACGAGTTTGAATTGGGTCGCTCGCAGTTTTGGTGAACAGTTTCTGCAAGCAGGGGATGAAATCTTAATTTCTTACATGGAACACCATTCCAATGTCATTCCTTGGCAACAATTAGCCAAAAAGACAGGAGCAACATTAAAATATATTGACTTGACTACCGACGGATTTTTAGACATGGCACAAGCAAAACAATTGATCACTAACAAAACAAAAATCGTATCGATTGCTCATGTTTCAAATGTCTTAGGTGTGATCAATCCCGTCAAAGAACTAGGAAAACTTGTCCATGAGCAAGGTGGGGTACTAGTCGTAGATGGCGCACAATCCGCTCCTCATATGCCAATCAACGTCCAAGAATTAGACTGTGATTTCTTTGCGTTTAGCGGACACAAAATGTGTGGACCGACTGGGATCGGAGTCTTATATGGCAAACGAAAATGGTTAGAACAAATGGAACCAGTCGAATTTGGTGGCGAAATGATCGACTTTGTCGACTTGTACGATAGTACTTGGAAAGAACTTCCATGGAAATTCGAAGCCGGCACACCTAATATCGCTGGAGCCATCGCACTAGGTCAAGCAATTGATTATCTCGAAAATGTTGGGTTGGACAATATCCATGATCATGAAAAAGAATTAATTTCCTATGTCTTACCTAAACTACAACAAATCGATGGGTTGACCATTTATGGTCCACAAGATCCCGCTACTCGTACAGGGGTCATCGCCTTTAATCTAGATGGCTTGCATCCTCATGATGTAGCCACTGCTTTAGATATGGAAGGTGTCGCTGTTCGTGCAGGTCATCATTGTGCCCAACCTTTATTGAACTATTTAGAAGTCTCAGCGACCGCACGAGCAAGCTTTTATTTTTATAATACGAAACAAGATGCAGATCGTTTAGTCGAAGCAATTCTTGCAACGAAGGAGTTTTTCCAACATGGCACTCTCTAAACTAGATAATCTCTATCGCCAGGTCATACTTGATCATTCTTCGCATCCTCATCATCGAGGCACGTTGACTGAATCAACCAGTCGAATCGAATTGAATAATCCGACCTGTGGCGATGTCATCGAATTACAAGTCGAAGTCAAAGAAGGAATCATCAAGAATATCGCATTCAACGGTAACGGTTGTTCCATCAGTACAGCCAGTGCATCCATGATGACCGATGCTGTCATGGGAAAATCTGTTGAAGAAGCACAACAATTGATCACTGATTTCTCGCAATTAGTCCAAGGAAAAGATGTCAAAGCCATCGACCAATTAGGCGATGCAGCAATGCTCAGTGGCGTAGCCAAATTTCCCGCAAGAATCAAATGTGCCACATTAGGCTGGAAAGCCTTAGAAAAAGCAATGGAAGAAAACGGCACTGCAACCTTCCATCACGTGCATCAGGAAGAGGAGTGAGAACATGGGTGTACCAGAATTAGAAGAATATAAATTTGGTTTTCACGATGATGTGGAACCAGTTTTCAGTACAGGAGAAGGCTTAACTGAAGAAGTCGTTCGAGAAATGTCTCGAATCAAAGGTGAACCTGAATGGATGTTAGATTTTCGTTTGAAATCCTTAGAAACATTCAATAAAATGCCCATGCAAAAATGGGGACCAGACCTGTCAGACATCGACTTCAATGCCATAAAATATTACCAAAAACCAAGTGATAAACCTGCCCGAGATTGGGAAGATGTACCTGATAAAATCAAAGAAACCTTTGAAAAAATCGGGATTCCTGAAGCAGAACGTGCATACCTCGCAGGTGCTTCTGCTCAATATGAATCAGAAGTCGTTTACCACAACATGAAAGACGAATTTGAAAAATTAGGGATCGTCTTCACCGATACTGATTCTGCATTGAAAGAATATCCTGAGTTATTCAAAGAATACTTTTCCAAATTAGTCCCACCCACTGACAACAAACTTGCTGCTTTAAATTCAGCTGTTTGGTCAGGAGGAACATTTATTTATGTACCTAAAGGGGTAAAAGTCGACGTTCCATTACAAACATACTTTAGGATCAATGCCGAAAATACCGGACAATTTGAACGAACATTGATCATCGTTGACGAAGGAGCTAGCATCCATTATGTCGAAGGCTGTACAGCACCAACGTATTCAAGTAACAGTCTTCATGCAGCAATCGTTGAAATCTTCACCCGAAAAGACGCCTATTGTCGCTATACCACGATTCAAAACTGGTCAGACAATGTCTATAACTTAGTAACCAAAAGAGCCAAAGCTTACGAAGGTGCCACAGTCGAATGGATCGACGGCAACCTAGGAGCTAAAACAACGATGAAATATCCAAGTGTTTACCTAGACGGCAAAGGTGCGCGTGGCACGATGCTTTCCATTGCATTTGCTGGCGCAAACCAAATCCAAGATACTGGGGCAAAAATGATCCATAACGCACCAAACACGTCAAGCTCCATCGTCTCCAAATCAATCTCAAAAGACGGTGGAGAAGTTAATTATCGAGGACAAGTAACCTTCGCTAAAAACAGCGCCGGTTCCATCTCTCACATTGAATGCGACACGATCATCATGGACGAATACTCAAAATCCGATACGATCCCATTCAACGAGATCCACAACAGCCAAGTCTCTTTGGAACACGAAGCCAAAGTCTCAAAAATCTCAGAAGAACAACTCTATTATCTTATGAGCCGAGGCCTAACCGAATCCGAAGCCACCGAAATGATCGTCATGGGCTTCGTCGAACCATTCACCAAAGAACTCCCAATGGAATACGCAGTCGAACTCAACCGTTTGATTAGTTATGAGATGGAAGGCAGTGTAGGATAAACTTGTTATAGGAGCTAGAATCCTTGGTATATAAGGGTTCTAGCTTTTTTGTTTTAGTAAAAATATTAAAGGTCTGTGCTTTTGTCTGTATCTTGTTTTAGAACCCTACAAAATTCGCAAACTTATTCGCTGTTTTTTCTGCTTCTTCAGGCATTACATGAGAATAAATCTCTAAGGTAATTTTTATATCCTTATGCCCTAGTCGTTCGCTAACCTCTTTGACAGGTACGCCAGCTTGTAATAATAGACTAGCATGTGTATGTCTAAAGTGATGTGGTGTAATCTGTGGCAAATCATATTTTTTTATTAGGTATTTTAACCAGTCATTCACAACTTGCGGATAATATAATTCATTGCGTTCGTTAGTAAAAAGATATTGTTCATCACTAGATGTATTAAAACCTAGCGCTAAATAGTCTGTACGTTGCATTGTACGCCATTTTGATAGTACCTTAAGTGTTTCATCATCTAAACTAATTGTACGGTTACTAGAAGATGTTTTAGGCGTTTGAATGAGTATCTTATTATTTTCATCAAGCGCTAGAGTTTTACCAATCATCACACATTTATTTGAAAAATCAATATCTTTCCACTGCAAAGCAAGCAATTCGGATTTTCTAGCCCCGCTGAAAGCTAGTAAGCGAAAAAAAATCATTTGCTTATAATTTCCAAATTGCTTTAAGCATTCAAAAAAATGAATGAGTTGTTCTTTCGTGTAGTACTGTAACTTTTTTTCTTCTTGTTGCGCTCTTGGTAAAATTGTCTTTGCCATAGGGGTGCTATCCATCAATTCCATTGCCTCGCCATATCGCATAATTTGAGCTGTTACTTTCCTAAAATATGGATATTGTTTGTAGCCTTGCTTAAACCATTTGTTAACGAGGGTTTGGCAGTAAACAACGGTAATATCATGCAATAGATAATCGCCTAAATAAGGCAAGACATGTTTTTCTACAAAACGTCTATTTAAAGCAATCGTAGAAGGCTTTACATTTAAGCGATGTTGAGCTAACCACATCTCGTATAAGTCCTTAAACGTCTTGATTGTTCCATCTCTCTCAATGCCGTTTTCTTCAATGTCTTTCAAAAGGTTCGCCAGCGCGATTTGTGCTTGCTTCTTCGTTTTAAAGCCTTGTCGCTTGCGGTAAACATTTTTCCCTTTGCTATTCTTTCCTACGTAAACATTAAACATATAGGCGGTTGTACCATCTTTTTTTGTATACTTTTTAATCTGTGTCATGTTTTTCTCCTATCTACCACCATGCCAATAGTGTAGATATGTATGAGAATGTTTAAGCGGTTGTAAAAACAGAATAGCGAGATGTTGGTTAGCTAGTCTTTTTTTTGTCAAATAAATTTATAGTAATATGATCATTCATACTAATATCATAATTGCCTGTTTCATTAGCTACATGTATGATTTTTGTTTTGAATTTTGTTGTGATATCAGTAATAAATGTTTGACTTACATCATGTAGATACATATCTACTAGGTTTACGTCATCGTTAGATGCAGGTTCCACGTAGAAAGCGAAGTATCCGTTACCATCAAGTTCGAAAAAGCCTGTATATTCTACGGTGTGTTTTCCGTCAGCGTCGTATATATTCATAAATGCTTCGATATCATAATAAAAAAGCACATTATCTTCGGTGTAAGTTTTTTCTAAGCTCACAAAAAAGCTGACATCAAAAGGTTCATATTCGAAAAAATCGCACGGTGTTATTTTTAAATATCTACATAAAGTATTGATAGTAGAATAATCGATTTTCTCGCTAGAGTTACTAGTTATTTTTGAGAGTGTAGAACGAGCTATGCCCGTATCGTTCGCTACTTTTGTAGCTTTAATTCCTCTCTCAGCTAACAATATAGATAGTCTATTTCTTATCATAAAATCACTCCTTTTATTTCCTGTATTTTAGCATATACGCTAAAAAAAAACTATATTCAGCTAAAAATTTCTTTTAAGCTTAAAAAAGTAGTTGACAAACTATTTTTGAATTGATATCTTACACTTATAAATTTAGTTTATACGCTAAAATATAATCAATTAAAGAAAAAAAGGAGGGCTTGGAATGAAAAATAATCTTTCTAAAATTTTAGGTGAAAGATTACTAAAAATTTCTGATGTGTTTAAAGCGACAGGGATAAGTAAAACTACTTTGACAGACATTTACTATCAACGTGCTAAAAATGTTCAATTGGATACACTTATGAAAATTTGTGATTATTTACAAGTTTCGCTAAGTGATTTGATTGAATATGAACCACAGAAAAACAAAGCGTAACAACACCGAAAATATCAGGGCTGTTAAAAGGGGGCGATTTGGTCGACACCTAACAAGTGTAGTTAAAACTACGGTTGTTAAAAATCCCCACAAGTGGGGATGATTATTTCCCAAAAAATTGGGAAGAAAGGAGGTGTAGAGATGACTGTAGCCGAACCGCAAAAATTGCAACTAGAAGTAAGCCACACGCTGGCAAAAGAGCAATTGAATGGTATTTATCAAGGTATCTATCAAACGATGTTACAAGCGATTGAGGACGCTCGTAGAGATAGCGAGCTGGATCGTGACTTGATGATGAGTAAAGCGGAATGTCAGAGGTTTCTCAATGTTTCCAGTGATTATTTCGAGGAATTGCTAGCGATGGGATTGCCACAAGGCAGGACGCTATCATCTCGCAAGGTTGTTTATAGTAAACGTCAAATACGAGCTTGGTTACTGGAAAATGATTTATAAAGCCACCATGCCAGAGTGTAGCAGTAATCAGGCAAGCACATAGTTTCGTAAAACAAATAGTCGTGAGATGTCATCTCACAGTTTTAAGGAGGCGTCAGCCAATGAACGAGTTAGTACTAGCACAAAAAGAGCTGTTTCAGGGTATCAGTTGCGACCTTTGGGTGGATAACAAAGGAAATCCTTACATGACCATTCAACAACTTGCTAATGCGTTGGAATATAAAAGTAAATCGGGTATAGAAAATATCATCTCAAGAAATCCATATTTACGTAGCAAGGAATTTTCAAGTACCCACAAATTGGGGGTAGTTGAGGGTGAACGAATCGTTCAGCGTGAAACAATCGTTTTTACCAAAGACGGAATAATGGAAATTGGGTTCTTATCACCTAAGCCAAAAGCTCGTGACTTTAGGGCGTGGGCAAGAAAAGTCCTTAACGGATTTATGGACGGTCAACTTGTATGGAAAGAACGGCGAGAAATCAGCAAAGAAAGTCATAAAGATTTAAATACTATAATAGCAAAACATTTTCCAGCGGAAAAAGTAAAAATTAGATGTATTAATTTTTCTCAATTGTTATGCGAGTTGGTAACAGGCTACAAATTAGTAGGAAGCTATAAGAAAAGTTTAGGTATATCTGATGGTCGAGCGTTAGCTGAGTTATTAGATGAGCAACAACTAAAGAAATACAATGATTATTTAAATCGAATAGCTGTTTTTCTGGATTCTGGATTTACCTTTAAGGATATAGCAACGATTTTAAAAGGTGATTCAATTAATATTAAGATTGAAACCAAAAAGAAGGAGATAGCGAGATAAAGTAGAGTTAAATCGTGAATACCGGAATAAAAAACTAGAGTATGAATTGATTGGATAGGAGCAAACAAATATGTACGAGAGAAAAGAAAAAGCCTTTACTCGCTTAGTCTTGGCGGACAGAGTAAAAGGCACGAAAAAAGGCTTAATATAGCCATCTTTTCTCTAGTATAGCACATTGACAATAGAATAAAAGCATGCAGTTTATATTTTTTTTTAAGAAAAGTGCTTGACAATTATGTCGTCATAAGTGAAAATAGTTATGTCGACAAAAGGAAGTGAATACAATGTCAGACACTCAGAAAAAAGGAAGACCCGCAAAAGGGCAATTTTCTAATAAAGTGAAGCTAACTGTTAGGATTAGTGAACCGTTAGATGAAAAACTGGAAAAGTATTGTTCTGATAACGAAACTACAAAACCAGAAACAGTTAGACAAGCTTTAGAAAAGTTCCTTAAATAAAAAAGCACACCCTATAACTTTCCAACTTTGGACGGTCGAAAGTTACAGGGCGCTAACCGTATAAACGGCATGCAAATATAATACCACTGTATGCCTTTATACGTCAATGGCATGGCTTGTTTGCTGTGCATGAAAGTATAAGGGTATTTTCTATACCCTTATTCAAACAAACGAATAAGGGCTTTTTTGTGCCCTCAAAACTGGAGGAAATGCAAATGAAAAAATTAAATAAAATTGCCTATGAAGTGGCAGAGATACAAGCACCTATGAAAGTGATTGTTAATTATTTAGATTGTATCAAGCTCCAAATTACGAAAGCTGAAAATAGTGGAGATATGGCGTTAGCATTCCATAGTTTAGTAAATAATCGTGGTTTAGATAATGTGGTGGATACCTTAGAACTGCTAAGTAATCGAGCAGAAGAATTAGCCAATCGTATTTTAGACTATCCTGATGAGGAGGAAGCAATCAATGAACAAGCATAGAAATCTCTTTTGGTTAGCCTTCCTTATCGGGTCGTTTACCAAGTGTTTACCGTTTATTTTATGGCTAGTATGTGTCGTTCCTGTAGGTGTTTGTTTATATATAGGCTATGACTTTTATGTGGTGGAGCATGAGAACGGAGGGCGTAAGCAATGGAACTAAGTGAAAAATTAATGGCTATTACACAAAAAAATGACGATGTATTAGAACGTTTAGAAGTTATTAACAAATATTTAGAAATGCTTCATTTTGCAGCGGTACTAGACAAAGAAGGCGTTGAAAGTTTATATGTTTCTTTCATGAACGAAGGTGGAGCAGATATTCTAATGGACAATATAAAAAGAGCAATCAATGCTTTAAGCGATAATTCTTTTGATTTAGTTGAAATTGCCGAATCAGTGGAGGTAGCAGAATGAATTTAGTCAAAGTAAAAAATAATCAAGTTGTAACAACTAGTTTGCATATTGCTGAAGTATTTGATAAGTATCACAAAGATGTTCTTGAAGCCGTTGATAAAAAAATTCAATCGGTCGAAAATTCCGCCGATTACAAAAACATGTTCGCTGAGGGTGAATACAAAGATTCTCGAGGCAGAAAACAAAGATTGTACTACATGAATCGTGACGGGTTTGCTTTTATCGCTTTCGGATTTACAGGCAAGAAAGCAGATGATTTCAAATTGAAGTATATCCAAGCATTCAACGAGATGGAAAACAGGCTAAGACAACGGCAAATACAGCAACCAGCTAACAATTTCCCGAAGTCATACGCCGAAGCTTTACGAGTTATCGCGAATTTAACTGAGAGAATAAAAAAATCAGATGATGAGTACATTCAGTTAAGCATAATGTACAGCGAGTTGAAGCGTGAGAAAGAAGAACAAGCGATCAAACAAGAGATAAAAAAGCATCTTGAAGAGCATAAACAGACATATAGTTTACAAGAAATCATCTCGCCGTATGGTTTCAAAGGAGTTAAGGGAGCTAATCTAGTCAATCAAATACTAGAGCATGAAAATCTCTTGCGAAAAAAACAGTTAGCTAACGGCAAATATAAATGGTGTTTGAATGGTTGGGCTAAAAATAGGGGTTTTAAGGTCTATGTTAATGGTTTTCCTAAGTGGACAGAAAAGGGTAAGGAATACATCGAAAATAAGCTTGAGGAATTAGGATATACAAGAAAAGAGGTAGCAGAATGATAGAAGAAACGAAATATTTAACATTAGTGGAAAACCTTCCTTTTACAGATGAAAGAGCGAATAAACTAGATAGTTTAAGCAAGAAACGTGTTTACACTAATATATGGCTAAAATTGCAAATCATAAGTATTTTATATTACGAAGGCGGAGCAATACCGCTACATTGGCTTGAATTGTCAGAAAAAATACGCCACTCAATCAATGACATAAAAAAGACAGTAAGGTTGTTAGAAGAGTTAGGACTGGCAGAAGTTACAGTATCTAATAGAAAATACTATGCTTTTGACCCTGAGATAGCAGACACACAAGAATTTCTAAGTATGCCCTCTCAAGCACAAAGTTTATATTTCCAACTAGGTATCCATGCTGATGAGAATGGCTATAATCATAAGCCGAAAGCTGTTGCTAGAATGGCAAATATTTCAGAAGAGTATTTACAAACGTTAGAGGAAAATAAATTCATTGTTTCAACTAACGACGGCATTAAAATGAATGATAGAGGTGTAGGAAATGGCGAATAGACGAATGTTTTCCAATGATATTGCTGATACAGATAAATTTCTTGAAATGCCACCGACCTCTCAAAGTTTGTATTTTCATCTAGGGTTGAAAGCAGATGATGATGGATTCGTAGCAAGTCCTAAGAAAATAGCTCGTGCTTGTTCATCGAGCGAAGAAGATTTAAAAATACTAGAAGATTCAAAATTCATCATCACGTTTCCTAGTGGGGTTATTGTGATAACTGACTGGCAATTAAACAATTATATACGTCAAGATAGATATAAACCGACTATATATGTTGAAGAAAAGAAGCATTTAATAACAACTGAGACAAAAGCATACCAATATCAAGAAAATGTTGGTATACCAATGGTCAACCAAATGGCAACCCAGTATAGCATAGAGCAGGATAGCAAAGAGCAGAATAGCATAGGGCAGGAGAGGTTAGGTCAGCATAGGCTAGCAAAGCATAGCAAAGAGCAGGTTAGCCTAGTGTCTGCTGATTGCACCACCAGCAACGAACCAACGTTTGACGATTGCTGTGGTCTTTACTGCGAAAAACATCCGCTAGGAAACATTGACCGTAGCACACTAAAAAGGCTGTACGACGAACATGGGGGCGCTAAGCTACATGAGGCAATACTCAAAACAATCAGCAATGGTGAAGTACAATCGCCGTTAGCCTATATCACAGGCATTCTAAACGATTGGAAAGCGAAAGGCTTAGAAACGCTTGAGGACATCAGGAACGAAGAAGAGGAACGTCAAGAAGAGATGTCTGATTGGGAATTTGGAGATGATATACCGTTTTAAGAGTGTGGGGCTAGCGGTAGACGTTGATTTATCCTAGCCCCGCTTATTTATCTTTGGCAGTGGATAAAGCTTTGCAAAGCGCCTTACAGGCGGTCAGGGCAAGCCCTAACGACCCTTTGAGGTGTTTTGGAGGTTGATTTTACATTTTTACCTCGTTTTGAGATGTGTGCATTTATCTAAAATTAATTTTAAGGTGTCTAAAATCACGATAGAGACTTTTTAAATTGTTTTAGGTGTATTTATATATCTAGGTGTCAAAAGCGACTTAAAACGAATTTTAGAGGGGTTTAAAACAAATCGGGTAATTTTTAGTGAATAATCACTAGAAAAGAATGGCAATGCTAATGGCAAAAAATAGCTTGTTAGTTGTTTGTGTGTCTCTGTGATGTTTCTGCGTCGTTTTGCTGTCGTTTCTTCCGATTCGTATCGTTGATAAAAGTCGTAATTGACAATGGTTATAACCGTCTTTTGACTGTCGCTTTTTTCGGATCTCTTTAGAGCAGTCCATCAAACTGCACATCAAATAAACAGCAAATAGTTTACAAGAAAGTAGCGCAGTAGTTTACAAGGTTGAGTAGGGGTTAATGGAGGTAATAACCCCACCTCAACTGTAGTTGATGACACCAATAACGGGGTTAATGCTTACATTAATTCTGGTAGTCATTTGGTAGACCGTTGGTTGCCATTTGGTATACCAAGTGACATACCAACTCTTAATAATTTCTTAATAAAATAAGAGTGTTAGTATATATACCGATTTATGTTTTGTTGGGATTAAAATAACAAAAAGTGAAAAACTCAAAGCGGAGGATAGCAAACAGTTCACCGAGTTTATCCGTTTTTTCGGAAAAAACCACTGTGAGGGAGGTAACCACCACATTTTTGTGGTCATTGAGTGAATTATTCTTACTGTACGAGGACTTTAGGATATATTTATCAGTTTTATCTATACGTAAAGAACCTGACAAAACCTGACATATTTCAGTTTAGGGCTTGCTAAATAAATGCGGGGGGCAAATTGCCACCCCACCCACAAGCGGGCGAAAAACGTTTTATTTATCAAAATATAAGGAGTGGTGTTTGGATGGAACAATTAAATATATTAGAGAGTGATGTTCTTGATCTTATCCCGATTGGGCAAGAAAGAAAAATTTCAATCAAAGAAATCGGGCAATTGTTAAATGTAGAGGAGCGAATCATCTATGAAGCTGTGAATAGCTTACGTAAAAAAGGCGTGCCAGTGTGTGCAAAGCGGAATGGGGATAATCGAGGTTATTTCATCGCTACAACGGAAAAAGAGCGTATAGAGGGTTTATCAGCCTATAAAGCACAAGTAAAGGATATGACCAAGCTAATCGCTCAAATTGAGGAAGCAGACCTAGAACATTGGCAAGAGAATATAGGGAGGGCAAAATGATGGGAAATAGAATCATTTTTATCAATCAAAAAGGCGAAAGACAAGAAATGCAAATTGACGTTCGTTTTGGGGAAGTAATATTAAAAATTCAAGATAATGTAGTTACTTATAAAAGCGAAGTGTCAGGAGAAAAAATCATAAAAAAATAGATGTGTTTTATCATGAATTTATACCGAAAATGTTCTAATTATGGTATAATAATGACAAGCGAATAACAATGTCTGACTGGACAAACCAGAGGGCTACATTTTTCCATTTGTTTGGGGAAATGTAGTCTTTTTTATGCAAGGTGGTGAATGATGTGTCAAATTTAAACGTTAGGCAAAAAAATTTTTTGAGGGCTTTGATTGAATGTGGTAGTGTTTCTCAAGCGTGCGAAAAAGCGAATATACAAGAGCATACTGGGCAGAAGTACTTAGAAGATCATTTATTTTTAGAAGTTTATCAGCGCTTAATGCGTAAGAGAATGAGGGAAGTAAATAATCAAATACAGAAAGCCTCTCAAAATGCTTTAAATGTATTAGTAGAAATGATGGATGATCCATCTCAATTGCCCAAAATACGTATTGAATCCGCTGAGATTATACTTAATTTTGCGTATCATTCATTAGACAACGAAGAACAGAAAGGGTGTATCATATGAGTTTTAAAGGGGTAATTACAAAGTTAAGTGAGTTAGGAAATCAAGCCAAGAATATCAATGAGAATTTAAAGAAAGAGATTGACTTGAATCACCAAAGATATACAGGAGAGTATTGCCAACAAGCTAATGAAAAAGTGAATGCTGAGGCAAAAACGAACCTTGAAAAAATTCAAAAAACGGCGCAAGACTTAGTAGATAAAGAACTAGAATTACAACTATCAATAATTGATGAACATTATTTCCAAGATATTTCGTTAGAACAGTCGGCGGAACTGGAAATGATTAGTAAAAGCAATGTTACTATTCAAGAAATGAAAAAATATTATGAAAAATTTTCCAATAATAAAGCTATTTTAAGATGTTTGGAAAAGATTTGCATTGATAAGGGGTATCGTGTCGTTGGGCGCTCTTATTCTGGAGATATCGAACAAATAAACGGACTAAAGAATACCTTTCAGGGCTTTGTGAATGCAATTGCTTCGGGAGATTCAATGCGTTTGCTTATTTCAGAACGTTTAGCAAATAGCGAAGTAGATAAATACACAGAGTATACGGAAAGAGCACCGGAGATATATGGTAGCCAATCAAATCATTAATAAGAATCATCCGAAAGAAAAAACAAGAAGAATCAATTGCATGCTACACGCTCTATTTCATGGTGATTATCATTTGAATCGTTCTAAGGGAGTTTTCTATATTCATATACCTAAAAAGAAAGGTGCGCCATATGGGAACAAGAATGCAATAGGAAATAAAGGCGGTGGCGCTCCTTTAGGCAATTTAAACGCCGAAAAGACAGGTCTATATACTGATTTGCTGTATCGGTGGCAAATGGCAGAAATAGAGAAACGATTGATCGAAGCTGATTACTGGAGCAAAGAAGCAGTAACCTATTATGCAAAAAAAGTGAAAAATGGAGAGATGAGAGTAAATTTCTCAAAACAAACTCAATGAAAAATGTAGTATGGCAAAGTTATTAGTTTGTTTTGGTTGCAACCTTTGCAACCTTTCAAAGGTAACGTTGCGACTATCTGTTACCAAAAATCAATGAATAATGAAAGTGAGATGTTCTAACATGAAAATGGGTACAGTGAAATGGTTTAACAATGAAAGAGGATATGGCTTTATTGCTGGAAAAGATGGCACAGACATTTTCGTTCATTACACTGCGATTTTAACTGAGGGTTTTAAAACCTTAGAAGAAGGTCAACCTGTGCAATATGAAGTAGTGGAAGGTAAACGAGGGTTACAAGCTTCAAATGTAACAGCACTTAAATAGATGATTATGCAGGCGTACCATGTACGTCTGTTTTTTTGTTTGAAATATCATTGAACAAATCGGTGGCGTGAAAAATCACGAGTCCTACTTTTTGCCAGATGTGTCGAATTAAAACAAAAGGAAACGCCTAAGAATGACCTTAGGCGTTAGCGCAACCCTTTTTTTAAAGGAGAGCGAAGAAAATAATGTAAAAACGTTTCGTAGATATTATAGCACAAAAGTTGTATTGCCTGTATAATGAGTGCTGTAGAAAAGTGAAAAGATGGTGGCAATCCAATCTAGGAGGTGGTGCTTATGAATGTAAGTATCAAATCTGGAGAAAGGAGAGCCGAGTTGTCAGTGTTTGAGGCGCTACAGCTAATGATTGCTTTTGCGATGTTAGTTTTAGCTATCAAAAACGACAATAAAAAATAAACCATCTCTCACTTTGACGAGCTGAGATGGTTTATTAATTAAACATTAAAGTTTCGCCACCGTCTTTTTAACGGTTCTACATTGGAGGCGTGTTCCAGCACGTCTCTTTTCGTTTATTATAGCATGTATTAGAATAAAAACAATAATAAAAGACATCTCATGTAAAGATGCCTTATTGCAATCGACCACTGACTGCAGTACATAGAATATGGAATTGTAATCAAAGCTTCTTCTGACAAGAGTATATCATATCCCCCCCATTAAGTAAAAGTAGCTGAAAGAGCATTTTTTGACCGGTGCGCCCCTTCCTTTACACAAATACCGCTTTTTGAGTTTTTTATATCCCCTCTTTTCGCAGTAAGCAGTAATAAGAATAGAAAAAAAGACCGACTAGAAACATCTAGCCAGTCAACGTTTACGAGCGCCTATATCACAAATTATAACATAAAAAAGGTGATTTGATGATATCAGATAAAGAAATCAGAAAACGAGCGAAGAGCATTTTAAGGACTTGTCCAAGATTGCAACGATTATGCGGTGATATTCATACATTGAAGTCTGTTACATTGTCAGATATGCCTAAAAATGTTTCTAAGATTAATCATACTGAAAACATCACCGTTCGTCAGATTGATAGACTGACTGAAGCACAGAACCAATTACAAGCCATTAGAGAAGCGCTGGATAGGTTAAGCACAGACCACAGGGAGATATACTTATAAGAGTCTATATTACTCAGTATGATAAAACACAGCAATATATCGCTGATGAAATGGCAATGTCGCTAAAAACACTACAAAACCATCTAAGTATAGCCTTAGTAGAATTTGCGGAGGCATATCATTATGAAAATTTATTTATCTAATTGAGCATTTCATTTGGTTTGGTTAAATAGCAGAATATGAGGTTTTTGAAAAGCAATATGGCAGATAGGCGCAAAATTGCGCTGAGTAATGAAAGTAAAACCTAAGGTCACTCAGATTGACCTTAGGTAGATGAAGATATAATAAAGGGTATCCCATTTTAGAGATACCCTTTATTTATTATTGTTACTTTACCACTGAGCTTATGTGCAATGAGCATAGCTTTTTCTTTTGATTCAAAATGCCACGCTTCTTTTTTGGAGTATGTATATTTATAGTCAGGGGTGATGTAACCATGCAAAACAGAAACTGCATACATTATGCATCGCTCCTTTTTAGCATGTATTTTAATCCCTCTAGTAAGCGTTGTCAACTAAAGTTTCTTCATGTTAATATTTTTATGAGGTGATGTTTTTTTTATGGAAGAAAGAAAGCTAAGAAATTTGAAGTTTATTGTTGATGTAATTAATGATGCTATATCAAAAGAAGCGTATAAATCAGCTTTTATAAATGCTTTTATTATTCCTGATGTATGTGGGCAGATTGAATATGATTGTTCTAAAGGAAATAAAACAGCTTATGTATCCTGGTATAACGAATATATTTTTAAATACGAAAATACGGCAGATAAGAACGTAATTGATGGAGATATTATCTATCTAATTAGATGTAAATTATTTCATGAAGGGAACATGTATCATAAAGAAATTATCAATAATTTGAAAAATAAATATAAAGTTATAGATAAGGTTGATGATTATAATTTGAGAATTGATATGAATGAGATTTGTGAGGTGGATCAATTTAGTGTATTAACTAGCGACCGTAAAATGATAAATATTGATATTTCAATTAATATAATTAACTTTACAAAAAAAATTGTCAGTGTTGCTGAAGGTTATTATAGAACTAAAAAGTAATAATTATTGAGAGGTATTATAAAGTTTTTATTTATATTTTGGCATGGTGGACTTTTGAAAAAGGTCTGTGCTTTTGTCTGTATCTGTAGTAAAAATTAATGGTTTTTAGTGGTAAGGTAAAATAGATAAAACCTTGATATAGCAAGCTTAAACACTACTAATCTAATTTGATTGTAACCCTAGAATTGAATGGAAGGTTCCGTGGGTTAAATGAATACCATAAGCTAGAAATACCTTTTTAGGGTGTTTCTAGCTTTTTTGTTTGTTCAGTCATCTTTGCAAAGAAGATAGATTTAAAAGGTAAATGCTATAGAAAAAATGAAATATTTTATCAATTATTTGCAAGATAAAATAGAAAATTGAATGAAATAAGCTGAAAAAAGAGGAAAATAATTGAGGGGAATATGCTAACATGAACGAAAAGTATCCATATAACTTAATATTTCTGAATTCTACGAGAAAGTCACTTAATACGAACTAGTATCAACTTACGTTAATCATTTATATAAACGTAAGTTGATAGCTTATACAGTTATTTAATAGTAAAGATTTAATTCAATAGCTTTAATACCGAATTAGTTAATTAAGATAAGCAACAGCTCTAATATAAATTTATAATGATGTTTCGTTCCTTAACTAGATAAAAGAATGGAGAGTATTTCTCATGGAAAAAAATGTAGATCTCGATAAATTAGTAGCTGATTCATATAGTTTAAGTAGCTGTCTTTCAGCGTTAAGCCAGATGTCCTATGAACGATTGATAGTAAATTCAATCAGTTTAGAAGATATTAATGAAATAAATGCAATTATTATTAGTATAAAATGTCTAGCAGAACAACATGCACAAGAGATGGAAGCATTTGAACTTGAAAAAATGAAATATAGTTCAAGTTCCATAGAATAGGTTATCAGAAAAGTTGAGTGGCTCTGAATTCCAGTTAAATCTTTTATTTCCAATAATCTAGAATAAGCATATAGTCTGAAATTGAGGTGGTATGATCTAAATGTTTTCCATATCTATGAATGGACAAGACAAAACGAATCAAATAATTGATTGGAAGCTCTGGGAAAAAGACAATAAACTAATGGTAACTGTTTATTTCCCGTCAGGTAAATCGTTTTGGAAGCCATTAGATTTATGTAAAATTACACCACAAAAAGAGATACATGCAGGTCTTTTATCTAAAGAAGAAAATGTTTATCAACAAATAGATAAAGCCACTGAATACGTGAATAAGTATATTGTTGTAAACTATCCAAATGACCAAAAAAAGTATGTCATGAAGTCAGAAAAAGTAAGTATTATTTCGAGTTCTGATTTGAAAAATGAGGATATATTTTCTTATTTTACTGAAATTGTAAAAGAGCGTGTTCGTAATGCTAGTCCAGAAAATAAAACTATGACCAAAAATATAGAAAGGCAATTGGAAAAAATCACTCCTTACAAAGGAACAGCGTTGCATTCGTATTGCTATGGTAAAAATGAGGCTAGAAATTCTTTGAAACATTTGATTTTTCCCTTTGGATTGAATGAGAGTCAATTAAAAGCTGTTGAAAATGCTTTTTCCTCTCAAATTAGTATTATTGAAGGTCCTCCTGGTACAGGGAAGACACAAACTATTTTAAATATCATTGCAAATATTTTAATAAATAAAAAATCTGTTGCAATTGTTTCAAATAACAATCCAGCAGTTGAAAATGTGTATGAGAAGATGGCTAAAAAAGAACTAGACTACCTTATTGCGAAATTAGGGTGTTCAACTAATAGGACAGAATTCTTTGCAGGGGTAAAAGAAGTTCCTCGTTATAATTCAAATTCTGCAGCTACTCCTATAAAGGAAATTGATGATATTTTAGCGAAGGTGAAAGCAAGTCTGGCTACACAAAATAAAGTAGCGCAATTGACCGCAGAAATCAGCGAGCTGCTTGTTGAGAAAAAGTACTTAGAAGAATGGCATGAAGAAAATACACTTGTAGAGTTAATGGATGTCGAAAGATACAAATTAAGTCCAGAGAAAACTTCTGATTTACTTGCATATATGAATTATCTTTCTCAAATAAAATTTTCTTTTAAAGAGAGATTCCGCTTATTGCTAGGGTTTAGAATATTTAGAACTAAGTTTTTAAATACTTATACTGAACGAATAAATTTTATTTATTCTCTACAATTTCATTATTATGAAAAAACGTTACAACAAAAAGAGCAGCAATTACAAAAATATAAGAACGATTTGAATAGGGATAATTTCGAAAAATTATTAGAAGAGTTAACGAATAAATCAATGCAATTTCTCAAGCAACAATTATCAAAATCAATTCCATCTAATTCAAATTTTACCGCAGATAGCTATAAAAAGGAGTTCAGTAATTTTATTAAACGTTTTCCAGTGATTGGCAGTAGTGCACATTCGATTATTAATTCTATAGCAGAGGGAGCGATATTAGACTATATCATTATCGACGAAGCATCACAGCAAGATATCGTTCCGGGGATTTTGAGTCTGGGCTGTGCAAAGAATATTATTGTGGTGGGTGATCGCAAACAACTTCCTCACATACCTGAAAAGACAGAAATCAAGGCGCCTTCTAATGATTACGAATGTACAAAATATAGTTTACTGGATTCTTTTATCAATGTATTTAAAGAGAAAGTGCCGATTACTTTGCTGAAAGAGCACTATAGATGCCATCCTAAAATTATCCAATTTTGCAATCAGCAATTTTACAATAATCAATTAATCCCTATGACTATCGATGAAGGAGAAGCATCCATTGAACTAATTATCACATCTAAAGGAAACCATACAAGAAAACGAGCTAATTTGCGGGAAATTGAGTCTTTAGTGGAAGTTGGCTGGTCAGATGAGAAAGACATCGGATTTATTGCTCCTTATAACAATCAAGTGAATTTAGCTGGGAAGTATCTACCAGAAGAGTTTGCTAGAGCAACTATTCATAAATTTCAAGGAAGAGAATGTAAAGAAATTATTTTTTCAACAGTTTTGGATAAGAAAAAAAGCAGTCAAGCATCGATTGATTTTGTTGATAATCCGCATTTGGTGAATGTAGCTGTTTCTAGAGCCATCAATAAATTCACTTTAGTAACTGGTAATCAAGTGTTTACAAAGAATAATAAAAGTTTGGCAGCTTTAGTTAGATATATTAAGTACTATGCCTCTGATCAATACATCTATGATAGTCCAGTAATTTCTGCATTCGATTTATTATATAAGGAATATGATCGTTCTCTGGAAAAATTAAATACTCAATTAAATTTAAAGGACTCATATTTCAAATCTGAGCGAATTATGGCTGCCTTGTTGAGGGATATTTTAAGGACAGATGAATTTGCTTCTTTGACGTTTCATATGCAGATCAATTTAATCCAACTTGTCTCCATTAAAAATAATTCATTTACTGATAGAGAGATAGAATTCATGAAGCAAAAATCGAGCTGTGATTTTGTCATTTATTATAAGATCGGCAAGATTCCGATTGGAGTGATTGAAGTGGATGGAAGTAGTCATGATGATAAGGTGCAGCAAGAACGTGACAGGCTTAAAAATATTATTTTAGAAAAAGCTGAAATTCCTTTGCTTAGGTTGAAGACAACTGAAGGAAACATTGAGAGAAAAACAAAAAAGTTTTTAAACGAGTGTATGAATAAGAGTGGTGCCTAATTTGAAATGAGTAGTTGCTCAGTTTATGGGAAAATTATTTATAAAGAAAATGTAATCGTTAGCAATATAAGACGAATCCGATTAGAGAAAGAAATTGATCAATTCGAGGTTTTACGGTGTATCAAATAAAGAAGACTTGTCAGCATTACTGCAGTTGGAATTAAAAATCTTAAAAAATATAGAAAAGGAAAGAAATATGGAATATTACAAGAATACATTGGGTTATATAAGAAAGAAATTTGATGTTCCTCGGGGAAGGAAATATTTGTATTAAAAAATAGGAATTAATATTTACAAATAAAGTGATGTAAGGAAATGAAAAAATGAAGCTTATACTATCTAAATGTAGAACAAATAATTTTTCTGAGGTTTCTAGGATACTTAATGAAAATGGTTATATACAAATAGGAGAAAGTAGAACTGAGCCAAAAAATAATTTAGAATTGTTTTTTTTCTTTGAGAGTCATGAAAAGAAACAGATAGAATGGCTTTCTGAATTATTACGTTTCTTTAATGTTGGTAAAGCAGACTATAAAGAGCATAATATTATAGATGATACTTTATATCAATATAATGCAGTTATTATACTAAAAACTCCGAATAACTTATATGCACATTCGTTAAGTCAAGGATTTAGAGTTCTTGAAAAGTTTATTGACGAAGAATTTGGCTTGAAGTTTGCTGAAAAGACCATCAAAAATGAGCATATTACTTTAAAAAATGTGAGTTATATTCAAAAAAATAAAATGAAAGGTATCACTAATTATAAGAAAGATCAAGGAGAATTTCCTAAAGCAAGTGAAAGCTATGCTTATATAAGTGGAAAACCAGATTTTAGTTTTTATGGAAATTCTATTGACTGTGGAACTGGTGTATCTTTTCCGAAAAATTTTGATATAAATAGTAAAGAAGGATTTGATCAATTATCTGAATTATTAAAAAATGTAGATAAAGCTTTAACTTTAAAAGAAAATAAATCGATTTTACCTAGAAAGAAAAGGATTGCGAAAAGTTCTCAATTATCAGGATCATTGGATGAAGAAGTTATAGAAAGAATAGTAAATGATGTCAATGAAATTGGTATAGCTTTGGACGTGAGTAAAATACACTTAGTAAATAATTCGATTAATATATATTCGGAGAATAACCATTTAGAGATATATGTTAGTAAGCATTTGAAAGAAACGAAAGAAGAGATAGAACCTTACGACAGTTCTATACTGGAATACATTCGTAAATACAATGAAAAAATAACTTCTTTAACAGATCTGAAAATTAGAGTGACTAATCATGAACATCATGTAATTGAAAATCGTCTATTAAAAGAATGGATTTATTGTGAATTAGAATATAATAATATGTTATATACTTTGGATTCAGGATTTTGGGGATACTTTAACGATAAATTTTCAGAGTTATTAAAAAAACAATTAGAAGAGATAAATAGAGTTATTGAGTATAATGAAGAGTTTAATATATACTATTCTTCTGGTGAAGGAAGGCTAAAAGGAGAAGGTGGGTATATTGAAAAACTAAGTGAGAATAAAAATTATATAAAGTTACATCAAAGAAACATTAATTACAACGGAGTTCCAATAGAAATAGCAGATGTATACAAAAAGGATACCAAGGAGTTAATAGCAATCAAAAGAGGAATGGATACATCAAATAGTATGTATAGCTTTGAGCAATCTATATTATCACTTCAATTATTAAGAAATATTACTGAGTTTAATGTAGAAGAAGAGTTATTAAAATATAATGATAGAAAAGCATCTACAGATGAAGATAAAGGTAAATTTCCTCATATTCAGAAAAAAATATTGAGAAAATTTTAAATTCTAGGATTTCCTCAGTGTTGTGGTTACAAAGTACAAAAAAATATGTAAAGATGACAGAAGAAAAGAAATTTGACTTCAATCAAATAGGTTCAATTCTATTAAAATTAAAGATTGTTGATTGGTATAGTTCAATATTAGAAAATAATTTCACACCAAAAATTTATATGGGGAAAGACCTTCAAGTTAATAAAAAAGATCAATTTTAGTAGACTTTTACATTAAGTATTGTTCCTAATAACATATCTAAAATGACCAGATTTTGATCATTTTAATTTGATAACCATTAACTCGTTAAACTACTATATGGACTCTTAATTACTTGATTTGATGGTTAATGAGACTGATTGAGAAGGTATTTTAATGTGGAATAATCTGCAAAAATTAAAATTTTTTAGCTAAAAATATCTAATGGCAGGTTTTACTGGCTTTTTTTACTCTTTATTTAAAAACTATGAATGATACAAAATCAAATCTGGATCAAAAGGACCATCATTCTAGCTCAGTTTTTATTTGAATTTTGTTAAATTTTTATCTATTAATTTTAGCATTTTTTTGTTGAAATCATTCATAGAACATATCGTTCTCTCAGTTGTTTATGTTATGATGATTTAATCATACTAGAGAACGATATGTTTTTTAATAGCAAAAATGAAAATGGGACTGAAGAATCAAAATTGATTCTTCAGTCCCATAAATTATAGAGCCGTCAATTTTTGGCTAAGTTTCTTTTGGTTTATTTGCTTATAAATTAATATTTAATAACATTTACAAGTTTTAATGGAGTTCTTTCATCCCAATCAAGGATTGCTTGGTTTTTAATAGTTAAATAATTTCCACCGATATTTTCAATGCTAGGTAAATAATATATGTATTCATTCATTTCACTTTTGGCTTTCATTGAAACTAAAAAGCCTCTTGGATCATTGTTTCTGCTCCAGCTCTCTACAGCTGGACGAGCAAGTTCAAAGTAATCTGCATATCCGCCAGTTTTCCATTTGCTTAATGCAACCTGAACAGTTCCATCAGAGAGATTGACCATATTTACAATTTTAGTTCCTTTTGTATCAGAGTAGACTACTTTTTTCAGTGGTGTGATTTCAGTTGAGCTGTTTCGTTGATAAAGGCTACCATCTTTATAAGAGTAAGAAGCACTTGTTGGCGTATAATAGGTTCTAAGCATTCCGTTATGGACAATCGCCAAGATAAATCCACTACGAGAAAGTCTGCTCCAAGAGTCTGATTGACCAGGTGTGATATTGAAGTAGTCGGTGTTACCCTTTCCTGTAGAATTTGCACTAACTGAAACCTGAATACTTGAAAAGTCCGTACAATCGTTTGTTACAGTGACGTCAGCATGTGCTGCTTTGGTCGGTATTAAAAAGATGGCTAAAGCGACCATTCCTGTTAATATAATATAGTCGTAAACGTTTTCGCTTACAATTTAAGTCTAAAGGATGCAGACTATCGAGGAAAGGCAACTCAAATCAGTAAGCCAGATATTTTTAAATTGGTACTGGACAATGAAATAGGATCGTCTAACAACACGGAGTATGAGAACATACGAGGTTGCTCAGGATCAGGTGTGTATGTTGAAAGTAAAGATGAAGAGAAGTGTTCTTTGATCGGGATTATTACGAAACTTCAGTCAGAAGGGCGACAAGGGATTGTTGAAGGGATTCATATCGCACATATTGCCGCTTTCTTTTTAGAAGAGTTTGACATCATGCTGTTACCTCGTTGCTTGAATGATTTTAGTGAATATTTGGCATCTATCATAATTAGGTTATTCTATCGTAACGGATACGTCTTCGTCTGTCTGTCCATTATGTCTCCATGATCATCAAGAATTTCAACATATCATCCAAAAAATTGAAGCTAGTACGACAGATCTTTTACCGATTGAGCAACTGACGAAGGAAATCAGCCACTTAGAAGGAATGATCGATGAATCAACTAGGCGGTTAACTGATGTAGTTTCTGGAGTAAAACAACAGATTCAGATACAAATAACGATTAAGGAAACTGAAATCAACCAACTTGACCAAGATCTGTTACAAGTAACCTTAAAATTAAAACAACAAGAAGAAGCGTATTTAACCAATGAGAAACACTGGCACAAGTTAAATGAATACAGCCAAAAATATGGGATTGACGGTGAAAAAATTGCTGAAGAAACCCAGAAAAGAGTAAAGTCACTACAGGAGGAATTGGTAAAATTAACGAATGAGTACCAAAATATCAAAGAAAAAATCAATCAAAATGAACAGCTGAATGTCAAGAATACTCATACGCTCAAAACGATCGAATTACATTATCAACAAGCGAAAAAAAGCTTAAATGATCTAAAAGGAAACGAACAGTATCAATATTATCAGCAAGAACAGGCGTTTTATGAAGCGCTTGGTATTTCTGCTATCTCTGATTTTAAAAGGCAATGTAAACGCGAGTTAGAAAAAATCAATGAACAAGAAACCAAGCTTATTGCTGAAAAAAACCAACGACTAGAACAAGTAAATGGGAAAAGTAAAACAGAATTAGTAGAAGAACAACGAATCCAAGCAGAGCAGATTCGGCAGCTCGTTGTACGGAGGAAATATATCGAAAAGATATCTTATCAACTGTTTGACCAAGTAATCATTGCACCAGAAGAATTGGAAAAAAATAAGCAAAAGTTGACTACAGCTATTTACAAATTAAATGAAAAAAATCAACTGTTGGGTCAACTATCTGGGCTTACCAGTGATTTTATCTCTGAAACAGGTATCGAAGAGAAAAGAAGCGAACAAGCAAAAGTAAAAAAAATCTATGACCACTTAAGTAGAAAAGTACAAGAACTAAAAGAATTAAAAGACAGTAAATTAACCGAGATCAAAAAGCAAATCAAAAGTACATTTAACTTAGATACCGTCAATCAGATTTTTCAAATGATCGAACCTCACCCTGATTTTCGTAAGATTAGTTTTAAAATCAATGAAGCAAATCCCGATAAATTAGGACTGGATATTATGTGCAAACGAACAGAGGACGAAGAGGATGCCCCGATTTTATATCTAAGTTCTGCCCAAGTAAATATATTGTCTTTAAGTATTTTTCTAGGAACCGCTCTAGAGAATACAGACAAAGTGAATACGATTTTCATGGATGATCCAATCCAACACTTAGATAGTCTTAATGAATTATCCTTTATTGATCTATTAAGAATCCTTGCATTTAAGCTAGGAACACAGATCATCTTTTCCACCCATAACCGCCAGTTTTTTGACTTATGTCAGAGAAAATTAGATGCCAACTACCATAATGCTAGTTTTATCGAAATGAATTATACAGAGAATCAATTGTAACAAATTTAGTTAGTCAGAAAAAGTGAAAAAGGGAGCTCTTTGATGTGAGGTTAGCTGAAAGATTCAGAGTATAAAACAAAAATTGCCTACAGAAGTTAAAAAAGAGACGGATAGAGAATCAATCCCAACGAATAAGGGATTGATTCTTTTTTTCTAGATTAAATACAGATAGGAAGAATATATAGATTGGATGGAGAGTTGTACTACCTATACGAAAGCAGAAACTTTTTTAGATTCTACACTTTTTGATATTGGCGAAATTCGCCAACATTTTTTTATGATTTAAACGGTATAGAAAAGACATCATTCACTATTTGGGGGCTATTTAACCAGAGAAACCGAAACCTATACGACAACTTTGCGAACATTTAGAAAGTTTCTGACACAGATCCGAAATGCCCTCCGCTACAATTACTCAAACGGATTACTAGAATGTTTAAACAAGCCTATCAAAGTATTTAAACGAAATTTTTATCATTTCAAACGGCGAATCATGATTCGTCACGATAAAACTTTTTTAAGCAAATAAACATACTAAGATTAGTAGGTTTCTATTTCCTATTTTTTTCAACTGGTATCAGATTTCAGCACTTATGACTGTTATTTTCGCTAGGAACAATTTCTTAAAAATGGATAGTTGCTAAATCAACGATTTAAGACGGTTGTAGAATTTTTTTCAGATTGTTTGTTGACAAAAATAAAAAAACCATCTTACCATTAGTTTGTGGTTATAACCAGTTTAAAAGAAGGAGAAACCTATGGGAAATTCTTTTAAAAACAAAGCTTTGTATCATCAGTTGGTAGATTTACTTAAAAATCAGATGGAAAGTAACATGATACCCCATGATAAATTACCCTCTGAACGAGAATTAACTGCTCAATACGGAGTTAGTCGGACAACGGTTCGATTAGCTTTGAAAGAGTTGGAAAATACAGGTTATATTTATCGGAGACATGGAAAAGGAACATTTGTATCCGATATCAAAAAGAACGTAGCAGATTTAGCAGGAACCTATAGCTTTACTGAACAAATGAAAAGTTTAGGTAGAACTGCTGAGACGCGGATCTTAGCTTTTGAAAAAATTGAAGCGGACAAATTTATTGCAAAACAATTGAATCTTTCATTAGGAGAAGTAGTCTTCAAATTAAGTCGATTGCGGATAGCTGATCGGGAACCGCTTATGATCGAAGATACCTATTTGCCAGTCAAATTTTTCTTATCATTAAATGATCAGCTTTTAAGAAGCAAACCTCTATATGATCTTTTTTCCGAGGATTTTAATCAGACCGTTCGATTGGCAGATGAAGAGCTATATGCAAGTGTTGCCTCAAAGGAAGATGCGAAACAGCTGATAATCTCAGAAGGAGCACCTGTCCTTCATTTAGCACGTCAAACCTATAATATGAAAAATGAAATTATCGAATTTACTTTAAGTGTCGCCCGTGCGGATCAATTTCATTATCAGATCCGCCATATTCGAAATAGTTAGGAGAATCGAAACATGTTTACAGTAGGAAAAGAAAAACTGGATCAGCTGGGTGCTGAGATCACGACTCGCGAAATACGCCAACAGCCTGAACTTTGGGAAGAAACCCTTGATCACTATCAAACAGTTCAAAAGGAATTAGATAATTTTCTTGCAATAGTTAAAGAAAAGGCAAATGGTCAGCGAACACGTGTAATCTTCACTGGTGCAGGAACATCTCAATATGTAGGAGACACATTAGTTCCTTATTTGCGCAAGAACGGTGATCGCCAAGCATTTAGCTTTGAAAGTATTGGAACGACTGATATTGTCGCAGAACCTGAAGAGTATTTAATTAAAGAAGAACCAACTTTACTTGTATCATTTGCGAGGAGTGGAAACAGTCCTGAAAGCTTGGCAGCAGTTGAAATTGCAAATCAGGTGGTTGATACGATCTATCATTTATCAATTACGTGTGCTGTAGAAGGAAAACTAGCTCAAATTAGTCAATCCGATTCCAATAGTTTTTTATTCTTGATGCCAGCACGTTCCAATGATAGTGGCTTTGCTATGACTGGTAGCTTTTCCTGCATGACTTTAGGAGCTTTGTTGACATTCGATCAAACAGTATTAGTGAAGAAACAACAATACCTGAAGGTTTTAAATAATTTAGGAAATGAAGTAATTACCCGAGTAAATGAAATTGAAAAAATCGTTCAGCTTGATTTTGAACGCATTGTTTATGTTGGTTCAGGAAGTCTAGCTGGATTAACAAGGGAAGCGCAATTGAAGATTCTGGAATTGACAGCCGGAAAAATTGCTACCATCTTTGATTCATCAATGGGCTTTCGCCATGGTCCAAAGTCGTTTATTAATCAAAAAACAATCATGTTCGGTTTTGTTAATAATAATCCTTACACGCGTGATTACGACTTGGATGTCTTAGAAGAAGTGCGTGGAGATGAAATCGCTTCCGGAGTGTTCGCCATTACTCAACCAGGGCAACGGAATTTCACTGGCGATAAATTCGAGTTTACAACTGAGGCCGAATTACTGCCAGATGGCTATTTAGCACTAAGCTATATCATGGTTGCCCAAATAGTCGCTTTGTTATCATCGATTAAAGTGAATAATAAACCAGATACACCGTCACCAACAGGAACAGTTAACCGAGTTGTAAAAGGTGTAACGATTCACAAATATAAGTAAAAATAAACTGGGAGGAAGAACCATGATTACATTAACCAGAGGAAAAAAAGCAGCAATGGATCGTTTATCGACAAAAGATGGTATTATCAGTGCCTTAGCGATTGATCAACGCGGAGCATTAAAAAAAATGATCAAAGCCTTAAATGTAGAATTAAATGATGAACAGATTGAGCGTTTCAAGGAGTTAGTTTCTAGTGAATTAACCCCTTATGCATCTTCTATTTTATTGGACCCAGAATATGGTCTTCCTGCTGCAAGTGCACGACATGAAGATGCTGGTTTGTTGTTGGCCTATGAAAAAACCGGCTATGATGTAACAACACCAGGACGCTTGCCTGATTTATTAGCAGATTGGTCAGTTTTACGATTAAAAGAGCAAGGAGCCGATTCGATTAAGTTTCTACTTTATTATGACGTAGATGAAGATCCGGAAATCAATCATCAGAAGCATGTCTTCGTAGAACGTTTAGGTAGCGAGTGTGCCGAAGAAGATTTGCCATTCTATTTAGAATTGCTATCATATGATACCCAAATTTCAGATGTTCATTCACTTGAATATGCCAAAGTAAAACCGCATAAAGTCAATAGCATGATGAAGGAATTTTCGAAACCACAGTACAAAGTAGATGTTTTAAAGGTAGAAGTTCCTGTCAATATGAATTTTGTAGAGGGTTTCAGTACAGATGAAGTAGCGTATACCAAAGAGGAGGCGGCAAAGTACTTCTTGGAACAAAGTCAAGCGACAGATTTGCCTTTTATTTTCTTGAGTGCCGGTGTTTCTACGAAGCTATTCCAACAAACATTGTTTTTTGCTAAAGATTCAGGTTCGACCTTTAATGGTGTGCTTTGTGGCAGAGCTACTTGGAAAAATGGTGTGAAGCCGTTTATCAAATCAGGTGAGGAATCTGCTCGTGCCTGGCTGAAAAGTGAAGGTCGTGAAAATATCGAAAGCTTGAACAACGTTTTGGCACAAACAGCCAGTTCTTGGTATGACAAAGTCCAAGTTGAAAAAGAAGTAGCTGTGAACTAGGAGGAGAGCTCGTGATAGTAACTGTAACGATGAACCCGTCAATTGATATTTCCTATCCGCTTGCTTCCTTGAATGTGGATACTGTCAATCGAACAGATCAAGTTAGTAAAACAGCAGGTGGAAAAGGACTTAATGTAACCCGAGTAATCCATGATCTAAAGGGGAATGTACTCGCTACAGGAGTTCTCGGTGGGTATCATGGGGCGTTTATTGCAGATGAATTAAAGCATGCCGGTATTAAGCAGAAATTTACAGAGATCAAAGAAGAAAGCCGGGATTCAATCGCTATTTTGCATGAAGGAAATCAAACTGAGATTTTGGAAGCGGGACCAACAGTTTCCTATGAAGAACAGCAGAATTTCCTAGAAAACTTCAAGGAGCTAATAAAAAAAGCAAAGATTGTCACAATCTCAGGTAGTCTTGCAAAAGGATTGCCATCAAATTTTTACCAAACGTTGGTCCAATTGACAGAAGAGCAGTCCGCAAAGGTTCTTGTCGATACCTCTGGGGAAAGATTGCATCAGGTTTTAGCTGGCAAACAGAAGCCATTTTTAATCAAACCAAATCTTGAGGAATTATCGACACTACTGAGACATTCATTTTCGATTGATCGATTAGAAGAAGTCCAGGAAGAATTGATTCAACCTATCTTCGCAGGTATTGAATGGATCATTGTTTCTCTAGGAAAAGCTGGAGCTCTCGCAAAACATAAAGATTGTTTTTATCGAGTTACGCTCCCTACGATAAAAGCAGTCAACCCAGTTGGTTCAGGAGATGCTACAGTCGCTGGATTTGCCTACGGCCTATCACAAGAAATGGATGAAATAGAACTTTTGAAGTTTTGTATGGCTACTGGTATGGCTAATGCACAAGAAGGACAAACAGGTCATGTTTCACCGGTGAATATTCAATCGCATATTGAAAAAATAACTGTAAAAAAGATTGAGTGAAAAAATCGATCTAGATAAAATCAATGATTTTTTGAGACCAACTCAATTTGGTAGAAGTTCCATTTTTTGTAGGATTCAACGTACTCCAGTAGTTGTTGTGAACCTCTACGTTTCGTCACTCGGACTTGCAGAACGGTCGTTTCATCGGTAAGAATCTTTAATAATTTCGCAACATTTAAAGGAGTTGGAAATATAATTTTATTTGTTTCCGTAAAATATTCCTCATTCATGTGGATATTGTAGTCTTGTTTAAAGCGCTGACAGCTGGAATTGTAATAACACAATTCTTGAGAATTAGGATCCACATATTGTTCGGGCAAATAAGTTTGCTGATAGATATATGCAGTTTTTTAGTTTTTCGTAAATGTCTGATGTAATCATAAAATGCTAAGGCTGGCAGTTTAAGCTTGTTTAAATAGTGTGGATCATTCCCTCGAGCGATTGATAAAACTTGGACTTGATCATTACTGATAGTGAATAATTCAATGTCAGAAAACCAGACCAGTTTTTCTTTACGTGAAACAAATGAGTCACGACCTTGATGACGAATTATGAATCCATCCTTTATTCATTCAGGGAGCGAATGACTGTAATAGAGCTTACGTTAAAAATTTATATTAATTCTGCTTCTGTATAAAGTTTATTGCCATTTTGGGATGTCTAAATTAACCCTTCAAACAACATCAAAGAATTAAACTTTTCGTTAGAGTCTTTGGTTTTGTATGTATAATTTGATTTTAACACGTTCTGTTATGTTGGATAGGGTTGACTTTCTATTTCAAATTATTTGATATATCAATATATTGAAAACGCTTTTATTAAAGGAGGGAGCTTTTGAACACATTTGAGATTAAAGAAGATTTTCTTCTAAACGGTAAGCCCTTTAAGATACTCTCAGGAGCTATCCACTATTTTAGAGTGGATTCAGCCGATTGGTATCACTCGTTATATAATCTGAAAGCATTGGGATTTAATACAGTTGAAACTTATGTACCATGGAATCTACATGAACCTAAAAAAGGAGATTTCCATTTTGAGGGAATTTTGGACTTAGAACATTTTTTGTCCATTGCTGAGGAATTAGGACTATACGCGATTGTTAGACCATCTCCATATATTTGTGCAGAATGGGAGTTTGGTGGTTTTCCTGCTTGGTTACTTAATGAGGGAACTCGGATCCGAACAAATGAAACCGTTTATTTGAACCATGTGGCAGATTATTATGATGTTTTAATAAAAAAAATCGTGCCGCATCAGCTGACAAATGGTGGAAATATTTTAATGATTCAAATTGAGAATGAATACGGTTCTTATGGAGAAGAAAAAGACTATTTACGTTCGATACGTGATTTAATGTTGGACAGAGGAATAACAGTGCCATTTTTCACTTCGGATGGACCATGGCGTGCGACACTCAGAGCAGGCAGCATGATTGATGAAGATATTTTAGTTACTGGAAATTTTGGTTCAAAGGCTGAAGAAAATTTTTCTTCAATGGAAGCTTTCTTCAATGAGCATGGGAAAAAATGGCCTTTAATGTGTATGGAATTTTGGGATGGTTGGTTTAATCGTTGGAAGGAACCGATTGTACAACGTGATGCAAAAGAATTAGCTGAGGCAATCAAAGAGGTCGTGCTGAGAGGAAGTATTAACCTGTATATGTTCCATGGAGGAACAAATTTTGGATTTATGAATGGTTGCTCAGCTAGAGGAGTGATTGATTTGCCACAGATTACTTCTTATGATTACGGAGCACCCTTAGACGAGCAAGGAAATCCAACCGAAAAATATTATGCAATCCAGACAATGATTCATGAAACGTTCCCTGATATCCAACAAATGGAACCTTTGACAAAAGACACAATGGAAATGAAAGATATTCCATTAATTGATAAAGTCAGTTTATTTTCAACATTAGATACAATTAGTCAATCAGTAAAAATGAAATATCCAGAAACGATGGAAATGTTAGGACAAAATACAGGTTATATTCTGTATCGCACCTCAATAAAAAAAGATGCAGAACATGAAAGACTGAGAGTAATCGATGGAAGAGACCGTAGCCAACTATTTTTAAATCAAAAACTGCAAGCTACACAATATCAGACAGAAATTGGTGAAGATATCATTGTTCCAATGCCTCAGGAAGACAATCAATTAGATATTCTAATTGAAAATATGGGGCGTGTTAATTATGGTCATAAATTATTAGCCGATACACAAAAAAAGGGAATTCGTACAGGGGTCATGGCTGATCTACATTTTATCACTGATTGGAATCAGTATTGTTTACCACTAGAGTCATGTGAGAAAGTTGATTTTTCAAAGGAATGGCATCCTAACCAGCCAAGTTTTTATCGCTATGAAGTAACACTTGATGAAGTGGAGGATAGCTTCATTGATCTATCAAAATTTGGGAAAGGTGTCGTATTTGTTAATCAGACCAATATTGGACGTTTTTGGGAAGTTGGGCCAACACTTTCGCTATATATTCCGAAAAGCTTATTTAAAAAAGGAAACAATGAAATAGTGATTTTTGAAACAGAAGGAACTTTCCAACCAGAGATCCAATTAGTAAAAGCACCACTATATAAAGAAATGAAAGAAGGATAAACAATGAGTATTATCGGAGTAAGAATTGATGGACGTTTAATTCATGGACAAGTAGCCAACTTATGGACAACCAAGTTGAACATCACACGGATTATGGTTGTAGATGATGAAGTTGCAAAAAATGATATTGAAAAAAGTGGATTAAAGCTGGCAACTCCACCAGGAGTTAAATTAAGTGTATTGCCGATTGAAAAAGCTGCTAATAATATTTTAGCAGGAAAATATGATTCTCAACGATTATTGATTATTGCTCGGGAGCCGGATCGTTTATTGAAGTTGGTAGAATTAGGAGTCCCAATTGAAGAAATTAATGTTGGGAATATGTCACAGACAAATGAAACACGGTCCATTACTAAATCAATCAATGTGGTTGATCAAGATGTAGAAGTATTTAACAAATTACAGGCTAAAGGTGTTCGCTTAGTAGCGCAGATGGTTCCAAGTGATAAAGCAGAAAATTTTATGGCTTTATTAGCGAAATAGGAGGATAAATAAATGGATATCTTATGGTGGCAGATCTTATTATTAACATTATACGCAGGGTATCAAATTTTAGATGAGTTACAAATTTATTCATCGTTGAGTGCACCCGTTTTTGCCGGATTATTTGCTGGTCTAGTGATGGGAGATCTAAAAGCAGGACTTATTATTGGTGGTAGTATGCAATTGACTGTACTTGGTGTTGGTACCTTTGGGGGGGCATCAAAAATTGATGCCAACTCTGGAACGATTTTAGCGACAGCTTTCTCAGTAGCGCTAGGAATGAACCCAGAGCAAGCAATTGCCGTAATTGCGGTACCAGTAGCTAGCTTGATGATTCAATTAGATATATTAGCCCGTTTTGCGAATACGTATTTTGCGCATCGCATTGATAAATTAGTTGAAGATATGAACTATAAAGGGATCGAACGTAATTTCTTAATGGGAGCCCTCTCTTGGTCACTTTCTCGTATGATTCCCGTTTTTCTAGCATTAGCATTTGGAGGAGGACTAGTAGAACAAGTGGTAGCCGTGCTAAATGGTGATTTGAAGTGGTTAGGCGATGGATTATCAGTAGCTGGAGCAGTTTTACCAGCTGTCGGTTTTGCTATTCTACTACGTTACTTGCCAGTTAAAAAGCATTTCCCTTACCTAATTTTAGGATTTACATTAACGGCATTACTAGGAACCGTCTTTACTAACATGCAGGTTTTAGGAACGGGTGTTGCAGGAGTTGTGAAGAATTTCGAAGGAATATTTAATTCACTTCCAATGTTAGCAATTGCCCTAGTTGGATTTTCTTTAGCAGCCATCAGTTACAAAAATGGACAGCTGATACCACATTCGCCAGCCCCTAAAGATGTTACATCGAATGATTCAGATGAAGGAGAGATTGAAGATGACGAAATCTAATTATAAGTTAACGAAGGAAGACTTTAAGCAGATCAATCGCAGAAGCTTGTTTACTTTCCAATTAGGCTGGAACTATGAACGGATGCAAGGATCAGGCTATCTTTATACAATTCTGCCGCAATTACGCAAGCTTTATGGTGATAATTCTCCTGAATTAAAAGAAATGATGAAAACTCATACACAATTCTTTAATACATCAAACTTCTTCAATACTATCGTTACCGGGATTGACTTGGCTATTGAGGAAAAGGAAGGTATTGATGGTAAAGACACTGTCTCAGGTTTAAAAGCTGGGTTGATGGGGCCTTTTGCAGCAATTGGGGATTCGATTTTCGCAGCGTTAATTCCAACAATTTTTGGAGCCTTAGCAGCCAATATGGCAATTAATGGCAACCCAACTGGAATTTTTATTTGGATTATCGCACAAATCGCTGTTATGATTTTCCGTTGGAAACAATTAGAATTTGCTTATCGTGAAGGAATCTCTTTAGTTACCACGATGCAACATCGCTTAACTGCCTTGACAGATGCTGCAACTTTGTTAGGGGTCTTCATGGTTGGAGCGTTGGTCGCTACCATGATTAATGTAAAATTGTCTTGGGCACCAAGTATTGGTGATGTGACGTTAAACATGCAAAACAACCTGGATATGATTTTACCACGATTATTACCAGCCGGTATCGTTGCAGCAATTTATTGGATGCTTGGCAAAAAGAATATGACTTCTACTAAGGCAATTTTCATAGTATTAGTGGTTTGTGTAGCATTATCAGCTTTAGGCGTGATTTCAAAATAAGTCAGGCTGATTCCAATTAGTGATGAGGAGTGGTTCAATGGGAAAACAATTAGTTTTAATTAGTCATGGACTTTTCTGTGAAGAATTGAAAAAAAGTACAGAAATGATAATGGGGCCTCAGGAAAGTATTCACACAGTAAGCCTTCTTCCTTCTGAATCAGCGGAAGATTTTCGTGAAAAGTTTGAAACAGTAATTGCCAATTTAGATGATTTCGTAGTATTAGCAGATTTAATGGGTGGCACTCCGTGTAATGTAGTTTCAAAAATAATTCTCGAGGGTCAAGTAATTGACTTATACGCAGGCATGAACATGCCAATGGTGATTGACTTCATTAACAGTCAATTAATTGGAACAGAACTTTCATTAATCGAATCTGCTACAAGTAACATTTGTTATGTGAATGGACGGATTTTCAGTGATGACGATGATGAAGATGAGTAAGATAAAATATATGAGTGATGAAGCCAAAGAAATATTTCTCTGATCAGACTATAGATAAAAGACATTTCAAACTTGTAATTTGAGTTTGGAATGTCTTTTTATCTAGTTTTGTTCAAAATTTTGGACAAAAAAGAGACCCTTTGTCAAATGATGTTGGTA
>ERZ1034962.84-NODE-84-length-52071-cov-48.560481_pt1 | contig 52071 bp, 45 predicted proteins | sample MGYA00520696_ERZ1034962 | MGnify/ENA primary metagenome ERZ1034962 (study PRJEB33766, sample SAMN09781770) | gut metagenome | biome: gut microbiome | host: Homo sapiens | place: Madagascar | study: EMG produced TPA metagenomics assembly of the PRJNA485056 data set...
ATCTGGCAAGTGTCAAACTTCAAGTAATCAAGTGAAAGTAGAATCTGTACAAGTATAGCAACCAAATCCCAAAACACCATCTGATCACGATAAAGCAGTAGCAGCAAGTAAAGCCGTTCATCAAGGGAACGCATGGGCGAAACTAGACAAATTCAATGAAGTAAGTAAAGGAAAAGTCCGAATTGCTGGTTGGCTAGTGCCAGATAAACCAGAAGGTGCAATCGGTAAATTTGCTTATATCTTGATCATGAAACATGGCACAAATGAAGAAATTACTCGTGTGGCTTCACAAGGAATCAAACGACCTGATGTGAAGAAATCCTATAATTATAAAGGTGGCGATGCCTTAGGAATGGACGTTACTGTGGATTTAAGCTGGGTGAAAAAAGGCACGAAAATCGATGTCATTTTCCGCCGTTGTAATCAAGCAAATGGTGAAGGTGCGGTTAACGATGTTCGGATTAAGGATATCTATTTAACATTATAAAATGTATTATTAATTTTTTCTAAAAAATAATAAAAGAAAATATTTATTGCCGATAAGGTGGAAGTAAAATTAATTACTGTTATAGAGACTTTGACCATTAAATTATCTCTCATATACAAGCGAATGAGTCTCTATAACAATTCCATCTTTCTTTAACATCTGATCATGCAAATTTGGTAGAATGTTCTTTTGTATCTCTTTCATGTCCCCTATCAGATTTGCATGATACCTTGTACCCTTAGCTCAGTTGGTCAGAGCAGACGGCTCATAACCGTCCGGTCGTAGGTTCGAGTCCTGCAGGGTACATAATAAATGCAATTGCGTTTTACTATTGTTACGAAAGGTGATAACTTGAATGTCTTTTGAAGATTCAATTGTGGTACCATATTTTCAAAAACAGCTACTTGAGTATGGTTTAGATGTTAAATTTCAACAAGGAGAAATAAATTTAGAAGTTGATCGTGCTATGAAAAAAGCGCCAAGTAAATCAGGAGGTAGTGGGATTAATCGTCCGGAAGCAAAATTGTTAATTCAAGATTCAAAGCTTCAAAGCTATATTGTCTTGATTGAAATGAAAGGGAAAAAGGGAGATCTAATCAAACTTGACGAAGAGGGACATGTTGCTAATTTCACCAAGAAGAATGAGCCTAATTATACCAATATTCAAAAATATGCAGTTAATGGAGCCGTTCATTACGCTAATGCAATTTTAGCTCATTCGAGTTACGATAAAACGATTGCAATTGGAATTAATGGTTGGCTTGATTCGAATGAAGAGTTGGAAACTGAAATATCTGTTTATTATGTAGCTAAAGAAAACTATGGTATTGGTCAATTTGTAGGAAATTATGAGGATTTATCTTTTCTAAAGCCTGAAAACTTCGATGAATTTGTAGCTAAAATTGAAAAATTATTTTTATCTAAAGAAGAAATTAAACAAATTCATCAAAAACAGGAAACTAAAATTGATGATGGTATTCAACGATTAAACGAAAAACTATACAATAACAAAGAATTGAATATTTCAGCATTAAGTCGTATTCATCTTATAGCAGGTTCAATTATTGCAAATTTAGGTGTACCTGGTAAAGTTGCACCTCTTGAAAGTTCAGAATTAAAATCAAATTTTGAAGATCCTGATGGCGAAATCGTTATTAGAAAGATAAAGGCATATCTTAAACACAAAGATATTCCTCCTATAAAACAAAAGCTGATTTTGAATGATCTTGCACGTACATTTCAAGTAGAGGCATATTCGAAACCTAAGAAAGGGGTTTCGCTTATAAAAGAAATTTATATTGAAGTTATTGAAGATCTGGGACAGTTTTACAAAGTTGGTTTGAACATCGATTTTACTGGAAAATTATTCAATACTATGTTTCAATGGTTAAGTTTTGCAGGAGATGATCAAAATGATGTGGTTTTGACGCCACGATATGTTGCAAATCTGTTGGCTCAGTTGGCACGAGTTAATAGGGATAGTTATGTATGGGATTTTGCAACTGGTTCTGGTGGACTTTTAGTTGCCGCAATGAATCAAATGTTGGAAGATGCTAGAGAGAATATTTTTTCACCCGATAAATTATTACAAAAAGAACAAGATATTCGTACCAAACAGGTTTTAGGGATTGAAATTCTTCCTGAAATTTATATGTTGGCAGTTCTTAATATGATTTTGATGGGAGATGGTTCGTCAAATATTCTTCAAGAAGATAGTTTGCATGAATTTACTGGTGATTATAAATATGGGGGCGATGGAAAATTTCCTGCAGATGCTTTTGTATTAAATCCTCCGTATTCAGCGGAAGGCAATGGAATGATTTTTGTGCATAAAGCATTAAATATGATGGAACAAGGTTATGCAGCAATTCTTATTCAAGATTCTCCTGGTATGAATGGTATTGAAATAAGAAAAAAAATTCTTCAAAAACATACGCTACTTGCTAGTATTAAAATGCCACCCGATTTATTTGGGAATAAGTCATCTGTTCAGACATCTATTTACGTATTTAAAGTAGCCGAACCACATCAAAAGAAAGATTCTGTTCGTTTTATTGATTTTAGAAATGATGGTTATAAGCGTTCCAATCGAAAGAAGGCAAAGGCAAGTTCAAATCTTCGAAATGTAGATCGAGCTATCGAACGTTATGATGAAGTTGTCCGATTGGTTCGATATGGTGAAAAAGAACTAGAAATTTTTACGAAAAAAGAATTTTATGAAGCTGAAATTGCGCTTGATGGTGAGAAAGTTGGAAAAGATTGGAATTTTGTCGCTAAAGTTGATACAAAACCGACTTATGAAGATTTTAGAAAGACAGTATCGGATTATTTAGCGTGGGAAGTTGAACAACTTTTACAAGGTGATGCCTTGGGAAAAATAGATAGCCATTCAATGCAGCAACAGCTTGAAAATTTAGAAAACAGCAGTAACATTGAATGGCAAAAATTTAAACTCGGTGATTTGTTTGAGATAGTTTCTACACCAAGTTTTAACAAAAATCGACTCGTAGATGGATCAGAGTATGATTATGTGACTCGTACTTCACAGAATCAAGGAATTCTTCAATCTACTGGTTTTGTGAACAAAAAGAACATTAATCCAGCAGGTACTTGGTCTCTTGGTCTAATGCAAATGGATTTTTTTTATAGAAGAAAACCTTGGTATGCAGGTCAGTATGTTCGTAAAATCGTTTCTAAAGTTGAGCAAACAGATGAATCAATTCTTTATTTTACAGTTTTACTGAATTCACAAAAACCAAAACTACTCGGACAATTAGTTAGAGATGTTGATAAGATATTTACGCAGAGTATTGTTGATTTGCCAATTGATAGGCGGACAGGTCAACTGAGTTATACTTTTATAAAGTCATATATCCAAACGTTGGAAGCTGAGCGCATCCAAACGTTGGAAGCTGAGCGCATCCAAACGTTGGAAGCTTATTTAGTAGCAACAGGATTAAGCGATTATAAATTGACAAATGAAGAAGTAGAAACACTTGACACGTTTCACCGAATGTCTGATAATTTGACAGACAGACAGACAGACAGGAATAATATGGAAATCATTTAAAATTATAGATAAGTTTTTTGTGAAGAATACCCACAATATTTTGTCTCGAGATATAGTCTTAGATTCAGGCAAGATTCCATATTTGACAGCAAGCACATTTAATAACTCAGTTGGAACCTATATTAGTTACAACGAGAAATTGCTCGAAGAAGGAAATAGCATTTTTATTGGTGGTAAAACTTTTGTTGTTACTTATCAACCAGAAGATTATTTTTCTAATGATAGTCATAATCTAGCACTTTATTATAAAGATAGTACAAAAAGAACAAAAATACATCAGATTTTTTTTGCAACATCAATTTATAAGTCTTTATCGCATTTATATAGTTGGGGAGACAGTATTTCAAATCGTAAAATACAGAAAGATACATTTTTGCTTCCAACTAATCAAAATGGAGAAATCGACTATAAGTTTATTGAGGTGTTGATTTCAGCTACTCAAAAACTAGTGATTAAAGATGTAGTTGATTGGGCAGATAAAAAAATAAAAGTAACGAGAAGTTTAGTAAAATTATGAAGGAAATATAAAACAAGATTGGTAAAATTATTCTTGAATTTATAAGAAAACACTATTTCTTTCCACCTTCGGGTGGTATTTTTTATTTTTATCTGTACGTCAAAAAAGTAATAAAACAATAATTTCAATCGTGGTAAAATGACAGTGTCATCATTTTACACAATCTATAAAATGAATTTTTTCTGAAACCCACAAGATGATGACATCCGTTCAAGGCTACTCGAAAGAGTAGCTTTTTTAGATTATTTGCAAATAACTTGGTTGTGAAAATTCATAGATTATTGTATAAAAAGTTGTAAAAAATAAAATTCAATAATGCTATAATAAAATGTCAGCTCGTCGCTTCCACAGATTTCGTGGTGGAAGGAGGTGTATAATTTGTTTGAATTCACTTTAGAGCACGTACTCTTGCCATTGTTAATTGGTTTAACTTTGGCATTATTTAGTCATTGGCTAGATAAACATTAGAGCCGACATGGCGCTTACTGTTTCGCAGCGGTAAGCGTCTTTTTTTGAAAAAGAAAAAACACAACGTATTCGCAGGTACGTTGTGTTTATGGTGTATATTTGTTTAAATTCACTTTCAATTATTATTATACTTGTTAAAAAAATTGTGTCAACATAAAAGAGAATTTTATATGTGTACTAACTTATATTATCCTTCGGGGAATGTTCTTCCATCTAAACAAGACTTGCTTTTTACTAAAAGAGTTCAAAAATGTGGGGAGATGATGGGAATCGATGTCTTAGATCATTTGATCATTGGATGCAAACAGTATTTTAGTCTGAGAGAGGAGGGATTGATGGAAGAGGAATAAATTGAATAAGTGGAAGTAGCTTTCTTGCAAAAAAAAAGAACCAAGTGTACAATTATATTGTAATTTTGTTTGGGAATAGAAGTTGAAACATCTGTTGCACCTCTATCGTACGCGAGCAATGTTACAATCAATTAAGTGCTTAGGCACGAGGAGGGTATTATTAATGGAAAACGGAACAGTTAAATGGTTCAACGCTGAAAAAGGATTTGGTTTTATTTCACGTGAAGACGGAAGCGATGTTTTTGTTCACTTTTCAGCTATCCAAGGTGACGGATTCAAAACTTTAGAAGAAGGTCAAGCAGTGACTTTTGATGTTGAAGAATCAGATCGTGGCCCACAAGCTGCTAATGTTGAAAAAGCTTAAGTGGAGCGAGTAAACTAAATAAGTGTTGTTCACCTATTTAAACATGTTAAGAGCGTAAGTGATTACGCTCTTTTTTGTTACAAAAAAACTTATAATGGACAACTGCGCCGAACTTTACCCATCTATGTAGGTAGTCGGCGCATGCAGCCATCATAAGTTTTTCATTTATTTTTCTTCATCAGGTGTCATCACCATTGGAAGGATCATTGGATGTCTTTCTGTTCGTTCAAATAAGAAAGGTTGTAAAGCGCCTGTCATGGCTTCTTTCAGTTTATGTTCAGAGCAATCAGGAGCATTTAACACTTCACGCAATGCATGAAAAAGGATGCGTTGCGCCTCATTGATCATCTCACCTGATTCACGCATATAAACAAAGCCACGTGATAAAATATCAGGTCCCGCTAAAATTTCTTTCTTTTTGATGTCGACAGTAGCAACTGCCAGAACTAGTCCTTCTTCAGATAACAAATGACGGTCTCTCAAAACAACATTTCCAATGTCACCGATCCCGCTACCGTCGATATAGACGTCACCGGCAATAAAATGTCCGGCTGGACGAGCGGTTTCGCTAGTCAAAGCCAACACATCTCCATTTTCCATAATAAAGCAATTTTCAGCAGGTACACCGGTATCTTGAGCAAGGGAAGCATGGATCTTCAACATTCTGAATTCTCCGTGGACTGGAACAAAGTATTTAGGCTTCATCAAACGAAGCATCAGCTTTTGTTCTTCTTGACCACCGTGTCCAGAAGTATGGATATTGTTGATTTTCCCATGAATGACTTCTGCACCAGCTTCAGATAATAAATTGATCAAATGGTTGACGCTGGTAGTATTCCCAGGAATTGGTGAGCTTGAGAAAATGACGGTATCATCTGGTTGGATCTGGATTTGGCGATGGGTACCATTAGCAATACGACTTAAAGCAGCCATCGGTTCACCTTGAGAACCAGTACATAAGATCATCGTTTCATTCGCAGGTAATCGATTGATTTCATGTGCATCAACGAAGGTTCCTTCTGGGACTTTGATATAGCCTAAACGTTGGCCGTTAACGATCGCATTTTCCATACTGCGTCCAAAAACAGCAATTTTTCTGCCGGTAGCAACCGCTGCATCTGCTGCTTGTTGTAGACGGAAGATGTTTGAAGCGAAGCTGGCAAAAATGATCCGACCTTCGATTTTCTCAAAAATCTTTAGGATCGAAAGACCAATCGTTTTTTCTGATTTTGTAAATGTTGGGATCTCAGCATTTGTACTGTCTGATAGCAAGCAGAGTACGCCTTCTTCACCGATCCGTGCCATTTTGTGCAGGTTAGCAGGTTCACCGACTGGGGTGAAATCAAATTTAAAGTCACCTGTTGCAACGATATTACCAGAAGGTGTTTTTACAACGACACCCAACGCATCAGGGATACTATGGGTTGTTCTAAAAAAACTGACCGATGTTTTTCTGAAACGAATCACGGTATCTTCATTGATTTCATGCAATTGTGCATCTCTAAGCAATCCGTGTTCATCCAACTTATTGGTAATCAGTGCAAGCGCTAATGGCCCAGCATAAATAGGGATATTCGCTTGTTTCAACAAATAAGGAATGCCACCGATATGGTCTTCGTGTCCATGCGTGATCACCAGTGCTTTCACTTTGTGTATATTTTGAACGATATAGTTGTAGTCAGGAATTACGTAGTCAATCCCAAGCAGATCATCTTCTGGAAACTTGATTCCAGCATCAATGATAATAATCTCATCTTGGAATTGTACCCCATACGTGTTTTTCCCGATTTCACCTAATCCACCAATAGCAAAGACGCCTGTCTCATTATTTTTGATGGAAAGTTTCATTTTAAAACTCCACTAATGTGAATTTAGCATTTTCTTTTTCGTATTCTAGATGACTGCCTTCTAGAAGTTGAACGAATTCAATGTTGTATGGGGTATTTTCTTCCACTTGTTGACGTGCGTCAACATCACTATTTGCTTCAATGTAAAGTGATTTTGTTTCTTCCCGTTTAGGATTACGGATTTTTGATTCTTGATAATATACTTTGTAAATCATGTTTATGTCTCCTTTATCTGCATGTCGCAGTAATTTAGCTAGTTGATTTTTTTTAGACAACACAAAACGAGGGGTCAAGCCACCTGTTTTTTGATATGCTTTGATTAAAATGAGCGATTCTAATCAAAGAGACAAGCCTCGTTTTGCTTCTCTGTTCGGAAATTTTTTCAACCGTACCTTCTGTATGAATTCATACAATAGTTAATTGCTATTTTAGCATAAAAAAGTGGATAAGTATAGAAATCAACAAGGTGGAAAGGAAAAATGTTTTTTATCATTTAAATGTAATAAAAAAAATTTTTGATGAGAGAGGTGTTCTATATACTATAGGAGTGTGCTATTATTTTTATTAATAGCTAAATTTATTCTAATTAAAAGGAGATGAGAGTTTGAAGTTGATGTGGCACTATACCATGCGCTATAAGAAATATTTGTTATTAAATTTCATCTGCGTATTTGGTTTTATTTTAATTGAGTTAGGCTTACCAACGATTTTAGCTCGTATGATTGATGTGGGGATTCGTAACAACGATTTTGGTTATGTGAAACAACAAGGGATCTTGATGGTTGTAATCACTGTGGTTGGGATCATTATGAATATTCTATTAGGCTATTTTGGTTCATGGATCACGACGAACATCGTTGCGGATATTCGTGACGATCTATTCAAGAAAATCCAGAGTTATTCTCACCAAGAATATGAAACATTAGGGGTTGCTTCGTTGATCACGCGTACGACGAACGACGCTTATCAAATTATGCTGTTCTTACAAAATATCTTATGGATCGGATTTATGACACCGATGATGTTTGTTGTCAGTCTTTATATGGTTATGCGGACCAGTGTTTCATTGAGTTATTATGTGATCGGAGCGCTACCGTTTTTACTACTTTCAGTGGTTGCGATTGCGAAATTTTCTGAACCGTTATCAAAAAAACAACAGAAAAATTTGGATAAGATTAATAGTATTTTACGTGAAAATCTTTCAGGATTACGTGTTATCCGGGCATTCGTTAATGAAAAATTTGAAGAAAAACGATTTGCGAAAGTTAATGATAACTATACAAAAAGCTCGAAAAGCTTGTTTCGTTTAATGGCTGTTGCACAGCCTGGATTCTACTTCCTGTTTAACATTGTAATGGTCTTGATTATTTGGAGCGGAGCGGTTCAAATCGATGCTGGTTCTCTTCAAGTGGGGGATCTGATTGCATTTATTGAATATATTTTCCATGCATTGTTCTCCTTCATGCTGTTTGCAAGTGTCTTTATGATGTATCCACGGGCAGCTGTTTCAGCAGGGCGTATCCAAGAAGCATTAGATGCCTCACCGTCGATCAAAGAAGATCCAAATGGTGTATCTGAAACAAAAACCAAAGGATATATTGAGTTTAAGAATGTGACATTTGCTTACCCTGGACATTCACAAGAACCCGTGATCCGTAATGTGAGTTTTACTGCTTCGCCAGGAGAGACAGTCGCATTCATCGGTAGTACAGGTAGCGGGAAGTCAACGTTGATTCAATTGATTCCTCGATTTTACGATGTAAGTGATGGGGAAATCCTTATTGATGGCGTAGATGTCAGGGACTATCGCTTGAGTAAATTAAGAGATAAAATTGGCTTTATTCCTCAAAAAGCATTGTTATTTACTGGAACGATCGCAGATAATTTAAGATATGGAAAAGAAGATGCTACGCAAGAGGAGATGGAGCGAGCAGCTGAAATCGCACAAGCAACGGACTTCATTTCGAAGAAAACGGATGGGTATGATGAACTTCTTTCCGAAGGTGGAGCTAATTTCTCTGGAGGACAAAAGCAGCGTTTAGCGATTGCCAGAGCTATTATTCGACGTCCGGAAATCTATATTTTTGATGACAGCTTCTCGGCACTTGATTATCAAACGGATGCAAAACTTCGAGCTCGCTTGAAAAAAGAAACGACCGAATCAACGGTGTTAATCGTGGCGCAGCGAGTGGGTACGATCATGCATGCTGATAAAATCATCGTCTTGAATGAGGGAGAAGTCGTAGGTATCGGGACACATCGTGAATTATTAGAAAACTGTCCAATCTATTATGATATCGCAGCTTCGCAATTATCGAAGGAGGAATTAGCATGAAACAAACATTATCTTCCTTAAAACGATTAGCTCGATACATCAAACCTTATCAGTTAACATTTTTCTTTGTGCTGTTGTTTACTGTTTTGACGGTGATTTTCAACGTTGCTTTACCCTACGTTGTCGGATTGCCAACTACTGAGATCAGTCACAATATTGCAAACAACGAAGCGATTAATTTTTCTTATATTTTCAATTGTTTGATTTGGATCACGATCGTGGGCGTTGGTTATTGTGTTTCGCAATTACTTTCAGGTGTTTTGATGACGAATGTCGTGCAAAGTGCAATGCAAGATTTGCGAAGAGATATTGAAGAAAAAATCAATCGATTGCCTGTTTCTTATTTTGATAAAAATCAACAAGGAAATATCTTATCTCGGGTGACGAATGACGTAGACGCAGTCAGTGGAGCGTTACAGCAAGCGTTTATCGGTGTGGTGAATGCTATTTTAGGGATCACACTGGCAGCAGCGATGATGTTTTATATCCAGCCATTGATGGCGTTGATCTCGATGATCATGATTCCTGCATCTATCTGGATTTCAAAACGTGTGATCAATGCTTCGCAAAAATATTTCCAAGAAATGCAAAATTCGTTAGGGGATTTAAATGGTTATGTCCAAGAAAATATGACTGGTTTTAGTGTGTTAAAAGTTTATGGACGTGAGCAAAAAACGTTTGAAGGATTCAAACAAGTCAATCATCGATTGAAACATTATGGATTTAGAGCAGCCTTTATATCTGGATTGATGATGCCCTTAGTTCAGTTGACCGCATATGCTACTTATATCGGTATGGCTGTATTGGGAAGTTTTTACGTCATTACGGGTGTCATCGTTGTGGGGCAATTACAAGCATTTATCCAATATATTTGGCAAATCAGCCAGCCAATGGGGAATATCACACAGTTATCTTCTGTATTGCAAAGTGCATCTGCGGCTACCAGACGTGTCTTTGAGATTTTAGATGAACCAGAAGAAAAAGAAAATAAAGTGGATGTCACTTTACCAGAAACAGTAGCAGGAAATGTTTCATTTGAACATGTTGATTTTGCTTATGACCCTAAAAAACCGTTGATTCAAGATTTGAACTTTGAAGTAAAAGCTGGTCAAACAGTTGCGGTAGTCGGACCAACCGGTGCAGGGAAAACCACTCTGATTAATTTATTGATGCGTTTTTATGATGTGAGTCATGGGGCAATAAAAATCGATGGTATTGATACTAAAACGATGAGTCGTAGTGATGTCCGCTCATTATTTGGGATGGTTCTTCAAGATGCTTGGCTCTATGAAGGGACAATCGCTGATAATATTCGTTTTGGTAAATTAGATGCGACGGATTATGAAGTCGTTGACGCAGCAAAAACAGCTAACGTTGATCATTTTATTCGGACAATGCCTGATGGGTACGAAATGGAAATCAACGCTGAAGGTGACAATGTTTCGTTAGGACAAAAGCAATTATTGACTATTGCCAGAGCCGTGGTTTCTGATCCTAAAATCTTGATACTTGATGAAGCTACTAGTTCTGTCGATACTCGTTTAGAAGCATTGATCCAAAAAGCAATGGATCGTGTAATGGAAGGACGAACAAGTTTTGTTATTGCTCATCGCCTTTCAACGATTCGTGATGCGGATTTGATCTTAGTGATGGATCAAGGACAAATTATCGAAAAAGGAACGCATGAAGGGCTGTTAGCTCAAGGCGGATTCTATGAAAAACTGTACAATAGCCAATTTGCTGAAGATGTTGCTGATGCTTGATACCGATTAAAACACGAGGTTGTGAAAGAAGCGAACAGCTCCGATGACAATAAGAAAGAATTTTTTGAAACAGCTTCTCATGTTTTGAAAAATTCAGGCTTATTTCAAGGAGTTGCTTCTTGAACACCGTTTAAACCAAGAGGTCGTGAAAGAAGCGATCAGCTCCGAGCAAATAAGAAAGAATTTTAGAATAGAGAGACTGAGGAAAAACTTTCCTCAGTTTCTTTTAGTATCTCTAAAAATCGAATAAACAGTGAGACAAAAGTAGCATCAAGAAATAAGAAGCACCAAGTAGGTAACAATCAACAGCAAAAAACGAGTGTTTATGCTTCTTGTCAATTTTCGGAAATCCCTTCTTATTTCTTGATGCGAAACATTTTTGCCTCACCTCTTTTTTTATTTGTTGGACTACTATACAAAATAAAAATAATAAGATCTGAGCGTTACGATAATTTTGTAGTAGAAAAAAGATCAAGGGAGGCGAAATAGCATTCAAAAATGCTTCTACTACTGGATGCTTGCTAGTAAATGAATTTTACGCGTAATTGTTTACTAAAAGAATGAAAAGAGATGGTGAAATGCAGATAGAACGGAAAAGGATAGTGTATAAAAAATAACTATATGAATGGGAGTGTTATTTATTATGAACAAAAAGACCTTTTATAAAAAAGTATGTGCAGGAACTATTGGATTAATTGGGGTAAGTGTTGTTGGATTGTCAGTAAATGCAGAAACTAGTAATGTTTTAGTCAATAAAAATATTGTTATCTCCCAAAATGTGGATCAAAATAATTTTGATTTGAAAGACATCGTCGCATTTAATGGAAATGCCGTCCAACTTGATTCCCATACAGCTCGTCTTACTCAATCGAAACAATTTCAAAAAGGAACAATATCTGGAATCGTCTCCCTTGATATGAACTATGATTTCTTGTTGGATATGGATGTCAATTTAGGTGATAATGTAAATGGTGCTGATGGGGTAGGTGTGGCTTTCTACCAAGGAGCAATTGGCGACATTGGAGCTAATGGTGGAGGTCTAGGTATCAGAGGCCTGAAAAAGGGAATTGGATTTGAATTGGATACCTATTCTAAAGCGCCAGATAGAGATGATGCGGATACTTCTTTCAACCATGCTCAAATGGTTGGTGCTCATGGAGGCTTTGTTTCAACAGATGCCAACAGCGGATTTTTAACCGCTTTAGCTCCTATGCAACAAATTAAATTCACGCCAAATACTTTTAAAAAATTAACGTTAAAATGGAATAGCAAGCAACAACTTATTACTGCAGATTATGATGGGCAACATTGGGAATTGAAAAATCCAAACATCGATAAATCAAAGAAATATACTTTTACGATTGGAGCTGCAACAGGAGAACATTTCAATACGCATACTGTCAGAATCAAATCAATTTGCAGCAGTTTTTGAAAAACCAGAGTTACATGCAAATGATATTGAAATTTTGCACGATGAGTTATTTGATCCATTTGACAAACGAATCAATCTAAGTGCTTATGATCGTGTTGACGGAGACATCACAGACAAAATCAAAGTGGTAGAAAACAACGTTGATTCCTCTATTCCTGGAAAATACCAAGTCACTTATGAAGTGAAAAATAGTGTAAATGAAGTGGCTAGAAAAACGATTAATGTAACGGTGAAAATCAATGATACTTGGCCTGACGGACAAACTGCTGGATGGAAAATGTTCTCAGGAGATGACATTGAACTAGTGAAAGACCCTGTGAATGCTTTAGTTGGTGACTATACTTTCTTTGCTGATCAGCATGCTAGTGTATATAAAATCTTTAACGGTAGTGAAGCTTTAGAAGAAAATGCTACTTATCGAGTAACTGTTTATGTGAAACCAGTGGTCGATATGTTGAGTGACCATTATGTAAAAGTGGCATTGAAGGAAGATACTTCGTCTAAAGATAGTCGTGAACTCCTTAACACCACATTGATGAGAGATGGGGTTTTAGAAGAAAAAGGATACTATCGACTTACAACTACTTTTAAAGTAAATAAAGGAGAAACAAGCCCACTAATCAATGTAGAAAACTATAAAGCTGGCTATATCGGCTCAATCAATATTTCTAAAGTAAATGGATAAAATTTAGCTACCAGTTTAGATAGCATATAGATAAAAGGAAAGAGCTTGGAACACGAAAGATTGTTCTGAGCTCTTTAGTTGTGTAAAAACGAGAGGTTGAGACAAAAGTGTTCAGCATCAAGAAATAAGAAGGAATTTTCGAAAATTGACAAGAAACACAAAAACTCGTTTTTGATGTTGATTGTTACCTACTTGGTGCTTCTCAAATTTTTGGTAAATTTCGGCAAATTTTCCGAAGATGCTACTTTTGTCTCACCGTGAACAAGAGGTCGTGAAAAGAGTGTTTTGACCTGAGCGCTCACCAAGTAAAAACTGCGACGAGTAATCGCAGGAGCATTAAGGATGGAAATCTCGAAACAGCTTCCCATGTTTTGAGATTTTTTGACTTATCGCCGAAGGTCAGCTCTTTGAACACCGTTTAGCAAGAGGCTGTGAAAGAAGCGTTCAGCTCCGAGCGAATAAGCGATGATTTTTTTAAATAGCTCCTCATATTTTAGAAAATCATCGCTTATTGTTGAGGAGTTGCTTCTTGAACGCCGTTTATTCGTTTTTAGAGATACTAGACTGAGACAACTTTTGTCTCAGTCCCTAGAGAGTAGGCGTGCTTTAAGGGACTATGAAATAATAGCTGCCAGTCTTTTTGAAGGAGAAATCCATCTTCTGCTATAATTGGAAATAAGCCAAAAAAGGAGATGTGTAAAAATGAGTCAAAAATTTATTGCACCGAATGCAACTGTTGTTGGCGATGTAGAGCTCGCAGAATCGGTCACAGTTTGGTATCAAGCGGTGATTCGTGGGGATAGCAATACGGTTAAAGTTGGAGCAAGAACGAATATTCAAGATGGTACTGTTATTCATGTGGACCATGATGCACCAGTTGAAATTGCTGAAAATGTAACGGTAGGACATCAATGTATGCTTCATGGTTGCACCATCGAAAAGGGCGCGTTGATTGGTATGGGATCAACTATTTTGAACCATGCAGTGATCGGTGAAAATAGTTTGATTGGTGCTGGTTCTTTAGTGACCGAAGGCAAGGTCATTCCGCCCAACGTATTAGCGTTTGGTCGGCCAGCTAAAGTCATTCGTCCTTTAACGGAAGAAGAGATTGAAAAGAATCGCCAAAATATTCAACATTACGTTGAACTTGGAGAACAATATAACGAAGGAAAGTTTAAAGAACAGCATTGAAAAACCGTGCTTTCGTTCCAACTGAAAAAAGGACGATGAGCCGCTCAATCGAGCAGTCCCATCGTCCTTTTAGTTTACAAATGATATTAGTTTAATCCAGCACTGTTTTCCATCACTTCATCAATCAAACCGTATGCTTTCGCTTGTTCAGCAGTCATGTAATTATCACGGTCGGTATCTTTTTCGATCACTTCAAGAGGTTGACCAGTACGTTCTGCTAAAATTTTGTTCAAGCGTTCTCGTGTTTGTAAAATGTGACGAGCAGCGATTTCGATTTCTGTCGCTTGACCTTGTGCGCCACCAAGTGGTTGATGGATCATGATTTCAGCATTTGGTAAAGCAAAACGTTTGCCTTTTTTACCTGCTGTCAGTAAGAAACTACCCATAGAAGCAGCCATACCCATCACAATGGTTTGGACATCTGCTTTAACAAAATTCATCGTATCATAAATCGCCATTCCAGCAGTAACAGAACCGCCAGGAGAGTTGATATAAAGATAAATGTCTTTTTCAGAATCTTGTGCATCTAGGAAAAGCAATTGAGCAATGATCGAGTTTGCAAGATCATCAGTCACTTGACCACTTAACATGATAATGCGGTCTTTTAATAAGCGTGAATAAATATCATAAGCTCGTTCGCCACGAGAGGATTGCTCAATAACTGTAGGGATTAAATTCATAATTTGGTTCCTCCTTAAGTTCTTTACAAATAGTGTAACACAAATTCATTTCTTCTACCTAAAAAGTAGTATACATTCTTGGTCAATAAAGGTCAAATAAAAAAATTTTAGAAAATAGTCTGTGCTTGCACGTTTATGTTATGATGAAATAGAAGAATACAGCAAGGAGGAACACTAATTGGTAGTTGGCATCGTAGGCTTAATTGGCGTTTTATTAGGAGCTATTTTAGTATATATCGGGATGGTTGTTCAGATGCGCCATCTTGAAAACAAAGAGCAACGAAGACGGGAGTTAGAATTAAAAGTCAAAGAGATTGAGACTTTGAATCAACTAAATAAAAAAATCAATGAAATCTTGCAAAAAAGAGCAACACTGTTAGATGAATATGTCAGCTTTGATGCATTTGATGATTGTTATATCACTATTGATGATTTTGCTTATTTACAGTCATTTGCTGCACAAAATAATTTTTATCTTCCAAATTACATCTTAGAGGAGTTGTTTAAAAACATTGCGCACCGTAAAGTCGTTCTTTCTCCTGACGAAACGATGAAAATAGGCGGTTATGCTTATAAAGGTGGACGTGTGATCTTAGAAAACTTCACGGATAATCTGACGGAAATGATCAATGAAAAAAAAGCGCAATTAAAAAGTGTCACGCGACAACCCATTGGCTTTTTCTCAAATGATAATGTGTGGAGCTAATTGTTTTTTGAGTTGAGATCGAAGAGGATCAAAAAACTTTTATAATTTGTAAAGGCAAGGTTGTGACAGAATTGTCTAGCTTTTAGAAATAAGCCGAAGAATCCAAAAGTAGTTCCTTATATTTTTGGTTTTTTCGGCTTATTTTCGATAGAGGGAACACTATGAATGAGAGAGGACTTTTTTATAGCTTTTCATATTTTAGAAAATCATCGCTTATTGCTGAGGAGTTCTTTATTGAATACCGTTTACTCATTTTTTAGAATGACAAGTCAACCTCATTCTTAGACATTCGAAGTATTACGACTTTTTCACAGCCTTTTTCCTATGGTACAATCAAAGAGACTGAAAGTGGTGATGAAATGGTTCAGATTTTTGCGCATCGTGGAAGTAGTGGTACCCATCCAGAGAATACATTGCCTGCGTTTGCCGAAGCGGTTCGAATAGGTGCAGATGGGATTGAACTAGATATTCATTTGACGAAAGATGAGCAGATAGTGGTGATTCATGATGAGGAAGTGGATCGGACGACGGATGGCAAAGGATTGGTACGGGAAAAAACATTAGCAGAGATAAAAAAGTTGAATGCAGGAAAGTGGTTCAATACAGAGTTTCAGGCAACAAAAGTGCCAACTTTGAAAGAGGTCCTGCATCTTTTTTGGGAAATGAATTATCGTGGAACGGTAATGATCGAGATTAAAACAGATAAATATGAGTATGCTGGCATCGAAGAAAAAGTAGTTCAACAATTAAAAGCAGTGGAATGGCCTTTTCGACATGCGTACTGCAGTTTTAACTTTCATACATTGGAACGAGTAGTAAAAATTGATCCTCAGGCACAGCTGGATCTTCTTTTAAGTACGTCACAAAAGAAAGTACAGTTAGCTGAAGATACTCCTTGGATAGAAGGGATTCATCCTAGAGGTGACTGGTACTTGGAGCATTTGCCATCCATGGAGACATTCCCCAAATCGATCAGATGCTGGACCATCAACGACGACCAGCAGATGGCACGATGTTTCGATCAACAACTAGATGCAATAATCACAGACTTTCCCCAAAAAGCATTTTGGATAAAACAAACAATGAAAAAGTAGGATGATAATGGAAAAAGTATTAGTAATCGTTGGACCTACAGCGGTAGGGAAAACAGCGCTTAGCGTGGAATTGGCTAAAAAATTTCACGGTGAAATTATTAGTGGGGATTCACTGCAAGTGTACAAAAAATTAGATATCGGGACGGCTAAAATAAAAACGTCAGAAATGGAAGGTATCCCTCATCATTTGATTGATGTCATCGAACCGAATGAAACTTATTCCGTAGCAGATTTTCAAAAAGTTGGACGAAAATTGATCACAGAAATCACAGAACGTGGTCGTTTGCCGATGATCGTTGGCGGAACAGGGTTGTATATTCAATCTTTACTTTATGATTTTCAATTGGGTGCAAAAGAGGAAAGCGTCACAGCAGTACGAAAAAAATATGAAGAATTAGCTGAAACACTCAGTAAAAAAGAACTTTGGGAGTATTTGAAAACAAAAGATCCGCTAGCAGCGGAAAAAATTCATTGGAATAACCAACGAAAAGTGATTCGAGCTTTAGAAGTATTTGAAGTGACTGGCTACAGTATCACAATACCGCAAGAGGAACCCGCACGTCTTTATGATTATTGTATGATTGGTCTTAATACCGAGAGAGCCTTGTTATACCAGCGCATCAATCAACGTGTAGATAGTATGTTAGAGGAAGGCTTATTAGAAGAAGCACGTTTTGTGTATGAACTTGGTGAAGTCCAAGCGAGTCAAGGTATTGGATACAAAGAATTTTATCCGTATTTTAAGGGAGAAGAATCTTTAGAAAACGTTGTGGAGCAGTTGAAGATGAACTCGAGACGGTATGCAAAGCGACAATTAACATGGTTTCGTAATCGTCTTGATGCACATTGGTTTGACTTATTAGCAGAGTCCAGTAGTATGGAGCAAATTGATCAATTGATCAGAACGTGGTTGGAGGAAAAAGATGACAAATAAAAAAGAAAAAGTGATCATCGTAGGCGTTGAGACAGAACAGAATCAACGATACTTCACAGAGTCGATGGCAGAATTAAGTAAGCTGACCAATACAGCTTCTGGGGAAGTTGTATTTACATTGACGCAAAAACGACCGCAAGTCGATCGTCAAACCATTATCGGTAAAGGTAAATTACAAGAATTGATCCAACAAGCGGATGCTCATGAAGCGGATCTGATTATCTTTAACCATGAAATGACCCCTCGGCAGAGTCAGCTAGTCTCAGAAGCAGTAGGAATCCCCATCATTGACCGAGTCCAGTTGATTTTAGATATTTTTGCCATGAGAGCCCGTTCGAAAGAAGGAAAGTTGCAAGTAGAGCTAGCTCAATTAGAATACCTTTTACCACGCTTAGCTGGACAAGGAAAGTCATTGTCTCGATTAGGTGGTGGAATTGGAACGAGAGGACCTGGGGAAACCAAATTGGAAACGGATCGACGTCATATCCGTAATAAAATATTAGGGGTAAAACGTGAGTTGAAGGCTGTAGAAGCGCATCGAGCGAGAAACCGCCAAAAAAGACAGTCTAGTGAAATCTTTCAAATTGGTTTGATTGGGTATACCAATGCGGGGAAGTCAACCATTCTTAATTTGCTTACGCAAGCGGATACGTATTCTAAAGATCAGTTATTTGCTACTTTGGATCCCTTAACAAAGAAATGGCGATTTGCAGAAGGATTTGAGATTACGGTTACTGATACGGTTGGATTTATTCAAGATCTTCCGACACAATTAATTGATGCGTTCCATTCAACATTGGAAGAAAGTCAATCCATGGATCTATTGTTACATGTAGTTGATGCAAGTTCGCCAGATCGTATTTTGCAGGAGCAGACTGTATTACAGTTGATGGCGGAACTAAAGATGGAAGAGATGCCTGTATTAACAGTCTATAACAAAGCGGATCAAATTGAACCAGCTTTATTTACGCCTTCACTCTTTCCCAATGTATTGATATCGGCGCAAAGTGCCGATGGGAAAGAAAAGCTCGTGCAAGCGATCAAACAGCAGTTGTTGGAATTAATGGTGCCATACACGCTCTTTGTACCCAGTCAGGATGGGCAAACGTTAAGTGCTTTACGAAGACAAACCCTCGTTTTGAAAGAGCATTTTGTAGAAGAAAAAAATGGATATGAAGTAAAGGGCTTTGCAAAGTCCACTTCAAAATGGCTGAACAGTTAAACGGTCATTGCCTCTTTCTTATCAGTGACCTTCGCATTTTATCTTTTTAAAAAAGTTAGAAAATTTGAGCAATCAATCGTTGCTCAAGTTTTTTTATAAAAAATTTTCTCTCATGTTAGAAAACCTAACATATGCGGTTGACAGCTGTTTTTTTGATTGGTATACTTTACCCAACTTGTTAAACGAAAGGGGACGTCTGATGGGAGAAAAGGAATTGCGCCGTTCAATGTCTGTATTTCCAATTGGTACAGTAATGAAATTGACAGATTTAACTGCACGACAAATTCGTTATTATGAAGAACAAGATTTTGTTCATCCTGAAAGAAGCGAAGGAAATCGTCGAATGTATTCATTAAACGATATTGACTTGTTGTTAGAGATCAAAGATTATCTTTCTGATGGATTAAATATGGCTGGTATCAAACGAGTTTACGAAATGGCTCAAGCCAAAAAACAGGAAGAAAAGAGCAAAAAACCGCTAACTGATTATGACGTTCGACAAATTTTTCGTGATGAGATATTGGCGCAAGGTGGGCTAAGTAAAACTGGGCATTATCAGTCGCAAGGAATGCAACGACAATTCTTTGACTGAATAATATAAAGAAAAAGAAAGAGGGATACCATGGTAAAGAAACAAATAACTGGTGATGAAATTAAACGAATCATTGAAGAAGAGAACGTTCGATTTTTAAGATTAATGTTCACAGATATCTTAGGAACGATCAAAAATGTCGAAGTACCCGTTAGTCAAATCGATAAAGTACTTGAAAACAAAATGATGTTTGATGGTTCTTCGATCGAAGGTTTTGTTCGTATTGAAGAAAGCGATATGTATTTGTATCCTGATCTTTCAACATGGATGATCTTCCCTTGGGAAAGTGATCATGGCAAAGTAGCTCGTTTGATTTGTGATATCTATAACCCAGATGGCACACCTTTTGCAGGTGATCCACGCGGGAATTTGAAACGTGCATTAAAAGATATGCGCAACCTTGGATTTACCTCTTTCAACTTAGGTCCAGAACCAGAATTCTTCTTATTTAAGTTAGATGAAGATGGTGGAATCACGACCACGTTAAACGATAAAGGTGGATATTTTGATTTTGCACCAACAGATTTAGGTGAGAACTGTCGTCGTGATATTGTTTTAGAATTAGAAAGCCTTGGGTTTGAAGTAGAAGCTTCTCACCACGAAGTAGCTCCTGGGCAACATGAGATTGATTTTAAATATGCAGACGTTGTGGATGCTTGTGACAATATTCAAACATTCAAACTAGTCGTTAAAACAATTGCTCGTAAACATGGGTTACACGCAACGTTCATGCCTAAACCATTATTCGGGATCAATGGTTCGGGGATGCACTGTAATATGTCCTTGTTCAATGATGAAGGAAATGTCTTTTATGACAAAGATGGCGATTTAGAACTTAGCCAAACAGCGTATCATTTCCTAGGTGGGCTATTGAAACATGCTCGTGCCTATACAGCGGTTTGCAATCCGACCGTCAACTCATATAAACGTTTAGTTCCAGGCTATGAAGCACCAGTATATGTGGCATGGAGCGGTCGCAATCGTTCACCATTAGTCCGTGTTCCAGAATCTCGTGGCTTATCCACACGTTTGGAATTGCGTTCAGTTGATCCATCTGCTAATCCATATCTAGCAATGGCTGTTTTATTACAAGCTGGATTGGATGGCGTTCGTAATGAAATCACGCCACCAGCAGCTGTAGATCGAAATATTTATGTGATGAACGAAGAAGAACGAGAAGAAGCACACATTCAAGATCTTCCTTCAACGATCCATAATGCAATCAAAGAATTAAGAAAAGACAAAGTGATGATCGATGCTTTGGGACAACATATCTTTTCAAACTTTGTCGAAGCAAAACGCTTAGAATGGGCGGCGTTTAGACAAACTGTTTCAGAATGGGAAAGAGAACAATATTTGGAATTGTATTGATTATCGCTACCCCATTAGAATATGAATAACTGGAGTTGGAGAGATCAATCTCACTTCATTCTAAAAACGAGTAAATGGGTTTTTAGCATCAGCTCCTTGAAATAAGCCTGAATTTTTCAAAACATGAAAAGCTGTTTCGAGATTTTCATCCTTAATACTCAGGGCAAACCGCTCTTTTCACAACCTTCTTATGCTTGATAAACAGGACAATAAGCCAAAATTTTACGAAAAATGAGTACGACTGAAAAGAAAGACAGTTTGTTTTAACTGATTTCTTAGTCGCTGAAGACTTATTTTAGGAAATTTTGGCTTATTTTGTTCGCGCATTGTTTGGTGAGTAACTTATGTGGTGGGACAACAAAAAACTCCTGAAGAATACTCTTCAGGAGTACGAGAATGAGAAACGGATGATGTTAAGTTATTCTGAATCACAAATAACTGGTTGGATTGTGTAATGAAATCATTCTCTACGAGTAGTATACAGCTATTTCTGATTGAAATTTTTTTTAAAATTTTAATGGAAAGAAAATTATTTGCAAAATATGAATAACACACCTATTCTATAGTATAAAAAAATTTTTTTCATTTTTTTTGTGTAGAATTTTTCTAAGAATATTCTTGTTTTACAGTGATTATTGCACTCCTGGTTGATACGCACAAGTAAAAAATGAGTTCATTGAAGATTGTATATGATGATAAATAATTGAATTTTTTTAATTTGAGCATACCTATTTCTTCTGGGGGGAAAATTAGGTATGCTCAAATTAAAGTTATTGCCTTATTATTATATTATAAAGGAGGCATAAATTTATGAATAAAGTTGAATTAGATCAAATAATCAAAGATATGAATGAAGGATTAGAGGAAGATGAAGAAGAAATATTTTTATTAAACCTACGTACTTATTCTAAAGATGAAATCAATTACGTAGTAGATCGTCTTAATCTGGATGATCATACTCGTGAACAGGTTAGAACATCACAAATTAATTCAATGAAAAAACATCAAGTGCGAAAAAAAATTTATTAAGAGACGAAAAACTTAGAGCTGTTCATAAAAATTTAAACAAACAAAGTGAGGAAGTCAATTCATTCTCTGATCGCTCAAAGATGATAGATACAGTTGTTGCATCTATCAATCAATTGATTCATGATCCGGAAATTAATGTTATTCAACCAATAGACGATATTGATATAAGTGAGGCATTAGACGTCTTCTTTGAAAAAACCTATTTTACACCAGATGAAATAAATTCTACTATTGATAAGCTAGAACTAGCAAATAAAGAAAATCTTCGTGAAACAATTAGAAAAAGGGAGATTGAAGAAGAACCTCGACGTAAAATCAAGTTTTTAAAAGAAGAACGAATACAAAAAATTAACGAAATGGTGCAACAGTCGATGACATCAAGGACGTTCACAGAGGTTGCAGATAGTCTTAAAAAAATGTATTCAGAGTTACCTTACAAAGTTAATGAGGCTGATTTAAGTGAGGATATAGAATTTGTAATAGAAAATTTTAAGATGAAACCTAATGATATTGGTTCTTTCGTGGACTTGTTTGACCTCAGTCCTGATACTCGTAATAAAATTAAAGAATCACAAAAGAAAAGAATTGAGGAGATGAAGGCAATAAGGGATACTGAACTTTCAATAAAAATAGAAAGGTTGAGAATGCGCCGTCCTTTTACCCTGATACAGGATATCACTTCAGTACTTCGTGAGCAAATGAATGACCCAGTTATTCCACTTGCACAACACGAGGTTGTATCTATATTAGAAGAGAATTTAGATATACCACATAGTACAACAATAGAAGGTACTTCAAGACGTGTTTTGCCTCTTAGGCAGAATGAATATAGGGAAATTATACATAATCTTGGTTTGAGCGTGGAAAACGTAAATGAACGTTGGCAGTTTAACCGCCATGCTGTAGAACTGCTGACTAACTATGCTGAATTCAATATGTTACAGTATCCACAAACAGATCTTGTGCATGGCAATCCACAGGAACTTTCAAACCTTGAATTATATAAAAGAGAATTTAGAGGGGTGGTTAAAGAAAGTGTAGGCAAGGTGGGAACTAAAGCTGAAGATAAATTAGGTTTTCAAGCTGAATTTTCTAATTTGACCTCCGAACAACAGGAACAGGTAATGAAAAAAGTGGAGGATTTGAAGAAAAGAAGACAAGAAAACTGGAAACAATTAGATGTAGAAAAATTGTTACCGTTAAAAAATAGGACAGAAAAATTCAATGCTGCAAGAACGAGAAGTACAAATACATCTGAAAAACAAGGACAAAAATCTTCTAGAGATCATCAAAGATAGTCTAGTGAATGAGTAAAGAAGTCGTATGGCTAATCGTTCTTACTAAAAGAATGAGTGTACTATTTTTCGTGCAGTTTTTTTATTAGAGAGTGAACTACCTGTTTTCATTTATCAATGACGTTGGATTATTCTTATGACTAACGACATCTGCAACGTTAAATTAGAGGCTTGACTTTCTTCAAATTTGCTTGTAGTATACTCATTGGGCACCCTTTTAAAGGGTCAGAAGTTCACAGAAATTTTGCTCCCTATTCTAACTAGAATAGGGAGCTTTGTTCATTTTCTGGGACTTTTCCTGCAGATAAAAGAAGAAGGAGTTTTTGAACTTATGACAAAATACATTTTTGTAACGGGCGGCGTAGTTTCATCGATTGGTAAAGGAATCGTTGCAGCTTCTTTAGGTCGTTTGTTGAAAAATCGTGGCTTAAAAGTAACCATCCAAAAATTTGATCCCTACATCAACGTAGACCCGGGAACAATGAGTCCGTACCAACACGGAGAAGTTTTTGTAACAGACGACGGAGCAGAAACTGATTTGGATCTAGGCCATTATGAACGTTTTATCGATATCAATTTGAACAAATACTCCAATGTTACTACAGGGAAAATTTATTCAGAAGTACTTCGTAAAGAACGAAAAGGGGAATACTTAGGAGCAACTGTTCAAGTCATCCCTCATATCACTAATGAAATCAAAGAGAAAATCATGCGTGCGGCAAAAATGACTGATTCAGACGTGATCATCACTGAAGTTGGCGGAACAGTCGGCGATATCGAATCTTTACCATTTCTAGAAGCACTACGCCAAATGAAGGCGGATGTTGGTGCTGATAACGTGATGTATATCCACACCACATTGATTCCTTACCTAAAAGCTGCTGGAGAAATGAAAACTAAACCAACTCAACATAGCGTGAAAGAATTACGTGGTTTAGGCATCCAACCTAATATCTTGGTGGTTCGAACAGAGCAACCTGTTTCACAAAATGTGAAAAATAAATTAGCACAATTTTGTGACGTAGAACCCGAAGCAGTGATTGAGTCACCAGATGTGGATACACTTTACTCTATTCCGTTACTTTTACAAAAACAAGGAATGGATCGCATTGTTTGTGAACATTTGAAACTAGAAACGCCAGAAGCTGATATGGAAGAATGGAAACAATTAGAAGAAAAAGTATTGAATCTGAAGAAAAAAGTCCGAATTGCTTTAGTAGGTAAATATGTAGAATTACCAGATGCTTATATCTCAGTTGTTGAAGCGTTGAAGCATTCAGGCTTTGCTTTTGATGCGGACATCGAACTTGACTGGATCAAGGCTCAAGATCTAACCAAAGAAAATGTTGCAGAATATTTGAAAGATGCAGATGGTATCTTAGTACCTGGTGGCTTTGGCGATCGTGGGGTCGAAGGAAAAATTGAAGCGATCCGTTACGCTCGTGAAAATGATGTGCCTTTCTTAGGGATTTGTTTAGGCATGCAAATGGCGTGTGTTGAGTTTGCTCGTAATGTGGTTGGTTTGGAAGATGCTGCTTCAGCAGAAACTACACCAGAAACAACGAACAATATCATTGATTTGATGGCAGACCAAGAAAATATCGAAAACTTAGGTGGAACGTTACGTCTAGGTCTTTACCCATGTAAAATTAAAAAAGGAACGAAAACAGCGGAAGCTTATGACGGAGCCGATGTAGTACAAGAACGTCACCGTCATCGTTATGAATTCAACAATAAATACCGTCAATTATTTGAAGAAAAAGGATTAGTATTCTCAGGTGTTTCTCCTGATAATCGTTTAGTGGAAATCGTGGAATTAACAGAGAAAAAATTCTTTGTTGGTTGTCAATTCCATCCAGAATTGATCTCAAGACCAAATCGCCCACAAAAATTGATCAAAGGATTTGTCGGAGCTGCTTTGTCTGAACGTGAAGGAAAATAAGCGGGACAAATACGCTTTTAATGTTTCAGATGAATTTAGAGAAAACAGTTATAAATAAATTGTTATTGTTTGAACAATAAAAAACGATAAACTAGCCATTTTTGACTAAATCAGCCAACTGAAAACCTTATTTTTTGCAAAAAAGTTCTTGAAAATTTTCATTTTCATTGATTTTAGTAGAAAACTCTGAAAATGTTTGGTAAAATAGGTTCGTTGGTTAAGGATAGTCTTAACAAATTTAGTTTTACAAAACTTAGGAGGAATTTATTATGCCAGTAGTATCAGGAGCTGAATTTTTAAAAGCTGCTCGTAAAGGCGGTTACGCTGTCGGCGGATTCAATACAAATAACTTAGAATGGACTCAAGCAATCCTTGAAGCAGCTGAAGCAAAACAAGCACCAGTACTTATCCAAACTTCAATGGGTGCGGCTAAATACATGGGCGGCTACAAAGTTGCTAAAGATATTATTTGTGACTTAGTTGAATCAATGAACATCACTGTTCCTGTTGCCATCCACTTAGACCATGGTGACTATGATGCAGCTATGGAATGTATCGAAGTAGGCTATACTTCAGTTATGTTTGACGGTTCTCACTTACCATTTGAAGAAAACTTGAAATTAGCGAAAGAAGTTGTAGAAAAAGCTCACGCTAAAGGAATTTCTGTTGAATGTGAAGTTGGTTCAATCGGCGGAGAAGAAGATGGAATCATCGGTAACGGTGAATTAGCAGATATCGAAGAATGTAAACAAATGGTTGCTACAGGAATCGACTACCTAGCATGTGGTATCGGTAACATCCATGGTCAATATCCAGAAAACTGGAATGGTTTAGCATTTGATCATTTACAAGCAATCGCTGATGCTGTAGGTTCAGATATGCCTTTAGTATTACATGGTGGATCAGGTATTCCTCAAGAACAAATCCAAAAAGCAATTTCAATGGGTGTTTCTAAAGTAAACGTAAATACTGAATTCCAATTATCATTTGCTAAAGCTACTCGTGAATATATCGAAGCTGGCAAAGATAAAGAAGGAAAAGGTTTTGACCCTCGTAAATTGTTAGCACCAGGTAAAGCTGCAATCATTAAAGATGCAGAAGAACACATTGATTGGTTCGGTTCAGCTAACAAAGCTTAATTAATCGATTAAGAATGCCGTGAAACAGGTTCAACCTGTTTTGCGGTTTTTTTTTCGTAAATTGATAATCGTTCACTTTAATAAACATTCGTCCATCTTTTTTCAGAATAGACCTTTGATTTTTGAGGAAATAAAAAAGAATGGGAACTCGTTTCTTTATTTCATCTATGATAAAATACAAGCATGTGTAATAAAATTGAACAATAACAAGGTGGAAATCAATGAAAAAAATCATAATTGAAGGAAATCGTCCGTTAACTGGTGAAGTAACGATCAGTGGGGCTAAAAATAGTGCAGTGGCTTTGATTCCTGCAGCGATTTTAGCAGATTCTCCGGTTATTTTAGAAGGCGTACCTGATATTCAGGATGTTCATTCACTAATCGAAATTTTAGAAATCATGGGAGCAAAAATCCATTTTTCACAAAATATTTTAGAAATTGATCCCCGCGGTATCGTCTCTGTGCCCATGCCAAGTGGTAAGATCAATAGTCTACGTGCTTCCTATTATTTTATGGGGGCACTGCTTGGAAAATTTGGTGAGGCAGTGGTTGGTTTGCCAGGTGGGTGCTATCTAGGACCACGACCAATTGATTTACATGTCAAGGGTTTCGAAGCATTAGGTGCTTCAGTCAATAATGAACATGGTGCGATGTATTTACGGACCGACCAACAGGGATTACAGGGAAATCGGATTTTCATGGATGTCGTTTCAGTCGGTGCAACGATCAATGTGATGCTGGCTGCTATTAAAGCGAAAGGTCAGACAGTAATCGAAAATGCCGCTCGTGAACCAGAGATCATCGATGTTGCTACTTTGTTGAATAATATGGGTGCTAAAGTGCGAGGAGCAGGGACAGATGTGATCCGAATCGAAGGTGTAGACAAACTCCATGGTTGTCGCCATTTCATGATCCCTGATCGAATCGAAGCAGGGACTTATCTAGCGCTTGCTGCAGCAGCAGGAAATGGTGTTAAGATCAAAAATGTGATTTACGAACATTTAGAAAGTTTTATTGCTAAACTTCAAGAAATGGGCGTAAACATGACGATTAGAGAAGATGAGATTGAAGTGTTTCCGTCTAAAGTGTTAAAAGCGGTGAATGTGATGACTTATCCATATCCTGGGTTTGCAACAGACTTACAACAACCATTGACTTCCCTCTTATTAATGACCAAAGGAACAGCTGAAATCACAGATACGATTTATGCTAAACGTGTGAATCATGTGCCTGAATTAGCACGTATGGGTGCTGATATATCAGTTGAAGGGAATTTGATCATTACAAATGGACCAAATAAACTTCATGGAACAGAGGTAGTCGCTTCTGACCTTCGAGCAGGTGCTTGCTTAGTTATTGCAGGTCTCATGGCTGAAGGAACAACTACTATTTATAACGTAGAATATATTTTACGTGGTTATGATCATATTATTGAAAAATTGACGGCATTAGGTGCTGAAATCCAAATGGTGGAGGAAGTGGAAGCTGAATGAGTGATTATTTAACGATGGCGGAACTGGAAAATAAGACATTAAAAGAGGTCTACAGTTACGCAAAAGAATTTAAGATTCCTTATTATAGCAAAATGAATAAAAAAGAATTATCTTTAGCTGTGATTCGGGCGCAAGCAGAAAAACAAGGGTTTTATTATATGGAAGGAATCTTAGATATCGTTGGACAAGATGGGTATGGTTTTTTACGACCAATCAATTATGGGCCAAGTGTAGAAGATATCTATATCTCTGCTTCACAAATAAGACGGTTTAGTTTGCGAAATGGAGATAAAGTAGCAGGAAAGGCTCGCCCACCTAAAGAGTCAGAACGTTATTATGGATTGATGCACGTGGAAAGTGTAAATGGAAAAGACCCAGAAGAAGCCAAAGAACGTCCGCATTTTCCAGCATTGACACCTCTGTATCCTCAAGAACAGCTTAGGTTAGAAACAACCTCTCAAAGACTAGCAACAAGAATGATCGATATCTTCTCACCAGTAGGTTTTGGTCAACGTGGCTTGATTGTAGCACCTCCTAAAGCCGGAAAAACTTCTGTGTTAAAGGAAATCGCCAATGGAATCACTGAAAATCATCCAGAAGTAGAACTGATCGTTCTTCTGATCGATGAACGCCCAGAAGAAGTCACAGATTTGGAACGCAGCGTCAAAGGAGATGTCGTTTCATCTACTTTCGATTTACAACCACAAAATCATACAAGGGTATCTGAGTTGGTCCTGGAAAGAGCGATGCGTTTAGTCGAAGATAAACGAGATGTCGTGATCTTGATGGATAGTATTACCCGATTAGCTAGAGCTTACAATTTAGTCGTACCGCCAAGTGGTCGTACATTGAGCGGAGGAATCGATCCAGCCGCACTATATAAACCAAAAAAATTCTTCGGAGCAGCTAGAAATATCGAAGAAGGTGGAAGCTTGACGATCTTAGCAACTGCCTTAGTCGATACGGGTAGCCGAATGGATGATGTTATCTATGAAGAGTTTAAAGGAACAGGGAATTTAGAACTTCAACTGTCTCGTGAACTATCTGAGCGTCGTATCTTCCCTGCCATTGATATCAAGAAATCTGGTACGAGAAAAGAAGAGCTTCTAATGCCAGAAGATCAATTAGAAGAAATTTGGAAGTTACGAAAGAATATGGTCGGCGATTCATTGGAATACACCGAACAATTGATCCGTTTTTTAAGAAAAACCAAAAACAATCAACAATTTTTCAAAGAATTCCAAGATGTCTCGTTCGGTAAAAAAAATCAGACAAGAAATCTAAAAAGATAATTGCAACGTTGTTAGAAACATGTTAAGATGTTACTGTTGTATATCGACAAATCAACTCTGGTTCAGCAAATGGGTCAGGGCAAAGGAGCGAAAACGCATGAAAGAAAACATCCATCCAGATTACCATCCAGTAGTGTTCTTGGATTCAACAACTGGCTTTAAATTCTTGTCAGGTTCAACAAAAACTTCACAAGAAACAGTTGAATGGGAAGACGGTAATACATACCCAGTCATCCGTGTCGAAGTTACTTCTGACTCACATCCATTCTATACTGGACGTCAAAAATTCACACAAGCAGACGGACGTGTGGACCGTTTCAACAAAAAATACGGTCTCAAAGACGCAAACGCTGCAGAATAATCAAAACATTGTTCATACGATGTTTAGCAGACTATCTGATAAAGGTAGTCTGTTTTTTTGTGTTTTCTGTTTCTGATAATCAAAAAATGGTCACTAAAAATTTATCATACCATATTATTTAAAAGTCTGATTTTCATTATTTCCTTCTGTTGAAAAAAAACGACAACATTTATAAAATAATGCATATTAATGTTATATTATAAATAAAAAATAACATTAAGAGGTGCTAATATGAGTAAGAAGAAAGCAATGATTTTGGGGTCTTTACTGTTCAGTATGGTTATTTTATCAAATGACCTAAATGTTGAGGCAACAGTAAATGAACCGACTATTGGGACGGAAGTCGTTCTTTCAGAGCGAAGTAATGAAAACGTTTCAACGGTTTTGAATGCTTATCAAAGTGAGGATGTTGAGAGTTATCGGGAAGAAATCGGGAATTGGTTTGGTCCTAGTAGCAATCAATCTACAGGGATCTATAAACGTAAAAATGATACGATCGAAATTTATGTAGATGAAACGGCGCAACAACTACCGACGTATACGATTACCAGGGCTAGTCTGAAAGATTATCTCGAAGGGGCAACGAAAGGGAAACGACTAAATAGAGGAAGAAACGTCATTTCCGGTACTCAAGAAGGCGTGATCCATATCCAAAATGAATCCACTCGCATCACGCAACAAAAAACGAGAATTGAAATACGTGGTGGTATTACAATTCCACGTTTTATTCTAGGAAAAATGACCAATAAAGATTGGCAGAATGAAGTAAGAAATCATCCAAATGCACCTGCTTATGAATTGGTCAGTGATCGAGTTTTGGTTACAGGATCCGACAAAACAATTAATTATGTGAAGGACCCAACTAAAATTTTAACAACGAAAGAAAAAGTAATTGATCTTCACGATCAAACAGCCGGACTCGATAATAGCGCTACAATCCATCGTCAACCAACTGGCTTAGTTCAACATATGCGTGAAACGAGTGCCAGAGAAGATTATATGTACGCGTATGAACAACATACTGGTTTTAATTATGCAGATGGGATGAGAGTCTTGTTAGATCCAGACGGTTCCTCACAGTGGGGGATTTGGCATGAATTAGGTCATACCTATCAAATTGATGATATGGGTTGGGAGGATATGACCGAAGTGACCGTGAATATCTTTTCGATGCGGGTACAAAAAGCATTAGGGCAGCGTAGTCGTTTAGAAGAAGATCGCGTATATACGGATATTTTCAATTATTTGAATCGAAGTCAATCGAAAAATTTTGATAAACAAGATGAATTTGTTCGACTAGGAATGTTTTGGCAGCTGGAATTAGCATTTGGCAGCGACTTCTATCCTAAACTACATCAGTTATATCGTGAAGAAAGTCCACAGCTATGGACAGAACAAGACAAGCGACAACATTTTATCTTATCTGCTTCAAAGATCAGTAACAAAAATCTAACGCCATTTTTTGAAAAATGGGCTATCGAAGTTACTGCTGATACTAAAAAAGAATTAGCAAGACTACCAAAATTAACGAAGAAAATCTGGGAATATCGTGATGAAATGAAAGGTGATGTAGGAAATATTACCGATGATGATAATAACAATGGCAACACGGAAGATCCTTCAATTGAAACTTGGGATAAAGATAAAGTGTATGTTGCTGGGGATATTGTCATGTATAAAGGTGTAAAATATCGTGCAAAATGGTGGAATACCGATAAAGTTCCTGGAGAAACGATTGACTGGGAAAGAATTGATTGATCATCAATAAACACAACGTATTTTGATTGTAACGGTCAAAATACGTTGTGTTTTATTTATATAAGGAACGCCTGAAACACATGAATCTCTAATTTTGATGAACGCTATCGATCATTTTTTTGACTGATTTTTTAAAAATTTGATCCATTTTTCGTTATTCGTTCAAAGCATTGAATGGCTGAATTAGGGATGCTATACTTGCCACAGTTATTAGAAAGCGTTAACAAATAGTGAAAGGAGGCTATATGGAGTGGAGATTAGTCAACTGATTTCAGAAGAATTGATTCTTTTCGATGACTCAATTCGATCAAAAAAATCATTATTTGAATATATCGGTACTACACTTGAAACCACACATAGAGTAAAAAGTGCAAAAAAAATAATCAAAGCATTATTCAAAAGAGAAGAGGAAGTGCCTACAGGGATTGAAGCTGGATTTGGTATCCCACATGCTAAAAGCAAGGCTGTCATTACACCAACCATTTGTTTTGTTCGTAGCAGCCAGATTACAGAATATCTTGGCTTAGATGGGGAGCCAATTGCATATACTTTTGCAATCGTGGTTCCTGCAAACGCTGCTGACAGTCATCTTGAGATTCTCAGTGCGTTGTCAAGGCGATTAATTGATCCAAACTTTAGAAAACAAATCAAAGAAGCAAATTCAGCCTCAGAAATTATGACCGTTTTAAAAAATGAAGAAAAAGCAATCCGTTAAATGAATCATCGAATAATGTCACACGCATCAACTGAGACCGTTATTGAATAAGCAGATAGGGGAGAATAACGATGAAAATAATTGGTGTAACCGCATGTCCTACGGGAATTGCGCATACGTATATGTCCGCTGAGAAATTAGAAGGGACTGCTAAAAAACTAGGCCATGATGCAAAGTTTGAAACGCAAGGAATCAAAACGGAAAATAGGTTAACTACAAAAGAGATTGCTGAAGCAGATGCGATTATTCTAGCAGTTGATAAAGAAATTGATATGCAACGTTTTACGGGTAAAAGAATCAAAAAAGTTTCAACGAGTCGAGCAATTAAAGAACCAGAATTGGTAATTGATGAAGCATTAAAAGGGATCAATACGTTAGAAATTGCTCAATCAGTTGAACAAACAAAAGCCACGAAACAAAAAGCCACACTTTATAACCATTTTATGAGTGGTGTGAACTATATGTTACCGTTTGTGATTGCGGGCGGAATTATTATCGCATTAAGTTTTGCTTTTGGGATCACTGCAGCGGATCCTAAATCAGCTGACTATAATGTCCTAGCTGCCGCATTTTCTAGAATTGGTGGAGACACCGCTTTTGCCATGATGGTGCCAGCTTTAGGGGCAGGGATTGCGACCTCTATTGCGGGGAAAGCTGGCTTTGCACCTGGGATCGTGGCAGGGCTACTGGCATCTACTGGTGGTTCTGGATTTCTTGGAGGAATGATCGGGGGGCTGTTAGCAGGGTATGTGACAGATTTTCTGGCAAATAAAATTCCTGTAAAAAAAGGTATCTTAGCGATGTATCAATTGATCGTCGTTCCGTTAATATCTATCTTGATCATTGGTTTAGCAATGGTTTTTGTAATTGAACAACCCATTTCGTGGTTATTAGAAGTATTAACCAATTGGTTGAATAGTTTAGGTAATACTTCCGGATTAATGTTTGGCTTGATCATCGGCGTGATGATGGCAGCTGATATGGGAGGGCCGATCAATAAATCGATCTCAACTTTTTCCATTGGTTTGATGTCGGCCGGAGTCAATGCACCGATCGCAGCATGTATGGCAGCTGGAATGACCCCACCGCTGGGGATCGCCTTAGCCACACTGTTGTTCAAGAAAAAATTTACGAAAGAAGAACGGACTTCTGGTCAATCCTGTTGGGTGCTTGGTGCTTCTTATATTACAGAAGGAGCGATTCCCTTCGCAGTTTCAGATCCGATTCGAGTCATTCCGAGCTTGATTCTTGGCTCTGCTACTGCAGCGGGTATCTCAATGACTGCCGGTGTCACATCCATTGCTCCTCATGGTGGGATTTGGGTCATGCTGATACCTAACGTGATCAATCACCTACCCATGTATTTGCTAGCGATTGGTGCTGGGACAGTAGTTACGGCTCTTTTACTTGGATTATTAAAGAAATCAAGCGAAGAACAAGTCGGAAATGAAGAAAAAATAGTGAAGCAAGAAAAAATAATAAATGAGGTGGAAGTGTAATGTTATATACAATGAAAGAGCTATTGAAAGTAGCTAAAGACAATCAATTTGCGGTTCCTGCTTTTAATATTTGTAGTTATGATATGTTAAAGGCAATCATGGAAGAAGTAGAACGGTTAAATGCACCAGTGATTTTAGAGATCCATCCCGATGAGATTGCTTACTTGAATGATGAATTTGTTGCTGCTGTTCGAGCTTATGCGCATAAAAGTAAAGTACCTGTAGTGATCCATCTTGACCATGGCGGTAAAGTAAGTGATGTGTTACGGGCTATCCGCAATGGCTATACCTCGGTTATGATTGATGCCTCCTTGCAATCCTTTGACGATAATATAAAGATAACTAAAGAAGTGGTGGCTCTAGCTCACGAGGTAGATGTGTCAGTCGAAGCAGAAATTGGTACGATTGGGAATAATGGGTCAGCAGAAGGTGGGTCAGCTAATATTATTTACACAGATCCTGAACAAGCAAAACAGTTTGTTGCAGAAACGAATATTGATACATTAGCTATCGCTATTGGAACAGCACATGGCTTATATCCTAAAGATAAAACACCAAAATTGAATATCGAGTTATTGAAAGAATTGAATGAGACCATCGATTTGCCATTTGTTTTACATGGTGGTTCAGGAAATCCGGATAAAGAAGTAAGCGAAGCAGTTAAATATGGTGTAGCTAAGGTCAACCTTAGTTCGGATCTTAAAAGTGTCTTTTTCGATGCATTAAGAGAAATCTTAAATGAAAACCCGGAAATGTATGAACCGAATATGATCTACCCTTATGCGAATCAAAAAGTACAGGAAGTAGTGAAACATAAAATGACGATCTTAAACACGATCGATCAAGCCAAGTGTTATAAATAAGACGAATTTCTCACCGTTTATTCGTTTTAGAGATACTAGAAGAGACCGAGACAAGTTTTGACACAGTCTCCAATGAAATCGAAATCGAGTGGTCATGAAAAAATGCTCAGTATTTCTAGGAATAAGCCAATGAATCGCTAACTTTAGTTGTTTCGGCTGATGTCCTATAGCGAAGCATTTTCATTCTAACCACTCGATTCTGTTTTTGGATGTAGGTGGAGGCATCTTTGTTTATGGTAAAATAAAGCGAAAGAGAAAGGAGTGGGGAAGATGTTAAGTGACGTAGAAGAGCGACAACAAACGATTGTCAATCATTTGAAAATCAACCAATTTGCCAGGATTACTGAATTGATCGATTTAGTAAATTACAGTGAAGCGACAGTGAAACGAGATCTTGTTGTCTTAGAACAAAGTGGTCTGATCCGCAGAGTCCGTGGTGGGGCTATGTTAGTAGATAATCAGAAAATCGATGTACCATATATGATGAAAATCACCCATTTAGAGGAAGAAAGTGAAAAACGTTATATTGCGGATATTGCAGCTAATTTGATCAAAGATGATATGGTTTTATTTTTAGACTCTAGTACAACTAGTTTGCATTTAGTTCGAAATTTAGGTCGATTTGAGGGGCTGCAAATCATTACGAATGGGGTCATTACTGCTGCTATGTTAAGTGAATTTACTTCAGCAAAAGTATCGATCGTCGGTGGTAAAATCGTTCAAAAACGAGCAACGATCAACGGAGCAAAAGCGTATAATGATATTTTGACTTATGCTGCTGACCTTGCAATCATCAGCTGTCGAGGATTTGATTTTAATCAAGGCGTGACGGAAACGCATGAAGGAGAAGCGTTAGTAAAAAGAGCGTTTCGTAAACAAGCCAATCATTTGATGGTGTTAGCTACACAAGATAAATTAGAACAACGCTTCATTCATCAAGCAATTGCTAGTCATGAAATCGATTATTTAGTGACCAGTCAGAAATTAACGAACGAACAATTGAAAAAAATCTATGAACACCACACAGAGTGTTTTTATTAATCAGAAAGACCAATAAAAGTGGATGTTCTCATAAAATTCATTCATTGATAACACCTATAATTTGTATCAAGAAAGCTATAGTTTGTTCATGTACACCCTTTTTAGTAAGCGCTATCATAAATTGTGGAAGATAATAATTGAGAAAGGAGTAACGAGTGAACAGTTGCAGCAAGCGATTAGATAAGAACAAATCATAGGAGGTAGCGATGAAGAAGTTAGAAGGTACTTTAGCTGGATTGTTGGTAACGGTGATGATGGGAATTGCTCTGAAAGAACCGGTCGTTTATGCACAAGTAGATGCCACAAATCCCGAGGTAAGGGTTTCGATGGATAATCAACCGGAGTCCTCTTACTGGTTCCCTGATGAATTGCTTAAATGGACGTTTGATCAGGATACAGATGCGAAATACAATGTTAGTGTTGAGCCTTTAGCCACACGAGTGGAGAAATCACACTTATTAAAATCGAATACTACCCAAAACGAAAAGATGAAGGTTGTCGCACTTTCGATCATGAATAATAGCACTAGTGGAAATGCACCAAGAGGGAGCAATCAGTTTGATGCAAATGTTTTTTCGAATTGGCAATATATTGATCAATTGGTTTATTGGGGAGGCTCAGCTGGCGAAGGTATCATTGTTCCGCCAAGCCCAGATGTTACCGATGCGGCGCATAAAAATGGTGTGCCTGTTTTAGGCACGATCTTTTTTCCATAAGGGGCCCATGGCGGAAAAATCGAATGGTTGAATACCTTTTTAGAAAAAGATGCTCAAGGTCATTTTCCAATCGTGGACAAGATGATCGAAGTCGCACAAAGATATGGGTTTGATGGATGGTTCATCAATCAAGAGACAGAAACCAATCTAACGAAAAAACACGCTGATTTAATGAAAGAACTGATTGTGGAATTTAAACAAAAATCAGCTGGAGCGTTAGAGGTTATGTGGTACGATTCCATGACGAATGACGGGAAAATGGATTGGCAGAATGCGTTAACTGATCAAAACCAAGATTATTTAGTGGATGCTAATTTGAATCCAGTAGCAGATAGCATGTTTTTGAATTTTTGGTGGAATACCTCTAGCTTAGCAGGCCAAGATCTATTGCGTAAATCAAAAGAAAAAGCAGAAAGTTTAGCCATTGATCCCTATGATTTATTTGCGGGAATCGATGTCCAAGAAAAAGGGTACGATACACCGGTCAGATGGGATTTGTTTACGGATAAGAAGGGAATACCCTATACTTCACTAGGGCTTTACGTCCCAAGTTGGACCTATTCTTCTTCCAATGACCCAATGGACTACCAACAAAAAGAAGAAAAATTCTGGATCAATGAACAAGGGGATCCTACTAAAAGTACACTACCAACCGGCACAAGTTGGCCTGGAATCTCTACTTTTTCGGTTGAACAAACCGCTATTACGCAATGGCCTTTTATCACCAATTTCAATGTTGGAAATGGTTACAGCTATTTTAGCAATGGGCAACAAGTTTCAACAAATGAATGGAATAATCGAAGTCTCCAAGATATCATGCCGACTTACCGCTATATTATCGAAGAAGGAGCTGGCAATAAATTAGCTGGTAGCGTGGACTATACTACTGCTTTTAATGGTGGGAGTTCTTTGGCTTTTAAAGGTAAGATGGCAGAAAAAGTAACAAGTAAGATCAAACTGTATCAAACAAAAGTCAAAGTCGAAAAAAACATGTCATTTACGACGACAGCCAAAGCATCTGATCGAACCACGTTGAAACTAGTGTTAGGTTTTGCTGATGGTACATTTGAAACGTTTAATGGCAATAAAAAAATAGGGAATGACTGGACAACGGTTTCTTATCCTTTGAATAAAGCAACTGGAAAAGAAGTAACGTCGATTGCCTATGAGGTAGCCTCAGCAAAAGCAAATGAGAATTATGAGTTATTCTTAGGTCAAATTTCTGCGACACCTAAAAAGGTGCTGAGTCCAACAGCGGTCAATGATGTTACGTTCGATGATTTGTCATTTGACGAAGAAGCAATGTTTGCCGGGATCAGATTATCTTGGACTAGTCCACAAGCAGATCGCATCAAACACTATGAAATTTACCGCGCTCTAGACGATGGAACACGTGTCTTTATCGGAGCCACACCTGCTGAGAATTATTTTATCAATGGCTTAGAACGTCAAAATGCAACAGCTACAGCTACAGCTATCGAAGTTGTGCCAGTTGATATCTATGGCAACAAGGGTGAACCTTCCAGACCAAACAGTTTTGACTGGCCACCTGTTCAGTTACCACGTGCTTCCTTTACTGTCTCAAAAACTTTGGTAGCGCCAGGAGAACCGATCACTTTTACGAACACCTCTTCACGAAATACCCAAAGTTTAAAGTGGACATTCAAAGGTGCTGATGTAGAGTCAAGTACGGAAGAACAGCCTCGTGTCACTTATTCAAAAGAAGGAAGCTACGATGTAGAATTGACAGCGATCAATGAAGCAGGAGAAACGACAACTGAAATGAAAGGGATCGTTACGGTTACCAAGAATGCCCAAGCTGGTCTGAGTTTATTATCTAAAGGTGCCAAAGCAGAAGCCTCTTCATATGTGAATGAATCAGAGGCACCAAAGTTTGCTGTCGATGGTGATCTTGGAACAAAATGGTGTGCTGTAGGGAGTGCGCCACATACCATCACGGTTGATTTAGGAACAGCTAAATTGATCAGTGAAGTGCGCATGGCCCACGCTTCTGCAGGAGGAGAAAGTGTAGGCATGAATACCAAAGCTTATACTATAGAAGTGAGTGCAGACGGAGAAAATTTCCAAGAAGTTTCGCGAACAACTAATAATACGCAAGGTTCAACGCTAAATACCTTTGCAGCAACGACTGCCCGATTTGTGAGAGTCATCATCGATCAACCAACTCAAGGCGCAGATACAGCTGTCCGTCTTTATGAACTAGAAGTTTATGGGTTAGCAGAATAAAAGTTGAGTGATTGTTTCTGAACAAAAAGGAGTTTTGACAGAAGTATCTAATCATGAAAATAAGCCGAAGAATCCAAAAATAGTTTCTTCTATCTTTGGATTCTTCGGCCAATGTTTTGCTAGAGGTGAATACTTCAACACCTTTTATTCGTTTCTTGAATCAGTTTCAGTTCATCACTAATTCCATTCAAGTTTTGCTGAGTGGCTCTTTTTTTTATTATAAACGATATAGAGAACTGTACAGATCAAAGGAATGATACCAGAAACAATGTATAATCCTCTAAATGACGTATAAGATTTCAATATTCCCATCAAGTAGGGGCCAACACCTAGACCTAGATCTAATCCGATGAAGTAAGTTGAAAGAGCGATACTGATACGGTGTTCTTTGACGATTTTCAAACAAACTGCTTGTCCGTTTGACATGAAAGTCCCGTAACCTAAACCAACGAGTGCGCCTGAAATAAGTAAGGTGATGCTGTTCGTTGTCGCACTTAGTAGAAACAAGCCAGCAGTCAAGAACAAATAGCTAGGATACATGACATACTGTTCGCCTTTAGCATCAAAAATACGTCCCGTCAATGGGCGAGTGAAGGTGATAACTAACGCATAGACCACAAAGAAAAAGGAGCCTGCAGCGACTAAATGAATGACTTTCGTATAAGAAGACAAGAAGGACAAAACACTTGAATAAGAAAGACCCATTAAAAAGGCGATTCCTGTAATGAACAATGCTTTTTTCTCAATGAATCCATGGATACTCCAAGATTGTAGTGATTTTCTTTGAGTATCAGATAAATCAATGTTTTTGACTGGGAACATCAGACAGGCAATCGTTACAAGAAAAACTAAAACGATAGAAAACCAAATAATAAAATGAAAATCAGTCAGATTAAGCAAGATCATTCCTAAAAAGGGTCCGATAGCAGCAGCTAAACTAGTACTTAAACCATAATAATTGATTCCTTCTCCTTTTTTTGATTCAGGAATATAGGCAGTGACGATCGCATTGGTTGCTGTCGAAACGGTCCCGTAGCCAAACCCATTTAAAAAACGTACCAGATATAATACGCCGATCGTTGGGGTGAAAAGATAGGCTAAAGTAGAGAGTAAATAAAAAATCGCTCCACCACGCAAAGTAAACTTGCGCCCAAATAATTCAAGTTGTTTACCCATAAATAAACGAGCCAAAAGTGTACCTATGATGTAGATACCAGAAGCAAAACCTGCTTGGCTCATACTAGCATGTAAATCATCTTGAGCAATAACGGCAATAATGACCATCAGTAAATAATAAATTAAATAGACAATGAAATTAATAAGAGTGATTCCGATAAAATGTTTATTGAATAATTTTTTTTCCATTTGCTTTGTGTTTACCCCTTAATCTGAATAAGCTTTTAATTTTTGGATTTGTACTTCAACATCGTGGTAATTTGATGGATAGCGATCGACCAATTGACGAATGAACAAGTCTCGAGTCGTCATAAATAATTCTAAAAATTCTTCTAATTCATTCGATGGTTTTTCATCGACTGCTTTGATCAATTCAATCGAATTTTGGTAAGCATCATTTAAGAAAACCAAAGAAGCTTTCATGTCAAATCTTGTTTGATAAGCTGTTTCAAGTCGATTAATAATTGTTTTCATCCAGTAGTTCATATTTTTTTCCTCAATTCTTTCATTTTTTTTTTACATTCGCAGTATAACGAAACGAAAAGAAGAAAAAAATCACAGACATAATTTAAAATGGTACTTAACAAATGTTAATATCATTAGTAAAATACCTTTGGGCTTTAAAATACTTAGAAATCTTGTATTATTTTTTTAGATAAATGTTTGGATGGGGGAGCATGATTGGACAGCAGAGTGCTAAAGGAATATTTAGAGAAAAATCAATTTCCAATTGTACGAAAAAGATATCATAAGTATCTAACTTTTGAAGGAGTGGAGGATTGTTACACGTATATTTTAAAAGAAGGCACGGTCAAAGCAAGTGTCATCTCAAATGATGGTCGTGAGTTCAACTTGAGGTATATTAAAGATCTAGAGATTGTTTCACTTTTAAAAGATGAATATTCGCAGTTTATTGATTCGCCGTACAATATTCGGATTGAATCTGAATATGCAGAATTTTATCGAATCAATCGAGTGAAATTTTGGGAACATATCAATGAAGATCCAAAGATGCAACATTATGTAAAAGAGTATTATCGTTATCGTTTACTGTATTCCATGAAAAAAATGCAACAAATGCTTTTAAATGGGAAATTAGGTGCCGTATGTACGCAACTTTACGAGTTATATGATTTATTTGGGGTTCGGACCGAAGAAGGCATGATGATCGATTTTGTGATCACTAATGAAGAAATCGCCAAGTTTTGCGGAATCTCTACCGCTAGTAGTGTGAGTAGGATCTTAAAACAACTGAAGGAAAATGGGATAATCACCGTTAAAGATCATCGGATCATTATCACCAATATGGATTTATTAGAAGACAATATTATCTTTTAAACAGGATCAGTGGAAAACATAAGATGCTTCCTTCATGTAGTTGTATCAGCTTTAGCTGACGACAATGCATGAAGGAAGCATCTTAATTTACGGATGAACGTTTCTATTTTAGTGCTTTAAAAGCTTCGGCCTCCGCCACCGAAAGTCCCGCCACCGCTGGAATGTGTCGTACTTCCGCCACCACCGCTACCAGGAGGTGGACTTTTTGGAATCCTGCGTGTAGTGACAAAGGAGTTGGTTAAGCGATCTGTTTTATCCGTTAATTTTACGTTTGATTTTTCTCTAAATGGGTATTTATAAGTTCCTGATTTCAACTGATACCTCGAAACTGTTACAAAGTAGAATACGAGGCTCAATGCCAGGGCTAAGATGATAGAAATCACTATTTCAGTCGTCGTCAACACTTTATACCGCGTGATCTTACCAGTCTCTTCATCAATTTGATAATGTCCTCCAGGAACTCCAGCTTCTACATATTCTGAAGTTTTAGTCAAATAGGCTTGAGCTGCTGCAAAATAAGCCGAATTCGTCATTTGGTCGTAGACATCATCTAACGTGTCATTGATCCGAGCATCATCAAGATAATCGATCATATTACCAGAAGTTGAAATGTAAATCTCACGTTGTCCCATATCTAACAACAGAACAGCCCCATTTTGATCATTACCGATCGCATTTCTTAAGTAATCATCTGCAAACGTTCGAGGTTCTTCTGAGTTGGAAGTCGTCGTTACGATAAAGATTTGTCCTTTGATCTTCTCATTGATAGGCTGGATTTGTTGCTCTAAAGATTGGATCTGCTCTTGCGTGAACAAACCAGCTTCATCGTTCACTGCGGGTGTAGCAGCGTCAACGGAAGAACTCCAAAAGAAACCGAATAGGACTAGAAAGAAAAGCAAAATTCTTTTTTTCATATCAAGTATCCTCCAATCATAAAGAGGATCGCCAATACAGCAAAGATTCCAAAAGCCGTCAAGCCCAGTTTTTTATGACTGATGGGTAAAACACCGCTGACTTTACCTGTTTGACCATTCATGGCGTAATAATAGACTTTCTTATTGGCATCACTACTGCGATAAGTGACTAACCATACCGGTAAAAGAACATATTCATTATTCTCACTAGTGATATCTGTCGAAGTCCGAACATTGGTCAATGTGGTATAACCATTTGCGGTGTCACGTAACAATTTCTCGGAGTAATCTTGCAGTTCATCTTGCACTTGTGATTTGATTGCTTCATATTCGATATCTCGTTTTTCTGCTTGAAACCCTGCCAGATACTGACTTTTGAAGTCAATTGCCTTGTTCAAAGGAAACGGTTGGACTGCTTCCACCATTTTTTGTTGGGTATTCTTGGACAATGCATTTTTTACTAGTTCTTTAAAGGAAAGTGAGCCTTCTCGATGAACAGCAAACTGTTTGGTTTCTGTATACTCGATGTCACCCACTCGCCAAATACGAATCACTGTTCCGGTCGCTTGCATAGAGCCGTCAACGGTTGCATCCGTTGTCCAATAAGGAAAATAAACGCCAGTTAGTTTGTCGATTTGGTCTTTGTTGAAAAATTCTTTGGGTACAAACCATTTTTTCTTTGTCCAAGCTAAGAATTTTTCGACCGCCTCTTCTTTTTCGACTGCAAACGGTAAGACTTTATTTGGCAGTAATTTTCCACTTAACCGTCCGGATAAAACAACTGGATTGTGACAATAGTAGCAGTAAGTAGCAGCCGTTGTTGCATCGGTCACGATCTCTGCTCCACAGCTTGGGCAAAGAAATAGTTCCATCGTTGCTTCTGTTTCTTCTTCCACTGATTCAGCTGGTGTTGCTTGATCGCTAGGATCAGAAAAACCACCAGCTTCTTCAAACGCTTTTCGTTCTGCTTCATCCATCTGCTCCAACTGTTCATCTGCAGTAAAAGTAAAATCTTTTTCAGAATCTTGTTGGGAAGGCGGTTGATCTTCTGAGTGAATCCCTCGGGCTGCTTTTTGTTCTTGTTCGTACTGACTGACTTCTTCCTCAGTGTAAACATTTAAACAATAGTCACAGTGGAATTTTTGATCTTTTGGATCAAACGTGAGAGGACCCCCACAGTTTGGGCATTTATGTGTAAGAACGTCCATTCTATCCACACCTTTCTAAAACTTAGTCGAGTGGGATTCCTTTGAATGGTTTTCCACAATTTGGACAAAACTTAGGGATACCATTTGAAAGATCGACCACTTCGTTACATTCACTACATTTCATTTGTAACTTTGGTTGGACATTTGCAACTGGCTTGGCTGCCCCACAGTTAGAACAGAATTTTCCCGTATTTTCAGTTCCGCAGACTGGACATGTCCAAGTATCATTGCTCCCTTGAGCGGTTTGTTGGTTTTGTTTTTCAGCTTGTTGTTTGATTTGTTCCTGGTTATTTTGTGCTGCTTGTGAAAGGTAAGAACCATTAGCATTCATTCCCATTCCCATTCCCATAAAGCCAGTCATCGCCCCGGCATCATTTTTACCAGCTGCTTCCATCCCACGAGCAATCGAACCTTGAACATAGCCTTCACGGACACTTGGATCTCCCAACATCGCACCTTCATTACGCATATTGATCAATTTCACTGAATCATCTGTGTAAGAAATACTTGCTACTGCGACAGAAACGATTTCCATACCACGTAATTCATTCCAAGATTCATCTAAAACATTGCCCATGTATTTACTTAATTCTAAGCTTTTTGATGGAACATAAGAAATGCGCTGACCATCAGCAGACATTTGGTTGATTGCAGCTTGAAGAGCTGTTAAAAATTCTGCCAGATACTGCTCATTAATATCTGAGATTTCTACTTGCGTTTTGTTTTTAGGAATAGCGTTGGTATAAAACAAAATTGGATCAGTAATATGGATCGAATAAGTACCATGAGCTCGTAAGAACAATTCAGCATTGTAAAAATTGTCAAAATAGTTCAGCGGCGCACTGGTACCAAACTTGATTCCTTTGATTTCTTGAAGATTGATATAAAAGACTTGTTGCTTTTGAGGTGTCACGCCACCGAATTTAAAACGTTCAAAAGTTTCTGCGATCGCACCTTTCAATGAACCATTGAACATGGAAGGAGCAGAGTCATTTTTGATCGTGTAGTAGCCTTCTTCAGCAGTATAATCAATGATTTTACCACCATCTACAAGGAGCATCATCATATTCGGATAGACATGGACAACGGTTCCGTCAGTTAGAACATCCTCTGTTCCTTTACGATTGGAGCCACGTTTATCATCTTTACGTACTTTCACACCTTTTGTCATAACTGTTGTATCGCTCATATCCGCTGGTTCGATTACTTCGATCCATTGATCTGCTAATCCACCGCCGATCATGCTTGTTGCTGCTTTGATAAGACCCATAAAAAATTCCTCCCTTTATGAATGTTGATTGTTAAATGAATGACTCTATTATACCATAGGAGCAATAAAAAACTCTCAGACGGAAGATGGATATTAGCTGTTTAGCTGATTTTCTTTCAGTTGAAAAAAACAAGGAAGATCGAGAAAGCTGTTTGTGAGTATTTATTTGAAAGAATCGGGGAATACACAAGTAACTACAAACGACAAATCATGATTCTTCTCATAACTATAGTAGTTTTTTTTAGCAAAATCACGTATAATAAAAGATAGTGAATTTTTCAAAAAAGGGGGATCTTCATGGCATATCAAGCACTCTATCGTGTCTGGCGTTCACAGCGTTTCGAAGACATCGTCGGGCAAAAAGCGGTGACACAGACGTTGAAAAATGCTATCGTTTCCCATAAAACTTCTCATGCTTATCTATTTACAGGACCACGAGGAACTGGTAAAACGAGTGCAGCTAAAATTTTTGCAAAAGCTATCAACTGTCCGAATAGTCAAGATGGAGAACCTTGTAATCATTGTGAAATGTGTCAGTCGATTACAGCGGGAACACAAGAAGACGTGATTGAAATCGACGCAGCAAGTAATAACGGAGTCGAAGAAATACGTTTTATTCGAGATCGAGCGAACTACGCACCGACAAAAGCAACTTATAAAATCTATATCATAGATGAAGTGCATATGCTTTCTACCGGAGCGTTCAATGCATTGTTGAAAACTTTAGAAGAACCTAAAGAAAATGTTATTTTTATTTTAGCAACAACCGAGCCACATAAGATACCAGCAACGATCATTTCCAGAACACAACGCTTTGATTTCAAACGAATCAATGCAGCAGATATCGTTGAGCATTTGGCATACATTTTAAAGCAATCAGACGTACAATATGAAGAACCAGCACTAGGGGTTATTGCTCGAGCAGCAGAAGGCGGGATGCGTGATGCGCTAAGTATCATGGACCAAGCGATTTCTTTTAGTAATGGGATCGTAACTGTGGATGATGCGATGCAAGTTACCGGTAGTCTAACCAACGAGATGATGGATGAATTTTTAGGCGCTTGTGTGAATAATGAAGTGCCCAAAGCGTTAGAATCATTAACAGATATCTTAGCTGCTGGTAAGGAAGCACGGCGCTTTTTAGAAGATCTTTTACAGTATTGTCGTGACTTACTGATGTACCAACAAGCACCAAACCTCGTAGCAGAACGAACAACTTCACTTCGAGAACCATTTGTCGAACTAGCAAAAGAAGTACCTGCACCTCGACTTTTTCAGATGATCCATATTTTGAGTGAAACACAAAATGAGATTCGTTTTACTAATAGTGCTACGATCTATCTGGAAGTAGCAACCGTCAAGCTAGCTCAAGCTTCTGGTTCAGCTGCTCCTTCAAGTAGTAACCAAGCAAGTGAAGTAGACAGTCAGTTAATTAATCAGCTACAAGCAGAGATCAAAGAGCTGAAAAAAGCGATCAATGAGATCAAAACGAATGGGGGAACCCCTTCAACTACTGCCAAGCAAACACAAGCTCCTGTTCAAAAGAAACAAGCAAGTACGTATCGGATACCAACTGAACGAGTGTATCAGGTTCTAAGAGAAGCGACCAGAAAGCATTTGAATGAAGTCAAAGAAGTCTGGGACGATTTGTTGATGAGTTTGTCTGTGACACAACGAGCGATGCTTAAAGCAAGTGAACCAGTTGCGGCTAGTCCTAATAGGTTAGTCATTGCGTTTGATTACGAGATCGTTTGTCAACGAGCTGCTAACGACGAAGAATTACAGTTGGCGATCCATAATAATTTAAGTCGAATGATCAAAGACTATGCACCAGATTCAGTCTATATCACGAGAGAAAGCTGGCCAACGATCCGCAAAGACTATTTAGTCCAAGCAAAAGACGGGAGTAGTGATGATTCTTTTGCTCCGGAAGATTCAGATGAAGAGATCGAACTGATCCCTCAACAAGCACCAAGTGAAGAAACGATCGTCACGAAAGCCGAAGAAATCTTTGGCACAGATGTTGTGACAATCATTGATGATTAAATAAAAAAAGGAGAATGATCAATTATGATGCGCGGAATGGGAAACATGCAAGGGATGATGAAACAAGTCCAAAAAATGCAAAAAGAGATGGTTCAAGCACAAGAACAATTGAACGAAACAGAATTTACTGGTGTAGCAACCAATGAGTTAGTGAAAGTTATTTTTACAGGTGATCGTCGGATGAAAGACATCCAAATCAGTGAAGGTGTCGTGGATCCTGAAGATACAGAAATGTTGCAAGACCTGTTGATGATGGCTGTCAATGATGCTTTGACAAAAATCGATGCAGAATCTGAAAAAACAATGGGAAAATATACTAAGGGGTTACCCTTCTAATTTTTCCTAAAGGGGTAATGAAAATGCAATATCCAGAACCAATTGCTAAATTGATCGATAGTTACATGAGACTGCCAGGGATCGGTCAGAAAACAGCCACAAGATTAGCTTTCTACACGATCGATATGAAAGATGAAATCGTGAATGAATTTGCTAAATCGTTGTTAAGTGTCAAACGAGATCTTCATTTTTGTAGTGTTTGCGGCAACATCACAGAAGAAGACCCATGTGAGATTTGTAAAGATCCTTCAAGAGACCGGGGGGTTATCTTAGTTGTCGAAGAACCAAAAGACGTGATGGCGTTAGAAAAAATGCGGGAATATCGTGGGCTTTATCATGTTCTACATGGGGTTCTTTCTCCAATGGAAGGGACTGGACCTGAAGATATCAACATTTCTTCGTTACTTGAACGCCTACATGATGATCAAGTGAAAGAAGTGATCATTGCAACAAATGCAACCACTGAAGGAGAAGCTACTGCCATGTATCTTTCACGATTGATCAAACCGGCTGGTATCAAAGTCACTCGATTGGCCCACGGCTTATCCGTTGGTTCGGATATCGAATATGCTGATGAAGTGACCCTGTTAAAAGCGGTAGAAGGCAGACGCGAGTTATAAATTTTCTATAAAAAAGAATTTCGGCTACAATAAAGAAGTAACGCAAGAGATGGGGGCAAAAATGTGAACGGACTATTTATTACGATCGAGGGACCAGATGGAGCTGGGAAAACCAGTATTCTAAATGAGTTATTCCCTCTTTTGAAAAAAGTAGCAAAAACAAAGATCATTCAAACAAGAGAACCAGGTGGGATCCCGATTGCCGAAGAGATTCGGGCAGTTATCCTTGATCCTAAAAATGATCGGATGGATGAACGGACAGAAGCTTTGCTATATGCTGCGGCTAGAAGACAGCATTTGGTCGAGAAAGTCCTACCTGCTTTATCAGAAGGAAGCATTGTTTTATGTGATCGATTTGTAGACAGCTCATTGGCTTATCAAGGGGCGGGACGTAGAATCGGTGTTTCTGAGATTGCCCGCTTGAATGAATTTGCTACAGAAGGTACGACACCTGACTTTACCCTTTATCTCGATATTGATTCAGATACTGGATTGCATCGCATTAAAGAGAACCGAAGAGGTCAAATCGATCGATTAGATTCAGAAGGATTGGAATTTCATCAACGAGTACGTCATGCGTATTTAAAAATAGCTGAAGAGAATCCTGAACGTATTTATAAAATTGATGCAAGAAAGAGCTTTGAAGAGGTACTTCAAACAAGTTACAGAGCCATTGTTGAACAATATCCACAATTTTTTGAAAACTAGGAAGGTGACTGTATATGAAAATTATTTTAGCAATTATTCAAGACAAAGACAGTAATCGTTTATCCAATGAATTGATTGATGCCAATATCCGTGCAACAAAATTATCTTCAACTGGTGGCTTTTTGAAAGCTGGCAACAGTACATTTATTGTTGGGATTGAAGACGAACGTGTAGAAGAAGCATTAGAAATCATCAAAAAAACTTGTGAATCAAGAAAACAATTTGTTTCAACACCTGTCACGTTGGATATCTCTATGGACGGTGGAGTTCCTTATCCAGTAGAAGTTGAAGTCGGTGGAGCAACCGTCTTTGTGTTACCAGTTGAAGGATTTCATCAATTTTAGGAGGCGCCATGGATCAAGAATTTACGCTGGATCAAATGCAACCTATCGTGTATCAACAGCTTCAACGAAGTTTTGAGCATGGGCGCCTCGCTCATGCTTATCTTTTTGAAGGCGAAAAAGGAACGGGAAAACACGAAATGGGGATTTGGTTAGCACAACACCTGTTTTGTACGAATCTGCAGGAACAACTTCCTTGTGGAGTATGCAATAATTGTCAACGAATCCAAAACCAAGAACATCCAGACGTTTTAACGATCGTACCAGAAGGGCAAACGATCAAAGTCGATCAAATTAGACGTTTACAAACCGAATTTAGTCGTAGTGGTTATGAATCTCGGAAGAAAGTTTTCCTTATTCAAGAAGCAGAAAAGATGAATGCAAGTGCAGCAAATAGTTTGCTTAAGTTTTTAGAAGAACCACCAGGCGATTTTCTAGCGATCTTAGAAACAGATTCGATTGGGCGAATCCTACCAACGATTCAATCACGCTGCCAAATCTTGCATTTTCAGGAGCTGGCTAAAGATGCGTTGATTTATAAATTACAACAAGCACAGATTCCTTTAGAAAAAGCGAAACTTTTGACTTTCTTGACGAACAGTTTCACAAAAGCAGTTGAAATATCGCAAAATGAATGGTTTAATGATGCTAAGGATTCGATTCAACAGTGGTTTGTATATTTGCAAAAAAATGATACACAAGCATTCATTTATGTTCAAAAAAAGTTAATAAAGACTTTTAAAGAAAAATCGCAACAATTTACTGGTTTATCGATCTTAATGTTTTATTATCAAGAAGCTTTACAACAAGCTTTAATAGCAGAAAATCTTAGAAAAGTAACACGTATTAATCAGACGATTGAGCGTATTTTATTAGCGGAACAGAAATTAAGAAGCAATGTCAGCTTCCAAGCAGTAGCGGAACAGTTTGTTTTACAAACAATTACTGGCTGAGACAGCAGGAAAAATGAGGGTCAAGGGGGATGGAAATGGTCGAAGTAGTAGGTGTCCGTTATAAAGAAGCAGGTCCTATCTATTATTTTAAACCTGGTCAATTAACGTATGAATACAACGAGAAAGTAATCGTTGAAACTCAAAAAAACTTACATATTGCAACTGTCGCCATTCCTAAAGCAGAACTTGATCCGGAAGAATTGCCTGAGCAAATCAGTTCAATTTTGCATAAAGCGACACAAGCAGAACTCGAAAAAGAACAAAAAAATAAAGAAGATGCAGAACAAGCCAGGCTGATTGCGAAAGAAAAAGTCAAAAAACATGGGTTAGAAATGAAGATCATTCATGTAGAATATACGTTAGATCGTAGTAAACTCATTTTTTCATTCACAGCAGATGGACGAATTGATTTTCGGGAATTAGTCAAAGACTTAGCTGCCGTGTTTCGCACTAGGATTGAACTTCAACAAATCGGAGTACGAGATGAAGCAAAATTGCTAGGTGGAATTGGCCCATGTGGACGGCCTTTATGCTGTGCTTCTTTTTTAGGAGATTTTGTCCCAGTTTCAATCAAAATGGCAAAAAATCAAAATTTGTCCTTAAACCCGACTAAGATATCTGGGTTGTGTGGACGTTTGATGTGTTGCTTGCAATATGAAAATGAAGAATATGAATTAGCAAAAAAAGCACTTCCAGATTTTGGAACAGTGGTTAACACTCCTGATGGTAAAGGGAAAGTTGTCGGCTTGAACTTACTTAATCGACTAGTAAATGTTCGATTAACAGGTCGGGAAAATCCAATCGAATATGAATGGGATGAATTGAAAAACTTCATCCAGGTAGGTGAGATAAATGGATAAGAGATCATTATATGATGGCTTGAACCAATTAGAATCAGAGCTAAGAAATACATTAACTGAATTGGTGGAAATGAAGCAAGCATTACATGAGATCGTTGAAAAAAATACAACGTTGGAAATGGAAAATCAACGTTTAAGAGAGCATTTACGGGAATTAAATCAAGTACAAACACCAGCAGATAATGTGAAACAAGAACTTTCAAAATCTCGTATGAACTTAGAAAAGATTTATGAAGAAGGCTTTCATGTTTGTTATGATCTCTATGGCTCAAGACGTGAGAATGACGAACCTTGTGCCTTTTGTTTAGAAGTCATCTATCGAGAAAGCGGACGGTAAACAAAGAGATTTGAAACAAGCCTGATATTGCTTATTTTTAGCGATCAATAAACGGCACTCACAGTATCACTTCTACGGAATTAAGTCAGAAAATAAAAAATAAGAAATGCTATTTTTCAATGTTTCGCCCTTAATTCTTAAAGGAGGCCGTGTTGTTCACGACCTCTTATATGGCGTTCAAAGCATTGCTTCTGCGGAATTAAGCTCAAAAAATTAAAAATATGAAAAGCTATTTTCAATTTTTCGTTCTTAATTCTTGAAGCAGCCCATGCTTTTCACGACCTTTACACGGCGTTCAAACATCAGCTCCTTGAAATAAGCCTGAATTTTTCAAAACATGAGAAGCTGTTTCAAAAAATTCTTTCTTATTGTCATCGGAGCTACCCGATGTTTTCACGACCTCTTACACAGGAGAATAAATCATGCTTAATCAAAAAAGTTTTAAAGGACATCATGAAACTGGCTCGCTTTATTTAGTACCGACTCCGATTGGCAATTTAGAAGATATGACTTATCGTAGTGTACGGATATTACAAGAAGTAGACTTGATTGCCAGTGAGGATACACGAAATACCCAAAAATTACTGAATCATTTTGAGATTCAGACACCGCAAAAAAGTTTACATGAACACAACTATAAGGAACGAATTCCGCAATTGATCGCTGAGTTGATGTCTGGTCGCTCGATTGCACAGGTAAGTGATGCTGGGATGCCTTCTATTAGCGATCCAGGACATGAGCTGGTACTTGCTTGCATCCAAGCGGGGATTCCAGTAGTCGCTATTCCAGGACCAACTGCTGGGATGACTGCGTTGATTGCTTCAGGCTTGTTACCTCAGCCATTTTTATTTTATGGTTTTTTAGGAAGAAAGAAAAAAGAACAACAAACAACGTTAGAAACATTGAAAGAATACACAGCTACATTGATTTTTTACGAATCTCCTTATCGGATCAGTGCAACTTTAACGAATATGTTGACTGTTTTTGGTAACCGTCAAGTTGTTTTGTGTCGAGAATTAACAAAAATCCATGAAGAATATTTACGTGGAAGTATTGAAGAGTTATTAGACTACATTGAAGAACACCCTGTAAAGGGAGAATGCTGTTTATTGGTTGAAGGAAATACTGGAAGTGAAGAGCCACAAACACAAATTGAAGGATCATTGAAAGAACAAGTCGAACAGTTGATTGCTCTTGGGGAAAAAACAAATGCAGCTATTAAAGCTGTTGCTGTAAAAAACGGACTCAAAAAGCAAGAAGTATATCGACAATTTCACGACTTGGACTAGTTGTATCGAAAAAGATATTTTTTGAAGGAAAGTTATGTCCGAATTGCATAGGAAAGAACGTTTCTTTCTTGGTAATGACCATTTGATTTCAATGAAAAATTGAACTGATTTGAGACTTTTTTTAACGATTATCGAGGTGATCAATGTGAAAACATATGTAGGTTTACTTGATAAGAT
>ERZ1034962.85-NODE-85-length-51877-cov-28.944522_pt1 | contig 51877 bp, 65 predicted proteins | sample MGYA00520696_ERZ1034962 | MGnify/ENA primary metagenome ERZ1034962 (study PRJEB33766, sample SAMN09781770) | gut metagenome | biome: gut microbiome | host: Homo sapiens | place: Madagascar | study: EMG produced TPA metagenomics assembly of the PRJNA485056 data set...
GGTGTGGGGGAAAAGAAGAGGGGGAACAAGGGGGAGATGCTTCTCTTTTCTCTTCTTGAATCACTGTGACTTGTTTGTGACTATCACTGTGACCGTCACCGTGACTATCACTGTGATTTAACAGTGACGTCTCTGTGACTTTGTTTCTTGCCTTTCGGACTATCAGCTTGTGATACTCCGCTCTTTTGCGGTCGACATAAATGTCGGTCGCAATATACTGTAATTTTTCCGTTATCTCGGGTTCGCTCTCGTCTTTCAGAATTGCCATCACAAGTGTTTTGAAGTCCTTCGGAGGGAGCATATCGAGCTTAGCTATCCATCTGTCGGGTATGTTCACTTCGCATCATCCTCTCTCACGAGATAGAGCTTGAAGCCGAGATAGTGTATTATCTGCATTATCTCGTTGACCTTAAAATGCGCCTTGTAGCCGTTGTGAGGGAAGTTTCCGCTGATTTTGTAATGAATTGTTTTCGGTGTTATTTCGAGCAATTCCGCCATTCCGCCGTCGGTGTAGCCGCGTGTTTTCCAGTTTCTGTGCAGCTCATCTACAAGCTGTCTCTCGTCTATTATCTCCGTTACCTTTTTCATTTTTCCGTGCCTCCTTTCGCCTGCGTGATTGAATTGGGTTCCCCTGCGGCGTTGTGAGTGCTTCGTAGAGAGAATAGTTGCCGCGGCTGATTCTTCCCTGCGTCCTCTGTACGGGTACGCCGTAGAGCTTGCACCACTCTGTCAGCGTATGCCGTTCGCCGTTCAGCTCGTACAGTTTACCGCTTCCGCGCTTAGGCATTTAAAGCCCTCACTATTTCTGCTCCTGTGTTCGACTTATCGCAAAACCACCATTCGACACCGTACATCACCGATACTCTGTGCATACGCTCTAAAAGTGCTCTGCCGTCTATCGCTTCGGGGTGCTTTGCGCGGATTGGATTCTGCCAACTGTGAACGTCTGTGAGCGTCTTTATCCTGCCACCGTGTTCTACAAGGACTATTAGCTTTTGTCCGCTCTCAGAAGCTCTACGCACCTCACGCATGAATCTTCCGTTGTCGTTCGTAAGGTTGTTCGCGACTTCACCGAGATTTTGTTTGCGGTCGACTGTGAGTAGCGGGTTATCTTCTCTCATGTAGTCTCCCGTATTGAGCTTTCGCTTTTCGTACTCAATTCCGTTTTGCTCGAAATATGCGAGGATTTGCGCTATTGCTCTCGGCTTTTCTCTTGTGTCGACTATAATCTTCATTTCTGCTCTGCTTTCATTGCCGCTTCGATATTAGCTGTGAGTTCGTTTGCTTCGGGAGCTGATTCAAACCATTCTGCGATTTTCGACGCGCCCTCTTTGAGCGAATTGAAAATTCCGACGTACTCAACAAAGTCTTCTGTGTTCATGGTGTCTATCTTTCTGCCGAGACGTTTTTCTATCTGTTCCTGCGTTACGCCGAACTTCGAGAACTGAACAACCATCTTTCTTACTCTGTCAACAAGCGGTTCATCTGACTTTCCGGCTATAGTCTCTTTGCACTTCTTGATTGCGTCTTCAACGAGGTCGGCGGGAAGAATCGCGAGAATGCGACTTCTTAAGCGTCTTGCGCCCATGTTTGCGTTAAGCTCGTATATATCGCGCTGTGACGTGAGCTGCACCGAACCTGTTTTTGTTTCGCGTATATGTGGATTGGTGAAATTCTGAACGCTGATTGTATTTGTTTCCAAATCCCATGCATAAGCCTGCATTTCCGATTTTCCGTTATCCTGAGAAAGTTCTTTAATGCCGTAGTCTATGTTTCCCCAGCATCTTGCAAGCTCTTCCGCAAATCTGATAGTGGGACCGGAAACGGAAGAACCGCCGCGGCTGTAGCTGTAAAAAGCTGAATTTGCAAGTGAAGGTCTCTGACAAGCTTCCATGACCTTCGCGTATGCTCTGATGGGGTCGCGAGGGAAACGCTGTGCAATTATAAGCTTGCCTTGTGCTTCTGCAATTGCTCTCTGGCTCTCTATGAGCACCGTGCCTTGATTTATATCTCCTGTGGGTACATTAGCCGACTGCGGCATATTCGGGGCTTGTGCGTATTCCTGAACGTTTGTAGTTGGGGTGTCGCTTCTCATTACTGAATCTCCTTTGCTAAATATGATGGTAATCCGAGGTTGTTTATTATGCCTGAGAATCCGTTGTAACCGTACCAGTTGCCGGATTCGGAGCATTCTTTGTAAATTCCTATGGCTTCTCTCAGCCTGTCTCTGCCGTACTTGATAAGCAGTTCGTCAGCCGACAGCACATTTACCATATATGGCGGTGTTTTTTCGACTGCAACGAACACAAAGTCGCACGGGATACCGTATTCGGTGGTACAAGCGTCGATAAACATCGCGGCTTGCATATCGTAGCCGTAGTTTACTACGGATTTGCGGAAAGTATCGCTGTCTGCGCTTGCACACGTTTTGAGGTCGACTATCAATCCGCGCTCTCCGACACGCTTGTAAACGTCGGGTCTTGCTTGCAGGTCTATTCCTGTCAGACTGTCTTTATAGTAGTACGAGGTTTCGATTTCACCTGTCAGCAGGTATTTCGCGAGGGGAAATGATTTGATTTTTGAGTTCATCTGCTGTATAACGGTAAAATCGTCGTTTGATATCACATCTCTTGTGCCTATGCTTTCGGAAAATGCGATATACTCTTCTTTTCCTGCCTTTGTACGCCTGTCAACATTCGGCATTACTGCATATTCGTCGAAAAATGATTCCGGTTCAAGCACATACTTGTGAAGTGCCGCGCCGAACAGAAGTGATTTAGATTCCTCTGCTGCTTCGGGATGGTCTTCGCAATACTTAAACCATTCGGGGCATTTGTCGATGATACGGAACAGTTTTGTCTTGGAAAGACAGTGCTGGGAATGATACTCTTGCAGTGATTCTTTCCGTTTCATTCTGCCAACTCCTTTTTTCTTCTCTTAAAGCAAGCGACTGCGCCTGTGCATTTCTTGGCGGTGCAGGTCAGGCAGACGGCTGTATCTGTCGGGTCTATTTTGTTATGTGATGCGACTTTGCGTCCATTGCGTGGCTTTACTTCCGGCGGCTGGGTGTGCAGATTGGTCACATCATAAAGGTATCTCGGCATTCTTCATCCGCTCCTTTCGGTCTTCTTCGCCCTGCTCGGTGTCTACGGGGTCGCAGTTCAGTGCTTCCAACGTCTTGCCGAGGGAGTAAAAGAAGAAGTCTGTCGTGCAGTCGGGGCAAATATACTCGACATTGTCTCCGTCGTATGTGATGAGGACGGGCTTCTCGATGTGGTCCGATGTGATGTCGCTGTGACAGCGGGTGCATACGTGGTGATTTTCGGCGATTGCCTTATCGACGTATGTCCACTCGCTGAATTTGTAGGGGGATGTCATTTGATGTATTCCTCCGGCTTCGGCGGTTCTGCGGCTACGAGGGGCATTAACAGGGATGCTGGCGGGATTTTGAAGTATTTGCCGAGCTTTATCAAATCGTCGACCGTGGTGTTCCTTGGGTGTGACCTGCGGTTTACTACGGTCTGCACACTTCTGTTCATCGCTCGCGCTATGTCGGTATCTGTTGCGCCTTTGAGCGATTTCAGATATTCTACGTTCTGCCATACTATGGCGCACTGCTTTGTTACGGTGAGCTGGTCGCGGTTCATCGGCTGTCTCCTTTCTTACTGTTTCTGTTCGTTTTCTTTTTCGGTGAGGATTTTCTCTACCCAATCGCAGATTTGTTCCTGACGAGGGAACTTGTACGATGAGCGGATTGCGTCGGAAAAGCCGGAGCCTGAGACGTGTTCGTTATATCTCTTGTTGATGATTTCGATGATGTCCTTGCTTTTAAGACCGAGCGCAGCCATTCTTGCTTTGATGGTGTTGTACAAGGCTGTTCCTCCTTTCTTTGTAGTATTTTGTTGGAGTTTTGCGCAAATTCGTATTGACAGCCGTGCGAAAACTTGATATAATGACTTTGGTTAGAGTTTTATATAAATCTTCGTTCGGGTCACACCGGGCGATTTCGCTTTATTTATTTTTCCGAAGTTTATCTTCTCAAATTATCGGAAAAAATTCAGCGAAGTCGTCGCGGTGGCTTTGCTGTAATTATTATACGTCAAAATTTTAACGGTTTCAATAGGTTTCGTCAAAATTTTTACGTTTCGTTTGACTGCACAAAAGAGGGAGCTGTTTTTTATGCACACTGCTGAAGAACTAAATAGCTGTATTAAGAGCGTTTGCAAACAGCGCAAGGTCAGTATCGGGACAATGCTCTCAGAATGCGGACTTAGCGAAGCTATCTTGCGACAGAAGAGTGATAAAAAAGGAATCTCTTGTTTCAGTCTTGCGAGAATTGCCGATTATCTCGATGTGTCCGTTGACTACCTTCTCGGGAGAACGGACAAGCCGGAAGTTAATCGGTGAAATGGGAAAGCAGGAGTTGAACCTGCGATGAGGGAGTCAAAGTCCCTTGCCTTACCGTTTGGCGATTCCCCAGTACGAGAGACAGGGAATGTCCGAGACCTATCTCTCGTCGAAAGGAGTAAAATCAATGAGAAAACAACTCAATGACAAGACGCGCCTTGCGGAGTCGAACCGTCGTTGTGTCACTGTGACACTGTCTACCGTTGAACATATGACGCGTTGTCCGTGCAGTTCGGCGTGTACCCTATCCGCCGCTTACACGGTATAATCAAAAATGGAGGACAGACTGCAACCGAAGCTCTCCTGTGTTCCGGCTACGTGTATATTATACTCTTCAAAAATGAAGATGTCAATGGGAACTCCACAAATTTGAAGAGTTCTATGTTTTTGACAAGATGAGGTAGTTCTTTGTGTGCAACATCGACAAAATCAAAACTCTAATAAAATTAAAGGGACTTAAAGTCGGCTCTGTCTGCGAACAGGTTGGCGTTGGGCGTACTTTTCTTACGGATGTTGAAAAAGGAAAGTGCGGAATATCCGCTGAAAGACTACAGAAATTTGCGAAAATACTCGGAACGACGGTGGAGTATTTGTGTGACGAAGAAGAAGCGGAAGTAAAAGAAAAAGCTCCCGAGGTGGAAGCGGAGGATATTGATATGGAATTATATAAACGGATTGAAGCCTTGCCGGAGGATATGCGCGGATGGCTGATGGACACGCTTGACAGACTGGAGGGCAAGAAGTGAGTACGCTTTATGACTGTACTGTCGCATGTGTTTTTGAGTTGGTTCTCCTTCCGATTGCTCTCTGTATGTACGGAGGGCTAATCACGCTTTTATCAATGCGGTTCAAATGGTTCGACAGACTTTGCAACAATCATCCAAATATAGCCTATCCTATCACGTTAATTCCTTGTATATTTGCGTTTATTTTTTTGCAGATACTGTTTTATGACGAAAAGTGTCTGTGGCTTAGATATTTTTTCACGAATCAATGGTGTGCGAGTGAAATCGCGTCGAATATCATAAAGGTTATTGTTTGTGTTGCGATTATGCTTGTCTCATTTGTTGGCATGGTGATGTTTTGGACGAACTACAAAGAAGTGCAAAGCCGTATATCAAGAAAGTTAGAGAAGAAGCTTGAAAAGTGGAAACGGAAAGGTCGACTGTAATGCGGACAAAAGAATGCAAAAGAACAGCTGCCATATCAGCTTTAATATGCTGTGCGCTTGTTGGACTAGACGCCACTCTCGACGGGAACTATTTTCTTACATTTCTGATTTTTGCGATTATTAACTATGGGATTGTGGTGTTTCCGGCGATTTTATACAGATACAAGATACGCAGATATCCCGCGCCTTCATCTCGAGTGGAGACTGCTGTAGTAGTTGGTATCATCGAATTTGTGTGTATGATTATTAATACAATAACGAATGCTCTGCTCGACGTGCAAGGCAATGTTTACTTAGGGTGGTGCTGGATTCTTCTTGACTGGTGGATTTTGCGGCATACGGAACGTATCGCAACGAACGATGAATCGCCTGAAAATGCGGACGAACAAAGCGGCAATTTATTGTGGGCTGAAACGCTGCGTTGCCTCCCTTTCCGCATGAAATGGGAGAAAATCAAGAACACGGACTTCGGTGCGATGCTCAAGAAGGTTTATTTAGACAATGCAACAAAACAAGCGGGCACAAGCAAATTAGCCTGTTACATAATGCTTTCGGCTTTGTTGGCGGTACTCGAAGAACGCGCGAGAAATCTGGAAGTTAAAGCGTTTCCGCAGAATTATGTATTGTGGGAGTTCGCCGACAAGATGATAAAAAAGATGTTTAGAAAACGATACATAAACGATACTACAAAGCAATCATTGAGCGCGAGAGTGGATAATTGCCGCAAAGTGCTTCAAGAAGCATAAAAAAGCGTCTCATCTCGAGACGTTTTTTACTTGATTGAGCAGGTCGAGCAGCTTTTTCTTCTGCTCCGGCGTGAGCTTCCTTAGTCGTTCCTTTATGTAGTCGTTTACTATCATATTCCCCTCCGGCGGTTTGTTGGTTTTATTATGCCACACGAACGTGTGTTTGTAAATACCGTAATCGCGGAAAATGTGTTTATTTGCGGTATTTTCTTTTACTGTACAAGAACTTCGCGAAACGCCAGAGAAGGACGATTCCTTTATCATTGAGCCGGTTTATGATGTCGAACAAGTCAAACTTACAATTATCCATTTATTTTCCTCTTTTCTCTTGTATGTTTTGGTAATCTATGGTATAATTAGTGTAGCACATGGAGGTGGGAAAAGCAACAGTCACATATGGGAAACGATGGGAAATACACATCACATATGGGAAAAAGCAAAAAAAACGACAGAAAACGCGACAATTGAAGTTGAACAACGTTGATTAAACACACTTGAAAAGGAGTAAAAATCGAATGGAAAGGAACGAAATTGAGGAAGCTCGACGGAAACAAGGAATGACTTATCAGGAATTGGCGGACAAAACGGGTATATCTGTCTCGACGGTGCAGAGGTACTGCCGAAACGAGGTGAAATCTCCGAGCGTGGACGTTATGAATGCGCTCCATGGTGCTTTTGAGACTGACGTGGAAGAAACGAATGTTTGTGAAAAGCCTGCGGAAGGAGACTACAGGAGGGAAGTTGTCGATTTGCTGGAAAAGCGGCACGAGCAGGAAATTGAACGGATTATAGCGGACAAAGACAGACAGATACTGCGTATACGGGTCGAAAAATACATTTGCGCGGCAATTGCTGTGATAATGGCGGCTATTTTCGTCGGAATGACGATATACGACAACACGCACCTTGACCGAGGATGGATACGGCACGAAAACACGGAATACATTACGGACACAAAACAAAAAAGAGCCTTTCGGCTCTCTTTTTTTGGCACTTTTGTCCCATCAGACTTAGCTGTTTTGTACCATTTCGTAGCTTTTCCGTTTCGGTGGATTTTTTAGTTTTCCTCCATTACCTCCTTAATTTTCGCCGACACAACATCCGCCGCCAGCAGCTCGAGGACGTAGGACGGCGGCGTTCTTTCGTCCACATCCCAATGCTCGATGGTTCTTCTCGGAATGCGGTACTCGCGGACAAATTCCGCTTGCGTCATGCCGCTGACGGCGCGGACTTTTGATGCGCAAAAATCGTGCGCCAGCTCCCAGATGATTGTTAAAATTTTGATTGGGACCTCTCCGCTTCCGTCAGCGGGGTAGCATTCCTCCGGCAGGCTGCCGCCTTCCTCGGCGATGTACTGCTCCAGCGATGAGCAATCCTCCGCGGCGATGCGGAGACGGTGGAAATCTGATAGTAGCATGACTTATACCTCCTTAATATTGGAATTGACCGTTTTTTACCATATTTTCAAAGTCGATTTCTCTCTGCAATCCGTGGATTTTCTCACGCCTTGCGCGGTATTCCTCGGCTTTTTCGGGTGAAGAAGCATAATAAAACGGTGTCCCCTTTACACGATAACAAACAATAATATTTTTCGAGCGGTTGATGTCGGTCGAAAATGCGGTTTCCGCTTCAGCTGATTTGATGATTTCATCAACTTCCGCTTGATTGTCCGCGCAGATTGACATGATATGCTTTTCGTTTGCGTAAAAATTGACGTGAGCGTAGCACGGAGTTGTGTTCATGTCGCGCTTGCTGTCGAATGTCATTCTTGATTCGCGGTAATTGTGCTTTTTGACAAATTCGCTCAATGATACTTTTACCATGGTTTTGTCCTTTCGATATGATTATTCGTTGATTTCCGTTATTCGCTCGTTTGCGGAGTTGTCAAAGTCGAGTGTTGCAGGATTTTTAAAGCCACCACATTCGACTTTTCCGCGTTTGATGTCTTTCAAAAGCTGGTCGAGCTGATTCCCCGTGATGATGTATTCGCGGCGGGGTATTGAGATGATGTGCTCGGCGTATCTCACCCGATATTTCGCGGGTTCTCCTTGCTTGATATCCAGCTTTGATTTGAGGATATCGCGCTCTTCGGCGATCTTCGCGTGTTCCTCAACAAGATGATACGTCGTTGAGGTTTGCTCCGAGCCGTCTTTGGCTATTGCGGTTCTCGTGACCTTGTATATAGTGAGGGGATGAGCTTTTTGCAATTTGTTTCTCTCCTTAAAGTTCGAAGCACTTGTTGAGACATTCGCTCGCTAAGTCTTCGATTATGTCAATATAAAACTGCTTGGAGTACTTCTCGGCGGCAAGTCTGGCAATGCAGTTTTTGTAGCCGTTAATGTCGTCGTCTTCGCCGTCGGAAAGTTCCGCCAGCTTTTCAAAAACGTCAGTTTCGTAGCCGTGGCGTACGGCTTCGACTGCGGCGTTTGCCACTTTCTCAAAGCCGTATTTCTCAATCGCTTCTTCGGCGGTGATGTACTTTCCGCCGTCGACTACGATTTCCTTCGCTAGCTCGTCGAAGGAGCGGCAGAAAATGGGGTGGATGTCGTCGAGAATTTCAGCGAGATTTGTTCCGTCTTCGTCCTCGTCAGTGAGGTCTTCAACGATTTCGCCGTTCCAGCGATAATCGAAGAAGAGGTTTTCGGGGTTCTTCGGAATTTCGACGTCGTCGGCAAAGGGAATTTCCCATGCCTGTACGTAGCCATCTTTGACTTTCGGGTCTTTTTCGCGTGCCATTTCGCGAGCATCGGAAAGAGCCTCGGCGGCTGAGTAGTAATATTTCTGATTGTTGTCGTCGTGACGGTCGAATGTCTCGACAAGGGCAAGGATGATGTTCTTCATTTTCGTTTTTCCTTTCGGTTTTTGATACCTCCCTCCGAAGAGGGAACGCACCGAGCTTAAACCCTGTTTATAGCCGCTCGGTCGGCTGATTAGATTAGTCTATTTATTCTGTTAATTTGGCAAGTTTCGCTTTAGCTTCTGCCATCTTTTTTACGTAAAATTCAATGTCTTCCGGCTCGTTGTCGTCCCACGACAACTTATCTTCGTATACTTCGATTTCTTTTTCAAGAATATCCACGGTCTTTTTCAGCCGTTCTGGATGGCGTTTAATTCTCTCGATACTCTCGTTCTCGAGCCTTTCGCGTTCTTTTTTGTTTTTTTCTTTGTTGGCTGCAAGTTCTTCCGCTGTAAATGAAAACTCAACCGTTCCACATTTGTTCAGTTTGGAATAATTGAGGCGAACGGAGCGACCGTTCCACTCGCAGGTAAACCACAGGTGCGATGTGCTGTCCCCTTGGAATTCGAGGGTTCTGGTGATGTGTTTTTCCATGTTATCAGCACACACTGCTGTCTGCTTTTGTGTGAGCCACATAGACTTCCCGGGGCCAACTCTTTCGAATAGCGACGGAAGGAAAGTCTCAGCGAACCAGCTTTTCATTTTATTTTCTCCTTTTGATTTTGTTCCTTGCTGTAATTATATTATACCACCCATTGGCGCATTTGTCAATAGGATTGGGGAAACTTTTTTATTTTTTTGATTTATTTTTCGACGACGTTTGTGATTACGTCGTCTTCGATTTCCTCCGTTCCCTCGTCGGATATGGTGACGAGGACGGAAGAACCGGACGGGATTGTCAGGTTGAAATAGCCCCATACGTTGCCGTCGTCGGTGACGATGTAGCCGCAGCCGCTATTGACGGTAACGTATGTGCCGCTTTGGTAACGCTCCTGCTTGATGGGGGAGCAGGCGACAATGCCCAGCAGGATTATAAGAGTTAATGTCGTGAGTTTTTTCATTGCTTCTCGTTCCTTTCTTTCGGCTGTCGGGGCTTGTGACCGTTTGCCCAACCGCATTAACGGGGTTTCCCCCGCCACTCTGCTTATGCTCTCGTTTTCTCCTGCTCCAACTTGCGGATTGCTTCGTGGAGCTCGTTCAACTGCTCGTTGTACTTATCAATCCAGTGTCGTTCGATTTTATTTTCTCTGCCGTATTCTTTCTTGTATTCGTCATTCCGCTCGATTCTTTTAAGCCATTTATCCATGATGTGATAGTAGGCATGATTCAAAATTTCGTATTCAGATATTGTTTCAAATTTCATTTTTTGTATTTCCTTTCGGCTTTTGATTTTTTGGTTTTCCACGACCCCCGAAGGGGTTTCGGCTGGTGACCAATCAGCCATCATCGGGTGGAGGGGTTAGTCTGCGATGTAGTCGAGGTTTTCGTACCACCATCTCTTGCCGTCGGGGGTGATGATGTTGTCACCGTCGTTGCTGTAGAGGTCGTTGTCCATGTCATCAACGTTTACCGCGCCGATGAGGTCAAGCGCCTCGTCAAGTGTGAGGTTGCTGCCGCCGATGATTGTTGCTACTGTCTCGTTTGTGATTTTGTTGATGATTTTCATTTTTGTTTTCTCCATTCATTTTTTTTGATTTATTTCGGTCGAGGTTTTGTTTCCCTTGCTGTGTCTATATTATATCATACTGATAGCAGTATGTCAATAGGGAATGTTGCACAAAGATATGAGAGGGAATTTGTTGATTTTGCATACTGACAGCAGTATGGTATATGTGATATAATAAGGAGAGAAAGAGGGGAGGTGAGAGACGTGGGAAAAACCTCGAGCGAGGTGAAAGACCGCTACAACAAAAAAGCTTACGACACTATCATGTTGCGCGTGTACAAGGGGCGCAAGGACATTATCCAGGCGGCGGCTGAGAGGACCGGACTATCGCTCAACGCCTACATCGTCAAGGCTATAGAGCGGCAGATGGACAACGACGGCTTTTCAAAGGGAGGGGAGTGACCCCTCTTTTTTATTGCTCAAAAAAAGAAAAAAGTCAATTTTTGCGTATATTATAAAACTATAGATTAATATATAATATAGTATCTATATTTATAGTATTACTATAGTACTATAGATATACTATATTTATAGTATCTTATAATATAGTTATTCCTATAGTTCTTTTTATATATACTCTCTCTTATACTATTTTATTAAGACCGCTATTAAGTCTATAGATATACTATATTACATATATTCTTTCTTTTGGTTCTTTTCTTTCTTAAAAAAATTGAAAAAATTACCAAAAAAAGAAATGTGATGATATTCCTTTTTTTTATTTCGCCAAAATACAAAATTTTAGTACAGCTGTTCGTAAAAATACAAAATTTTGATGGACGGATGTTTGACAAATCGGATAAAATGTGCTATAAGTGAGCTATAAAGTAATATTCGGCTTTTGTCTACTTTATTTTAGACATTTGCCTAACTCCTACAATATGAGTGGGAATTTAACAAAGGGGGTGGCAGAAATTGGGTCAAAAATTGTTTATAGCACAAGATGTGGGGCGTCCTAAAAAATTTACGCCGGACGAAATCGCAGAGAAGTGGGAGAAGTACAAGGCGAAATGCGACAACAACGTGAAAAGACGGCAGGTCACAACCACTACTATTGGCGCCGACGGAAACAAGGTCAAAGAAACAACTGTTTCCGACGTGCTTGCCCCTCTCACCTATACGCAAGAGGGATTTTGTCTGTATCTCCCTCTCGTATACTCCAGTTGGGTACAATACAAGGACGATGAGGATTATGAGGACGTAATAGCTCAGATTGAGATTGACTGTAAAAACAACGTAAGAGGGCGTTTTGAGGACGGTACTCTCAACACGAGACTTGCCGGCATCTGGCTCGGTCGTTATCCGGAGTACAGGACGCAGCAGGAGACTAAGATATCGGGTGGTGTTCCCGTCGTGATATCGGGAGAGGGCGATCTAAGTGACTGATGCGGCGGACAAGCTCTCTCGGGTGTATCTGCCGGACATTGTAGGGAGCGGATACGGTACGATGTGGCGTTCAAAATGCCGCTATGTCGCGATTAAGGGTTCCCGCCGCTCCAAAAAGTCGACAACGCAGGCTCTCAAGCTCATTTATCAGCTGATTAAGTATCCGTTATCCAACGCTCTGGTAGTGAGACGGTACGCCAACACGCTCAAGGACAGCTGTTATACTCAGCTTAAGTGGGCTATTCACCGCTTCGGAGTGGATGAGTTCTTCAAATGTAAAGAAAGTCCGTTTGAGATTACATATATTCCCACCGGACAAAAGATATATTTCCGTGGTCTGGATGATTCGCTTAAAATTACATCAATCACATGCGAGATTGGTACTATATGCTGGCTGTGGTGTGAGGAGTGCTACGAGATAGAGGACGAGGACGAGTTCGATAAACTGTGTGATTCTCTCATGGGTGACCTTCCCGACGGATATTTTCGTCAGATTTCGCTCACTTTTAACCCATGGAGCGAAAGCACATGGATTAAGCCGAGATTTTTCGATAAGCCGTCCCCAGATGTGCTGGCGATTACGACAAACTACATGTGTAATGAGTGGCTTTCGGACGATGACAAGGCGGAGTTTGAGCGGATGCGGCTTACTCAACCGGCGCGGTACAGGGTAGCTGGGCTTGGCGAGTGGGGCGTTGACGGAGCGGTGTATTTTGAGGAGTTTGACCCCGATGTACACGTTATTCAGCCATTCTCAATCCCCGATTACTGGCGTATTGAGAGGGCAATTGACTACGGTCTTGACGCTCTTGCTTGCCTGTATGTGGCGATTGACACCGAGGGCAACGCTTATGTTACATCAGAGGTGTACAAACACGGACTGATTGTTTCCGATGCCGCCGCCGCTATTCAACACGGCGAGCCGAGGTCACAGACGAGGTGGGTAACATACGCTCCGCCCGACTTATGGAGCAGGACAAAGGACACGGGGCGCACAATTGATGAGATATACAGAGACTGCGGCGTACCGCTCACAAAGAGCGACAACAACCGCATATCCGGCTGGATGCAGATACACGAGCGGCTTAAGGTAGTTGATGATGTAGACGGCGGCAAGACGGCGCGCATTAAGATATTCTCAAGCTGCAAAAACCTTATCAGGTGCATATCCACCATTAAGGCAGACGAGGACAACATCAACGACTGTGCTACAGAGCCGCACGAGCTAACTCATTTACCGGATGCTCTACGCTATTGGTGCATTACACACGCCCGCATTCCCGCCGAACCGGACAGACGGTCGGAGGAACAGAAGATGATAGACAGATACAAGGCTGAGGTCTTTGGGAAAAAGAAAAAAAGGAGAAGATAAGCAGTATGGCTGTAACGAAGAACAAGATAAATCACGCGCGGCTGTGCATGATGGGCGGATGCCGCAACAAAAACACCGACCTCTACTCTAAGAGGACTGATGTGTTTAACGGCGGTCTGTACCTCTGTCCCGACTGTGCTAAGTCGATAGGGCTGTTAAGCGGTCTTGCAGAGCCAACGGAAAAGACAGCCGAACAGAATGATAAGGAAAACGATGCTCCCACAGTGCAGACTGTGCGCAAGACAAGGAGCAAGGCATGATATACGGACTGATATGCGCTGTGGTGGTGCTGTCAGTCTCGCTTGCGGCTGTGATGTACGACAATCTCCGCAAGGACAAAATGATTGAGCGGCTTATCTCCGACAAGTGCGGACTTCCGCCGGAGAGACGCGGGAAGACGGGAGTTATATCTCCTTACCGCAAAAAGCCGAGAGACGGAGGTGGTAGTACATGAGTTTGCTTGATTTATTCCGCGGCAAGCCTAAAAACAAGCCCGACCCGCCGAACATACCCGTAGACCTCGATGAGAAAGGGGAACGGATATACTATGAAGACGTAGTAGACGGGATAAAACAGGAGCTTGAGAGACGGCGAGATGAAAGAGCGCGGTACGAACTGCAATGGACGCTGAACGCCAACTTTATGGCGGGACACCAGAACTGTGACATTGACGTGTACAAAAACGTCATTAAGGATACAGAGAGGGAGACAAAAGCCGACAAGGAGAGACGAGTTTACAACCGCATTGCTCCGCTGATGGAGACGCGTCACGCCAATCTCGGCACGGTCAAGTATCAGATGATTGTCAATCCGCGCTCACCTGAAGCCGACGACGTGGAGAAAGCGAAGACCTCAACGAAGCTGCTTGAATACTGCCAGTCGGTGACAGACTTTAAAAACAAAATCGACAAGCTGATATCGTGGTGCGAGTTATGCGGCACTGCATTTACCTTGTCTTGGTGGGACGCGGAAATCGGTGAGATTGTCGGAAACGGCACTGTGACGCGAATGAACGCGGACGGCGACGCTGTCGCAGAGGAAAAGCCTGTCATGTCGGGCGACATTGCTTTCGGCTTGATATCGCCGTATGAGGTGTTTCCGTTTTCGCTCACTGTAGAGGAAATCGAAGACCAGCACGATGTTATCATAGAGCGCGTGCTTGATGTCGGCGAGATATACGACCTATACGGCAAAAAGTTTGACGGGGAAGAGATTGAGAGCTATATTCTCACGCCGCTCCCTAACGGCACGACAGGTCACGGCAGCTCTTACACCTCTTACGGCATGACGAAAACGACGCGCGAAAACTGTGAGAGAGTGATAATGTACCTTGAGAATCCGTCTAAAAGCTATCCGATGGGACGGCTTATCACGGTAATCAAGGATGAGATTGTATACTACGGTTCACTTCCGGCAGGTGTATTTCCGCTTGTTGCGATTAAGTCAAAGCCTGTATCGGGACAGTTCTTTGGCAAGTCCGTTATACAAGACTTGATACCTCTACAAAGGTCGTACAACGAGAACTACAACAAGATACAGGACTTTATTGACACAGTGGCGAATAATCCGTGGCTTGTGCCGTCCGGTTCTCTCATAGACCCCGACACGGACGAGGACGCGGACGAAATCACAATGGAAGCGGGTTCCGTACTTGTGTATGACCCATCGTTCGGAAAGCCGGAGATAGTAGATTATCCCGAACCGCCGTCAATCGTGTGCTCGATGCTTGACAGGCTTTCGACTGATATGGAGTACACGGCTGGTGTATCTCAGCTTATGGTAGTCGGTGCGGCTCCGTCCGGCGTAACTTCCGGCACTGCGATTGACAACCTGCGGCAGATAGATTCAACTCGTATGTCGCTTACTGCCGACAGCATACGCGGCGGTGTGCTTTCGATGGCTCGTGTCTGGCTCATGCTCAACAAGGAGTTTTCGAGCGGTTATCGCGTACTGATGATAGCCGGACAGGACGAGATAGGCGGAGTTTACACATGGTGTTCGGAGGATATCAACTCGTATGACGTGGATTTTGCCGCTGAAAACGAGTTAAGGCACTCCAAAGACCAAAAGAGACAGGATTTTATAGCGGCTCTTAATGCGGGACTTCTTACGGGAGACGATGGACGTATTGACAAGCGTTTTATTGAGCAGGGACTTGATTTGTTTGACCTGCGAGACGCGCCGTCCTCATACTCCGAAGTGGATTTACAGCGGAAGAACGCTAACCGCGAGAACGCATACCTCGAAAGCGGCGTAATACCCGAGAGATTTATTTACGACGATGATGCAATCCATATCGAAGAACACGTTAAATATGCTCTCGGCTCGGATTACAGACAGCTTATGAAGCGCGCGCCGGAATACTGCAAGATGTTTGACGCGCACATAGAAGACCACAAACAGAATCTTGCAAGACAGCAGCAGGCGGCAGAACAAGAAGCAATGCAAAAGGCTATGGCTGCTCAGACATTACAACAGAAAGGTGAATTAAAATGAACGAACGCGACGAAAACGAATATCAGTCACTTAACGATGTACTTGACGCCGGATTTGCCCGTGTAGCTGCGGAAGAAGCGGCTGCCGATGATGCACAAGCTCAGGCAGATGCAGACGCACAGGTTATGGCTGACGAAGCCGCGGCTGTCGAAAACGCACAGTCTACAGATACCGCCGACGCTGCGCAGGTGCAGGAAACAATACCGGCTGCAACGGAACAGACACAGATTCCGACACAAGACCCACAGACCGCCATGATAAACGAACTAAGAGCGCAGAATCAGCAGCTCTCAGAGCAGATATCACAGCTTGTGCAGTCTCTCGGACAGTCACGGCAGGCGGTGCAGGAGCAATCGCAAATTGCAGAAGAAGCTGCCAATCAGGCGGCAACAATCACGCTCCCTCAGCTCAACATTAACGAGCTTCAGTATATGTCCCCCGACGAACAGGCACAGGCGCAGAACCAATATCAAGCCGACATGGCGAACGCTCTCCGTGAGATGATTCGCCAAGAGATGATGACGGAAATGCAGCCCGTGCGCGACGACTACGAAGCTAGAACGCGTGAAGCTGCTGTATCGGCGGCGAAAGACCAGATATACAACGACCCGAGATTCCCCGATTTCCGCGAACATGATGCGGAGATTGACAGCTTTATAGGCTCTATGCCGGAGTTTAGCTCGATGGAACCAGGAAGAGCGAGACTTCTCGGCGGTCTTATCAATCGCGGGCTGAGGTCAGACCCTAACAAGACTATGACGACAGATGAACTTGTATCGGCGGTAATGGCGAACCCTGACGCTCAAAAGGCACTCGAAATCAGGCGTGCGCAGAACATACAAAAGCAAAATGAAAACCTGCCTAAAATGACTGCTTCTCAGGGCATGACCAACGCCGCGGCAGTTCCGGAACACAGACCCCAGACAAAGGAAGAACTCTTCTCTAACGTCGACAAATACTGGGGCAGATAAAATCATTCAAGAAAAGGAGATTTATTAAATGGCTAATCCCAGAACACAGGACCTCAACAATATTCAGAACATACTCCTTAACGAGTATCTTCCGTTTCTGAACAACGCGCTGAATGTTGACCCGTCAATCTTCATGCAGAAGATTAAGAAAGGCACTCTTGATGCTTCTATGGGTCAATTTGGTGCGAGAATCGGTATCGGCGGCGGCTTTGGTATGAGCGGCGAAGGACAGGACACTCCCGACGCACACGCTCCGCTTTACTCTAAGCTCAATTACACCACAAAGGACGCGTACAACGAGCTTCGTATTTCCAACAAGGCTATTCAGCTCGGCAGAAGCGCAAAGTCGGCTATGATTGACGCGGTAAAGGACGAGATGGACGCGGCATATGAAGCGTGTGCATGGAACGTCGGCAGAATGCTTTTCGGCAACGGTTCAGGCAAGCTTGCGACCATTTCCGCAGCAGCTACTTCCGCAAAGGCTTCTCATGTTGTAAACGACACCTCTTATCTCATGGAAGGTCTTACTTGCGACATTTACGAGAGCGGCGGCACTGTCGCTAAAGCAGGAGTACAGATTAAGGCTATCGACCACTCCACAAAGACAGTTACCTTCGACACCACATTCACTTGCGGTGCAAATGCGGTTATCTACACGCAGAATTCCAAGGACAGAGAGATTACCGGTCTCGGTACGATTTACGATTCCGCTATCACCTCAATCTACGGTCTGACAAAGGCTGATAATCCGTGGCTTAAGCCTCTCACTTACTCTTACACAGTAACTGCTGCGAAGACAGAAGAACCTGACGATGTTCTCATCAACAAGGCTATTCAGGATTCCGAGAGAATGAGACGCGGCAAGATTGACCTTATCATGATGGGCGACACCCTCTATTCCGACTTCCTCAACTACCTTAAGTCCTCAAATACTCAATACGTAACCAACAACAACTACCGCAATGGTTTTGCTTCAATCAAGATTGTTTACGGCAACAGAGAGGTTGATGTTTACAACGAGAGATTTGTTCCGGCTTCTAAGGCGTGGGGCGTTGACACATCCCAGTTCGAACTCAGACAGACCGGATGGGACTTCATGGATTATCAGGGCGGCGGCATTTTCAACCTCATGGAAGGCAAGTCCGTATATCGTGCTTGCCTTGCAAACTACCTTGAACTCATTTGCAAGAACCCCGGTACTTGCATTGAAATCGAAAGAAAGACCGAATAATCTAACCCATGCATAAAGCAGAAGGGGGCAGGGATAGTCCCTACTCCCTTTTCTGTTTGCGTATAATTCTACAAAGGAGGAACGATTTGAACGTAAAGGATTTATATGATACAGTCACTCTTACTTCTGATTGTTCTCATAATACTTTCCTCACTCATCTCGACACGACTATAAACTACCTTGTCGGGAAATACGGTGTATCGAAAGTGATACAAGGCGGCGCGGGATATCAGCGACCGAGAACAGTCGACACTGACATACCGATATACGACGAATACAGAGCCGCCATTTGCGACAACCTGTTATATCTCATCACGGGAGACAGCGACAGAAAGACCGATTTTGTAAACGAAGCGGATTTTGCTTACAAGGCTGTGTATGCACGAAGAATGAGCAGAAAACGACTGCTTGACGGAGGGTATTTCCATGTATGACAGCGGAGTAAAGTGTTCCGATTTCATTGATGCGATAACTGCCGAGGCGGATATTTCGATAGAGATTCAGTCCGATTCGTGGTACAGATGGCTTAACACTGTCGAGCAGTTCATCTACACGGAGATACTTGACGAATATGCTTCCGCAGAGATTGACTATGCTTCCGATTCGGTGATGTTATCGACGCTTGCCGTTCCCTCCGGCTGTGCTTCTGTCACTTACGATGATGTTATAGCGGTTTATGCCGACGGTGTGCAGGTTGAGAAAAGCGGTATAAAGGGCGTGATGAACTTCTCCGACAAGAATCTGTATTACACCGACTACAACGGCAAGCTCATGTTAAGTCTTACAGAAGTGCCGGACAAAATCACGGTTATATACCGTCTCAGACCTATAATAAAGACCGCAACGAGCAATTACAACGTTGCAGTTCCTACGGAATTTCTTGACATGGTATCGGCGAGACTGCGCGGAGAAGCGTACAAAATCGCGAACGAAGACGGACTTGCGGGAAAGTGGCTTGCAGACTACAACACACAGCTTGAGAGCTTCAAGGTTTGGGCGGAAAAGCGAAACAAGAGATACGGAGGTTAACGCATGGCAAAAGACAACAACGAATTTGTCTATGGTGCGCAGTACATACCGTCCGGCGAAAGCAAGTCGCGCGTTATCCGTTGGAATTTCGGTGGGTTAAACCTAACAAACGATATTGATACGGGACAGCTCACAGGGGCGAGCGGAGTTATTGTAGACCCGCCGGAGATTAAAGCGGTTTTAAAACAAAAGGAGTACAAGACATATACAGAACCGATATCAATTCACGGATTCGGCGACGTGCTTCTTGTGATATACCGCTCCGGCGGAAAGATAAAGGCTGACTACATTAAACCAGGCAATATTAAATACACCGGAGAGATAGGCACGGCGAAAGGAACAGGCGAGGATTTCACTGAAAGATACGCGGTTCAGTTCAATGTCGCGTCGAATACTGAAAACATAGCGGCGTCAACGTATGTGAGGAAGATTCTTATATATCCCGACCGTGTTTCAATGGACTTCAACATAACGTCCAACTTTCAGACTGCATCTCTCGGCGAGACATATCCGCCGATAAAATATGCTTCCGTATACTGTTCAAGGCTGTTCGGCGTGAATGATGACCTTGTGTATGCTTCTTCATTCAACAATTATGCCGATTTCGACCTTGACACAGCTGATGAAAGCAATTCCGCCAATGCGTGGGTGTCAATGTCACAGTCCAATGTAAAAGCTGACGGCAAGTTTACGGCTATAGCGACATACGCAAATCACGTTGTGCTGTTCAAAAAGGACTTCATGCAGCTTGTTTACAACAACAAGAATCCGTTCCGCATAGTTGACGTAGGCTCTTACGGCTGTGATAATCCGTATGCGCTGACCGAATGCGGCGGAGTGCTGTATTTCGCGTCCGGCGAATCGGTGTACTCATTCACGGGTGGTACTCCGAAGAAGATAAACGGAGAACTCGGACGGCTGAATCTTGACGGAGCTGTGTTCGGCTCATACAAAGACCGTGTGTATATGCAGATTTCAGACGGACTTTATACCTACAAGAGCGGCGTTTGGTCTAAACTCAACTCAGACAACAATATAAAGCAGTTTGCAACCACATCATGGGGAATTGCCGCGCTTTGCAAGGACGGCAAGATTAGAATAATCGACTATGACGAGGACGCTTTCAACAACGCCGGAGGAAACGCGGAGAATGAACTCGGCGGAAAAGAGTATGAAAGCGACTGGTGGTTTGAAACCGATTTCTTTGCCGCGGGAAGAATTGACGTTCGCAGAATCAAGAAAGTATCCGTTCTGTGCGATATCGCAAGCGGAGCAAGCGTGAGAGCGTATTTAATGCGTCCAGAGGATAAATACACTACCACAACAAAATCCGTCTTAGAATCGTCTGTGGGCGGTCGTAGGCTTATGCGGCGCATGATAAGAATGACTTCCTGCTATATGCATAAGATGAGAATAGCGGGAAGCGGAGACGTAAAGATACTTGCTATAGAGCTGCTTCTGTCATGGGGAGGGGATGTTTTCAAAAATGAGTAATTATCTTGGAGCGAATGTTCCCGAAAAAGAGAAACAGGCACAGAAACAAACAAGCGGCAGAGAGAATGACCGTTTCAAACAGCTTGAAAATGAACTTGCGGCGATAAAGGAACAGCTCGCCATACAGAACAGAGACAACCTTGACGCTATGTACAACATAGGTATGGACAATCTCGATGACAATATGAAGCGGCTCATATCAGAAACAGGCAATTCCATAGCTTCTATCATAGTCAAGACTAATGAAAACTCAGCTTCAATCAAGGCTTTTGCCGAATGGAAAGACGGAACGGGAACGGATTCACTCGCCGGATTTGTGGCGAATGCAACTAAGGATTTTGCTACTATATCAATGCTTGCCCAGTACACCACAACAGACGATGTGAACGGGCTTATCTCGAACGCAAAGGCAGGTATTATTTCGGAAGCACGTCAAGGGATGGCTACTATATCAATGCTTGCAAGCTATACTACGACAACGGATGTAAACAATCTCATAAGCTCGGCGACTGCGGGTATTGTCGCGGAAGCACAAGAAGGCATGGCTACCGTTTCGATGATAGCGAATGTCACCGACGCGACGACTGGCAAAGTCACGGCGGCATCTATTGTCACTGCGGTGAACAATAGCGAAAGCTCTGTAGTAATAAAAGCTGACAAAATCAATCTCGATGGTTATGTCAAATTCTATTCCAAGGATTCAGCAGGCAACACAACCATCCGTGGAAGCACAATTACTTTAACTGCCGATAAATACGGTAATTCTGAATCTGAAATAGAATTCATGAATTATAGCTCGTATTATGATGAAGATTTTGTAATGGCAAGAATCTTAACTCGTGACAACGGCGCTTCTTCCCCAGATGAAGAGCGTCGGGCTTTGGTTATAAAAACAAACAATCCGCATTTTGAGACAAACTCAAGAGAGAATGTGGCGTTCAAAGTCGAAGCGAAAGGTTCGATTTCGCTCGAAAGCGCGAATGGTATGATATTTGCAAAAAGCCTTAGCGATATAGTAATGATGACATCAAATGGCATTATAAGACTTTCTCCGGCTTATTATAGTGGCGATGTATCACTGAACAGCGGAGAGTACTCCTTCTGCGCAGATGGCATTTATTACGGCTCAATAAAAATAGTAGATAACACAAAAGCGGTGTGATAAAAGGAGAACGAAATGGACACAAAAGAAAAGATTAGCGAATGCAAGACGATGATAGACGCGGCGTTTCAAGGGATTAACAAAATGACAGTCACAGGCGTCACCGGCTGTACGACTGTTTCTGCGATTGCGGACTGTCTTGTAAAGGCTTACAAACTGGCAGAGGAAATCGAAACGGAGGTAGACGATGCCGGAAATAAAGACGATAAGGGCGAATGAGTACGCTCTTGAACCGGAAGAAATAGACGGCGGCACAAGCGGCTCTTTCGGGGATATCAAGCTGTCGTTTGAGTTCTCCGATGGGTGGAAAGACCTGTCGAAAAAGGTTGTATTTCATCCCGTGCGCGGTGCTCCTGTCGAGGTTCTTTGGCTTGATTCGACAAGCGAAATAGACGTTCCTCCGGAAGCTACGGCTGTATCGGGAGTTGCGCATTTCGTTTTGTGCGGATATGTCACCGACAGCGACAATGTAACGCGAAACATTATATCACTGCCAGGCAAAATCAATGTCAAACCCACATACAAGGCTAAGGGCGGCAACACGAAGAAAGTCACGAAAGACAACTTCTCTCAGCTTCTCGACGCGGTGAAGGGCGAGATAAACAACGCCATTGAGGACGCTGTAGCAAGCGGTGAGTTCAAGGGCGACGACGGAGTTACACCTCACATAGGTTCAAACGGAAACTGGTATATAGGCGACACCGATACGGGAATATCAGCGAAAGGAACAAAAGGAGACAACGGTATAACTCCGCACATAGGTGATAACGGAAACTGGTATATAGGAACGACGGATACAGGAATATCGGCAAAGGGCGTAAAAGGAGATCCGGGAGAAAACGGCAAAGACGGAGACAGCGGCGTATTCGTGAGCGAAACGGAAAGCGCGACACCTCCCGAAAGTGCTAATGTATGGGTGGTTATTGCTCCGACAGGCGAGCAGACTTACATACTTGTTCCCGACAAACTGAGGTACGTAAACGGCAGACTGCAACTTATGTGCGGGGACGAGACTGTTGGAGACCCTGTTATAATAGGTTCGGGAAGCGGTGGAACAGGAGCGGACGGCGTTACATTCACTCCTTCGGTAAGCGCGGACGGTGTTATCTCATGGACGAATGACGGCGGCAAGGACAATCCCGCTCCCGTGAATATCAAAGGCAATTCCGGCACTGACGGTGTGGGTATTCAATCTGTTGTGCAGACAACAACGTCTACGGCTGACGGCGGCGACAACATAATCACCGTTACGCTGACAAACGGCAATACCGCTACATTCACAGTCAAGAACGGTTCAAAAGGCTCTGACGGCTCGTCTGCTACGGTTACGGTTGATTCCGCTCTTTCCGATTCTTCAACCAATCCCGTGCAGAACAAAGTCATAAAAGCGGAGCTTGACAAGAAGATTGAGACTGTACCGAGTGCGGGTGCTAATATTGTCGGAGGTATAAAGGCTGATGATGCCACTGCCGCCGATACTCAGCCCGTCAGAAAAGGCACGGACGGGAAACTATATACTGCTCCTACGTCAGGCGGCACGACTATTACGGTTGACAGCGAGATGAGCGACACGTCAACAAATCCTGTTCAGAACAAAGTTGCAAAGGCTTATATGGACAAGTTTAAAGCGACGGTAAGAACAGCTAATATAGGCACAACATGGACTGGTAGTGAAGCTCCGTACACGCAGACACTCAGTGTTCTCGGAGTTACAGCGGACAGCGTAGTTGACATTTTCCTTTCATCCGACGCTACTGCTTCTCAGGTCGCGGAGTATGGAAAGCTGAATTTACAGGATGGCGGTCAGAGCGCGAAGAGTATAACGCTTAAGGCTTTCGGGACGAAAAACACAGCTACAATTCCGATAAAGATAATTATACGAGGTGAACCGTAATGCCGATTTTGATTCACGGAAATTCCAAAGTACCGAAACTTCAACAGAAAAATGTCAAATCCACAACAGTTCAACAAGAGATAACGCCGAGCGAGGGATACGACGGATTTAACAAAATCATAGTAAGCCCGATAAAACTACAAGAGAAGACAGCTACGCCGGGTACAAGCGAACAGGTAATTACTCCCGATTCGACTTACGACGGACTTAGCAAGGTTACTGTCGAAGCTGTCAAGTCGGTAGTTCAAGCAACTCCGGCTATAACAGTTGCAACGAATGGGCTTATTACTGCATTGGCAACTCAAAGCGCAGGGTATGTTTCTGCCGGAACGAAAAGCACAACAAAGCAAATGACAACGCAAGCCGGAACAACCATTAACCCGGGCACCAGCAGGAAGTTAGCTGTTTCATCAAGCAGATACACCACCGGAGATATATTTGTCGCAGGGGATTCAAATTTAGTCGCAGATAACATAAAAAAAGGCGTTTCGATTTTTGGGGTTAGTGGAAGTTATGAAGGAGCATCCAGTGGCAGCAACGACAAAGTGAAGGTGTTTTCTGGAACTGCAAGCCCATATTCAAAGAGTACATTGGGCATTAGTTTAAATGAAAATGTTTCCGGATACTCTCTTAAGATGGTCGCAGTTGCAATGACTAAATCCGATGCTAATGCTTCATTAAATGGAGTAATCAGCTATAGCAGATTTCCGGAAAGTGCTCAGTCAATAGCCGTTTGCGGGGTGTATGGCAATAGTTATGATGAGTTTTTGGTTTATGGAGATGCCTCTTTTGAAGAATCAGTTACAAATACGACATTTGTGTTGTCGATATCGTCAACAAATAGCTATCGCATGTTCAATACTGGCGCACAATATAATTACCTGCTTGTCTATAAGTCGAATGAAATAGAAATTGGCTGACAAGATGAGATATTCTATAACTAAAGGAGTGATTTTAGACAAATGCCTAAAATAGAAAAAGACCTGCTCAAAGTGAAAGGCTCGGATGGGCAATGGCATTATGTGCCGGCTGTGGGTGGAAGTGTCGATACTGCCCCCACATGGGACGCGGTGCAGAACAAGCCGTTTTCCACGCTCGGGGACGGGCTGGAGGTGGACGAAAACGGCGTGCTGTCTGCGCAGGGGGGCGGCTCGGCTAACGCGGTGCAGTACGTTGCGCAGGAGCTGACCGACGAGCAGAAGGCACAGGCGAGGGAGAATATTGGAGCCGGCACAAGCTCTTTCTCCGGCTCATACAACGACCTGACGAGCAAGCCGACTATACCGACGCAGGTCACGATAGACAGCACGTTAAAACAGTCAGGGCAAGCCGCTGACGCGAAGGCTGTCGGAGACGCGCTCCAACACTTTACGCCAACAGAAGCTTTGAATAGCGAATTTCGTGAAATTGAACTAACGTTCGCCACAAAGCTCGACAAAAATCAAGGCGCGGGCAACGCGGGAAAAATCCTCGGCATTGGCGAAGACGGAAACGTTATTCCGCAGGACAAGCCGTCAGGCGGCTCCGTTACTGTCGACGACGCGCTATCATCAACCTCGACCAATCCCGTGCAGAACAAAATCATCACGGCCGCACTCGCCGAAAAGATAACCGCGCCGACTACGGCAGCCGTCGGGCAGATTATCAAAGTTAAGTCTGTCGATACCGCAGGCAAGCCGACGGAGTGGGAAGCAGCGGATTTGTCGAGCGGGGGAAGTGATGACTGGACGCTGCTTGCAGAACAAACCACAACGGAAATCGTCAGAGAAATATCTTTTACACTGCCTAAAAGTATTAAACACGTAGTGTCTAAAATCTGGTGTCCGGCTACAGGGGCGGAAGCAGTTAATAGATATATTAGTGTCAAAATCGGCGCATCGTACTTGTTTTACTACATCGCTCCGAATATACCGGATAAAACGATGACGTCACAATTAACTGTAACGGCGGACAGCATTGGCGGCGGATATTGGAGATTATCATATTACGCAAACAGAGGTGTCAAAACATTTGATAATTTTGATGGATATAACCAAAACGAATCTGTTGTGGTTGGCGTAGCGAAGGCTGCATACACGGAAGCAAATACTTTTGCGATTATGACGGTCGCAACAGACACAACTCAGCAATTTCCGGCGGGGACAATTTTAAAAGTGTGGGGGTTTTAAGAAATGAAAATTTGTGAAAACGGCATCTACCGTGAAATGACGGCGGAAGAAGAAGCACAGTACAACGAAATGACGGCAAGAGAAGCGGCAGAAGCGAAGCACCGCCCAATTACCGAAAGCGAAGTCCTGTCAATGCTCATCACGGAACAGATTAACACGCTGTCTGTCGACGACGATACGGCGGTGAGAATGGTGGCGTTTTATCCCGAGTGGGCAAAAGACACGGCGTACACCGTCGGCTATAAGGTGCAGTATCTCGGCAAGCTGTACAAGGTGGTACAGGCGCATACATCGCAGGAGACGTGGACACCAGATATCACAGCAAGTCTGTACACGCGCATTGACGAAGTGCATGATGGTACAAAGTACGACCCGATTCCGTATGAGGGTAACATGGCTCTCGTGAGCGGCAAGTATTACATCGAGGACAGCGTGGCGTACCTCTGCAATCGAGATACGGGAAATCCCGTGTATAACAAACTGAGTGAGCTTGTCGGAATCTATGTGGAGGTTGTGGAAATATGAAAGAGGTCGTAATGATAATTTTGAAATGGCTCATCCCTGCTGTGTGCGGCGGTGTGCTGACATGGGCTGTTACGTATATCAAACTCCGCAAAAGGCGTGACAGTGCGCTCGAGAGCGGTGTACAGTGTCTGCTCCGCGCTGAAATCATCCGTAACCATGATAAGTACATCGACAAGGGTTACTGTCCCATCTATGCGAAGGAAGCTCTCAAACGCGCCTACGCGGCTTACCACAACCTCGGCGGCAATGACGTTGCGACACAGCTCTATCATCAAGTGATGGACTTACCGACAGACCCGCCGCACGACGGAGGTAACGCGCAGTGAAAATGAATCTCCCTTATCAATCCGGCAAGGTCACGCTCACATCACATTTCGGCTGGCGCACGCTCAACGGACAGCGCGACTACCACAAGGGAGTGGACCTCAGCGGCACAGACAAAACGCTCGTTGCACCTTGTGACGGAGTGATAGGCTCGTCGACAATCATCACGGACAAGAGTAATCTCACGTGGCAGTGGGGCAACTACATCCGCATTGACACAGCTGACGGACTTAAGATTTTTATGTGCCACATGGCGGCGCGAAAAGTCAAAGTTGGGCAAAAGGTCAAGGCGGGGGACGTGGTCGGAATCGAGGGCAACACCGGCTACTCCTTCGGCTCACACTGTCACTTTGAGGTACGCAAAAACGGCGAATCCGTAGACCCTACTCCCTATCTCGGAATCCCTAACGAGTGGGGGCAGTACGATATCAAAGCCGCGCCGAAAGAACCGACAGTGTACAAGGACATCTACGACAAGGACGGCATAACGTACACCCGTGCGAAAGACTTTGCGATAATCTACCACGACAAAGACAAGCGCAAGGGCGGTGTGAAGAGATACATCAACGGCGGATTCTTCGCAAATTACCGCTCGGAGGACGGCGAGGTGTATACGCTCCCTGTCGCTAATCTCGCCTGCGATATCAAGGAGATTCCGGCGGCGGCAAAAGGAAATCTTTTTGAACACGTCTACGGCAACCACCTTGTGTACAGTATCGCCGACAACGCGACAAAGCAGTTTGCGGGTAAAAAGGTGTCAACACTGCTCGTGCCGTACTCCGGCAAGCCGACAATCGAGCGCGTTGACAAAATCCCGTCAGGAATCAAGTACGCCGTCAGCGGAGTGCCTGTTGTGGTCGACAAAAAGCCTGTCGATATGAGCTACGTGGTCGCGGAGGGCTGGGACGGCTCGACCACTTACGGCACATCAAGAAACATGCTCGGTATCAGGAGCGGCGAGATATGGGTGCTCACGCTCAAAACCACCTCGGCAAACTACATCAAGTCCGGCGAGGTTTGGCGAAAGATACAGGGCGAGGGTTTTGAAGACGTTATTGCTCTTGATGGCGGCGGCTCGTACATCCGTGTCGAGGGAATCAAGAGACGGTCAACGGGCGGCAGTCGTGCGGTTAACAACATTATCGCGTTTTAAGACATTTTGTAACGCAGCATTACATTTTGTCTAACGTTGATACAACGCATTAAAAATATGAAAAAGAAAGATGTTGAATACTCAAAGAGAACGCTGTCCGCAATTGTGAAGCTGTGGTTTGCGGGTGCGATTTTCGGCATGTGCTATCTTGTGGTGCAGCTGATAATTGCTCCCGACATGGCGTCTCTTGACGGACTGCTGACATACATCGGCGCTCCAATGGGCTGCGGAGTGGTGGGATATCTAATCAAATCGGCGATGGAAAACCGTGAAAAAATCAAACAAGAATATCACTCCGATTACGGGGAGGAAGAAATAACCTATGAAGATGAAAAAGGAGAATAATATGAATAACAAAATCAACTGGAAGCAGAAGCTGACCTCAAGAAAACTGTGGGTGACAATCATCGGTATCATTATCGGCGTGGCAATGTCGTTTGGCGTTGGTGAGAGCGACTACGGCGAGATTGCGGGCAAGGTTGCGGGTGCGATTACGGCGATATCTTCAATTATCGGCTACATCTACGGCGAGAGCAAAGTTGACGCGGCGCGGATTGACGCGGAGGGAATCAAAGGCATTATCGACACCGCCGAAAAGGAGGACAGCAAGGAGGGATAAGGTTGACCGACCATGCGAAGCGCAGACAAGCGGTGCATAGTGTCGGCGATACTCAGGACATAGCGGACGCTATTGACCGATGCAATCTCAAGCCGGAGTACAAGCGGTTGCTCAAAATACTGTACGTTGACAACGGCTGTCTGGATGACGTGTGTGAAGCGGTAGGGCGTGAGTATACCACCGTCTCAAAATGGCACAAGGCAGCTCTTGCGAAGCTCGTATACATCTTACATAAGTCCGGCAAGTTGTAAGCAAGTTAAAATAGGACTGGATTTAGACTGTTTTGGTGCTATATTTGGACTGTTTGAATTTGCAATGTGCGAAATCTAGTTTGAAAGCAAGTTATAGGCAAGTTAAATGCAAAAGTAGTGCAAATAATCTGAAAATCTCTTGAAAGAAAAAATCTCTCTGCGATGGTACAATGGTATCAGATACAGAGAGATTTTTTGTATGTCTTCGGGCGGTGCGCAACGTTCGGTGATAAATATATTTTCGGAGGTATTTGAAAATGGCTGAATGGGTAGCCGGAAAAGGCACTACTGCACTTGGCATAATCGGAACAACTCTCGGCGGACTTGCTGTCGCTAACGGCGGCGCAGGAAACATTCTCGGCGGTATTCTCGGGGGCAACAGACAACCGTCTGACACTGCAACAATCGCCGCTATGGCTGCTATTCCCGCGCTTGTGAATTCTGCTTCCAACAGCGGACAGCTTGAAGCGGACAGAAAAGTCACATCCTGCGAGATAAACCTCATCCGTGAGAATTACTCAAAGGATATGGAGATAGCTCAGCTCAAAGCAGAACAGTCAACGGACGCGAAGATTCTCGACCTTTACAAGTGGACTGACGGACAGATTAAAGACCTTAGAGAAACACAGAATGCAAAGTGGACTGAACAGGCTGTTATCAATGCAACTACCACCACCGGCATTACTACTCTTAAAGGACAGGTTGATTCCGTAACCGCTGCTGTGAATGCAATAACTCAGACGGTAGTACCGCAGAGAGTTATCTGCAACACAGGCTGTGGAACTTGCAACGGCAATATGTAAGTAATGGATTAAACAATCCGCTCAATACAGATTCAGGGAGGGCGGCAGCTCTCCCAATTTTTTATAACAAGGAGATATAAATATGAATTACAGAATGATTCAGCTCACAAACAAAAATATTCAGGCGGTTGCCGCCAATGCTCTCATGCCGCTCGGCAGCATCACAAGGCGCGTATGTCCTCGTACAAACTGCTGTCAGACATTTGAAGTGACAACTTCCGGCGCGGACACAGTGAATATCACTGAACAGGGATATTACAGAGTTACATATAATGTATCTGCCATTTCTGCCGCTGCCGGACTTGTTTCATTCTCGCTCAACGTCGGCGGCACATCGGTGTACATAGGCAGTGCGACGGCTGCGGCTGTGGGCGATACAGTCAATGTGACAATTTCGTTTATGGTTCGTGCGTTCGGCAACTGCGCTTCTCTCCCCGTTAATCTTCCGCTTGCAATTCAGGTTGAGAACACCGGTGCAGCTCTTACATCGGCGGTATCCAACATTATGATTGAGAGAGCTTATTGCTAAGGAGTGTGCGCTATGATAGTTAATGTACAGCAGATTCAACGCGGACTGGCAAACTATATCGATACCGAGATTGCTCAAAAGGCTGTCGGTGTAAAGAAATTCGCGGTGTACTTTCTGATTCCTCAAATAAATCAAAAGGTAACGGACACGATAACTTCACTGACAAAAGATGATATGTTTGCAACGCTTTTTGATGAAAACGGCAACATCGACCTTGACAAGGTTTACAATCAGGCGAAAGACGCGATTCACAAGACGGGGCAGATAGAATTTGCGGGTATTGTCTTCACGGAGAACGACATTGATTCGCTATACAGATACATCAGCGCGGGAGGACAATAAGATGACAATGAACATAAACGAATACAAGGAAAAGCTCCGCAAACGTCTTGACGAATATATGGACATGCCTGTAAACGCTCACAACATAGAGATTATATCGGACACTGTATCTTGTCTTGACTGTCTCGAAGACTACGAACGCGAGATGAAAGAGTACGGCAATGGCGAGCGTATAGGACGGCTCACAATAGAAGATGCCGAAGAATGGACACACAGCATGAGAAATTCCGACGGCTCACGTGGGGAACACTGGAATTACGACCAGACCGAACATGTACGCAAGCAGCACGGCTATGACTGTAATCCTACAGCGTTCTATGCGGCTATGAACATGGCATACTCGGACTACTACAACACAGCGCAGGAATTCGGACTTAACAATCCTGACTTCTACGCAAAAATAGCGTATGACTTTCTTGACGACGAAGACGCGGTTTCAAACAAGATTGCAGTCTACAGAAAGTGTATCGCAAAATAAAAAAACGGGAGCTGTAAAAAGCTCCTGTTTTTGACTGTATGGAAATTATTGTTAATGATTTGTTGTCTAACTTGTTGTCTTTTTGTTGTCTCGGGGTATTTGTAGAGAATAAAAATATTGTATTTCACGGAAATGCAAATACAAAATTTTGTAGTATTTCGGTAGCTATTACACGAACATTCGATATGTAATAGCAATTTTACTATAAATAAGCAACAAAAAACTCTCGATATAGCGAATATACCGAGAGTTTTGTCATCGGAGTGACTGGATTCGAACCAGCAAAAATTGTATTGACAACTCTCTTTTTCTCGTTATAGCTCACTTTTTCTATTGTTTTTCTTCGTTCACAATTTATTTTGTTGTCTTTTTTGTTGTCTCATCTAATCGAGAGAAGTAGTCATTCATTGCGTTATTGATTTCAATATCTTTTTCTTTTACCGATTCTTGGTAGTGTTTGAGCATTGAATTTGTGCTGTGTCCCATTCTTTCCATTGCGTACTTATCGGGTACTCCGAGGGCAAGCATGATTGACGCGTAGTAATGTCTCAAACCGTGGAAGGTACAGGTGAGGTTATACTTTTTTCTGACGTGCGCGTACATTTGTGTTATCTGATTGGGGTTGTACATTTTGAAATTATGTTTGTTTGAGTAAACATAAAGTCTTTCTGCCGCCCACTGTGGAATTGATATAACTCTTTTTCCCGCTTCGGTTTTCGGTTCTTTGAGTTCAAATATGTTGTTCTCGTTTCTTGTATATGCCTTGTTTACATACACAAGTCCTTTTTGATAGTCGATATCATTTTTTAAATCCAGTGCGGATATTTCCCCTCTTCTCATACCGCACACGGAAGCGAGTATAATCGGGACTTCGCGCGGGTCTCCTTTCAGCTCCGCGAACATTTTCTTTATTGTCGTTTCGTCCGGCACTTCTACGGGCTTTCGCTTCACGCTTGGCAACAGCACAGACGGGTTATATCCTTTTCTGTACTGGCGTATTGCCGCTCCGAACAGACCCCACCACAAAGAGACAGACTTCGGCGAGTGACCGACAGCGGCTTTATTTATCTCCTTTTGAATCATCTCGTCTGTCACGGAGTAAAGCTTAATGTCAATCAATCCTTGGAGTGCTGTACGCCTGTATGCCTTGTATTCGCGTATTGTCTTGGGTGAATATCCTGCTGTCTCTCTTGCGGCTATATACGCGTCTACAGCGTCTCCTACGGTCATTGCGATGTTTGACGCGCTGTGTCCGTCCATTTCTTTACCGAACTCCGACGCAAGCTTTTCCACTTCTTTTCTTGTCGGTGCGCTTAGTCTTTGATACCTCTTCTTTCCGTTCTCGTCTATCCCGGCATAAACAAGAACCGTCCATCCGTTTTTTGTTTTCTTGGGTGTTGCCATGATTTTATTCCTTTCGATTTTTGTTTCACCCATACAGTCAAGGCTATTATATCACCGGCAACTGGAAAATACAACAGCTTCGTACCGAAAACAATAAAAATATTAGAAAAGGCAATCGAGTATTTCATCGACTGCCTTTTTCTGTTTGGAGGTGTTTTTAATCCTTTGGCGAGTATTTTTCCGCTTGATTGATTATGACGCGTGCGTAAGTTTGGAAGTCGACCTTGTTGTCGCAAAGCTCATCCATCCAATTTGACTTAGAAGAATATTCGGGCTTGAGCTTTTTCTTCCAATACGCCTTCGAGAATTCGTATGTCTTCTCAAGCGCGTAGAGCTGCTGTGCTGTGTTCAGACTTGACCACTTGTAATTTGACGGAAGTGCGTTTGTAATCTTGTAAGCAAAGTCTCCTGTGTTTCTGATGTAGTTGTCGAATTCTTCAAGTGTCATTTCGTAATCTTCTTTATTCACACTGAACGTAGCGTTTGCTTTCGTTGTGGGAGCTTTGTAGATTGCGTTTTCGTAATTGTCGAGTTTCTCATTCTTTGCTTTTTGGTAAACACTTGTTACAAGTTTTTCAACTTTCATATTCGGAACGAAAGTGTTCAGGTCGTATTCCGCTTGCAGTGACACATACCACATATCAGTGCCTTCTACTATCTTCGCGCCGTGCTCGGTGATGTACTTATTGATGTTATTGTACGGCACACCGAACGCTTTTGCACCTGTCTGAATGGAGCGAAGGTCTCTCAGCATATACGAATAGGCTTCTGTGTCTCCGGCATTGTACGCTTTCGCCATAATGTCATAGAAGTTCTTGTTCGTTCTTGCGGTTACGTTACCGAGGTTGTAGTAAACTTTGTTGAGTTCCCACTGTGCCACATAAGCCCCTGTTGCGTCGACGACTGTTCTTGCTATAGCTGACAAATCTCTTTTAAGAGTAGAACCGGGGATGCCGAGAATCTGTGCCAATGAAGCTATCATGTCGGTGGCGTAGTTCGCCTTTGTTTTTTGGTTTTCATAGTCTTCTTTGGAAAGACTGTTGAAAAAGTACATACCGTTTCCTACTAAGTCGGCTACGGGTTGTAAATCCATTCGCTCTGGGTCAAAATTGTTAAACTTGTTTGCGATTGTATCATAAATTTGAGCGATATACGGGACTGCAAATAAACCGTCAGCGACGTTAGAAGAGAATATGTCCGTCCATTTTGTTTCGCCGTCGGCTTTAATGCCTATAAATCTTTCCAAAAATTTCTTTGCGAAGTCTTCAGGGTCTTTGGGTGAATCGTGTCTCCACATACCGACGAGAGACGAGACTATAGGCTCAAGTAACAGGTTCGAGATAACATAGCAGCCGATAGCGTTTGTTAATTGTTTTTTCGCTCCTGCTTTGCCATTTCTGACGTTTTCCGCCGCTGAGATGAGTGCCGCTGCTGTCTTTACAGGTTCGTTCATGAACGGGTACAGCGTCTTGAAAAACCTATTGGTGCTTATCGGTGCTGTGTCGAGAACCGAATCGACAACCTGTGTCTTGCCGATAATCTCATTGAACTTGTCTGCGACGTGTCTGTTAAATTCATCGGTAGACAATGTATTGCCGTATCTTGCCTTGGCTTCAAGTTCACATGCTTTCCACATGCGCACCCATGTGATTTCATCGGCAAACTCGGCGGGTCTCATTGCAATGTCTTCGGCTGACTGCTTAATATATTTAGCTTTATTGTAAGCAGACTTGAGACTTTGTTCGTCGTAAGTTTCTCGTGTGGTAGTTCCTATTCCCGTGTCCGAATATCCCAGCGACTTAATCACGGCAATGCCGGAGTATTCGTTCATGGTGTTAAGGATTCTGTTGTATTCCTTGCCTTGCTTAACTATGTTGTTTACGCCTGGTGTTATTTGGGCATACGCGGCGAGGGTGTATTTGGGGTCTATAACGAGCCACGACCTCACGAGAGACAACGGCTGCTTCAATGCTGTCGAAATGTTAGCCGAAACTGCCGCTTTCTTCGCATTGTTGGAGATGAAATTGAGAACCTTGTTTGCGTTCTCTCCTGTGGTGCGCTTTGGCTCGTTGCCATTAATTTTGTCGATGAAGTCCTGCATATACTTTACGCCATTGTTGCCATATGCTGAACTTAGCGCACGCTTTAATCCGTTGGCGTTGAAGGCTCTTTCCATGCTGTTGTTGAGCGGCGCATATGCTGAATAAGCGGACATATCGTTTACGTGCCTATCTGCTATATCGAACACGTCTCCAATGACTACGGCGGCGTTAGCGTTTTTGTTGAGCTTATGGGTGAACGATGAGTTCTCTATGGTATGCGTATCTGCGAGGTTTGAGAAGTTTGTGTCCCGCAGTTCGCTTGGTGTGCGAATCGGGAAGTAGTTGCTGTCTTCATAAAGCCTGATTCCATAGAGCTGCATTGAAGCTTCATTGCCCCATTCCGAACAGTTTTCCGATAAGAACTTTCCTATGCCGTCTGCTATTCTCTTATCGTCTGCTGTCAGCTTTTCCATGAGTGTGTTATATGTTGCTTCGTCGATAACGTAAACTTTGCTTGTCTCGTTGTTTGCGTTTGTGAATGCCGCTCCGCCGTTTTCAAGGTGTCTGCGACCTGCCGCTCTCTTCCATGTGAGATACAAAGACATGAGCTGATTTTTCGATACTTTTACGTCGTTGCCATGAATCTTCACATCAATCAGGTTCTTTTTCGCCTGTGTACTTCCGGAGATGGTGCTGTAATTGTCTCCCAGAAGCTCGGACATATACTCTCCGTACTCCTGCTTCATCTTCACCTGACGCGTTTGAGCGTTTCTGTACCAGCTTGATATTTCCTTGCCGGGTTCTCCCATCGTCGAGAAGAACAAGTCCGCTGACATGAAGCTGTAGCCTACTCCGTCAAGCAGCTTTTTGAACTGGCTTCGCTCAAATCCGGTCTCACCGATACGTGTTTTGTGACCGGAAAGTTCGTCAATCCAGCTCTTCGCAAAGGTTTCGGCTTCGACTTTCCTTGTTCCCGTGAAGAAGTCATTTGACTGCTTGACGAGGTAGTTCACCATTCTTGTAAGGTCTGTGACAGTTCTGATATAATCGGCATTATTTGAAGAATCAATTCCGCTGTTTGGGCTTTCGTTAGCAAGCTCGGTTAATTTGTCAAGTTCAAATTTCAGTGCTTCTATCTGTCTTGTAGACCTACCCTGATACAGTTCCGAATCAGTTGTGAATTTGCCTGACAAAGTGTTGATGACCTTAGAAGCGGCACTGTTTATTCTTTCTTGCTCCGATTGAAGTGTCTCCGTTATTTCTTGCGAATTTACGGTTTTGCCGTTCAAGAGCTTTGTGTTGTTCAAAGAAGCGAGGTAACTGCCGACTGCCGCTCTGAGATTCTGCGGAATGTGCTTCTGCTTAGTGGGATTTGTAAACATCTCATGCAACCTGCCTATTTCCTTGAGAGCTGTCTTTTGAGCCATGTTTACATTTTTTCTTTCCACCTTGTTTGTCAAGCGTTCGATTTTTCTGTTTGCTTGTTGCAGCTGCTTTTGTTCTTCGCTGATTTGGCGCGTGAAATCTCCGTGCATTTTAGTCAGTTCGGCTTGATTCCAGTCCATAGTTACTTTAAGCGTGGTTTTTGCGTCGGCGGCTTCTCCCCTTGCTGCGTTGGCTTCTTCTGCAAGGCGTTTGTTTTCGTTCCGCAGTGATTTGTTTTCTGCCGCAACTGTAGGCTTGGCGTTTTCAAGGTATGCTGCTACAAGAGCGTCCGCTATAGAGTTTACTGTTGCGGTATCTTCGCCTTCCGAGAATATGTCTGTGTTTTCAGAACGCATGTCGTAATACGGATGTCCGGGAGTTTTCTTTAGCGAAGACTGAACCTCGTATATCTGCTCCATCATCTCACTCGGGTTTGTGGTGCTTTCGTTGAAAAAGTAAGGATAGAGGTTGCACAAGTCGCTCCACAGCTCGTCTACTGCCATACCGTCGTTAACGCGGAGCTTTAATGTTCCTCTTGCTCTCTTGTAGAAGTCACTGTATGCTTCCTTGCCGAAATCCTCTTTTACCGCGTCTGTCATTTTGAATTTAAGGCTCTTGATGTGATTGTATGCATCGTTGAATTCATCATACAGTGGGTTTGTGTTTTCTATGCGGAACTCGTTGTAGAGGTTCTGAGCCGTGACATTTGCCATTTGACGGACTTCATCTCTGTATGCGGCGGGTGTTGTTGCCTTTGGGTGTTCGATAACCTCAAAGAACTTTGTGAGCTGTTCGTTTACCTGAGCTGTCGATACGCCGGGCATACCTGACGCTATTTTCTTTGCTACTGCGGCTTTTGCTGTAGGAGAAACGGCTTTTGCTTTTCCTCCGAGCGGTGCGGTTGAGACAAGCTGCCTTTCGAGATATGCCGCCCTTTCTGCTTCGCGTACTTTCTTCTTTTCCTCTGCCGTCATGAGTTCTTTGGAATAACGTATGTCTTTGTTGTCTTTATCGAATGTGCCTATGTTGTCGGTTGCTGATTTAATTTGTTCAGGAGTGAATGCTACGTAATAGTCTGTGTTGTCAGTGTTATATGCAATGCCGTCGTAGCCTGTTGAATCCTTGAGCATTTCGAGGTATGCTTCCGTCACGTCTTTGTTTCCGGCGGCAATACCGTTGAGGAAGCCTTTGATTAATTCAGCGTCGTTTGAACCGTAGTCAAAATCGGTAAGCTCATATTCTTTGTTGATGTCATTGCCTTTCCATTCGCCGTCAATGTATTCGTCGCGGTGTTCTATTGCGAAGTCAAGGAATTTTTCCCAGTCTTTACGGGATATCTCCATTACTTCCGCGCTTGCAGGCTTCTTGATGTCGAGGTATGCTTCAATAACTCTGTCACCGTATCTTTCGGCGGATGATTTGTTGTCGACAAAGTAATATCCCACACCGAGCTTTTCTCCGTTCTTTCCGCGATTTGCAAGAGAAAATGTCCAGAAGTCGGCATTTGTTCCGTGATATACAACTTTAGGCGTGCCGTCTGTGTTTACGACTTTGCTTGCTGCTTTGGGGTGGTTCTCCCAGTCTCCGAACCAACGCTTGAATTGTTGCGTTTTTGTTACATTTTCGATTTTTATATTGACAGGCGAGCCGGAATCGCGTATACTATGAACATAGCCATCTGTTATGCTCATAACCCCGGGGAATTGTACCCCGGACGATCTGAGGAATCGGGTGGCTTTATTTTTATCCAAATAGTATACTGACACATCACCATTTGATTCTTTTGCCAGTGCTTTGTTAAGCATGTTTGCTGCGTTTTGGCGTGTGTGAAGCGTAGTAATCGCATTGCTGTCTATGTTTTCGCCGTTTAACTTGCCTGTTCCGTCAATTTCGACTGCCGCAAACATAGGCTTGTTATTGTAAGACAAATCGAGAATTGCGACTACGCTTGAATCCGGTCTTGTGCTTGAAGCAAATATTGCCACGGGAGATTCAAGAGCTTTCGGTATCTGCTTTAGATTTGCTTCACCGAAATCATGGTCTTGCACATTGCCTTTCAGAATATCGGATAGATGTCCGGTTCCGTATGTCATAGGCAGAGGATTCAGCCCTATCTTAGTGAAAACCTCCGGCGTTTTGCCGACAACAAGAGTATCATATTTCGGGATGATTCCGTTTTTATAGTCTTCGATTTGTTCTGAGAAGGACTTGGAGTAGTCGTATTTATCAAGGTTTTTGGAATACCTAACTGCATTTCCGGGCGACAGTTCCCATGCGGCTTTAGGCAGATTTTCTTTGGGGTCTGTCGCTGTTATAAGTTTTCCCTTTCTATCAACGATGTTGAAATACTGCTCGATTTCAGAAACGTAATCGGCGGTTTTTTTGTTGTTCTGCCAACCTGATGATGTTTCTTTGCCTGTGCCGCTTCCGTCTCCTTCATATACCATAAAATAGGCAGTTCCGTCTTGTTTGATGGATTTTGCGGTTTCGAGGATAACATTTGCTCTTGCGTCTGCTTCTTTGATAACGTTGAGGACGTTCGCACAGGTGGCGGTATCGGCTCTGTTGCCATCGCGAAGATAATCAAGAGTTGCTTTATTTACCTCTTCGCTTCTGTTGTACGGGTCAAACAACATGTTTTTTGTGCCATTTTCGCGCAGGAAATCTGTGGCAAGGTCAAAGCGACCGCCGCCTATGTCGATGTTAGTTTCTCCGAACTTAACATTCGGATTCCTGAAAAGTGCGGGTACTTGTTTGATTGAGGTTTTCCATGAGGATATCGACTGTGCAACGGGTGTGTCGTTTTCTGTGTCAAGCTGCTTCGAGAATCTTACGTCGGACAGCGTGTTCAGAACTTTCAGCCTGTCCGCTTCGTTGCCGTTTTCGTATGTTTTGGTTTCTATTCCGGCGTTATTCAGTGCTGTTGTAACGTTGGAGTTTATGTCTGACGGAACTATGGCATATTTGACCTCGTCAAGAGCTACCACTCTTTCAGGCTTTGCTTCAAAGATATCAACGGGAGCGGACTTGATATCGTCTACAAGTGTTTTGAAGTCTGCCGCTACAGCCGGAGTGAGTTTATGCTGGGTGAGAACTTTTTTGATGTTGGCTTCGGTGTTGTTTCTTGAAGCTTCCGCGAGAACAGAGCCTATTCTGTCCTGTTCGATGAAACGGTTGTCAATTCCGCTCTTCGCATCCATTATTCTGTTTATGATAGCGGACAAACGATTGTCGAACTCATCCCATGCCGCTTTTGCTTCTTCCGGAGTTCTATGAGCAAGTCTGCCTTTATCAGCTCTTATTTCATCGAGAGAACTGTACTCTGTTGCGCTTTCCGCACGGATTGTCTTTGAGCCGACAAATATTGATGTTGCGTTTTTGGTGTTGCCGTCTCCTTGTGACTTCATCGAGAGAACTATATTATCAAGCGTAACGGGATAATGTGTTGCAGAGAAGGGACGTTGATTGCCGTTGCGTGTGTACGGGTCTTTGCCGTTTGGAACGCCCGACTTCTTTTCGCCGCCGTCAAACAGACTGTGAAGCCATTTCAAGTAATCCTCTTGATTTACAGCTTCTTTAATAGCGTTGTTGGTAGCTTCCGTGTCTACTTCCGATTTTACGGTTTCTGCACCGTTTGCAAAATAATTACGCGCTTTGATTACCTGAGAAGACAGCTGTGCTATAGTCATATTGTCTATCGCGTTTTGCGCTTCTTCTGCGGTAAGTCCCGACTGCATTAAATAATCGGCGTATGCGGCTTTGAAAGCATCTCCGTGTTCGCTCATCCATCTCTTGCGTGCGCTTATGGGAGATTCATTAGCTTGCGGACGCATTTCATTTACAGTATCTGCACCGAGCTTATCAATAATGAATTCAGACTGTTCTACCTGTTCTGACGGAAGAGTAGTTTTTGTTTCTTTGACAACAGAATCAACAGTTTTTCCCTGAGTATCGGCAAGATAAACCTGCATCATCTGCGGATTGTCGCTTTGCTTTGAAATTATACCGTCAACGCCGCCGTCCGTGTTGAGCTGTTCTTCAAAGTAATTTCCGTAAGGATATAAAGCGGAGACTTTTTGCTGACCGAATTTTCTGTAAAGCTCATAGTATTTATCGCGCAGTTTGTCCGTGACTTTGCTGTTTGCTTCGTATTCTATTCTCGGGAATGTCGGTGTCCATGCGTCAGCTGAATAAACCTTGTTGTCCGAGTTTGCGGGGTTTATTGTGTCGGAAGCGAAAACGAGCGAGATATCTCCGAAATTGGAATGACCTACATCACTTCTTGCGATTGCAATGGACGGCATAGCAAATCCGCCGAGCTTGTATGACTTAATGAAACTGTCTGCTGTGAGGTTATGGATTGCAAAAAGTCCGTTTGATTCATCTACATTCAGCTCCATAGAGAACTTTCTTCCGTCGGAAGTGTTTCCTATTTTGGAGTTGCCGTTTTTAATCTGCTGCTGAATCGCTTTGAAAGAGCCTGTGTTCTCTACCTTTGCATCGATTTCGTTTCCGAGAATTTCTCTAATTTTATCGGCGGCTTTTTGATATTCTCTTGCTTCGGTTTTGCCTGTTATCTTTGCAATGAAGTCTTCAATCTTGTCAAGAATACGCTTCCAAAGAGGGCGATTGTCTTTAATCAGCTGAGACAGAATGTCCTCGTTTTTTTCTTGATTGAGAAATTCCATAACATAAGCCGCAGTATCTTCGTTTACATACTCATCGACTATGCTGTTGTATTCTTCCGCATGAGACGCTTTGAACTCATCTGCAACAATTCTGGCGGCATCTGCTTCTGATTTGCCCATTCCGACAAGCACCTTGTAGCGTGAGAGGTTTGTTGAGGTTGCAATGTATTCGTTTATCTCATCGGCGTAGTTTTCTTTCACAAGGCGCGTGAGATTGTCGACGGTGGTTGTGGTTGTTCCATCAGCAAGCTTTATTTCCTTGTTGAAGACTTTTGATTCTCTTGCGGCTTTTAGAATGTCACCCACAAGAGAATTGTCGGCTTTTGCTGCGTGGTGGGTAAATTCATGGACGATTTTAGAGCCGATTATTGCCTTACCGTCGGCGTAGGGAGAAACATATATCCTTCCTGTGCCACGGTTATAATGAGCCATTCCCCACACAGATTTACCGTCATTCGTCAACGGAGTAATGCTTTCGTCTATTTCAACATTCTTTACACCGTACTCTTTGAGAAGCGTTTCTATTCTCTTTATGTTCTTTTCGAGAAGAGGTTTGTTTGCTTTTCTGATTTCGCTATCAAGTGCGCGGATATATTCTTTTGTGGGCGCGTCTGCATTAGAACCTCCGCTTTTTGCGTAAACATCATGGACATAGTCTACAGCACTTCTGACATTGCCGTGAGCCTTGATAATGTTCTCTGCTGTCTCCTTTATGTTCCTGCCTTCGTAAGTGCTACGGATATTCTCTGCGGTTTCTGAATGGTATGCGCTGTTGCTGACGCGTTCTGTGGTATTTGTTTGGGTTTGCTGTGCTTCGGTTGTTGCATTCGCCGATGTATCTGTGGCTGTGGCTTGAGTATTGACTTCCTGCTTTACGTCTTGATTTGCCGCTGTTTCTGTATTTTCGTCGAGCCTGAGACGGGCGTTAATCTCGCTTCTTTTGGAACGTAGGTTTTCGCTGATACTCTTGAGCTGCGGAATTACAGTGTTTGTGTATTCAAGTGCTTCGTTGGCTTTTTGTTTTTGAACTGCCGCTGTCTGTGCGTCTTCCGATATCTGACCGTCCTGCATAGAAGCAATACTTTCAGCTGTTTTTGCCACTTGATTCTGTTCTATTATGAGTTCGTTTACATAGTCGACGGTATTGTTTACGGCGTTATTACTGTTTCCGCCATATCCGGATTCTTTGACTGCATTGACAAGTTCCGAGAGAGATTCTGCATCGCTTGTCTTATGCGTTCTGATTATTTCCTGCGTTTTCTCCAAAACTGACTGATTGTTTTTTGCGATGTTTGCGTAGTTCTCGTTCAGCTTTTTCTTTACCGCTTCTGCGCCGCGTTTTATATATTCGGCATTTGCTTTGTCGGCTGTTTCTGTTTCGGAATCCGCTATGACTTCATCAGCTCCTTTTGAAATTTGGTCGGCTATATCGGTAATAATTTTTGCGTCCTGCTCCGAGCTGACTTTGCTTGCCGCTATGGAAAGACTGTTGACGGTATCATATGAAGCCTTGTTGACCTGATATCTTGAATATGCCTTGCCGGGAGAGAGTACAAGCGAGTTAAGACCGCCGAGGACACCTTCATACACTGCACCGTCTATGTCAAACTTTGCGTCGGGGTTATAGGTTACGCGTTTGTTGATTGTGGTGATGTAGTTTTGGGCGGATTCCTGCATACCTTCTTCGAGCATATCAAGACCCGTTTCTACCATTGTTTTGGCAAGAGGGGTTTTTACAATATGTGAAGCAAGGTTTGAAATGGGCTTGTCAAGAAATCCGCCTGTTGCTCCACTTACACCTCCGAGAACCGTGTCCATTACGCCTTGGTTCACACCTTCGAGCATTGCGTATTGTACCGCTTCTTCATCTGTTGCACCCTCTTTTTTAGCTTCGTCGTAAGAATCGGACATTGATTGTATACCGAGAGTTGCACCACTGATATAATTGGCGTAAGGAGCGGCGGCAGTGCCACGTGAAGCCACCGAAACAGCGATAGCCGGCATATTGTAGGCTGTGTTTGTTAATAAACCCTTTATTATTTGTGTAGGGGAATATTGTGGTTTTGCCGATTGGATAGCGTGAGTGCGTTCTATTTCTTTTTGAATTACGTCTTTCTGATATTCTGGTGTGTGTGTGTTTTTGTATTCTGCGAATCCTTTATTGTATGGAGTAGAATTAAACACGGAAGCTGCTTTGGCTGCGTTTGAAATTGGGTTTATTTTGTTCCATACTTTCTTTAAATTTTCAAGGTGTTCTCCCTCTTGCAGCTGTTCGTCTGGTGTGCCGTATGGATTCTCTCTATTTTTTTCAAATGCGGCTACTATTTTGTCCTTTGTATATTTTGCATCATTCTTGATTATATCTTGTGCTTCCTTGTCGCCTGATATGGCTTTTGCTGCGTTTTTGATGGCTTCCAGAGTACCTGCTCCGAATGCATTCACACTATAAGCGTCGTTTTCAATTCCGCCACGTCCATAATTTTGTTCGCTGTCAAAGATGTAATTTAGCCAGTCCGAAACGGGGTTAATATCTGTAACGACGGGGTGGTTTTGTTTTGCGTTTTCAATGCTCTTCTGCCGTGCGGCTCTTTTGTCTGCTTCTTCCTTTTCGGACATGGCGAATGTTTTAGGCAGGTTAGTTTTTGACACATGCAGATATTGGTTTGGAGCGTCATGGATAAGCGGTGTAGTTTTTGCGTTCACTTGATATTGCGCTGCTGCGCCGATTCTATCCCTGATACTTTGATTTATGCGCTCCTGTTCTTGCTGGTACCTTGCTTCAAACGCTCTTTGTATTTCGTTTCTTTGGTTTTCTAAGGCGGTGGTATAATCTTTTTTTGTTATGCGACCGTATTTTTTCTCTGAATCTTTAAGGAAATTAACAAGGTCGCTTCCGAGATTCTCATGTATTTTTGTGCTTGAAGGTGCGGTTTCGGATTCTTGCGTTTCACCGTTGCTTTTGCTTTTCTCTTCGACACTCTTAAGAAAACTGCCGATTTCGCCGAGTTCGGAAAGGTTATATTTTTTTGTTGCCATAGGTTCTCCTTGTCATTTTCCGGATTCATATCCCGTTTCTACTTGTTGGCTGACATATCCGCGCGGCGTATAACCATTCTTTCTTTTCAGAAGTTCAAAAAGTTCGGGTTTTACATCTTCGCCCTTCCAATAGTCTATCTCTTTTACAACTTCACTTCTCGGCAAGCCGTTGCGAATCAAGTAATCTCTAAGGTCATCGTAGCTGTTCACTCCATCAGGTACATTTCCATTTTCGATTGCGTAGATGTATCTGGAGATAATATCTTCTGTGGGAAGGCTCTCCGCGTTGGAAGTGACAGTGCCGTCGTTATCTATGCTGTAACCGAGCTGCTTAAGAAGAGATTCAACATTTGAGCTTACTTTATCCGCGTCGACTTTGTACTTTGTTCCCTCAAGCGTTCTGTCAGATGCGTACTTGTCGGCTTCTGCCGCTATTCTTGCCGCTTCAAGGTCTGCTGCCGTTGCTTGTCTGCCTGTTGTTGCTTCAAGCTCTGCTATATATTTCTGTAGGTCGGAGTTCATCTGCGTCTGTTTCAGAGTGGTGTTGTTGTTTTCCTTGTTCATAGCGGCTTCAATGTCGGTCACATACTGATTGATTCTGTTCTGCTGTTCCTGCTGTGCGAGGGCTGTTGCGTTATTTACCGCGTTCTGTCTCTCTGCCGAATCCGTTGCGTAGATATTCGCGCCTGTCGCGAGGTTATTTGAGTTTATCGTACCCATATTGCCGAGGTGTTCTGTCATGCTGTCGTAGAGTGCCTGCCAATTGCCTTGGTTCTGATTAGCCTGTGCGAGGGCGGCGTTCATTCCGGCGTTAGTGAACGCAAGCTGCTGTCTGTTGGCGTTAGCGGCTGCGTATGAATCTATATTACCGCCGTTCGTTGCGCCTGTGTCTGCGTATTCACCCTGTGCGGCGTTATAGCCTTTGAGCTTATACTCGCTCATAATCGGCTCGTAATAGCTCTGCTTGGTTACGTCGAAGTTGTTGAGGTAGTCGAGTTGGTTCTTGCCGGTATTATAGTGGTCTGCGTTAAGTCCGCCGATAACATTTCCGTTGCTGTCGTGCTTTATCTCTCCGTTAAGAAGGTTGTCGGTATTGGTGAACGAGTTCAATATTCTGTTCACTGTATCTGAAGACTGCGGATTCTGCGCGTTATTAATCGTTGTTGCGGCAAGGTCGGAATAGAAGTCCTCATAGTCCGGCGTGGGTGAATATCTCTTTAAGATATCTACGGCTTGGTCATAGTCCACTGAGTGAAGTTCGTCCGCTACGCTCCCCATGCCGTTTCTTACAAGGTTATCGTAATACTGCTTTGCCTGTTCGTTATATGAGCGGTAATTCGGGTCGCCTGTCGCTTTGCCTTGGTTGTATCTCGACTTCATGTTGACTACTCCCGCTACATCATCGTAGGGGTTATACTTTTTTTGTTGTGCCATTAAAGACCTCCGTATAAAATTATTAATTTGATGTTGCTTTATTATATCACAAAACTGTTAAGTAAATGTTTCTAAAATACTACAAAACGTCACTTAAAAGACGTGAGTTTATGAAATATTTCTAAATTCATTAATATTTTGTATGTTACGATATATAGAAAAAGAACCGAAACTAATCGGCTCTTTTCTCTCTATTCCTTTTTGCGCAGGTATTGTGCGTTTTTTTGTATTCTGTGCCAGTGTTCCGAAAACCATGCGTCAAACAACGGACACTGCACGGTGCATATACAAGCGTTCGCTTTCTCGCTGTCTCCTTTGAAACGACAGTTTTCTTTTCCACACGGATAATCGGGGAACACGCTCTGCATATGCTCGCACGTTTCTATGCACTCTATCATATGCACCTCGCTTTAGAAAGGAAGTTCTTCCGAATCGGGGTTTATGTCCTCGAACGTGGGTGCGGTGGCGGCTGTTTTCGGCTGGGTGTATGCGTCGGGAATGTAGCTTGACTGCGGAGCGGCTTGCGGTTGCGGCATTTCCGACTTCGCGTCAACAAAATGTGCTTCGTCAGCGACAATGTCTGTAGCGAAACGCTTCTGTCCCTGCTGGTCTGTCCATGTTCTTGTCTGAAGGGTTCCCACCACGCAGATGGAGCTTGCTTTTCTGAAATAGCGCGTGATGAATTCAGCCGTCTGCCGCCATGCGGTAACGCAGAAGAAGTCCGCTTTAGTTTCCTCTCCGTCTTTGCCGGAGTAACGTCTGTTGACCGCAACGGTAAATGATGTTACGGAAATTCCGGACGGCGTGGTTTTCAGCTCGGGGTCTGCCGTCAAACGTCCTCCGAGGATAACGCGATTAAAATTAAAGTTTGCGATAAGTCAACACTTCCTTTCAGTTTTTAAGCAGTAGTGTAGCGGCTATGATTTCAACCGCTATTTGTCCGTACATCATCGCCTTTAATTTCGGCTTGACAGGTTTTGCGTTCGGTGCTTCATATAGTGCAAACGCTCCGATGAAATAACCGACGGCATACCCATACAGCAGTATTGCGACGATTATTTTAATTATCTGCATTGGTTTCCCCCCAGACGCATTTTCTTTCTGTCGGATAGTATTCTTTAAGCTTTGCCTTTGGAAACTCGCAGTCCGTTGCGCAGGTCATATAGCCTATAGCGTCTATAAAGCTGTCGTAGCTTGCGAAATAGCTTGTCTCCATGCGACCGAGCTTGAACAGCACCATCAGTATAGCTACGTCTCGCGCTCCTAAATCACAGTCCGCGTCGGGTGCAATGCAATTGTGCTTGAGATGCGTTGTCCAGTAATCCGCTATTTTCTCAAAGCTGTTTTCCGGCTCTCCGTACTGCTCGTTACGGTCGTTGCAGATTATCTTCTTTATTTCGCTAAGTATTGTTTCGCGGTTTTCTTTGCTCATGCGTCTATCTCCTGTATTGTATATACTTATCTTTTTTCAGAAACTTATCGACGGGTTTGTTGAACACTGCATCTAAATCATCCCAATGATTCAGTCGCCAGATTAATACATATAAACTCATACCATATTGTTCCGCCCATTGGCTTGTTGTCTTTGTTTCGCCGTTATAAGTTACTTTTCTGTTGCTCTTTCTGTTGTTTTGCTGTTCTTTCATTGTCACCCATCGGCAATTATCTGGGGAATAATCGCCATTACTGTCAATTCTGTCTATTGTCAAATCTTCTCTGTACCCGTGCGAATACGCCCACTTATAGAATTCATTGAAGCTTTTACTCCATTCATCACACACCTTTACACCTTTCGCGCCATACCATTTCCATGCAATGTCTTTTTTTCTGGAACACCGCGACTTCATTCCGCTCCATATGGTATGAAGTCTTGTTTTGTATAGTTGTTTGCTTCTTGGCGTGTGAATAACTTCGTCGCGCAAGCATCCGCATGAATGTGTATTCCCACTCATCAAGTTTGCACCTCTGACAACAATTTCATTACCGCAGCTGCACTTGCAACGATATTCTGTCGGCTCTCCACCTAGCCTTTCCAAAACCTCCAGCCTATCGAATTTCATGCCGGTTAAATCTTTCCTGCGGAGAAAAGGTCTGTTTTCCTCTCTGTAGCATCCGCAAGAGGTTGTATGTCCTCTTGTAAGATTGTTCGTAAATGCTGTTATTTCTTTGCCGCAATCACAACGGCACAGCCATTTCCCGTTTTCGAGTTTTTTGATTGGCGTAAGTCTGCCAAATTTTTGACCTGTTAAGTCTAGTCGCTTCATTTCATCCTTTCTATTGCAACTAATATGTAGTCCTCATCGTGGCAATTGAGTTCTAACCGTTGCACGTATTTTTTACTATCATCTTCAAAAAATAGTCCTTTGAGCGAATCAATAATGAGTTTTGCGTAGGTTGAATCATTGTCGATGTCCAATCTATCGTTAAACCATAACTTCACTCCAACAGGGACATTGAACTTTGAAATCGGAACATTTTGTTTCAAAAGTTCGCTTCGTACAAGCTTATGCCAATACTCTGCGTCCTTTTTGCGTACCGCCCAATGCTTGCCCGCGTAGAATGCGTTCAGTCCGTAGCGTCTGTTCCATGCGGTCTTTCCGGCTTTGGTCGGCGGGTAGTCGATTTTAAACATTACCGTTTTCGTGCGTACCACCTCCATTCACTACACGCTCTTCACCTCCGCAGAAGTGAAGATAATCGGTATCGTACATTCTCCCGCAGTCAGGGCAATTCACGACCTGCGGCAAGCGTGAGAGAATATACCGCGCATTGTTTATAGCTTCAAGCTCCTCCCACATTTCCTTGTCGGTTTTTCCCTTGCTGAGGAAAAGCTGCTGATTCCGCTCGACATAGCGTTGCATGGCTCTGTCTAAGATTTTTATAATTCCATCCCTTGTCATTATCTCTCCCTCCAGTACGCTTCTATTGCTGCTCTAAAGCCGTTGTTCGGCTGCTCTTTGCTGTCGGCGTGATTAAGATTGTCAAGACATTTTTTAAAACACTCTTCACAAATCGTTCTTCCGTCAACAGGCGGTCTTTTCCCACACAGCTTGCACAGTTTTACGCCGTCCATCAGTTCACGCGGAGTAAATCTCTCCGTTTTGCGGCTGTATTCGCGGTTCTTCTTCGTTCGTTCTATCCGACACTCCATGCAGGATTTATAACCTTTGTCCGCGGGCTTCTTTCCGCAGTAGATACACACTCCGTCCTCTCTTCGCCGCGCAAGCATTTTCTTCTTCAGCTCACACTGCCGTTTCTTCTGCTCCGGCGTAAACTCCCTCGGCGAGGTAAAGGTATCGTTGATGCAGTCGGGATAAGGGCAATTAAAGCAGTCGCTTATTTTGCAGTGCATTCGTTCTTTGCAATCCTTTCTTTTTCTGGCGACGTAATGAACGCTAATCCACACTTTTTAAGAAGTTCATCGGATGTTGTTCTCATTTAATCAACCTCCGCAAGCCAGTATTCACGTTTGCAGAATACACACATATTAAGAGTGCCAGGTGTCACTTTAGGGCATTTTTGTAATACATCAACCTTGCTCGGGCATATATCAATCGTATTATGACTGAATGGCGCATTCGGGAACATCTTCAAAAATTCGCTTTGTCTCGTCTTGACAGGGTGTTCCGCAGCCCATTTCTCCACAGCGGCAACAATTTCTTCGGGATGCGCAACGCATTGTAGTTTGCAATAGTTATACTCTTGATATACAACACAAGAGGTACAACCGTTTTTGTTGCTGTTGCATATTCGTCTTACTGCTTTCAAAAATTCAACCGCGTCCATAGTGTTTCTCCTTAGATTTTAAATCTGCACGTCATTAGCCCCACCTCATACTAACTCTTTTTCGGTAGCATTCGTTCAAAAATTCTTTTAAATGTTCGTAGTCTTTGTTGTCCGAACGTGCCGCATAGGTAAATATTCTGCCCTCAAAGTCAATGTCTTTGATTAAGTCGTAGATTTTCTTGCAGGTCTTATAGGATATTTTGCCCTCGCAGTCGGATTCGAAGAAGAAGTCAAGAATGTCTTTATCTTCGTCTGGAAACTGTTTTAAATTGCAAATGGCGTTGATTTTCGCTGTCCATTCGGATGTATACAATGCGCACATCTTCATGTCGGAATATACGTTGTACAGGTCTTTGTCGTACACTTCACATATTCTGTTTCGGAGATGTGCGAAGCCGATATATCCGCAGTCGAAAGAACGGTCAACACCCTTTGCGTATATTGTTACTCCCATCGTTATTACCTCCAGCCTATCATCTTTGACAGCTCCATCAGCTCACGCACATGCCGCTACTTCCTATGGCTGTTTGTGCGCTGAGGTATATAGTCCTGTTGAGCTTCTGTGTGAGCTGTTCTATAAACTCCATTTGTTTCATTATCTCGCTTGCGCGGTCTGTTTTATCGTTCATTCTTCATCCTCGCTTTCGAACATTTTCGCGCCGTCGTCGCAGAACTGTTCTGGCATAACACCGTCTCCGCGTCCCAGCATGCACCAAAGGCAGCCCTCGATGAAGCTGTCCTCGTAGCTGTCTGTGCGGTCAAGCTGTCTGTGATGGATACAGTCTTTGCACCTCACTACTTCTACAACGTCTTCGTCTATGTTCTCGGCATACTCAAACACCATGTTGTACATCTCGTCGGCAACGGGATTCTCGCCTCTCTCCGGCATTATCTCGCGCAGCCTGCACAGCAGCTCTTGTAATCTTTCATATTCAGTCATTCTTCCTCCTTTTTCTCCTTGTTGTTAAGCCATTCGCAGCATTTTTCGCAGTCCTCTTTACTCTCAAATACCGTTACACAATAATCATAACTATCTATTTTTTCGGGTTTAAAATCGCTACTGCGCACTACATAACAGCGCACATAATCGCTGTAACTCTCGCCGTCTCCCCGTACCTTGTCGTAGTAAAACTGTACTGTTTCAGGCGATTTGCTTGCGTAAATACGCGCAAGTCTTGTCTCGGCAGGGTAATGTATCACGTTTTTGTAATGTATCACGTTTTTATGGCGGCATTTGCACTGCTCGCGGTATTTCGTGCCTTGCGGAGAGTAAAACGTTATATATCCATCCTCATCGCACTTGTCGCATTTTTCTTTGGGTTCTTCGTATCGCCATGCCGCTCTCCATCCTACCGTACAGCATTCAGCAAGTATTTCCTGCGCTTTCTTGTTGCGGTACTTGCGTTCAATTTCCGCTTCGGCTTTTGCCATCTTTGCGATTTCGTCATGGTACTTGCGATCGATTTCGTTTTTGCGTGCTTTGTAGTCTTTCAGCTCGTCGAGTTCCTTTTGGAGCTTTTCTATAAGTTCCTTGATTTCACGCTTGACATCCGCTCTAAGCGCAGTTTTAAATTCCTCTATCTGCGTGTCAAATTCGGGTGTATCGTTCCAAAAGTCGTCTTCTTCAAGGTCATTTTCATCTTCAAAGTATTCTTCTTCGCAGTTATTCATCCTTTTCTGCTCCTTTCTGCTTCTATACCCTGTTCCATTCCGCAAGCGTACCCGTCGTTGTATGCGTAGCGCACGTCTTCTTCGGTGTATGTCAATCCTGCTTCGTAAAGCAGTCGCGCATACTTTAGCGCGGTACACTCCATCATGCGCATATACTTTTTCGGTCTGTCCTGGCAGTGTGCGCAATGCAATTCTCGGCATTCTTCCCACGCTTTGCACATGATATCCATCATCATTTCTTGTTTGCGCGGAATCTCTATATCTTTGAGGTCTTCGTAATCTCTCATCGACATTTCATTCATCCTCCATCATTCCACTATCGGGAGAAAACAACCAAACTGTTTCATGTTTGCGAGGGTATATCCGCCAATTGTAAATCCCAAATCATGTTTAATGCGTCCGTCAACAAAATTGTATATTTTTCCTTTCGTATAAACGCTTTCGTTGTCACTTGTCCATACTGCCTTACCATTGTACGGCTTGTTTGCTTCGTTCTCTTTCTCGTCCTCGCTGAAAATCTTCTTCACGACAGCTTCAACGGCGGCTTTCTCGCTGTATTCGTCTTTGCTGTAGCGCGTCACGGTTGCTTCTTTCGTTACGTCCTTGCCGTGTATCAGCTTTGCTGTGGTGGTGTCGCCCTTTGAGGTGATAATCAACTTAAATTCACGGGTTGGGGTCTCTTCGATGAGCTTTAAACAGCTTCCCCATAAATACTGTCCGTAACCGTCAGCGGCTTTACCGTGGCAACTGTGGTAAAACGGTCTTTTTACGTCCATTTGCACGCCATAACTTGTATCACCTACGAGGTTATAATTTGCGCTCACCACCTCACCTTTGTCGCCAATGCAAGCGTGAGTAAAATATATATTGCTTATTAACTCTACTCTATCCCCAACTTTAAACTTTGCCATTACTGTTTATCTTCCTTTCAGATACTCTTTTTCGAGCTTTTTTATGATTTCGCCGCCGTATGCGTTTTTGGTGAGTTTGATAAACTCTTTTATGCTCATTTTGCCGTCAAGGTCTATGCCGTGGGCTGTCGCAAACTGCTGTCTGCCCATCTCACACGAGCCTGTCAGTTTGTGATGCCAATCGTATAGGTCGGAGTTACTATAAACTCCATCATAATCGTGGCACTCAATAAATGCGGCTATTCGCTCTTCTTCCGGCATATCTTCAAACAGCTTGTCTTGCAATGCGGTTACTGCTTCTCGGAGAGTTTTGCCGTGCGCAAAAATGTCTCCGTTTTTTGCAATATAGCAAGGCTTAAGCGTGAGGTCGTTGCCCACAATATAACCTTTGGCATAATTGTTAAACAATGCCGTGATTATGGTGGGTGTATCATCTACGATATAGATATCGTGATTATTCACTTTCTTTACGCCATAGCCAGAGCCATCGCCATAGCCAGAGCCATAGCCAGAGCCATCGCCATAG
>ERZ1034962.86-NODE-86-length-51606-cov-1199.845590_pt1 | contig 51606 bp, 66 predicted proteins | sample MGYA00520696_ERZ1034962 | MGnify/ENA primary metagenome ERZ1034962 (study PRJEB33766, sample SAMN09781770) | gut metagenome | biome: gut microbiome | host: Homo sapiens | place: Madagascar | study: EMG produced TPA metagenomics assembly of the PRJNA485056 data...
CTCGTGTTGAAAAACTTTAGTTAAAGTGATATTTTTGTCTTTAATTCCGATTAATTCTGTAGTATGATAGAGTTGTCTCATATGATTCTTTCTATTTATGGTTTCGTCGCTTTAAATGTTAAGTCATATGGGACTTTTTGTATACTCAAAAGCTCCATAACTTCTTAGCAGGATTTTACCCACTACAGAAATTATAGAGCCCTAGTTTATCGTAGATTTCACGGTGGCTGCCACCATCAAGAGCCTTTTGAATGGTAATATTATTGTCTTTAATTCCGATGAGTTCTGTGGTATTATTAATCTGTTCCATAAGATACTTTCTAATAATGGTTTGATCGCTTTTCATTATAAGTCTTATGGGACTTTTTTGATACTCAAAAAAGCCCTATAATCTCCAAAGTGGCATTACCCACTACAGAAATTATAGAGCCATTAATATTTAGACCATGTTTTTGGAATGAAGAGGAGCAGCATTGGGTAAATTTCCAAGCGTCCTGCAATCATGGCAAATGACATGAGTAATTTTGAAAATGGACTAAAGATAGCAAAGGTTTGGCTTGTGCCGAGCATTGGTCCGATGTTGTTAAAGGTTGATGTTGCTGCGCTGACAACAACCATAAAGTTATTATTATCAAGCGATAACATCAAGGTCAATCCTAGAAGTAAGAAAACGTAAAGCGTCAAATACTTAAGGACACCGTGTTGAATTTCCTTATCAAGTGGTTGCTCGTTGATATGAATAGTCATGATACGGTGTGGATAAAGGGTTGAGAGCACTTGATTTCTTGCGATTTTAGTTAGAATAAGCGTACGCATGACCTTAATCCCACCAGCGGTAGATCCAGCAGATCCACCGACAAACATGAGAAAGAGCAGGATAACCTGAGCAAACAAAGGCCAAACGGTCAAATCGGTCACTCCAAATCCTGTTGTTGTCATGACGTTAGCCACTTCAAATAATGAATTTTCCAAAGCTTTTCCAGTACTTGGATAAAGGCCACTAACATTCAACCAGATTAGGGCTGTTGCAATCACAACAATCCCAATATAAGTTCTTAGTTCTTCATCTTTAAAGAATGCTTTAAACTTACGAAGTAATAAGAAGTAGTACAGGTTAAAGTTAATCCCAAAAAGGAGTACAGCAATTGAGACAATATTTGTGATTAGTGAACTGTTGTAATGAGCAATCGAATCATTATAGACTCCAAAACCACCAGTACCAGCACAGCCCATTGCTGTGATGACACTGTCAAAGGCAGGCATGCCAGCTATCATTAAAATAACTACTAAAATGGCAAACATGCTGAGGTAAATGACATAAAGGATTTGCGCTGTTTCTTTCAACTTAGAAACCACTTTACCAAAGACAGGACCAGGTACCTCAGCACGCATGACTTCTAAGTGGCTATTTTTACTATTTTCCATAATGGCCAGTGCAAACACCAATACCCCCATACCACCGATAAGGTGGGTGAAACTTCGCCAGAAGAGTAGTGAGTGTGATAGTACGGCAACATCAGGTACAATAGTGGCACCAGTTGTGGTAAATCCAGAAACCATTTCAAAGAAAGCATCAATGATACTTGGAATTTGTCCTGAAAGTACAAACGGCAGCGCTCCAAAGAATGACCAAAGTATCCAACATAGAGCAACAATTAAGAGTCCCTCTTTGGTGTAAACATGGTAATTTTTTGGCTTGAAAGCAACTCCAAGAAGTCCAATGATGACAAGCATTCCAATCGTGATGACCAGGCTGTTAATCACGCGCATATCTTCATGATAAATGAAAGCCACAATCACAGGTATCAACATCAAAGAGGCTTCAATCAAGAGCAGTTTTGAAAGGAGGTAATGAACCATACTTTTATTCATAACTTACCTCGCTAACAAATCATAGATGCGCGTGATGTTTTTCAAGAAGGTTACGACGACAATCTTATCACCAACTTCAAAGACATCCTCACCGGTTGGATAAATGGTTTTACCTTTGCGGATAATCGCAGCAATCAGAATATTTTCTTTGAATTTCAGTGATGAGAGACTCTTGCCTGCCATTTTATTATTTTCACGAATTTCAAATTGTAAGGTCTCGATACGACCATTAGCAACGTGGTGCATGGCATCAAGGTTTGAGTCTTGGGCATTCACACGACCACGAATGAAGTGCATCATGCTATCAACCGCAATACTTTTTGGTGTGACAATACTTGAAAATTGGCTAGTGTCGATAATTTCAAGCAAGCTAGTACGGTTGACTTTGGTGATATTTTTTCGTACGCCAAGTGTTTCAAGGAACATGGAAGTGATGATGTTTTCTTCATCTACCCCAGTTAGTGTTGCGACCGCATCAAAGTTTTCTACACATTCTTCTAGGAGTACACTCTTGGCTGTACCGTCACCTTGAACGACATGGACGTTTGGAAAGTCTTGGCTGAACATCTGAGCTTGCTCAGGATTATTTTCAATGACCTTAAGATTCATCTTAGTGTTCTTAAGGATGTTGAGCAAGTAGTATGCAATTCGTCCAGCACCAATAATCATCATGTTTTTGATAGATTTGGTTTTTACAGAATTGTGGAAAAGAATCATATCAATACGATTTCCTGTAACGAAAATCTTATCAGCAGTTTGTAGTGTTGCATCCCCATCAGGAATGATTAATTTTCCACGACGTTCGATAGCACAGATAACTATGTTGCCGAATTTTTTACGGAACTGGCTTAAACTCATGTGGCAAAGTTTACTGTCATCAGAAATCACAAATTCCATCAGCATGACACGTCCATTGACAAAGTGCTCAACAGAAAGGGCATTTGGAAAGTCAACAGTATTAGCAATATAACGTGCAGTTAACAATTCTGGATTGACCACCAAAGAAAAGCCAAGAAAATTCTTATCTTTGAAATAAGTATTTGAGTATTCTGGATTACGAACACGGACAACCGTTTCTTTAGCGCCTATTTGTTTGGCAAGAACGGCTGAAATCATATTAACTTCGTCTTTATCAGTCAGAGCAATAAAGATATCGCAGTTAGCAACATCAGCTTGCTCAAGGATTTTAAAGTTAGCACCATTACCAACGATTCCCATAATATCGTGACGTTTGGTAATATTTTTTAAAACAGCTTCTTTTTCTTCAATTAAGACGACATTGTGTTTTTCTTCAACAAGAGAGCGACAAAGTGCGGTACCAACCTTACCTCCGCCTACAACAATTATTTTCATTCTTACCTCCGAAATGTATCAATCCCATAATACACTTTTTTTTCTAAAAATACTAGCTATTTAATTATTTGTAAGCCCTTTCTTTATAGAGTTGTTTTCCTATTTAAAAAGAATGGTTGAGATAGATTCTGTATTTTTGAAAAATTTACAGAAGGTAACATTGATTGTTAAAATTATATAACATTTTTACAAAATACTTGCTAAATGAGAAGGGGAGAATTTCAATGCTTGAAAAGTTAAGAAATGTTTTTATCGGTAACCCATTAAAATCAGCTGGCGAGTCTGATGAAGAACATTTATTGTCTAAATCACAAGCGTTAGCGATGCTCTTTCATCTATTGCCTATGGACCAGAACAAGTTATCTTAGTTTTAACAACGATTTCTGCGGCAGCTATTTGGTGGTCTCTACCGATTGGATTATTGGTTTTGCTATTGTTAGCTAGTTTGACAATTTCTTACCAACAAGTTATTCACGCCTATCCAAAAGGTGGCGGAGCGTATATGGTTTCAACTGAAAATTTATCGCCAAGTATGGGATTGATAGCTGGTGGTAGTCTTTTGGTTGATTACATGTTGACGGTAGCAGTATCCGTATCATCTGGTGCTGATGCGATTACATCAGCTTTTCCTGCTATTAAAGAATTTAATCTGGAAATTTCCATTGTATTGGTTTTGATTTTGATGTTTATGAATTTGCGTGGTTTGCGTGAATCAGCGACATCTCTGATGATTCCAGTTTACCTTTTCATTGTTAGTATCCTTTTTTTAATTGGTTATGGTGGTATTCAAATTGCAACGGGTCACCTTGCTTATAGTGCAACAGCACATGTTGGTAAAGTTGTTCCTGGAGTATCTTTGATTCTTTTACTAAGGGCTTTCACAAGCGGTTCGGCTTCCCTTACTGGTGTTGAAGCTATTTCAAATGCGGTGCCGTTTTTCAAAAAGCCTAAGGAAAAAAATGCTGCTGGCACGCTTGCTATCATGTCAATCATTTTAGGTGCCATGATCACTTTCTTGAACTATTGGTTGGGCATTTTGCCGTCAGCACATGTGACTGTCTTGGCGCAAATTGCTCAAAAAATCTTTGGCGATTCAGCAATCGGAAATGCGCTTTTCTATATTTTCCAGTTATCAACAGCTCTTATCTTAGCTGTGGCAGCCAATACTGGCTTTTCAGCCTTTCTAATGTTGTCTTTTAACATGGCTAAAAATAAATATATGCCACACCTTTTCATGGAAAAAGGAGCTCATTTAGGCTATTCTAATGGGATTATTACCTTGGCAGTTGGAGCAATTGTTTTGCTTTGTATTTTCAATGGTTCAACAGAACGCCTTATCCCACTTTATACAATTGGTGTTTTCATTCCATTTGCGCTTTCACAAACTGGTATGGTCATTCACTGGAAACGCAAATTTGGCAAAGGGTATTTGAAATATTCAGTTGCTAATATTTTAGGAGCAATCATTTGTTATCTGATTATCTTGATTTTATTGATTTTTAGAATCGGTGAAATCTGGCCATTCTTCCCAATTATCGTGGTCTTGATGATACTATTTTATTCAATTAAGAACCATTATAATAATGTTGCCATTTAGTTGCGTTTAACAGATGATGTCAAAAATATTCATTACGATGGCAATACGGTTTTGATTTTGGTTGGGAATATCACACAAGCAAGTATTCGTGCCATTAATTATGCCAAAAGTATTGGTCAAACCGTTGTTGCTATGCACGTCTCAACGTTAGAAACCCGTGAAAAAGATTTGGAAATTGAACAAGAATTCAAGACCTATTTCCCAGACGTAACGTTTGTTAATATCGAATCAAACTACCGTGATATTGTGAAACCAACAATGTCATTCGTTCAAAAAATGAATCAGGAAGCCAAGAAAAACAATCACACCATGACGGTGATTATTCCAAAATTTATTCCAAAACACAGTTGGCAAAATGTTCTTCACAACCAAATGAGCTTGCGATTATGTGCTCACCTACGCTGGTATGAAGATATTATCATCGCAACTTATTCCTATCATTTGAAAAAATAAATGCATAAAGCCCTGAATTTTAGGGCTTTTTATCTTAAATGATTAATCAGTCTTGATACCTAAATAGGTTTTTATTTTATTTTCAAGAAAATTGATATGTTGGTTAATTTCGGACTGTTGGCTGTGTAGTTCATCAAGTTGTAAAAATAAGAGTTCTAGTCGTTTAGGAATAGTAGAGCCGCCTTGGTATCTTAACTTCGCATATTCTTGCATATTTTTTACTGACATCCCCGCTTTTTAAAATCTGATAATAAATTGAGTCCATGCAATATCAGATTCTTTATAATATCTCCGATTATTTTTTTCTCTATGAGAGTAAATAAGTTTTTCTTGTTCGTAGTAACGAAGTGTAGATATAGGCAACCCTGTCTTTTTAGCGAATTCTCCAATAGAATAGTGAGTCATATATTTCTTCTTTTCTGATATTTTTGACTATTCTACCACATTAATAAAAAAATATTATTCATCCTTGACATAAAGTTAACTTTACTATGTAAAATACTTTACATCAAAGAGATTTGATTCAATCTGAGCGTAAGGTGGTGAAGTTATGACATAAAAACTATCAATGATATTTAGTAAAAAAGTACAGAGAGGATGAAAATAATGGAAATTCTAAAAGATTATACTTGCATTACTGGTGCAAGTTCTGGTATTGGAGCAGAAACAGCAAAACAATTTGCAAAGCTAGGAAGTAATCTTATCTTAGTTGCTAGACGTCAAGAAAAATTAGAAGAATTACGCGAGACTATTTTGTCACATTTTCCAGAATTAGATGTGATTATTAAGGTTGTTGATCTTTCTAAAAGTCATAATGTTTTTAAACTTTACGAAGATTTAAAATCGTATCACATAAAAACGTGGATAAATAATGCTGGCTTTGGGAACTATGATAGTGTAGAATATCAAAATCTAAAAAAAGTTTTAGAAATGTTACACTTAAATATTGAGGCATTGACAATACTATCTAGCTTATATGTAAGGGATTATAAGGACTGTGAAGGTGATCAACTTATTAATGTTTCTTCTAGAGGTGACTATATGATGGTACCTGATGCAGTTACTTATTGCGCTAGTAAGTTTTATGTTAGCTCATTTACAGAAGGCTTAGCGCTAGAATTAGGAAAAGAATCAAAAAATATTGAAAAAATACGCAAAAACGTCACAAAATCATGTCAAAGGCGTTGACTTTAGGTTTTAAAGTGTTATAATAAATATCAAGAATTCGTTAGTTTAAATCAAACCTGTTATGATTTAAGTTAATGAATCGCCGCCAACCACATTGTTTGCTGAGCTTGACTCCGAGCAGTGTGGTTTATTTTTATGTCGAAATGAAAGGGTAAGTTATGAATATTGAAGAGCTTGACTATCACGAAGAACCGAATAAAGCGATGGATCATATTGTTCTTTTTCAACCACAAATTCCACAAAATACAGGAAATATTGCCAGAACTTGCGCTGCGACAAACGCTCCTTTGCACATTATTCGTCCAATGGGATTCCCAATTGATGACCGTAAAATGAAACGCGCTGGGTTGGATTATTGGGACAAACTTGATGTGACATTTTATGATAGTTTGGATGAATTTATGGAAAAATGCGATGGTGAGGTTCATTTGATTAGTAAATTTGCCAACAAAGTGTATTCTGATGAAAATTATAACGACGGGAAGCAACACTATTTCCTTTTTGGGCGTGAAGATAAAGGTTTGCCGGAAGAATTTATGCGAGCTAATCCTCAAAAAGCTCTTCGCATTCCGATGAATGATGAACACGTTCGTAGCCTAAACTTATCAAATACTGTTTGTATGGTTGTTTATGAAGCTCTTCGTCAGCAAGCTTTTCCGAATTTAGAATTAAGTCATACTTACGCACACGATAAATTAAAATAAATTATATGAAAGCAGTCAAAATGGCTGTTTTTTTGATAATAGCAAGGTTTTTGTGCGAAAAATATTGCACGAATGCTGTTTTTTTGCTATTCTAGAATTGTCTTCAGGGCAGGGTGTAATTCCCGACCGGCGGTGTTGCCTCTAGTTGTCTGCCTTTTGCTTTTATTCGTCGTTGACTTCCCTTGCCTAAGGTCAGTTGTGTCTGTGGGTTGTCGCCTAGACTGAAAGCAAAAGATTAAACAACTTAGTTAGTTTAGAAAACGAACGAGGGTGATTTAAAGTCCGCGAGCTGCAGGACAGCTGATCTGGTGCGATTCCAGAACCGACAGTATAGTCTGGATGGGAGAAGACCAAGAGTTTGGCTATGCTGTTTTTGTTATGCTACCACATACTCGAACGCCTTCTTTCAATTTGAGAAAATTGGAGGAACTTTTTTATGCCTGAAACAATGACTAATACGCGTAAAATCGCTCATATTGCGATTTTATCAACACTTTCTTTTTTGCTGATGTATCTTCAGTTTCCACTGATTTCGTCAGCTAGTTTTTTACAGTTTGATTTTTCGGTTTTGCCTGTTTTAGTTGGGCTTGTGATGTTTGATTTGAAGAGTGCTTTGGGAATTTTAATTCTTCGTACTCTGCTAAAGCTTTTGCTAAATAACGGTGGTATTTCAACGATTATTGGTTTGCCAATGAATGTCGTTGCTCTAGGTGTTTTTGTAGTATCGCTAGCTATTCTTTGGAACCAAAAACCAAGCTTGAAAAATTACCTACTGGCATCAGTCGTGGGAACGCTTGGCTTAACCGTGGCAATGTTTGTGCTTAATTATGTTTACGCTGTGCCACTTTATGCCAAATTTGCGAATTTTGATATTTCTGCTATTTTAGGTTTGGGAAACTATCTCTTTGCCATAGTCATTCCATTTAACCTAATTGAAGGGATTATCTTTTCGGTGACATTCTTTATTTTATATAGTTGCCTTAAACCAATTTTAAAAATAGATTAAGTTGAAAAAGGCTGTGACAAAAGTTCAGCTTCTTTATTTATATAGTTATTATTTACAAGGCGCAGTAGTTGAGTGGGTTCTAATGCGCTGATAAATCAGCTTTTACAACCCTACTCAACCTTGCTGGGGTGGGACGACGAAATCGAATTTCTTCGAAATTACCGATTTCTGTCCCACTCCCTTGCTTTACACTTAAAAATGGTATAGTTTAAGTAAATTTTAATTGGAGTGAGGGAAAATAGATGTGGGTTTTATTTGCGATTTTATCGGCGGTATTTGCTGCGTAAACGTCTATCTTAGCTAAAATTGGGATAAGTGGTGTCAATTCAAATTTAGCGGCAGCTATCAGAACAGTTGTCGTGGTTTTTATGGCTTGGGGAATAGTCTTCATCACAAATGCTCAGAGTGGTATTCGTGATATTAGCCGAAAAAGTTGGTTGTTTTTGATATTGTCTGGGCTTGCTACGGGTGCTTCTTGGTTATTTTATTATCGTGCTTTACAAATGGGCGACGCTTCAAAAGTAGCTTCGATAGATAAATTAAGTGTTGTCATCACCTTGATTTTAGCCTTCATTTTTCTAAATGAGCAGCTAACTTTAAAGTCAACGCTTGGTTGTTTTCTGATTGTGGTTGGAAGCCTTTTGATGATTTTGTAAACTGTTTAGAATGATAAATTCCGACAATTTTGCCACAGATTTTTCGAGGATTTATCTGGGATTTGAAAACTAACTAAGGTATAATAGACTTACGACATTTTGATAGAAAGGTATTGTAATATGAAACATAAACAAAATTATCTTGTAGGATATTCATTTTTCCTTGTCATTTTTATGATGTTAGGCTATTTGGTCAAATTCTTTCCAGAGACTTTGGTTGGAATTGACTCAAGCATTCAAACAAGTGTTCGTGGCGACCTTCCTGCCAATGCGACAGCTTTCTTTAAAATCGTAACGAATTTTGGACATGAAGTTTTTATCTTTGTTTATGTCTTTGCCATCGCTTTTGTATTTTATTTCTGGAAAAAGTGGAAAGCAGAAGCTATTTTGCTAGCTGGGAATTTAGTGTTAATGGGCATTTTTTCAACAGGTTTTAAATACCTTTATAATCGTCCGCGTCCAAGTATTCAGTACCTCATTCCAAAGCCAATGGGACCGTCATTTCCGAGCTGGCATGCTGCGGCGACCATGGTTGTTGCTTTGAGCTTGGTTGTGATTATGGAACAACATTTAACCAAGACGACACTCAAACGTTGCTTGCAGGTTTTAGTTGTGGTTATCGCTTTGACAACAGCACTTTCAAGAATTTACCTAGGGGTTCATTATCCGTCTGACATTTTGGGAGGTTGGTTACTAGCATTTGCTATCGCAGCCGCAACCTATCCATTTTATGATAAAAAACGCTTTGAATGGCGTTTCCAAGGAAAACAAGAGTAATTGAAAAATGAGCTGGGGTCCTCCCAGCTTTTTTATAGCTAAGAATACGTTTACGACAAGTGATAAGAGTTTGTTTGTTTTGGGGAAAGTGTTATAATATAAGCTATGAAAAAGCGTTATAATACTTTAAATGATTATTATCGTCAGATTTTTGGGGAGAAGATTTTTAAAGTTCCTATCGATGCAGGCTTTGATTGTCCAAATCGAGATGGTACGGTCGCACATGGAGGCTGTACATTTTGCACTGTATCTGGTTCAGGAGATGCGATTGTTGCTCCTGATGCACCAATTCGTGACCAATTTTACAAAGAAATTGATTTCATGCACCGCAAATGGCCAGATGTTAAGAAATACTTGGTTTATTTTCAAAATTTCACAAATACGCATGATACCGTAGATGTTATTCGTGAGCGTTATGAGCAAGCCATTAATGAACCTGGGGTGGTTGGTATCAATATTGGGACACGTCCAGATTGCTTGCCAGATGAGACGATTACTTATATTGCTGAGCTTTCTGAGCGTATGCATGTAACGGTTGAGCTTGGTTTGCAAACAACTTATGATGAAACGTCCAAAATCATTAATCGTGCGCATACTTATGATCTTTACGTTGAAACAGTTAAACGCCTGCGTCAGTTAGCGCCGAAAGTTGAGATTGTTTCACATTTGATTAATGGTCTGCCTGATGAAACGCATGACATGATGATTGAAAATGTCAGACGTTGTGTGACAGATAATGACATTGACGGGATTAAGCTTCATTTATTGCATTTGATGACAAGTACGAAAATGCAACGTGATTACCATGAAAGGCGTTTAAAATTGCTGGGCATGGAAGAATATGTCAATATCATCTGTGATCAACTGGAGATTATTCCCCCAAATATCATTATTCATCGTATTACAGGTGATGCTCCGCGCGATATGCTCATTGGTCCAATGTGGAGTCTTAAAAAATGGGAAGTCTTAAATGCCATTGATCAAGAAATGGAACGCCGTGGTTCTTATCAAGGGTGTAAGCTAGAAAATAAGGAGGTCGTGTTATGATAAAACGTCCTTTGCATTTATCTCATGATTTTTTAGCTGAAGTTTTGGATGAACAAGCTATCGCAGTTGATGCGACCATGGGAAATGGCAATGACACAGCTTTTCTTGCCCAACATGCTAAAGAGGTTTATGCTTTTGATGTGCAAGAACAAGCTTTACAAAGCACGAAAGAACGTTTAGAAAAACAAGAAATTCACAACGCTCATTTAATTTTGGATGGGCATCAACATATTGACTATTATGTGAATCAACCAATTCGCGCAGCTATTTTCAATCTAGGGTATTTGCCAAGCGCTGATAAAACGGTTATCACTAAACCTGACACAACCTTGATTGCTGTGGAGAAAATTTTAGAAAAGCTTGAGGTTGGTGGTCGCTTAGCTATCATGATTTACTATGGACATGAAGGCGGCGACATGGAAAAAGATGCTGTGCTAGAATATGTCAATCAGCTAGACCAAAGGCTTTTTACTGCCATGCTGTATCAACCTTTAAACCAAATTAATCAACCACCATTTTTAGTGATGATTGAAAAATTAAAACAGTCAAAAGAGAGTTAAGCATTATGCAAACCGTAACGGTTCGTGAAAAATGACATCAAATGCATCAAAAATATTTAGATGACGCAAACACTAAACCGTGTGCCAAGCTGTCAGAAGAAGATGCATAGAAAATCTTGACAATCAAGAAAAAGTTAGCCAGTCTTGAAAAATAACGCTGCGTACGACTTCGTGATCGTAAAGATGTTACGGCTATTGATCAAAAAATTGCCAAGCAAAAAGAACGCTTTACTGTTTATTGCCGCCAAAAACAACGATAAGGAGTGACGGTTTATCGAGAGTTCTATCCTTGTTATAGCATTTTTATTAATGCTCATTGTTTCCAACGTCATTAATTGTCTTTATCCTAAATTGCCTTTACCTTTTATCTAAATTGTTTTGGGAATTTTGGTGGGTGTTTTAGCAAAAGAGACGACACTCACTTTAAATTCAGAGCTATTTCTGGCTGTGGTAATTGCACTGCTTAATTTTAGAGAGGGGCAAGAAAGTGATGTGACGACCTTTGTCAAATACAAGTCGATTGTGGCTTATCTGATTTTGCCAACTGTTTTGATAACAATGCTGACAGTTGGTTATGTGACTGGTAAGTGATTGCTGAATATGAAATGCGTGGTGACATCACACCAAGCTATGTAACCTTCCTACGCCGCAATATCAATAAACTCGAAAGTTATTCGTTAAAAGATGACTATAGAATACTACCATATAATTACTTTATTATAAAATGACCCCTAGAACGAAAATGTCCTAGGGGTTTTACTGTTATGATTTAAATTCAGGTTTGATGTAAATGCGTTCGTCGCCTAGTGGGATGATTGAGATGGTTTGGTCATAGAAATCGGTTAAAATGTCCTCAGTCAAAACATCATTTTTAGGACCTTGGGCAATGATTTCTCCTTTCTTCAGCAACAAGACATGAGTCATTGATTGTGTGATTTCTTCAGCATGGTGTGTCACGTAGAGAATTGTTGGAGCATTAGGAAGACTTGTGATTTGCTCAATCTGTGTCAATAGTTTTTCGCGCGCAAACAAATCAAGTCCGCTTGTAGCCTCATCTAAAATTAAAATTTCAGGATTTTCCATTAAACTACGTGCGATAAGGAGCAGTTGTTTTTCACCTTATGACAGACTAGCATAAATACGTCCAAGCAGATGTTTGTCACCAATTGAAATCAGCATTTGTCGTGCTTCATCAAGTTCTTTTTCACCGTATTCTTTGTAAAGAATGCTTGATTTGTATTTCCCAGTCAAAACGATTTTTTCAGCAAGCATATTGGCTGGAAGTCGCTCAGCAATAAATGAGCCAACGATACCAATTTTGGTACGAATATCGCTAATATCAGTACCACCAAATGGTGTTCCTAAGACTTCCACCTCACCGTCTGTTTTCCAATATTCAGCCATGATAAGCTTTAAAAGTGTTGTCTTACCAGAACCGTTAAGCCCTAAAATAGCCCAATGTTCCCCTTCTTGTTAACTTCCAAGTTAAGATTTCTTAATAATAATTTATGTTGACGTTCTAAGCTGACATTTTTAAGTTTTACTTGTAACATCTGGAGACCTCCATGTGTTTTTAATAGTTATTATATCATTTTTCTGAAAATTTTGATATTTTAGTTTAGCATTCTAAAATATGGTTGATAAGGCTGTTTGCCTATTACATAAATGCAAAAATATGCTATAATGTAATCACTGTACTATTTTGTCGTGGAGAATAAAATCTTACCATAATAGATATTTGAAGAATAGGAGTAGAATTGATATGGAAGACCCCAGTCAGAATTTAGTTTTGCAATTTGTTTTATTATTAATTTTGACCTTGCTAAATGCTTTTTTCTCAGCTTCTGAGATGGCATTAGTTTCCCTTAATCGTTCACGTGTTGAACAAAAAGCAGAAGAAGGCGATAAGAAATTCATTCGTCTATTGTCTGTTTTGGAAAATCCTAATAATTTTTTATCAACGATTCAAGTTGGTATCACCTTTATCAGTCTCTTACAAGGGGCTAGCTTATCCGCCTCTCTTGGAGGTGTTATTGCTTCTTGGTTTGGAGATTTTGTTTGGGCTCAGACAGTAGGTAGTGTTATTTCCCTTGTCTTTTTGACCTATATTTCCATTGTTCTTGGTGAGCTTTATCCAAAACGTATTGCCATGAATCTCAAGGAAAATCTGGCTGTTATCTCTGCCCCTGTTATCATTTTTCTTGGAAAAATTGTTAGTCCTTTTGTTTGGCTCTTATCAGCGTCAACCAATCTTCTCTCACGTATTACGCCAATGCAATTTGATGATGCGGACGAAAAAATGACCCGTGATGAAATTGAATACATGCTGTCAAATAGTGAAGAAACGCTAGATGCTGAAGAAATTGAGATGTTACAAGGTATCTTTTCGCTTGACGAATTAATGGCGCGTGAAGTTATGGTTCCAAGAACAGATGCTTTCATGATTGACATCAATGATGATACACAAGAAAATATTCAAGAAATTCTCAAACAGAATTTTTCACGTATTCCTGTCTATGATGATGATAAGGATAAGATTATTGGTGTACTTCACACCAAACGCCTGCTGGACGCTGGTTTCCGTGATGGTTTTGACAATATTGTCTTGCGCAAGATTTTGCAAGAACCGCTCTTTGTTCCAGAAACGATTTTTGTGGACGATTTGTTACGCCAATTGAGAAATACCCAAAATCAAATGGCAATTTTGTTAGACGAATATGGTGGCGTTGCAGGTATTGTCACACTTGAGGATTTGCTTGAAGAAATCGTCGGAGAAATCGACGACGAAACAGATAAAGCAGAGCAATTTGTCCGTGAAATTGGTGAACATACTTATATTGTTCTTGGGACAATGACCATCAACGAATTTAATGACTATTTTGACGTCGATCTTGAAAGTGATGATGTGGATACTATTGCTGGTTACTACCTAACTGGTGTGGGAAATATTCCGGACCAAGATAGTCGTGAAACGTTTGAAGTGGATACGAAAGAAAAACACCTTGCTTTGACAAATGATAAAGTTAAAGACGGACGTGTTACAAAACTGAAAGTTATTTTTTCTGATATAGAACAGAGTATTGAAGAAGACTAAGCTAATCTTAGTCTTTTTCCTTTAGAAAATGTTATAATGAAAGCAGGCAAAACGGTTACAAAGGAAGAAAAAAATGACTGAAATTGATTACGGAAAAGTAACTGGGATGATTCACTCAACAGAAAGTTTTGGCTCTGTGGACGGTCCAGGGATTCGGTTTGTAATTTTTATGCAGGGCTGCAAGATGCGCTGTCAATATTGCCACAATCCAGACACTTGGGCTATGGAAACCAATCAATCGCAAGAACGCACAGTTGATGATGTGTTGGCTGAGGCTTTGCGTTACAAGCATTTCTGGGGAAACAATGGTGGCATTACCGTATCAGGTGGTGAAGCCATGTTACAGATTGAATTTGTCACAGCACTTTTCACAAAAGCAAAAGAATTGGGCATTCATTGCACGTTAGATACTTGTGGTTTTGCTTTTCGTGACACACCAGAATACCATGAAATTGTGGATAAATTGTTAGCAGTAACAGATTTGGTTCTTTTAGATTTGAAAGAAATTAATCCTAAACAACATATTGTTGTGACACGCCAGCCAAATACTAATATTTTGGCATTTGCGCGTTATTTATCTGACAAGGGTATTCCTGTTTGGATTCGTCACGTTTTGGTACCTGGCTTAACTGATTTTGATGATGATTTGATTGAACTTGGCAAATTTGTCGCAACGTTGAAAAATGTGGATAAATTTGAAATTCTTCCTTATCACACCTTGGGTGAATTTAAGTGGCATGAGCTCGGCATTCCATATACTTTGGAAGGTGTTAAACCTCCAACGAAAGAGCGTGTGCAAAATGCCAAAGACTTGATGCATACAGAATCTTACACCGAGTACATGAAACGAATTCATCAGTAAAAATATTGACATTAGCTTGAAACTTTGGTAAGCTCTAGCATAAGGTAGAATCTATGAACAGTTACAAAATTTTAAAATTTGACGACGAATTCGTTTATTTGACGCAAGACGGAAAAATAAAAAAGCTTGCGCGTGATTTATTTGATTTTGACATAAAACTGGGAGATAAGGTTGATTATATTCAAGACAGGGACATTGTCCTTGTTTTGCCAAATCAAGATGAGGCAGCTTTGAATTTAAACGACGACAAGTCTGTAAATTCTGGGCTCTTACAAGGTATCTTGAACCTTTTCCTTGAAACATTGTCTATCCATAACAATGACCTAGGTAATCTGAAAAAGGTTTTTTCTCAATTATTGGTGACACTTTTTATGGCTTGGAGTTTACTTGGTGTCATTGCGATTGAAATCTTACTCTTGATTGAATCACTTATTACCTTTATTTGGCGTTTGCTAGCCAAAGGTGTGAAGGGATTGCACATTGTGGATAATAGCCGAAAGTACATGGCTTATCGCAAAGAACAAGAAGCTATCCGTAATCAAGAAAATCGCGAGGAGGAAGAACGCTTGTTGCGCTTAGCCTTAGAGCAAGAAAAAACGGCAAAAGCAGAAGCTGCCAAGGACGATTCTTCTGATAATGAAACACCTGATGTCAAAGCAACCAACATTGATTCCACACAAAACACAACAGAAAAAGACTAAAATAGAAGCATTTTTATCAGTAATTAACAATAATTAGTGATAAAGGTGCTCTTTTTGTGCTATTATTGCGATAAAAGCAGCTGCTGACTTTGCTATCTCCCTTAAATTTTGCTAAAATAAGAATAGATAATTATTATGAGGTAGAAAACATGTCTAAAATTTTAGTTTTTGGTCACCAAAATCCAGACTCTGATGCGCTTGGTTCATCAATCGCATACGCATACTTGAAACGTGAACTTGGTGTAGATGCTGAAGCTGTTGCTCTTGGAACTCCAAACGAAGAAACAATTTTTGCATTGAACTACTTCGGTGTAGAAGCACCACGCGTTGTTGAATCAGCAAAAGCTGAAGGTGCTGACCAAGTTATTTTGACAGACCACAACGAATTCCAACAATCAATCTCTGATATTCGTGACGTTGAAGTTATCGAAGTTGTTGATCACCACCGTGTTGCAAACTTTGAAACAGCTAACCCGCTTTACATGCGTTTAGAACCAGTTGGTTCAGCTTCATCAATCGTTTACCGCCTATACAAAGAAAATAACGTTGTTATTCCTAAAGAAATGGCTGGTTTGCTTTTGTCTGGTTTGATTTCAGATACACTTCTTCTTAAATCACCAACAACTCACGCAACTGACCCAGCTGTTGCTGCTGACTTGGCAGAAATCGCAGGTGTAAACCTTGAAGAATATGGTTTGGCATTGCTTAAAGCTGGTACAAACTTGGCAACAAAATCTGCTGAAGAATTGATTGACATCGATGCAAAATCATTCGAACTTAACGGAAACCAAGTTCGTGTTGCACAAGTTAATACAGTTGATATCAACGAAGTTCTTGAACGTCAAGCAGAAATCGAAGCAGCTATTACAGCAGCAAATACTGCAAATGGTTACTCTGACTTTGTACTTATGATTACTGATATTCTTAACTCAAACTCAGAAATCTTGGCACTTGGTTCAAACATTGATAAAGTTGAAGCTGCCTTCAACTTCAAACTTGAAAACAACCACGCATTCCTTGCAGGTGCTGTTTCACGTAAAAAACAAGTTGTCCCACAATTAACAGAAAGCTTCAACGCTTAATTAATAAGGGATAATAAAAAGGCGACGTGAGTCGTCTTTTTTGGAGAAGTTAAGGAAAAGAAATATGACAGGCGAAAAAATACTCTATCATAAAAAAGGAAAACATTGGGAGATTACACTTTCAAAAACGTCAAAAAGAGAAAAGATAGAAGGTGTAATAGGACTTCTTGTTCTCATTGCTTATTTTTTTGATGAAATAATGTTATTTCGGTAAATCCTAACAAAACAAAAGCAAACGAATCATTGGTTTGATTGGTTGGCTTTTTATTTTTGGGATGTTATTCTTGCTCACGGATAAAGGTGAGGGTTTGGTCTTGGGATAATTCTGGTGAGAATTGGAAGCCGTCAAAGGTTAGGTGTTTGATTTGCTCAATGGTTTCAATTTGCTTTTCAGCCATTAGTGAGACCAAACGACCACGTCCTTTTTTAGAAATGGTTGAATGAACTTTAGGCTTTCCGTTTCTATTTTCCATAAAAACAATTTTAATCATGCGTTTGCGGATATTTGGAGAGAAAACTTGCTCAAATTCTGATGACAGTAGTGAAATGATCAGTTCGTCATCTTGGACTTCTTCGTCGTATTGTTGTCTCCAAAATTGTTTTAATGACGTGTTGTCAATCTTGAGATTTCCTTGAAAATCAAGGCGATGTGGTGCGATTAGCGTCATGGGACTGATTAAACCGTATAAGGCAGTAGCGATACGAAGGTGGTTATCAAGATAATGTCGCTCCGCTTCGGTTATCTGAGTTCGTTTCATATACCGATACATGAGACCGTCATATAATAGCCATGCGGGATAGGTTTTGGCTTGTTTATCCGCTAGACGTTGCCAACGTGTCCATTCTTGGTCAGCTTTACTTGAATTGATTTTGTAAAAATTAGCCAAACTTTCGATGGAGTATTTTTGTAAGGCTTTGAGCACTGCTTGGCCCTTGGCAGATAATGGTTGGCTTGGAAAAGCATCTTGATTGGTATGTAATTCTTTGGCGTTAGGAATTAATATTTTCATACTGGCATTATAGCATAGACCTCAAAAATTCTTCAAAGATAAAAACTTATTAAAAAGTGAAGCTTATCTTCTTATAGCAGTCGTTCTTGTTTTTTGTTACAATAAAGCTATGAATATTCAAGAATTGCGAGCTGGCGATTTGCTTTTTATGTACGGAATTTCCGATATGTCGCAAGCTATCCAGAAAGCAACTGGACAATATAGCCACGTTGCTATTTATTTTGATTCGATGATTTATCATGCGACCAAGGATAAAGGTGTCATTAAACAGCAGTTAAGGGAATTTTTGAAAACGAAGCAGCATAGGATTTTTGTTTACCGTTATCCTAGGATTAAGGCTGAGCAGGTTCAGGCAGCGGCGGAGCATTTGCTGAGCAGACCTTACAATCACAGTTTCTATCCAGATAATGGTTCTTATTATTGCTCACAATATATTGCGGATATTTTGCCGATTTTTGAAACGATTCCCATGCAGTTTGGTGATGATAAGCATACGATTTCTGAGTTTTGGCAGCAATATTATGATGAGCTTGGAGTGGCTGTTCCGCTAAATCAATCTGGGACTAACCCTAGTCAATTGGCCCAGTCCGAGCATTTGCAGTATTTAGGAGAATTACATGATTAACATTTTTAATCCAGATAAATTAACCAGACAAGCTTTTTTTCAAGACTTGATTAATTTTCTTTATCAAACAGATGATGTGACCTTACGCCAAAACAAGGCAAACTTTCCAGAAGTTCCCAAAATTGACCGTTTGATTGAGGAATACGTGCAAGCAGGCTACATTATTCGTGACAATAAACGCTATACGATTGGTTTTGACTTGCTTGATAGCCTAGAAAATGTTAGTTTAGACAGTCAACTTTTTGTAGATGACCAAAGTGCTATCTATGAGGATTTGATGGCTCTGACTTTTGAAACACGTTTGACAAATGAGGCTAATGATTTGGTGCTTGTTGAAAAAACAAGTATCGCTCGTAGTGAGTTAACCTTGTCAAATTATTTCTTCAAATTAGCAGATAATTTACCAATGTCTAAAGCGCAAGCACCTTTGTATGACTTGCTTGGAGACGTCAATCCACAATACGCTTTGAAATATATGACAACATTTTTGTTAAAATTTGGTCGTAAGGACGAAGTTGCCCAAAAACGCCCAGATATTTTTGTAGAAACGTTGGAAAAATTGGATTATATCCGAAAAAATGACCAAGGCAAGTACGAATTGAACATGCTTTTTGACAAAGAAAACTTGATTTTTACCAGTAAAGCTTAAAAAAACAGTCCAGTGGACTGTTTTTTCACGAGCTTGAAAATAGAAAAGCAAGTTAAGTCCAGCGAACTGTTTTTTCATGAGCCTGAAAACAAAAAAGCGAGTTAGGTCCATTGGACAATTCACGTTGTTTTTATCATTAGATAAAGAAAATAAGGAGCTCCGATAACGGCAACGACAAGTCCTGTTGGAATTCCTGTGCCAACTAAGCAAACACGTCCAATCGTATCGGCGATTAAAAAGATAATCATTCCGATGAGCAGACTAGACGGAAGGCTGATGCGGTGGTCGCTTCCTAATAATTGGCGCGTGATGTGACCAGCAAGCAGACCGATAAATGTAATATTGCCCACAAGAACAACACTAAGCGCCGCCAAGGCAGTCGAGAGTATTAGTGTGTAGAGACGTTCTCGTTTTAGATTTAAACCTAAAGCGATAGCTGTTTCTTCGTTAAGGCTCATAATATTTAGTGCATAACTTTGACTGTAAGTTAGTAGCCAAGTGACTAATAGCAACGGTGCTAAAATCATCAATGTCTGCCAATTGCCACCACTTACTTTTCCGCTTAGCCATGAGACGATATAATCCGTCTTACTCGTATCAAGGTTAGTAATGATTGAAATCATGATACCTGAAAGCAAGCTAGAAATCCCAACACCTGTAATGATAAGGCGTGTCGGACTAATCGGCTGATTTTTCTGACGTGAAACAAAATAAACAGTACAAATGGTCAGAATACCACCTAACATGGCTAAAAATGGCATAAGCGCAATCATCATGGAATTGGTAACATCCAAAAGCCCAACTATAATCGTAATCACGAGCCCAGCTCCTGCATTTATTCCTAAAATACCTGAATCGGCTAAGGGATTTTTAGTGAGTGTTTGAAGCAACACACCTGACATGGCAAGCGAACCACCACCGAGCATACAAGCCAAAATGCGTGGCAGTCTGATTTGCGTGACAATGAAAGACATGGTCGCATCTGATTTTCCTAAAAAGACCTTGCAAACCTCTAGAAGTGAGGAATTAGCATATCCTAGAGATGAGGATAGCAGGAAAATAAGACATAACAGAAAAATGAGAACACTGAAATGACAAGCTACTTTCTTTCCAGATGTCATAAATTTTCCCCCTTTCGCACCAACCACAGAAAGCATGGTAAGCCAACAATACTAACAACCGCACTAATTGGCGTTTCTGCTGGCGGATTGATTGTACGGCAAATCAAATCGACCCAAAGCATAAAAGTGCTCCCAGCAAATGCTGTTAAAGGAAGGATAATCCGATAATCTTTCGCCACAAACATTTTGATAAAATGAGGAATGATAAGCCCGACAAATGCAATGCTGCCAACAAGAGCCACGGCGGCAGCCGATAAGATAACCACAATAGCAAGGAAAGTCATGGTCATGGCAAAAGTTCGTTGCCCCAGAGCCTTAGCAACTGTTTCATCAAGACTTAGAATGGTTAATTGACGCGCAAAAAGCTGCGCTAATAGCAAGCCAAGGATAATAAAAGGCGCAATAATTCCCAACATTTTCCAATTTATTTGTGCTAAGCCACCAGATTGCCAACCGATAACTGCTTTTGACAAATCAAAATACAGCGTTATTGCCTGACCAAGTGATGAAAATAGGGTTGAAATCATAGCACCTGCTAAAATGAGTCGAAGTTGTTGGTATCCTTTTCGAGGATGATAAGCTATTCCAAATACTAAAATAGCAGCTAAAATCGCACCAAACAGACAAATGATTAAAATCAAACTGTAATGCATACTACCAAAAATGGCATAACCTACAATCAAGGTTAAACCAGCACCAGCATTAATGCCAAGCAAACCAGGGTCAGCAATAGGATTACGAGTAACGCCTTGAATAATGCTACCAGCTTGTGCCATGGCAGCCCCAACTAAAATAGCAGCAATGGTTCTTGGAAGCCGCAAATCAAAAATCACATCTTGTAAGTTAGAATCAGTTAAAGGGTGTCTAAAAACACTCATTAATTGAGCATTAGAATAAGCTACCGCACCAAAGCGAAGGCTTAAATACCAACCAAGGATAAAAAGAAAACATAGGCTGAAAAAAAGAAGCCACGCTCTTAAACGTTTATTCTTTTGAAAAAGAAGGTACAGTTGTTTCATTGTCTTTCCCTTTCAGAGAAATCAGCGAAAACTGCCTAGCGTATGGATTGCAGGCAGTTCTCAGCTGGTAAGTGAGTTTAACTATTAGCTTGCTTGATTGCTGATACAAAAGCATCCAGCTGTTTATCAAGCGACATTGGGTCTGAGAAGTAGAAGAGGCTTTCATCAACTTCTAAAACGTGATTATTTTTCACAGCAGAAATATTGTTCCAAACATCGCTTTCTTTTAGGGAAGCTGCCGCTTCTTTAGTGTCGTCACTAACATTAAGAACAACGTAGTCTCCGATATAATCTCCAAGAACTTCTTGTGAAATGCCAAACCAGCCAGCAGGGAAAACATCATCTTGGACTTTTTGTGGTGCAGCATAACCAAGCGAATCATAAATCAACTCACCACCACGTCCCCAGTTATTACCATAAAGGTAGATATCTTTGTCGTAAAAATCCATAACCGTAAGAGTCGTTGATGAATCAATGTATTGACACAGTTCTTCTTTAGCTTCAGCAGTTTTAGTTTCCCAGTTATCAAGCCATTCTTGTGCTTCATCTTCTTTATCAAAAACTTTTCCGAGATTAGTCATCATTTCCAAATAATCACTTTTACCGTATTCAATGACTAAAACAGGAGCAATTGCTTTCAAATCATCAAGATTTTCATCTGTTGAAAAAGCAATGATAAGGTCTGGTTTTTGGGCAGCAATAGCTTCGGTATCATCTGATGTTAATTGGACAGCGTCAGCTAATTGATCACCAAAAGTAGGGCTATTTTTTTCTAAATCAAGTGAATAACTTGAAACATTGACACCGAGTTCTAATAAATAACCTGTGTATGAGTAGGCAAAATTAATGACCTTTTGAGGATTTTTAGGAATATCTCCTTCATAAGAAAATCCAGTAATTTTAGGCATGCTAGATAACTCGGTATCATCTGAAGTCGATGATGTATTATGGCAAGCAACGAGTAAAAATGTTGCTAGAAAAGTCGTTAAAACGGCGAAAAACTTTTTCATGTCTATTCTCCTAATAAAAATCTATGTTAGCTGATAAGTCAGCAAAATAGGACGATTGTGGATAGGGTCTTGAACGATGTGGGCTTCGATATTAAAAATATCACGTAAAATGTCTGCTGTCATGATGTCTTGAACCATACCGTGATATTTAAGCGCGCCAGCTTTCATGGCAATCAATTCGTCAGAAAAACGTGCTGATAAGTTCAAATCGTGCAAAACCATAATAATAGTTTTCTGGGTATCTTGGTTAAGTTTTTGGAGTAATTCCAAGATTTCCAGCTGGTGGTTCATATCTAGATAAGTTGTTGGCTCGTCTAAAAAAATAGTATCTGTGTCTTGAGCTAAAGCCATAGCAATCCAAACACGTTGACGTTGACCACCTGAAAGCGAATCAACTTTTTCATTGGCAAATTCAACAACTTTGGTTATTTCCATTGCCCAGTTGATTTTTTCCTTGTCTATGTCGCTCAAACATCCCAAATAGTTTTGATGTGGAAAGCGACCGTATGAGACAAGCTCATAAACTGAAATCCCTTCAGTCACTTCAAGTATTTGGGGGAGTAGTGCTAACTTTTTGGCAATTTCTTTAGTTGGTAAATGAGCAATTGCTTCTCCGTCAACAAATACTTGACCAGCTTTAAGGGCATGAATGCGTGTTAAAGCTTTTAATAAAGTTGATTTACCACAACCATTGGCACCGATAATTGTCGTGATTTTTTGTTTTGCTATGGTGACAGATAAGTCATTGATAATCACTTTATCATCGTAAGCTACTGAGATGTTTTCAGCGTAAATATCTGACATAATCGACCTCCTTTCAAAATGATTTTAGGGGAATTTTGCTTTCCAAAAACAAGTCCTTAAATCGAGAGTTGTTTTCTTATTGTAACAAGAAAAAAGGCCTCTGAAAAGCCTTTTGTTTAAATATTTTTATTACATTTTAGTGATTAGAATCATTCAAAATAATACTTAAAATTGTTCTAATTAAGGTAGTTTTTGGCGATGTTCAAATCACCAGAATAAGCTGTGCGTTCACCGTTTACGATTTGATAAGCGTCAGCTCCTTTACCAGCGATAATAACGGCATCTGTCTCATTATTAGTTCGTGCCATAGCTTGTGAAATAGCCTTTTCACGGTCAACTTGAATGTCAAGTGGACGTGTCACTTGACTAGCAATTTCTTCGGCAATAGCTTGTGGGTCTTCGTAATTAGGGTCATCAGCTGTTAAGATAACGTGAAGATTTGGGTGAGCATTGATGACACGAGCAAAGTCAGCACGACGGCTTTCTCCCTTATTACCAGTTGCACCAAGAATCAGGTGAAGGTCACCTTTTTGGTGTTCCTCAACGACAGATAACAGTTTTTCAAGACTGTCACCATTGTGTGCATAATCGACAAAGACTTTAGCACCATTAGTTTGCGTAATGACTTCCATGCGACCAGGAACACTTGTTTGGGCAATTCCTTTTTGAATGTCAGCTAGACTTGTTCCCAAACGCAGACAAGCAAGACCAGCAGCAACCGCATTTTCTTGGTTAAATGAGCCAATGAGCTGAATATCATAATGTCCTGCTAGTTTGCCAGTCACATCAAAGTCAAAAGCTCTGCCATTTTCAATCGTATTATCAGAACCCTTGCCGTAAAAATCATGAGGAGTATTGGCAACTTGTTGTGCAACAACGTCAAAGTAATCCATTCCTGCATTGACAACCACAGCTTTGCTATTTGCCATTAAAAGACGTTTGTGGTAGAAATAATCTTCAAATGTTGGGTGTTCAATCGGTCCAATATGGTCTGGGCTGATGTTGAGAAATGCTCCGACATCAAAAGTCAAGCCATAAACACGTTCAACCAGATAAGCTTGACTAGAAACCTCCATGATAAGGTGTGTCATGCCATTTTGGACAGCTGTTGCCATCATTTTGAAAAGGTCAAGACTTTCAGGCGTTGTTAACTTTGATTTAAAGAAAGTTTTGCCGTCCAAAGTTGTGTTCATGGTTGAAAGCATCGCAGGTCTGTGGGTTTGTTTCAAGATATTGTAGGCAAAATAAGCAGTAGTTGTTTTCCCTTTTGTTCCCGTAAAAGCAATGATTTTCAAATCATTTTCTGGATGACCATAAAATTCCATGGCGATTAAGCTCATGGCTTTTTTGATATCAGTGACGATAATCGCTGGAATATCAAGCTCATAATCAACTTGGCTAACATAGAAAGTCAAGCCATTTTCAATTGCTTGCTCAAGATACTCTTTTTTAAAGGTCGCACCTTTGGCAAAGAAAAGTGTTGATTTGTCTGCTTCGCGACTATCAAAACTAATCTTAGAAAAACTTGGATTTTCTTTCCAATCTAAAGAATAGTGATTATGGAAAATAATTTCGCGAAGATTATGGTCATTTTTCAGAATGTCGAGGGTTTTTTCAAGTGTAATCATACTCTCTATTTTAGACTTAATGTCTTTGTTTTACAAGTCACAATCAAAAGTTTATAATAAAAAGTAACGCTTATTTTAAAAATTAGGAAGAGTACTATGTCTGAAAACAAAACAAATATGACACAGCAGCAACAGATGGTGCGTGGGGCGGCATGGTTGACAGCGTCAAACTTTATTAGTCGCCTTTTGGGTGCTTTCTACATAATCCCTTGGTATGCTTGGATGGGGACTCACGGTGAGCAAGCCAATGCACTTTTTGGAATGGGCTATAATATTTACGCCGTTTTCCTACTCATCTCAACCGCGGGAATTCCTGTTGCTATTGCTAAACAGGTTTCGAAGTATAATACGTTAGGTCAAGAAGATACTAGTTATTATTTATTACGTAAAATTTTAAGATTGACCTTGGTATTGGGGCTTATTTTTGCGGCGATTATGTACATTGGCTCACCAATTCTAGCTGCTTGGAGTGGTGGCGGAGCTGATTTGGTTCGTGTTATGAAAAGTCTATCTTGGGCACTCTTGCTTTTCCCGTCAATGAGTGTTCTACGTGGCTTTTTCCAAGGATTTAATAATTTAAAACCCTATGCCATGAGCCAAATTGCAGAGCAAATTATCCGTGTTATCTGGATGCTTTTAACAGCTTTCATGATTATGAAAATTGGCTCTGGTGATTATGTTTCAGCTGTTGTTCAATCAACGTTTGCTGCTTTTATCGGAATGATTGCTAGTGTCCTCGTTCTCCTTTTCTTCCTTTGGCGCGAGGGTAAATTGCAAGCTATTTTCTCTGCAGGAAATAATGATGTTGATATTGATGCCAATGCGATTATCATTGAAACGATAAAAGAAGCTATTCCGTTTATCATTACAGGAGCAGCGATTCAACTCTTCCAGATTGTTGACCAGTTGTCATTTATCAACACAATGAAGTTGTTTACGTCGCACACGACCAAAGAATTGCAAATTTTATATGCTTATTTGTCAAGTAATCCAAATAAAGTAACGATGATTTTGATTTCTTTGGCTACTGCCATCGGTGGAGCTGGTATTCCTCTTTTGACAGAAAACTTTGTTAATAAAGACAAAAAAGCAGCAGCGCATTTGGTCATTAATAGTTTGCAAATGCTGTGTATGGTGCTTTTCCCAGCAATGCTTGGGGCGATTATTTTAGCACAGCCAGTCTATACGCTTTTCTACGGTGCGCCAAATAGCACAGCCCTTTGGTTATTTGTAGGTGCCTTGGTGCAAGTAATTTTCTTAGCACTTTATAGTCTTTTAGCGCCTATGCTTCAAGCCTTATTTGAAAATCGCAAAGCTATTCGATATTTTGGTTACGGTTTAATTATTAAGATTGTTTTGCAAATTCCGTTTATCTATTTCTTCCACGCTTATGGCCCACTTTTATCCACAGCCATTGGTTTAACAATACCAATTATTCTGATGTATAAGCGCATTCATGAAGCGACACGCTTTAACCGTAAAGCTTTGTGGCGAGGAATTCTTCTCGTTAGTATTTTAACAGTTATTATGGGTGTTATTGTTGCCATAGCAACCGTTGGACTTCATTTTATTGTTAGCCCAACGACACGTGTCGGTAGTGTTGTTTATATTGTGCTTGTAGGTGCCATAGGTGTGCTTCTTTACGGATTCCTTGCTTTGGTAACTCGTCTGCTTGATAAATTAATTGGTGGCAGAGCAAAAGCACTCCGCCAAAAACTACATTTAGAATGATGAAAACAGTCCACTGGATTGACTCGCTTTCTTATTTCTGGGCTCGTGAAAAAAACGTCCACTGGACGTTTTTTTAGTTATAGTTTTTACTTATAGCTGATTATCAAGAAATAGAATAACGAAAAGTCATGCATTTCAACGAATAAATGATAACACTTTTAAAGACGGTTCTGTTCTTATCATTGAGCAAAACACACCATTGTCAGGTGCGACTGCTGGAAAAACGAATACGTGGAATTATCGTATAGTTTCTCCTAACACACAAAAATCAGAAGGTTGGACGTTTGCTTATCCAGATGGCAAAGAACCTAGTTGGTAATTTTATATCAAAAACAATAAAAATCAAATTTTTTACTAAAAAAGGCTTGCGAAATTAATATTCTTATGTTATATCAAAGATGGTAACAGGATAGTTACATACGTGTTTACTATTTTTGTGTTAATCTTTATCTTTTACAATTTTATAATAATGCAGAATGTTACCAGCGAACCTCGGTTCGCTTTTTTTAAATCTTTTTTGATGGCTAGAAAAATGCTCCATTATATGTAATGGTTGTTTTTCCTGTGCCACCTTTTTTGATATGTGTAGTTACAACAATAGGGTCTTTTGCCAAATTCACCATATTACCACCCCACTTCTTTCAAACGTTTTTGTTCAAATTCTTCCAATTCTTCTTTCGTTTGAAAAGCTTTGGGGTTGCCAAATTCAATATAGTCAGCATCACGTAAGAAAGCCTCACGTTCTTCTTCTGGCATTGCCAATAGTTCACCTTTTGATTTGACTTCATCATTTGCGTTAATTGCGAATGATGCCTCTCCCCAATCTTTAACATCTTCTGATGTCATAAACATTGAGTATGTTAGTTTGTCTGATTTAATCATATTAATTTACCTCTTCTTTTTATTATTTTTATATTATTATACCTATATTATACAGTATTTTTTATTTATTGTTATGCTGCACCACTAGAAACTGTAAAAGAAGCCAGCAAACGCATCGCTAGCGTCTTTGGAAAGTAAAGACATCAGTCCAATTGGCTGATGTTTTTTTCATAAAACTGAGAATAATGACTAATTTTAAAAAAGTATGACATTCGTCATAATTAGTGAGCATATTTTGCCATTTTCTGCTATAATTGATAAAGTTAAACTAAATTCAATATAAAAGGAGTACATCATGGGAAAATTCCAAGTTATCTCACACCCGCTTATCCAACACAAATTATCAATCTTGCGTCGCACAACAACTTCAACTAAAGATTTTCGTGAATTAGTTAACGAAATTGCAATGCTTATGGGTTATGAAGTATTGCGCGACCTTCCACTTGAAGATGTTGAAATCGAAACACCGATTACAAAAACAACTCAAAAACAATTAGCTGGTAAAAAATTAGCAATTGTTCCTATTTTACGTGCTGGTATCGGTATGGTTGACGGTTTCCTTAGCTTAGTTCCAGCTGCTAAAGTTGGTCATATCGGAATGTATCGTGATGAAGAAACATTGCAACCTGTTGAATATCTTGTGAAATTACCAGAAGATATTGACCAACGTCAAATTTTTGTGGTTGACCCAATGCTTGCAACAGGTGGTTCAGCTATTTTAGCCGTTGATTCTCTTAAAAAACATGGCGCAGCTAACATTAAATTTGTTTGTCTCGTATCTGCACCAGAAGGTGTTAAAGCTCTCCAAGAGGCACACCCAGATATCGACATTTACACAGCCACTCTTGACGAAAAACTTAACGAACATGGTTACATCGTTCCAGGTCTTGGTGACGCTGGTGACCGCCTATTCGGTACAAAATAAGATTAAGTTGATTGCTTAACTAATAATAAAAAAGTTTGTGTTCTATAATGAACGCAAACTTTTTGTTAGTCGTGGATAGTGCTAGAAATATTTTTGGCAAATTGTTGCGCTGCTAAGGGAAGTGACTGCCAATTTTTCCATGCAAGAACAACGGTTCTGAAAGGATTTTCGCTAATCTGACGAACAGCTAAATCCTCAAGAGATAAGCCATCAAGGAAATTTTCATAAAGCAAACTGACTCCCAATCCTTGTCGAATCATCTCCAAAATCGTATAGTTGTCATAAATTTCATAGGTAAAGGTCGGCACGATATTTTCCTTAACAAAGGCAGTGCGTGTCAAACTGTGTCACCTTCATCAAGTAGAATTAACTCTGTCTGAGCTAAATCAGCCAGTGAGATTTCGGATTGCTGGCTTCTACTACGGTAGTTGTTGTTCCTATCATTCAAGCTATGATGACACGAAAATACCAGATTTAAAGACAATAGCAGCAATTCTGATTGTTTTATCAGGGCTTTTTTATTGATTGGTACCGATTTATCGCAATTTAATTTCGGCGCGATTATGTGTCTAATGGCTACAGCTTTATATGCTATCTATATCATTCTCTCTAAATATTTAGTTGAGCGAGTAGATGCAATGAGTTTGGGCAGCTGTCCTTGGTTTAGCATTGATTTGTTTAGCTTATGGTTGGGTGATGCAAACCATTGTTCAAGCTTATGTTAGCGCAGAATTTACTAGTTTTATGTTTTCACTAGAAGCTATTTTTACAGCCTTTTTTGCCCTTTTATTTTTTGGAGAATGGCTGAGCGGTTTAGCTTATTTGGAAACTGTTTTGATTTTTATCGGTGTGCTTTTAGTGACTTATCAGCCTAAAAAAGACAAGCAATCCATTTTACTTCAGGAAAAAGTCAATTATTAACGTTTTTATTTGACCTTTTTTGACCAATTGACTATAATAGTTTCAGATTGATTATTAAAACCAGACATGGACTAAAAGGTGGTTAATCACCATTTCAATTTGTCCGTGTATCTTAATAAAGGAGAAAATATATGATTCCTGTAGTTATTGAACAAACGAGCCGTGGCGAACGCTCATACGATATTTATTCACGCCTTTTGAAAGACCGTATTATCATGTTGACTGGACCAGTTGAAGATAATATGGCTAACTCTATCATTGCCCAATTGTTGTTCCTTGATGCACAAGATAACACTAAAGATATTTACCTTTATGTTAATACTCCTGGTGGTTCAGTATCAGCAGGGCTTGCCATTGTTGATACAATGAATTTCATTAAATCAGATGTTCAAACAATTGTTATGGGTATGGCAGCTTCAATGGGGACTGTTATTGCGTCATCAGGTGCAAGAGGTAAACGTTTCATGTTGCCAAATGCTGAATACATGATTCACCAACCAATGGGTGGTACTGGTGGCGGTACACAACAAACAGATATGGCAATTGCTGCCGAACACCTTTTGAAAACACGTCAAAACTTGGAACAAATTTTGGCTGACAACTCTGGTCAGACATTGGAAAAAGTTCATGCTGACGCTGAACGTGATAACTGGATGAGCGCACAAGAAACCCTCGAATACGGCTTCATCGACGAAATCATGGTAAATAACGAATTAAACTAATTGAAGATAATACTATATTAAGCCCACCTTTGGTGGGTTTTTGTTCTGAGCTGACCGAGGATACATTTAACGTTAATTGTGGTATAATCGTTTTATGTTGACAATTGATGAACAATTATTTGCTATTGATGAGGCTATTGATGAGGTTGTCGCATCCTTTCTTGAGTTGGAAAGTGTCAAAGACTATCGGAAAGCACGTGAGGTTTTCTTGACAGATACTATGCTTCAGGAAAAAATTATGCATTTTCAAGCCTTGAAACAAAGCTATGAAGATGCTAAGCCGTATGCAGCTTTTCGACCAGAAGTTTCTGAAATGCGTCATCAACTTTTTAAGGAAAAAAGAGCCATTGACATCAACGAAAAAGTGAGTCAATTGCGACAAAGTGAAGTTGCTGTTCAAAAGATTTTAGCAGAACTATCACAAAAAATCTCATCAGCTATTTCATCTGATATTTTTGTAGATACAGGTTTGCCTTTGGCACCACATAAATCACACCATGGGAATTGTAGTAAAGGAGGACGGAAAAAACATGTTTAAAAAACAGAAACGTCAGGGGATTATTGTTTATTTATACTATAATCGTGATGCTCGAAAATTAAATAAATATGGTGATGTTTTATACCATTCGCGTAAAATGCGATATCAGGTCTTGTATGTGAATAAAGAAGAAGCAGAAGATATTGCAAAAGAAATTTCAGAATTGAAATTTGTTAAAGAAGTATCATTATCACAGTTTGATAATATCGATAAAAATTTTGTAGGCAATTTAGCTCGTTTTTGATATAATATAATCTTGTATGACGAAGAAGTACGCAAAGAATATTGACAATTTTCTGATAATTCAGTATTCTTTGAAGTAACTTTTTATTAGAAATTTAAGGAGAGAAATTCTTATGCATAAAAAGATTGCGCTTACAGCGCTAACTTTTTTAGCCTCAATTGCTTTAGCAGCTTGTAGTAAGTCACCAGACGTCACTGCAAATGCCACAGGAACAACGATTGGTGACACCTTGAAAATTGGTGTTAACCTTGAATTGACTGGTGCAGTAGCTGCTTATGGTAATGCAGAAAATGACGGTATAAAACTTGCCGTTGAAGAGATTAATAAAGCTGGCGGTGTTGATGGTAAAAAAATCGAACTCGTTACGAAAGATAATAAATCTGAAAACGCGGAAGCTTCTACCGCAGCGACTAACTTGGCTATTCAAAGTCAAGTTAATGCCATGATTGGTCCAGCCACTTCTGGTGCGGTTTCTGCCGCTAGTTTGAATGCACAGAAAACAGGTGTTCCGTTGTTGACTCCAAGTGGCACACAGGATGATTTGACAGTGGATAGTGATGGCGTTAAAAAGTACGTTTTCCGTACGACTTTCCAAGACAGCTTCCAAGGTCAAGTTTTAGCACAGTACGCTTATAGCAATTTGAATGCTAAAAAGGTTGTTCTTTATTATGATAACTCAAGCGACTATGCTAAAGGGATTGCTGAGGAATTCCAAGAAAAATATCAAGGAGAGATTGTTGCAACAGCGACATTTGCTTCAGGGGATAAAGATTTCCAATCAGCCTTGACAAAATTCAAAAACTTGGATTATGATGCGATTGTAATGCCAGGTTATTATACAGAAACTGGTATCATTACAAAACAAGCGCGTGATATGGGTATCGAAGTTCCAATTTTGGGACCTGATGGATTCAATGATGATAGCTTTGCTGACTTGGCTGGTACAGCAAATACGCATGATGTTTATTACGTATCAGGTTATTCAACGAAAACAGCACTTTCAGATAAAGCAACAGAATTTATTGCAGCATATAAAGAAAAATACGGTTCAGAACCAAATATGTTTGCAGCGCTTGCTTATGACTCTGTTTATATGATTGCAAAAGCAGCAGAAGGCGCAGAGACTTCTATTGATATTGCTAATAACTTAGCAAATCTGACAGATTTTGAAGGTGTTACTGGTACAATGACTATCGATGAAGATCATAACCCAATCAAGACAGCCCTGATGGTTAAGATGAAAGATGGTGTTGAAGATTCAGCTGAAGCCGTTGAAATTACAGGAGATAACTAGAGGTCATTTTCCTTTAGCTTTATATCACATAACTAGAAAGTTTGGTATTATATGTTTTTAGAACAGCTCCCCCAACAACTGGTTAATGGTATTATTCTAGGAAGTATCTATGCGTTACTTGCTCTCGGTTATACCATGGTTTATGGGATTATTAAATTAATTAATTTTGCTCATGGCGATATTTATATGCTAGGTGCATTTATCGGTTACTATGCTATTAGTAGCCTTCACATGAATTTCTGGATTGCACTCGTTTTTACAATGATTACAACAGCTTGTCTGGGAATGATTATTGAGTTTTTGGCTTATCGTCCATTACGTCATTCTACGCGTATTGTTGCTTTGATTACGGCGATTGGTGTGTCATTCTTCCTTGAATATGGCATGGTTTTCTTGGTCGGCGCAAATACACGTTCATTCCCGCAAGCTATCGACATTGTCAGCTACAAGATTGGCTCTGTAACGGTGACAAACATTCAATTGTTGATTTTGATTGTTTCCCTTGTTTTGATGGTTGCGTTGCAATTAATCGTTAAGAAAACAAAAATGGGGAAAGCAATGCGTGCTGTATCTGTTGATAGCGATGCAGCTGAATTAATGGGAATTAACGTCAATTCAACAATTAGTTTCACATTTGCGCTTGGTTCAGCACTTGCAGGTGCCGCAGGTGTGTTAATCGGTCTTTACTATAACTCAATTGAACCATTAATGGGGATGACACCTGGTATTAAAGCATTCGTTGCCGCTGTTCTTGGTGGTATCGGCATTATTCCAGGGGCAGCTTTAGGTGGATTTGTTATTGGTGTTTTGGAAACTTTATCAATTTCGCTCAACCTTTCAAGTTATCGTGATGCCATTGTTTACGGTGTCTTAATTATCATTCTTTTGGTAAGACCTGCTGGTATTCTTGGCAAAAACGTGAAAGAGAAGGTGTAGAAAATGAAAAAGAAGGTGTAGAAAATGAAAAAGAATCTAAAAATCAATCTTTCTTGGCTTGCTTTGATTGTTGTTCTTTTTGGAATCTTAGAATTTCTAGCAACAACTAATATTTTGAACCTTTACTACATTCAAATTCTCATGGGGATTGGGATTAGTATTTTAATGGGACTTGGTACTAACCTTGTGCTCGGTTTCTCAGGACAATTCACACTTGGACAAGCTGGGTTTATGGCAATCGGTGCTTATGCAACAGCGATTATCACACAACAAAATCCAACTTACGGTGGTTTCTATTTCTCAATGCTTGTTGGGATTGTGATTGCTGTTCTTGTGGCGCTTGTCTTTGGTATTCCAACACTTCGTTTGAAAGGTGACTACCTTGCGATTGCAACGCTTGGTATGGCTGAAATTATCCGTATTGTTATTGTTAATGGTGGCGATTTAACCAACGGTGCGGCTGGTTTGACAGGAATTTTGCCATACACAACATGGCCAGTTATCTTTATCTTTGTCGTTGCAATTACGATTTTGATTTTAAATTTCCTACGTTCATCTATTGGACGTCAAGTTATTTCTGTTCGTGAAGATGAGATTGCAGCAGAAGCAATGGGTGTCAACGTCACAAGAATGAAAGTCTTGATTTTTGTAATGGGAGCTATCATTTCAGCTATTGCTGGCTCACTTTACGTTGGTTACATCGGAACAGTTGTACCAAAAGACTTTACTATCATGAAATCAATTGATTACTTGATTATTGCCGTTCTTGGTGGGCTTGGTTCTATCACAGGAACTATTCTAGCAGCCATTGTTTTAGGAATTCTTAACATGTTCTTGCAAAACGTTTCAAACCTCCGTATGATTATCTATTCATTGGCATTAATCTTGGTAATGATTTTCCGTCCAGGAGGACTTTTAGGAACAAAAGAATTCACATTATCACGTTTCTTTAATAAAACTAAGGGGGGCAATCATTAATGGCACTTCTTGATGTTAAAAATTTAACCAAAAATTTCGGTGGTTTGACAGCCGTTGGTGATGTCACAATGCATCTAAATGAGGGAGAATTAGTTGGTCTTATTGGTCCAAACGGTGCTGGTAAAACAACGCTTTTCAACCTTTTAACAGGTGTCTATGAACCAAGTGAAGGTTCAGTTTCTTTAGACGGCACATTGTTAAATAGCAAGAAACCTTATAAAATCGCATCACTTGGTCTTTCACGTACTTTCCAAAATGTTCGTCTCTTTAAAGATATGACCGTTTTGGAAAATGTACTTGTTGGCATGGCTAATCAAAATAAATCACATGTCTTTGCAAGTTTTCTTCGTTTGCCAAAATTCTATCAAAGCGAGGAAGAGTTGCGCCAAAAAGCTATGGATTTGTTAGCTATCTTTAATTTGGATGGGGATGCAGATACTCTAGCTAAAAATCTTCCTTACGGTCAGCAACGTCGTTTGGAAATTGTGCGTGCCCTTGCAACTGAACCAAAAATTCTCTTTTTGGATGAACCTGCTGCTGGGATGAACCCACAAGAAACAGCAGAATTGACACAGTTGATTCGTCAAATCAAAGAAGAATTTGACATTACCATTATGCTTATCGAACACGATATGAGCCTTGTAATGGAAGTGACAGAACGTATTTACGTTCTTGAATATGGACGTTTAATTGCTCACGGTACACCTGATGAAATCAAAAATAATCAACGTGTTATTGAAGCTTATCTTGGAGGTGAAGGATAATGACAATGTTAAAAGTTGATAATTTATCAGTCTATTACGGCGTTATCCAAGCTGTAAAAGATGTTTCTTTTGAAGTCAATGAAGGAGAAGTTGTCACACTTATCGGTGCCAATGGTGCTGGTAAAACTTCTATTCTTCGTACGATTTCTGGTTTAGTTCGTCCAGGTGCTGGTAAAATCGAATTTTTAGGACAAGAGATTCAAAAAGAACCCGCTCGAAAAATCGTTGCTAGTGGTTTGTCACAAGTTCCTGAGGGGCGCCACGTTTTCCCAGGCTTAACTGTGCTTGAAAACCTTGAATTGGGGGCTTTCTTGCGTAGTGACCGTGAAGAAAATCAAAAGAATTTGAAGAAAGTTTTTAATCGTTTCCCACGACTTGAAGAGCGTAAATCGCAGGATGCAGCCACACTTTCAGGTGGTGAGCAACAAATGCTTGCTATGGGACGTGCTTTGATGAGTCAGCCCAAATTACTTCTTCTTGATGAGCCGTCAATGGGGCTTGCGCCAATTTTTATCCAAGAAATCTTTGACATCATTCAAGATATTCAAAAACAAGGAACAACTGTCTTGTTGATTGAACAAAATGCCAATAAAGCGTTAGCGATTGCTGACCGCGGTTATGTTTTAGAAACAGGAAAAATTGTTCTTTCAGGAACAGGTAAAGAATTGTTAGAATCAGAAGAAGTTCGCAAGGCTTACCTCGGTGGCTAACAAACCGTTAACTGAATTTAGTATTTAACCAAGCCTAGGATAGCTGTTATCCTAGACTTTTTTATTATTAACAACATTCCCTTCTGCTTTATTTTCATTATTTTTTCAGTCTTTGGTGAAACCGTTTGCGGTTTGTGGTATAATAATAACAAGAAAATAATGCGGAGAATTGTTATGGCAGTAAAAGATTTTATGACTAAAAAAGTTGTTTATGTGTCTCCTGATACAACAGTAGCACATGCGGCTGATATGATGAGAGAACAAGGCTTGCGTCGCTTGCCTGTTATCGAAAATGATAAGCTTGTCGGGATTGTTACCGAAAGAACAATGGCAGAAGCTAGTCCTTCAAAAGCAACGACTTTGTCAATTTATGAGATGAATTATTTGCTTAATAAAACTAAAATTCGTGACGTGATGATTCGCGATGTTGTGACGGTTTCACCGTACGCAAGTCTAGAAGATGCGATTTATACCATGATGAAAAATCGTGTTGGAATTGTTCCTGTTGTCGAAAGCGGTCAAGTCTATGGTGTCATCACAGATAAAGATGTCTTCAAAGCTTTTCTTGAAATTTCTGGTTATGGCGAAGAAGGCATTCGCGTGGCTATTTCGGCTGATGATACGGTTGGAACTTTGGCAAAAATTGTAGATACGATTTCAAACGACAACCTCAATATCAAACGTACCGTTGTTGCCACTCGTAAATCTGGAAAAGTTGCTATTGAAATTCAAATCGATGGTAAAGCTGACGTTGCAAATTTGCGTGAAAAATTGCTTAATCAAGGCATTCAAGTTGATGCGATTGAATTAACAGAAGCAAAATCATTGGATTGATTGGTAATCTAACTGAGAGAGCAGAATTTAGTTTCAAACTAGGTTCTGTTTTTTTTTGAGCGACGAGATGTAAAGTCATGTTTATTAACTTTTTATGCTTGAATCCAATAAGTTAGCGAATTTGCTAGTGTTATTTTTGCTTATTTTTTGTTAAAATAGAAGCATAGAAAGAATTTTAAGGAATTTTCATGAAAAACGGTATAATTATTTCATTTGAAGGTCCAGATGGAGCTGGAAAAACCACAGTTTTAGAACACGTTCTTCCAGTTTTGCAAGAAAAGGGCTATGATATTGTAACCACACGTGAACCTGGTGGTGTTGAAATTGCAGAGCGTATTCGTGATGTCATCTTAGATGTCAATCACGTTGCTATGGATAGTAAGACAGAGTTGCTCTTGTATATGGCAGCAAGACGTCAACATTATGTTGAGAAGGTTCTGCCAGCTTTAGAGGCTGGTAAAGTGGTTTTGATTGACCGTTTTATTGATAGTTCAATCGCTTACCAAGGCGCTGGACGTGGCTTGGATAAAGATATCATTACGAGATTAAATGACTTTGCAACAGACGGTAGAAAACCAGACTTGACGCTTTATTTTGATGTTGAATCAAAAATTGGTTTAGCCAGAATTGCTAAAAATGCTGAGCGTGAAGTTAACCGACTTGATTTGGAAAAATTAGACATGCACAAGCGTGTTCGAGAAGGTTATTTAGCCTTGACTGAACAAGAAAAACGTATTGTGACTATTGATGCGTCACGTGAATTGGCAGATGTTGTGTTAGAGACACTTCATACCATTCTTGAACAGTTAGCAAAAAATGAGTAGAGGGATTTAGATGGAATTAGAGCACTTGCAACCCCAACTTTTTAAAGAGTTTAATCAAATTTTGAAATCAGATAGGATGAACCACGCCTATCTTTTTTCAGGGGATTTTGCGAGCTTTGATTTTGCTCTTTACCTTGCTAAAAGTCGTTTTTGCGAAAATCTCCAAGATGGTTTGCCATGTGGAGAATGCCGTGAGTGTCAGTTAATTGCTGAAAATGAATTTTCAGATGTTAAGATTGTCAAACCAAGCGGGCAAGTTATCAAAACTGATACGATTCGTGAATTGATGCGCGATTTCTCACATTCAGGTTTTGAAGGCAAATCACAAGTTTTCATCATTCAAGATTGTGAAAAAATGCATGTTAATGCTGCAAATAGCCTTTTGAAATTCATTGAAGAACCGCAAAGTTCTTCCTACATGATTTTGTTGACTAGTGATGAAAATAAGGTTTTGCCGACGATTAAAAGTCGAACACAGATTTTCCGTTTTCCGAAAAATAAGCCGCTGTTGATTGAGCAAGCTGAAAAAGCTGGAGTTTTGAAAACACAAGCAGAAATATTAGCAGAATTGGCAAAAACACCGAAACACCTTGATGAATTGATGCAAGATAAAAAAATATTGGATGTCATTCAAACTTGTGAGCGTTTTGTCACGGTTCTGCTTAAGGAAAAAATGCTAGCTTATTTAGAAACAGGGCGTTTGGTTCAAGTTGCTTTAGAAAAGTCTGACCAAGAACTTGTTTTTCAACTCTTGCCGCTATTTTTAGCAAAGCAATTTAATCAAAAAGAAAGTTTGGTTTATTTAGAAAAAAGTTATAAGGCGCAACACATGTGGAAAAGCAATGTAAGCTTCCAAAATGCGCTAGAATATATGGTGATTTCATGACAGAAGTATTGAGCGTAAAATACGAAGAAACAGGCAGTATTGTCTATGTTTTACCAAATAAAAAATACAAACTCGGCGATTACGTCGTCGTCAAAAATAAGAAAGGGTCTCGTTTGGCGCAGGTTGTCACTAGCAACGAAGTCATCGATGAGGTCAAATTACCTGCTGAGATGGATTCTGTGACGCGTCTTGCCAACGAAAAAGATAAACAAGCTTTCCAAGAAAATATTGACTTAGCGAAGCATTCGTTTTCAACGGTTAATGAGCTGATTTTAGCCAATGACCTAAAAATGAAAGTGATTGATATTATTTTCCCGTTGGAAAGAAGCTATGTGCTTATCACGTTTTCAGCAGAAGAACGTGTTGATTTTCGTCAATTGCTACGTGACTTAGCAGGTCATTTCAAAATAAGAATTGAACTTCGCCAAATCAATAGTCGCGAAGAAGCTAAGGTTTATGGTGGTGTTGGACCGTGTGGTCGTTCCCTTTGCTGCTCAAGCTTCTTGGGAGAATTTCCACCTGTATCTATTAAAATGGTCAAAAATCAAGGAATGTCACTCAGCACAGGAAAAACAGCAGGCATCTGTGGACGTTTGATGTGTTGTTTGAGTTTTGAAGATGACTTTTATAAAACCTCTAAGGAGAAATTCCCTGATGTGGGAACGGAGATTGAAACAGCTGATGGCTTGGGAGTTATTGTGGGGATTGATGTGTTTTCTGATACCATCAAAGTTCGTTTACCAGAAAAACACACGCTTTTAACCTATGCTTTAGAGGAGGTCAAAGTACGTGGATAAAAAAGAATTATTTGATGCCTTTGATGGTTTTTCACAAAATTTAATGATTACCTTGGCTGAAATTGAAGCCATGAAAAAACAAGTGCAATCACTCCTAGAGGAAAATACAGCTTTGCGTCTTGAAAATGATAAAATTCGCACGCGCCTAGCTCAACTTGAGCAAGATACGCCAGCTAAATCTTCTAAGCAAGGAAAACGATATATCGAAGGCATTTACCATGATGGTTTCCATATTTGCAATGACTACTATGGTCAACGTCGTGAAAACGATGAAGAATGTATGTTCTGTATGGAAGTTTTAGATAGGGAGTAACTGCCTATGAAAGTACAAAAAAGTTTTAAAAATCAGACAACCTACGGCAAGTTGTATCTTGTTCCAACACCAATTGGCAATATGCAAGACATGACTTATCGTGCCGTGGAAATGCTAAAAAATGCTGATTTTGTCTGTGCAGAAGACACTCGCAATACAGGGCTTTTGCTGAAACATTTTGATATTTCAGCCAAGCAGATTAGCTTTCATGAGCACAATGCCTATGAAAAAATTCCTGAATTGATTGCTCTGATGAAAGAAGGAAAAATTTTGGCACAAGTGTCTGATGCTGGGATGCCTTCTATTTCTGATCCAGGTCATGATTTAGTAAAAGCAGCTATCGCTGAAGAGATTCCTGTCGTTGCTATCCCAGGGGCTTCTGCTGGGATTACGGCGCTTATTGCGAGTGGCTTAGCACCGCAACCGCATATTTTTTACGGTTTCTTGCCAAGAAAAGCTAAGCAGCAGAAGGAATTTTTTGAAGCTAAGAAACAGTATCCTGAAACACAAATTTTTTATGAGTCACCTTATCGTGTCGCAGATACATTGGACAATATGTTAGCAGTATATGGTGACAGAAAAATTGTTTTGGTTCGTGAGTTAACAAAACTTTATGAAGAATATCAGCGCGGATATATCTCAGAAATTTTGGAATACATTGCCCAAAATCCTTTAAAAGGAGAATGTTTAATCGTTGTATCTGGTCAAGACGAGACAGTGACATCAGAAGAGATGCCAGAAGATGTCAATCCTGCTGAACTTGTTGCTCGGTTAGTCGAAGCTGGTGACAAACCAAATCAAGCCATTAAAAAAATAGCTAAAACTTATGGTTTAAACCGCCAAGAAGTTTACAATGCTTATCATCAACTTTAAAGATTATTAATCAGTTGAGACAACCACCGATGATTATGGAATTATCATCGGTGGTTTTTGTCTTCAAAGCTTTTTTGCTTAGTTTTTACAATTTTACGTTAGAAAACATAACATTAATACTTATATCGAAAATAGCGATTTAACTAACATTTCTATGTCAAACCATATAATTGATAAAAATAGTATTATCAAGGGAAGAAGAAAGTTTTTAACCTAACAGCCCTTACATCCCACCTCTAAGGTGGCGGGATGTAAGGGCTTCGGTCTAGTGCAGGGACTTGCTCCCTGTGCGTGACCGACAAAAAAAGCACCTAAACGGTGTTTTTTCTATACTATGAAAAACTGATAACTAGCTTTTTGTCTAATGCAATAGCCAATTTGCTAAGTGTTTCGACGCTGGTATTCGCCCCTCTTTCAATGCGTGCGATAGTGGATTGAGGGAGGTTTGCTTTTTCTGCCAACTCTTTTTGAGTATAGCCCATTTCTTCCCTTGCTCGCATAACTGCAACTGAACTTAATAATTTGTCTAATTCCTCTGTATAGCCTTTTCTGAACTCTTTATTTTCTAAGCGTTTGTCTAGGTATTCTCTAAAATCAACTGTTCCCATGATTTGTGTTCTCCATTTCTTCAAATTCTTGTTTTAGGTATCTAGCGTGTTCTAATTCTTGCCGTGGTGTTTTTTGAGTTTTCTTTGTAAATCCATGCGTAATAATATATCGGCTATCTACTTCATGAAAATACAAGGCCCGCTGAATATTACTGGATACTTTTGAGCGTATTTCGTAAATATCATTATCTAGCTTTTTACACCATTCTTTTCTAAATGCGTCAAGCAATCCTACCTCTTCAATAGCACTGATAGTGGCTAGTAACTTTTCTTGGTCTTTTAGTGGTAGGTTTTCTAAAAATTCTAGGAATTCAATCCTCCCATTTGGTCGCTGATAAAAAGTGAATTTAGGTTTTTTCATACCTTAATTATATCATATATAGGTTCAGAGGTCAATAAAAGATGTTTTTAGTTGACTTTCTTTCTCATTTTCGATATGCTATAATCAGTTACAACAATGAAAGTGTGATAAAATCAATGAAATTAGATACAAATGCTCATTCAGTCTTTCTTCTGCACTATCATCTTATTCTTGTTGTCAAGTACAGGAGAAAAGTATTCACGGACGAAATATCTAATAGAGCAAGGGAAATATTTGAGTATATCGCCCCTAATTATAAAATTGAGTTGGTAGAATGGAACCACGATAAAGACCATGTTCACATTTTGTTCAAAGGGCAACCTAAAACAGAAATGAGTAAATTCATCAATGCTTACAAATCCGCTAGTAGTCGATTACTAAAGAAAGAGTTCCCTATTATTCGCCAAAAACTCTGGAAAGAAATGTTCTGGTCTCAATCTTTCTGTCTCCTATCTAGTGGTGGAGCCCCTATTGAAGTTATCAAAGAATATATCGAAAATCAAGGACAAAAGAAATGACAGTTAGGCAAAAACCTTATAAGTTCAGAATATATCCAACTAAAGAACAAACTGTTATGTTCTCTAAAACATTTGGCTGTTCTAGGGCTATCTGGAATATGATGTTAGCTGATAAAATCAAGCACTATGAAGAAACAGGACAAACACTAAAAAATACGCCAGCTCAATACAAGAAAGAGTTCGAGTGGCTAAAAGAAGTTGATAGCCTTGCATTAGCTAATGTACAACTCAATCTCCAAAAAGCCTATAAATCTTTCTTCCAATCTGGATTTGGTTTTCCAAAATTCAAGAAAAAACGTCATCGTCAATCTTACAAAACAAACAACCAAAACGGGACAATTACTGTACTTGATGGAAAAGTCAAGCTCCCTAAAATTGGGTGGGTGAAACTCAACCAACATAGAGAAATGTCTGGTGTTATCAAGAGTGCTACTATCTCAATGACAGAAACAGGTAAATACTTCATTTCGATTTTGTGTGAAACTGAAATCTATCCACTCCCAAAAACAGGGGAGCATGTAGGGATTGACCTTGGGTTGTCTGATTTCGCTATTCTATCAACTGGAGAAAAGATTGGAAATGAGAAGTTTCTCCAAAATCTCTCCAAGAAACTAGCTAAAGAGCAGAAAATCCTTTCTCGTAGAGCCTTGGTTGCTAAAAAATCTGGTAAGAAGTTGTCTGAAAGTATGAACTATCAGAAACAACGTATCAAGGTAGCTAATATCCACGAGAAGATAGCTAACAAACGCAGAGATTTTCTCAATAAGCTAAGTACGGAAATTGTCAAGAACCACGATATTATCTGTATTGAAGACTTATCCAGTAAAAATCTGATGAAAAATCATAAATTGGCTAGGGCTATCGGAGATGTCTCTTGGTCTGAATTTGTGAGAATGTTAGAGTACAAGGCTGAATGGTACGAAAAACAAGTATCAAAAATTAGCCGTTGGTATGCTTCATCTCAAATCTGTTCAGATTGTGGCTTCGCTTCAGGTAAAAAGCCACTCTCAATCAGAGAATGGACTTGTGAAAATTGTGGTAGTCATCACGATAGAGACATCAATGCAAGTATCAATATTCTAAACGAAGGGCTACGCTTAGCCTAACAAATAAAGTGAACCGTAGGAACTACGGGGATAGCTTGGTAAACTTGTGTAACCGCTGTTGGTTAGAAAGCTAATCATCAAGTCAGCACAGTACCCAAGAAGCTCCTACCTCTAAGCGATAGCGTAGGTAGGAGTGGTTCACATGCCGAAAATGGCTAACGTTTTATGTAATAAATACATAAAATTTAGAAAATTCACAAAAAATACTTTACTTCACCAAAAAACAATTTTATATTATCTAACATAAAATCTCGCAACGCTTGTTGTAGTATTTTAGAAAATTGACTTTAAGGTTTAAAGTCTTAAAATATAAAAGGAGTTTTTGATATGGATGCAGGAAGCATAGCTTTTATGATTATCTGTGCTAGCCTAGTCTTTTTGATGACACCAGGTTTTGCATTCTTCTATGGTGGTTTAGGGAGACGTAAAAATGTCATTAATACAATGATGCTGTGTGTGATTCCGATTGCTGTTGCTTCAGTAATGTGGATGATTTGTGGCTATTCCCTTTCATTTGGTGGTGATGGAAGCCTAATTGGTAATTTCTCGCATCTCTTTTTCAACGGTGTTAGCGAAACAGCTAGCACACGTGGTTTAGAAATTCCTGATGCGTTATTCGCAGCGTTTCAAATGATGTTTCCAATCATTACGGTTGCCATTTTAACAGGAGCGGCAACAGGACGTATTCATTTTACACCTTTGATTATTTTCATCATTTTCTGGTTTCTCTTGGTTTATTTTCCATTTGCTCATATGGTCTGGGATGAAGGGCTTTTGGCTCAATGGGGAACAATTGACTTTGCTGGTGGTGATGTCGTTCATATTACCTCTGGGGTTTCAGGTTTGGTTTTGGCATTGGTACTTGGAAAACGTCGAGATTATAAGCGTTTAGAGTACCGTCCGCATAACGTACCATTTGTTTTCCTTGGTGCAGGTCTTTTCTGGTTTGGTTGGTTTGGATTCAATGCTGGTTCTGCCCTTGCAGCAGACAGGCTTGCAGGACATGCCTTTGTCACAACACACATTTCAGCAGCGGCAGCAATGTTGTCTTGGTTGATTGTTGAAAAAGTGTTAACTGGAAAAGTCTCACTTGTTGGTGCTTCAACAGGATTGGTAGCAGGGCTTGTCGCTATCACGCCAGGAGCAGGTTTTGTTTCAACTTGGAGCTCTCTTCTCATCGGTCTTTGCGTTAGCCCAGTTTGTTATTTTGCGATTTTAGTTCTTAAGAGTAAATTCGGCTATGATGATGCTTTAGATGCCTTTGGTTGTCATGGTATCGGAGGGATCTTTGGTGGTTTGGTAACAGGACTTTTCACTACACCAGAACTCGCTCTTGACGGAAATAATATCGGCTTAATCTATGGTAATGCGCATTTATTCCTAGTAACAATAGCAGCTATCATTTTTACAATTGTTTGGTCAGCGGTAGCAACTTTTGTTGTTATTAAAGTGATTTCAATCTTCACAAGTATTCGTGTTGAAGAACGTGCGGAAGCTATTGGTCTTGATGATAGTGAGCATGAAGAAACAGCTTACCCAACATTTATGGGGCTTGATTCATAATTAAAGGATAGTTAGAAATCTGAGCTAAATAGAAACGTTTAGAAAGAGAGTGTATTATGAAAAAAAATAGAGGCGATTATCCGTTCAGACCGTTTGGAAGATCTCAAAGATTCCTTGTCTAAAGCAGGATTTACCAAGGGAATGACAGTCAGTCAAGTACTTGGTTATGGAAACCAACGCGGTTTTGCAGAATATGTTCGTGGTCAAAAGATTGTGCCAACATTGCTTGCGAAAGTAAAAGTTGAAATTGTGCCCCATGATGCGGCGGTTGATGAAATTGTGGATATCATCTGCAAAGCTGTTCGTACAGGTGAAGTTGGAGATGGTAAAATCTTCATTCTTCCGATTGAAGAAGTTGTTCGTATTCGAACAGGAGAACGAGGTGGTGATGCTGTTTGAGTTTTAAAATCTCCGAAGTTTAGTCAAGCAAAAATAGTGGTAGAAAACCTGAATTCTTAAAGGATTCGGGCTTTTGGTATAAAAAAGCTGAGACAAAACTATCCAGCTTCTTTGTTTATATAGTTATTGTTTACAAGACGCAATTAATTTTTGTTCCGTGCGCAGCTTTGGCACCTGTTTTTTCAATAAGTTCTTGGTAATTATCAGCTGTGACACCGCCACCAATCATGATTTCGATACGATCGTCAGCGTGATCAACAAGGTCTTTAAGGTGAGCAATGTTTTCAAAAATGTCATTATTTTGAGCAGATCCGTGTGTCAAAATACGTGTAAAGCCTAATTCAACCAATTGGTCGAGTGCTTCTTTTTGCTCTTCAAGCGGAATGTGGTCAAAAGCCATGTGAAAAACAAGTGGCAATCCTTGTGTAGCAGGAAGAAGTTGTTCGATACCGTCTTGGTCGATATGATTATCTTTTGTTAATAATCCCAAAACTAAACTGTCACTTTCAAGTTCAACGGCATGAAGAATATCGTCTTCCATGATGCGAAGTTCGCTATCATTATAGACAAAGTTACCACCACGAGGGCGAATCATTGTTGCTAGTGCGATGTCTTTTTCATGCAGGTAGCGTGCCGCTTCTTTGATAACACCATAAGATGGCGTTGTACCTCCAACGGCTAAATTATCACAAAGTTCAACACGTTTAACAGACTGATCGAGTTGATTGAGAAGTGTTGTATTTTCAGCACAAAATTCTTTGATAATCATTTGGACTCCTGAATTATTTACTACTTATCATTATATCATGATTATTTATAAATATTTTGAGTAAAAAATCTCAAAAATCTTTACAAAATTCAGAAAATTGTGTTGTAATTTATACCATTATACGGAGGTATTTTTATGACAATTTACAATTTCTCTGCAGGTCCTGCAGTGTTACCGAAACCAGTGCTTGAACAAGCACAGCGTGAAATGCTTGACTACCAAGGTAGCGGCATGAGTGTTTTAGAAATGTCCCACCGTTCCAAAGAGTTTGATAATATCATTAAAGAAGCAGAACAATTATTGCGTGAATTAATGGCTATTCCAGATAATTATAAAGTGATGTTCCTTCAAGTTGGTGCATCTACGCAATTTACAATGCTTCCTTTAAACCTTGCTAAGGGACGTAAGGCATATTATCTAGTTGGTGGTTCGTGGGGTAAAAAAGCTTATGCAGAAGCTGTTAAATTGTCCCAAACTGTTCCTTTTGAGCATCATCTGAAGATACAGTATATGATCATATCCCTACTTTTGATTTAAAAGATATTGCCCCAGAAGCTGCTTATGTTCACCTCACAACAAACAATACAATTGAAGGAACGTCTATTTATGATCTTCCTGATACAAATGGTGTGCCAATTGTAGCGGACATGTCTTCAAATATTCTGGCTGTACGTTACAACGTTGAAGATTTTGCTTTGATTTATGCAGGTGCCCAAAAGAACATCGGTCCTGCAGGGGTTACAGTTGTAATCGTCCGTGAAGATTTCTTGAATGATGAACCAACGCTTTCTACTATGCTTGATTACCGTATCCAAGCAGAAGCGGGTTCACTTTACAATACACCGCCTGCATATAACATCTATATTGCAAAACTTGTTTTTGAATGGGTGAAAGCTTTCGGTGGTGTTGATAAAATGGAAGCTGCTAACCGCGAAAAATCAGGTTTGTTGTACGATTTCATTGACCAATCTGACTTCTATACAAACCCTGTTAAAAATCCAGAAGAACGTTCAGTAGCTAATATTCCATTTGTAACACCAAGTAAAGAACTTGATGCTAAATTTGTTGCTGAAGCAACACCGCTTGGATTTTAAAATATCAAAGGTCACCGCTCTGTGGGTGGTATGCGTGCTAGTCTTTACAATGCATTCCCACGTCAAGGGGTACTTGATTTGATTGAATTCATGAAAAAATTTGAAGCTGAAAATAAATAATTGTTTTATTACCACTTTCGCATCGAATTTGTTATAAAATAGATTCATAATCATTAGAAGAGGTAATAATATGGAAATTAGACAAGCTTTTCCCAATGAAGTCGACCAAATCATGCTCGTTATTGAGGACGCACGAAAACAATTGGCAGCAAGCGGTAGTAATCAATGGCAAGGGGAATATCCTGATGAGGATACGATTTATGATGACGTTTTGACTGGTCAAGGGTATGTAGCCTTATTAGATGGGGAAATTGTAGCCTATGCAGCTGTTATCACTGATGGTGACCCTGCTTATGACAAGATTTACGCTGGTCAGTGGAAACACAATAATCACCGTTACATCACATTTCACCGTGTTGCTGTTTTGTCTAGCGTGACTGGTCGAAAGGTTGCTCAAACATTTCTTCAAGGATTGATTGAAGGAACTGATGGACATGATTTCCGTTGTGACACCCATGAAAAGAATGGTGCCATGCAACACATTTTTGAGAAACTTGGTTATGTCTATTGTGGAAAAGTTCCAATTGATGGTGAACGTCTAGCTTATCAAAAAATTAAAACTAAGGATGAGAATGCTCTCTATCAAGAAGTTGATGAGGATGATCACCATAGTTATTAACAATAACGGAAAAGGAAGGCTTTTTGTAGCCTTTGTGTGAAATAAATGGTATATAGTGTTAAAACGTTTAATAATATTAATCAAGTAGGGCTTAAAGAATTAGGAAATCATTTCCAAATTGATGGTGATTTAGCGGAAAATCCAGATGCCTATATTTTTCGTAGTCAAAATTTGCATGGAACAATATTTCCAGAAAATTTAAAAGTGATTGCGCGTGCAGGTGCAGGAACAAATAATATTCCGATTGATGAAGCAACGGCAGCAGGGATTGTTGTCTTTAATACGCCTGGTGCAAATGCTAATGCTGTAAAAGAAGCGGTTCTTGCTTCTATCTTGATGTCAGCGTGTGACTACATTGCTGCTAATGCGTGGGTAAAGACCCTTTCTGCAAAACAAGTCGAAGCTGGTAAGAAACAATTTGCTGGTAATGAAATTTCTGGTAAAACGCTAGGCGTTATCGGACTTGGTGCTATCGGTGGTCGTATTGCTAACTATGCACAACGTCTTGGTATGAATGTTCTAGGGTATGACCCATATGTTTCTATTGAAACAGCTTGGAATATTTCTCATCACGTCAAACGTGTGGCTGATGTTAAAGAAATCTTTGCGAATTCTGATTATATCACTGTTTATGTGCCTTTGACTGATGAAACACGCCATACATTTGATAGTGAAGCGTTTGGTTTGATGCAAAAAGGAACGGTTGTTATCAATTTTGCGCGTGGTGAATTGGTTGACAATGTGGCACTTTTTGAAGCTATTGAAGCTGGTGTTGTGAAACGTTACATTACCGATTTTGGTACAGAAGAGTTGCTTAACAAAGATAAAATCACAGTTTTCCCTCACGTAGGTGGTTCAACGGCTGAAGCTGAACTTAATTGTGCGATTATGGCTGGTAAGACAATTCGTCAATTTATGGAAACAGGTGAGATTACTAACTCTGTTAACTTTCCAAATGTTCATCAAGCATTGACTGCACCGTATCGTATCACATTGGTTAATAAAAATGTGCCAAATATCGTTGCTAAAATTTCAACAGCGGTATCTGACTTAGGTATTAATATTGATAATATCATCAATCGTTCAAAAGGTGACTATGCTTATACGCTATTTGACCTTGATGAAACTGATAAGGCGAAAATTGATCACTTAGTTGCTAATTTTGAAGCTAGCGATAATATCGTTCGTGTACGTTTAATTACGAAAAAATAACAATAGAGATTGGAAGAGTTGGGAGTATTTCTCAGCTCTTTTTTTCTTTTTTTGCTATAATGGTTAAAGCGATTTCAAAATTAGGGGAGGGAGATAGTTTATGGATAAAAAGTAACTAAAAGAATACCAAAAACAGTTAAGAGAACGATTTTTCAGTGTTCAATTTGATAATAAAAAAACAAAATTTGGTTCTGTTAGTTAATCGTGAAACTGGAGTAGAATATCTTGGAGTGACGGCTGGTCTAGGTGTTCCTTCGGGGATAACACCTTTAATTAATGCGGATGGGACACCTAAGATTAATACAGAATGGCAGAACCATCAGTTATAGATAAGGAAGCAGAGCTTGCTTTTTCTATTAGGCATATGGATTAAGTGGGAGTGATAAAATGTTAAGAAAGTTGGTTTATCAGTCTGATTTAGGAGAAATAACAGTATTAGCTAATGAAAAAGGGCTCTTAGGTTGCTATTTTCTAGGACAAAAGTATTTTGAATATGATTATGAACGCGAAAAAATTATTGAAGAAACGACCATTTTTTTAGATGAGGCAAAAGTTTGGTTGGATGATTATTTTGCTGGTAAAAATCCCGACCCGAGTCGATTGACCTTGGTACCTTATGGTACGGCTTTTCAGAGGAAGGTTTGGAAAGTCTTAGCGCAAATTCCTTATGGGGAGACAATGACCTATGGAGAAATTGCCGAAAAAATTAACTGTGGTTCGGCGCAAGCCGTTGGTAAAAATCCCTTGTCTATCATTGTTCCTTGTCACCGTGTTTTAGGAAATCAAGGGCAATTAACAGGCTATGCTGGCGGAGTAGAGCGAAAGTGTTGGCTATTGGAACATGAGAAAGCTAATTTTTAGAAGGAGAAAGAAATGTTTACTTTTTATGAATATCCAAAATGTAGTACGTGTCGCCGCGCTAAGGCGGAATTGCAAGAATTAGGTGTTGATTTTGTAGCTGTCGATATTGCAGTCGATACCCCAAAGGCAGAACAATTGAAAGAATGGATTGAAAATTCAACATATACTATCAAAAATTTTTTCAACACTAGCGGACAAGTCTACCGTGCACTTGGTTTAAAAGATAAAATCGATAGTTTGTCAATTGATGAGGCGGCAAGCCACTTGGCTTCAGATGGTATGTTGATTAAGCGCCCAGTTTTAGTTAAAGATGATAAAGTGCTACAACTAGGGCATCGAAAATCGTATGCTGGATTATTAGAAAAATAAAATCAACCATATATTTTTAGTTAAGTTGAAACCATGATAAACCATTTTTCTTTAGGTTATAAATCATTAGTTTGTCGTCATAAGTTAATTTTATATAAAAAACACCCCAATTGTTAAATTTTTTGTTTAACTTTTGGGGTGTAGTCCAAACTTAGATGATTTATATGTTTATAAATCAATTTCCAAGACAATTGGTGTGTGATCTTGGCGTGCGCCTGAGTCAATCATCTCTGATTTTGTGATTTTGTCTGCGATACGACTTGATGTGAGCCAGTAGTCAATACGCCAGCCACTATTGTTGATTTTGCTTGTTTTGCTACGTTGCGCCCACCAGCTATAAACATCAGGAATATCGCCATGGATGTAGCGGAAAGTGTCGGTAAAACCTTTTGCTAGTAAGTTGGTGAATCCTGAACGTTCTTCGTCGGTAAAGCCAGGAGAACGACGGTTTGAGCTTGGGTGTGCCAAGTCAATTTCTTTGTGAGCGACGTTGTAGTCACCTGTTGCCAAGACTGGTTTTACTTGGTCTAATTCTGCCAAGTAATCCGCATATTTTTCGTCCCAGATTTGACGTTCAGCCAAACGTTTTAAACCGTCACCAGCGTTTGGGGTGTAAACTTGTGTGACGAAAAATTTGTCAAATTCAAGGGTGATAATGCGCCCTTCACTATCCATGGTGTCAGGAGCACCGATTTCAGGATATGAAATGCTTGGTGTCAAGCTACTTTTGTAGAGAAACATGGTACCAGCATAGCCTTTTCTGGCAGGTTCAACAGATGAACGCCAAGAGACCTCGTATTCAGGAAAGTAATCTTGCAAAATTTGAAAATGCTTTTTGGTCGGACCTTTGGCTGACAATTTTGTTTCTTGAATGGCAATGATGTCAGCATTTTCAGTAACCAAGGTATCAATAACAGCGCGCGAGAGAACGGCGCGTGCAGAATCACTTGTGAGTGCTGCGTTGAGCGAATCAATATTCCATGAAATGAGTTTCATAATAGCTTACCAGACTTCTTTTGAGAAGTCTCTTCTTTCTAAAAGTTTAATCGTTAGTTTATATTTTAGCAAAAAAAGAGAATGCTTGCGATTCTAATGCTTTTGGTTAGATCATTTTTGAAAAAAGTGGCACAATCTATTTAGAAAAAAATCTAAATACCTAAACTTTGGAGGAACATTATGGCATTTGCTGAAACATTTAAAGCTTTGTCGCATCCAATCCGAAGAGAAATTCTGAATTTATTAAAGAAAAAATCATTGACAGCTGTGAGATTTCAGAGCAATTTGATGTAGTTTGGGCAACGATTTCGCATCATCTTAGCATTTTGAAAAAAGCTGGATTGGTTGTTGAAAAACGAGAAAAGAATTTTATTTATTATGAATTGTCTACCTCGGTTTTAGAGGATGTTATGGCTTGGTTAGCTGATTTAAAGGAGTTTTCGAAAAATGAAAAAATTAATAAAGAATTTTTGATGACAGCACTTGTGATTGCATTGCCAATGGTGATTGGAGCGATTTTCTGGAATCAACTTCCTAAAAAAATCCCGACTCATTTTGGAATTGATGGTTAAGTAGATGGTTATAGCAGCAAGCTTTTTACGCTTTTTGCTTTTCCAGCTTTGTTTCTTCTTTTTCAAATTATTTGTCTGGCATCTTTTGAAAAAGAATCTGTAAAAGTCAATATTCCAGCAAAAATGAGAAGATTTTATACTTGGTTGATTCCAGTTTTGAGTTTGATTATTCAAGGATCAATCTATGCTAACGCACTTGGTTTTATTAAGAGTGGTCCAACACTTGTCACGACTTTTCTAGCGATTGTTTTTATCGTGATTGGCAATTATCTTCCTAAGATACAACGAAATGCTACAGTTGGTATTCGTATTCCTTGGACGCTTTCTGATGATAAAAATTGGTATAAAACTCACCGTATGGCAGGAAAAATGTGTTATAATGATAGGACGAAATAAAGGAGACATTCTATATAAAAAGTCAAGAGAAAATTCTAAACAATAAAAAACAC
>ERZ1034962.87-NODE-87-length-51392-cov-42.041822_pt1 | contig 51392 bp, 51 predicted proteins | sample MGYA00520696_ERZ1034962 | MGnify/ENA primary metagenome ERZ1034962 (study PRJEB33766, sample SAMN09781770) | gut metagenome | biome: gut microbiome | host: Homo sapiens | place: Madagascar | study: EMG produced TPA metagenomics assembly of the PRJNA485056 data set...
TTCATTTAATAGTATATCAAAAAAAGTGTCCACTTTATTAGGATACATGCATGTCCACTTTTTCAGATGTTCAAGCGTTGTATAGATGAAAGGAGAAAATGAAATGAAACAGGAGGGAACATTTGAAGAAGTATTACTTTTATTAGGGCAAGAAGTAATCAGAGTACTAATAGAAAAGGGGAGTACGTTGGAAGACGCAGAAGATGCTGTTTCTAAAACCTATGATACTATATTTTCTTCTCTTATCTATATGACACAGGATAATTTACGTCCTTGGTTTTTTAGAGTTTCTTTCAATAACTATATTGATTTATTCAGGAAAAAGAAGCGTGAAAAAGAGCTTATTTTTCGCTATGTTGACTCTCAGTCGAATGGAACTAATGAATCAGAAAATTTATGGATGATTATCGACTCGCTAAAAAGGCAAGAACAAGAATTACTGATTTTTAAGTATTATTATCGACTATCGTATGAGGACATCGCGAGTATGTTAAATCAAAAAGTAGAAACCGTGAAAAAACAATTATACAGAGCACGAAAAAAATTAAAGGCAAACTGGGAGGATGAGTGATGGATTTGAATAGGAGTATCAAAAAAGCCAAAAGAAAGCAGATAATAATGGTCAGTTGTGTTTCAATCATAATTTTTCTTACGATGTCGGGTATCTTGGTTTTTATATTAGATAAAGTCGCTACGAAAAATTATCATGAGCTAGATCAGTCGTTATTTGCTTACCAAACAATTGCCTCACCAAATACACAAATTGACTCACAAGTGATTGCTAACAGCTCAATTTTGGGCGGGGAGGTCGTAACTAACCAATCGAAAAACATTGATGGCTACATTGTACCCTGGAGTAGTTTACATAGTAAGTACAATGTTTTTGGCAACGAAGTGGACAATAATGAACGGATGACATCTTGGTATCATTCCCTTAAAAATTCATATGAATATAATCGTCAAACCAAACAAAAAGTCGCCACATTCTACAATCCGACGATTGAAAACTATTATGGTGGGGTGAAAAATGAATTAGCGGATTTAAAAAACACGGATGATTTACTTGCAGAAGTAGCTATTTCCTTTGATCGGCCCTATCGCTATAGTGAAGTGAAAAAAATGTTTCCGGAAAATGTCAATGTTGTCTGGTTGTATTTGTTTTCTGAAGAGAGAGACGAAAGCAAAGGACGTTCGGGTATGCCAACGTATGGTTTTCAGCTAAGTTTTGATGAAAAGAATCAGCTGATTGATGCAGAAGCAGATAAAGATTATTTTTTCAGCTCATTTGAATCACACGTTTCTTCTGTGAATAATAAAGCAATGGTAAATTTTCTAAAGGAAAACGAAAATAAGAAAGTAGATGACCTAGAAGTCTTAGGAGTAATGATTACAGGACAAGCAAAGAATTTAGCAGAACTAAAAGACAAACCCTTTGTTAGAGGCAGTTCTGTTGGTGTAACAGTACCGATTGTTCCATACATTGTACCAGAAAAATAGTAAGCTATCCTAAACAAGGAAATTGAATGAGTTCGTTTTAAAATAAGAGCTAAGAAAATCCCCAATTATTTTAAATACAAATTCAAGGAGACCAGTTATGAAAACTAGAGTGCTTATAAAAACCTGTGAATTTCTGCTCTTAATATTAAGTCTATTTTTAGCTGTAAAACATTACATTTTGCTGTTTCCAAAAAAAGTAAAAATTCTTTTATGTCTCATCAAAAAGGACTATTACTTCCCTTATGGATGGAAAACACTATCGATTTAGTAGTAACAGTGATCGTGTTACTCTTGATAATCGTACTTTCATGATATAGATAAGTACTTACCTTAATTTATAAAACATGCTGACTGATAAAATAGGATCAGCAGACGGGGGCAAAAATCTTGAATTTTTGTCCCTTTTTGTCTTTCCTTTTTAGTGGGTGCCACATTTGTAATGTTGACACGTGGCTCTATGGGAATCATTTCTCTATATAACATTGCGCTACAAAATTTTATTCAAAATTTGGTGTGACAAATACTAAGAAAAATTTTTGCCATGTACAAAGAAAAGTTACAACTAGATTTTTCAATGATTATATAGTGTCTATTTAGGGCACGCTTTAAATAGACGTTTTATTTTATAGATGATTCGGGGGACAACTATAAATAATCTACATTAGGTATAGAAAGAGTAAGTTGTGCTACATATATAGTATTAATTACATATTCATAAGGGAAAATACTATTGGAAAATATTAAAACAAAAAAGGTGTATATTTCGTATAGTTGGTCAAATAAAGAACACAAGGAAAGGGTAATACGATTAGCAGAAGAGTTGGTGAATCTTGGTTCCTTGTCAGATATTATTGAGGGAGAGCCTATAAAAAATGTTGGTGAACTTCACCAACATCAAAACGTATAAAGCCATTCTATATAGAGCATTTCTTAACTGAAAAACTGTTTTATTTCTAGTGATACTTTGGAGTGACAGCTTTCAATATTTAGTCAGTTGGCAAACCTAGTAATCAAATGTACTTTTCTTTTCAAAGCCCATGTTTACATATAAATCATATGCAATTTGATTGGTTGCATCGACTTCTAAATAAATTTCTTTTTCTTCTTTGATTAATAATTCTTGGATCAAACGGTTCAAGCAAAGTTTACCTAATCCTTGACCACGAAAAGCCGGTGCTACGACTAAGCCGTAGATACCATAGGAAGATAGATCCTCTTCGATTCGGGCACAAGCAATCAGTTGATTTTCTTTATGAAAAACAACTGTTTTCTCTAAATCTTCAGATGACAATGGAGGAACCGTTGCCCCAATTTCTCCTAATTGGAGTTGGGCAATTAGGAAAGATTCCTTTAGAGTAGCTTTTTGTGGTCGATAAGGAGAATCTAGCTGTTTAAATTTGTTTGGCTGAAGAATCAACCGATACTCAGTAAACTGTTTGTTCAATTCTTTTTTCGACTCAATGTAATTTTTCAAAAAAAGGTCATGTGGATCAGTGATGTAAAGAATCGTTGTTCGGCCGATGGTTTGAGCAAATCCCATCATTTCGTCAAGTAGTTGTTGTAAACAAGCCAAATTTTCATGCACGATCATTGTCACTTCTAGTTCACTCTCATCATAAAAACTTAAAAAAGCATAGGCAATAAGTGTCTCTTCTTTAAAACAAAGGACATGGCGGATCTGCTCGTTCGTTTGTTCAGCAAAATCAGGAGCTAGTTTAAACTGGCAGTGACGCAGCTGTTCGATCTGTTCTTTCAATTCACGGATCGTTTGCTTGGTATCAGATTGTAGCTGTCTTGTGATAAATACTTTCATTTATTTTCCTCAATCAAAAGATTTTTCTCATCTTATCTTATTTTTTTAACCAACACAATAAGAAAGTGAATCGCGGTAGTTGGTCGTTCCTTCATTTGGTCATGGAGCCAGAAAGCGAGTCATTGTATTCAACGAGAGTGTCATACAAATGCAATGCTCATAAAAATATAGTTTATAAGGAAAAGTGACATATAAATAAAATTTATGGTAGGTATTAGTTTTGACTATATTCTTTTCTCACGCCTATACTTCCCTTGTTACTAAAACCTAGGAGGAATTAGCTATGTTGACAGGATTAAACTTATTAAATAATCCATTTTTAAATAAAGGAACAGCTTTTACGAAAGAAGAACGTGGGAAATATGGGATTACAGGTATGTTGCCAAGCACAGTCCAAACGTTAGAGGAACAATCGATTCAAGCATACGGACAATATTTGAGTAAACAAAGTGATCTTGAAAAACGAATCTTCTTAATGAATTTATTCAATACAAACCGGACACTCTTCTATAAATTAATGGGACAACATTTAGTTGAGTTTATGCCAGTTGTTTATGATCCAGTCGTTGCGGATTCAATCGAACAATACAATGAAATTTTCTTAAAACCGCAAGATGCTGCGTTTCTTTCAATTGATGAACCAGAAAATATCAAAGCAAGTTTACAAAATGCTGCGGACGGTCGAGACATTCGCTTGATCGTGGTGACTGATGCAGAAGGAATCTTAGGCATGGGTGACTGGGGAGTCAATGGTGTAGATATTGCGATCGGTAAATTGATGGTTTATACAGCAGCTGCTGGAATCAACCCTGCCCAAGTATTACCTGTATCGATTGATGCAGGAACAAATAATGAAGAATTACTAAATAATCCATTGTATTTAGGAAATCGCCATCGTCGTGTGACAGGACAAAAATATTATGAATTTATCGATCAATTCGTTGATGCAGCAACGGATCTTTTCCCAGAACTATTACTACATTGGGAAGATTTTGGACGAGGAAATGCTGCAACGATCTTAGAAAAATATGAAGATAAAATCACTACTTTCAATGATGATATCCAAGGAACAGGGATTGTTGTTCTTGCTGGTGTACTAGGTGGACTGAATATTTCTGGAGAATCATTGAAAGATCAAACGATTTTGACTTTTGGAGCCGGTACTGCGGGCGTAGGTATTGCCAATATTCTATTAGACGAAATGATTCGTCAAGGTGTATCAGAAGAAGAAGCTCGAAAACACTTTTATCAAGTAGACAAACAAGGGTTATTATTTGAAGATACAGAAGGTTTGACTCCAGGACAAATTCCTTTTGCTCGAAAACGATCTGAATTTACTAATTCTGCTGAACTAACAACTTTAGAAGCGGTCGTAAAAGAAATTCATCCAACAATCATGATTGGGACATCGACTCAACCAGGTGCGTTTACGGAAGAAATCGTTAAGGAAATGGCAAGCCATACACCACGTCCAATCATCATGCCATTGTCTAATCCAACGAAATTAGCGGAAGCGAAAGCCAAAGATTTAATTGAATGGACTGATGGGAAAGCATTAGTAGGAACTGGGATTCCGGCAGCAGACGTGGAATACCAAGGAGTAACTTATCAAATCGGACAAGCAAACAATGCGTTGATGTATCCAGGGTTAGGACTTGGTTTGATTGCTTCAACGGCTACACGTGTGAATGCTGAGATCATTTCTCAAGCAAGTCGTGCATTAGGTAGAATCGTTGATGTTACACAACCAGGCGCAGCAATTTTACCTCCAGTTGCGAAGATCACTGAATTTTCTCAAACAATTGCAGAAACAGTAGCGAAATCTGTTGTTTCTCAAAAATTGAATCGTGAAGAAATCACTGATATCAAAGCAGCAGTGGAATCTGCTAAATGGGTACCAGAATACCAAGAGTTAGACAAATAAGCTTGACCAAATTTCTAAAACAAAGTGAATGAAGGATTAGTTGAGCACAATCATACACAGAGTACGTTAATCGGTGAAAGGAAAGCAGCTGATTAGGTGCAACGAGGTGAAAAATGGGAATCACCTGATGAAGAAGCTATAAAAATCAGATATTGAACTATTTTTCAACGTACCTCAGCCTTTCACCGTGCTTTTTTATTCAGAAAGGATCTGTATGAATGACACAAAGAGAAGAATCAACTACAAAAGTTGAAGAAAAAACAAAAGAAGGATTTTGGACAACTAAGATTACTGGAGTAAGTCTTCCTATCTATTTTGTTATGGTATTAGTCCTGATCGTTGCAATGGCACTTGGAAAATTACCAACGAATATGATTGGTCCGATCGCTGTTCTAGTGATATTCGGGAATTTATTTCATTTTATTGGTACAAAAATCCCAATCGTTAGAAGTTATCTAGGTGGAGGTTCCGTATTTGCGATCTTTGCCTCAGCTGCAATTGCGACTTTTGGTATATTACCAGAATACGTGGTGAAAGCTACTGAAAATTTTGTAAGTAACATGGGTTTCTTAGATTTTTATATCGCAGCTTTAATCACTGGGAGTATTTTAGGGATGAATCGTAATTTACTAATGAAAGCATCGGTACGTTTCATTCCAGTAGCACTTATTTCAATGATTGTCTCGTTTTTTGCTGTTGGTCTAGTTGGAATGTTAATTGGTAATGGGTTTGGACGTTCCGTACTGTATATCTCTTTACCAGCAATGGCTGGAGGAGTTGGAGCTGGCGCAGTTCCATTATCTACGATTTATGCGAACGTCTTAGGAACAAATGCTTCCTCTATTATTTCTCAATTACTCCCAGCTACAGCAATGACTAATGTCTTAGCCATCATTGGAGCAGCTTTGGTTGCTCGTGCAGGAAAATCAATGCCTAAATTGAATGGTGAAGGCAAACTTATGGCAAAAGGCGATCTTGGTGACGGTAAACCACGGAATGTGAAACCATCGATCCCTCAATTAGGTGTAGGTCTAATGGTGTCATTGACATTCTTTATTTTAGGACAAATCGGCAACTACTTTGTGCCAAAAATCCATGCGTATGCGTTCATGATCATCATTGTCGTGATTTGTAAAATTACAAATCTCTTACCTGATTATTATGAGGATGCAGCAATTATGTTCAATAATCTGATCGTTAAGAATTTAACAGCAGCTGTCCTTGCAGGAATAGGGATTGCGCTATTGAATCTAAATGTCTTAGCTTCAGCGTTAACTTGGCAATTCGTTGTTTTATGTTTGACAAGTGTTGTAGCAATCTCGCTCACTTCAGGATTCGTGGGACGTTTGTTCGGTTTGTACCCAGTTGAATCAACCATTACAGCTGGATTGTGTAACAATTCAATGGGTGGTACAGGGAACGTAGCAGTATTATCTGCGGCTAATCGAATGGAACTAATTGCTTTTGCGCAAATGGGAAATCGTTTAGGCGGTGCAATCGTCTTGATCATTTCAGGATTTTTGATGCAACTATTTTCTTAAGGAACGAAGACAATAATTTTTTCCTTACTTTAATCGATAAGAAAAACATAGATCTGGAACAACGTTTGTTCCAAATCTATGTTTTTTTGTTTACATTCTTCTAATTGAGCAGGAACTACCCATGATGAAAGTCACGAGTGTACTCGGCTAATTCATCAAACCAAAAGCATGAATCGTAAAAGAAACCAGATCAACAAAAAAATTGGGTTTATCTGACAAAAATCTTCAAGTACTTGCGTATCTCTATTATGAAAAGAGAATGACGAACGTGTTGGTCAAATAGATAGAAAACAGGAAGAGGATTTATGAAAAAACAAAACATGTTGTATCGTTTAATGAAAATTTTAGGGATAGCAGTAATCATAATCGGAGGGATTGTGTACATGAAACAAAAGCAGCTTAATGAAGAAATGGTCAATATGATTAAGAGTGACCGAGTAGCGCAACTGATCGAATCTGAGTTAAAACGGTTAGATCCCAAAGCATTAGCAGCTGAAGGAATCGTCCATTCGTATGAAATTGATTACGAAAGTATTGAACCTAATCGTTTAGGAGGAATCAACGTTGAATTGATCATTAATCAAGATGAAGAGTTAACATTAGGATTGGTAGTCAATGAGCGCAGGAACCAATTAGTGAATGATGGATTAGTTCTCTCAGAAAAACTAGATAGGCTGATTGAGAGAGCGGATCAGTTATGAGTATGACTGATGAAGAGAGAATAAAAATGATAAGCCAAAGCTATATGAATCTCGAAGTGAACAAAAAAATTTCAGTGAATCGTCAAACATATGGTTATGTATCAAAGATAATAGATAACAAAAAAAGTGGAGAAAAAAGTTTTATCATTACCGACGGAAATCCAAAAGTGCAAAAGCCAAAAGAAGTGAAACAGATAACTATCCTTTATCAAGGCTCGATAGGGATCAATAAAATACTGGTAAATCCTGGAGATGTATGGCGAGATTGGGGAGTAAATAATCTTCCTACGGCTGTCCAAGTGATCAATGCAGGAGGAGCAACTGCGATGCCGCAATTAAAGTCTGCTGCTCATACATTACAAGAAACCATGCAAATGTATCCCAATGCCAAAGTTTCATTATACGGCCATTCTTTAGGTTCAATGAATGGACAATATGCTATTTCAGATTTGCCGACTGCTTTTCATGATCGGCTAGAGGGAGTATATCTCTACCAAGGCCCCAACATTTACAGTATTTTAAATCCCAGACAACAAGCAGCGGCAGATAAATTAACGAATGAAGGAAAGATTTTCAATTTTATTGACACAAGAGATTTAGTACCAATAGGGTATTCACTGACAAAAAAACAAGTGGGCACAGTAATTGAAGTGACATCTAAAAAAGTGAAGTTGGGCAAACAGCATATGTTGGGCGGTTATTTATTTGATCAAGATGGGAATCTAGTGACACAATCTAAAGGGATTATCCAATTAGCAAAACATCAAACAAGCAAAGAGTTGGATCGGCTCGCTGAGATTCATCATCAATTTAGTCACAGCGGTAAAGGAATTTCTTCTTCACAAGAGATTTTTTTAGATGCGATGCAAGCGAAAACGATTACCTTGGGATACAAACAAGCGATTCAATCTGAGATAGACACAGTGGTCAAGTGGCTAAACAATGAGATTGAACAGGCTAATCTTCTTTGGAGCCAAACGAAACGGGATACGAACCGCTGGGGTGAACATTTGAATGATACCGAAAAAATGGCTATTCTGGCAGAAAATTAGGTGACAGAGTACACACTAGTCCGTCAGCCAGTGGCTACCTATGAACAACAACTAACCCTATTGCAAAAGGTCCAACATGAATTAGATGCGCTACTGAAACAGATAGTTACCACCATTGAAGAACAGGTGAGGACAGATAAAACATTGTCCCAATATCTTTCATAAAATGGAGGGGTTATGGATGAAAAAAGGTGAAGGACAGTCTCAACCTATGGAAAAACAGTTATATTCAGAAAAAAAACAATTAGAAAATCAACTCGACCAACTAAAGAAAGAAAAAAGTAAATTTGATCATTACTTAGATCACTTAGCAGACCAGTTCCATGATTTTTTGTTTTTTGATGTTTCCCCCCACAGAAAACAGTTTTATCATCTGTTAAATGATAGTAAAGAAGAGGCGGAAAGGATTTTTCGCAGAGAGAAAAGAATGATCGAATGTCGCATTGAATGTCCATTAGTAGAGAAGTATTCTGCTTTAGAGAAAGAATCTAACAACTAATAAAAACGAAACGGGAGAAAAACATGTTTGAAGAATTACAAAGAACATTGGAGAAACAACTCATACGGCTTATTGTTGCAACACCAAGTCATGCCACATCGCAAAATAGAAAAAAGTTAACTAAGCTAACGCTTCAACAGAAGAAACAAACGTTGAAACAGCTGACTACAAGTTATGCAAATCATTTAAGTCACGTTTCTAAAGGAACATGGGTCAAGACAGCTATCCAAGTGATCGAAAGAACGGCGAATCAATTCGAATGGCTTACTTAAGGAAGTAAAAAAGTTGAGCATGAAGTTGTGCTAAACTTTTTTACTACGAGTAAATGATCGATTCAATGATGAACCGCAATAACAAGAGAAGACGTTCTAAATCAAAGGAGTGATGGATCTTCTCTTGTTTGCCAGTGATTGAATGATTTTTTGAGTATACCTAAGAATAGAAACTAAAAAAAAATCATAAATAAGCATCGATTTCTTCTTTAATGATCCGTAATTCTTTTTTTAAAATCTCCAAATGATTGGATGATAGGGCGATTCGGATAAAAGGATCAGCTTGTTGTTGACTAGTGAAGCGATTCGAGTGATAGATTCTTATCCCTTTGTTCAAAAAATGTTGTTCTACATCTAAGGGAGAAATATCGGCTCGGATCGGAATATTTCGATAATAAGGATAAGGATTCGAAGGACGAGGTAAATCAAAATACGCATCAAAGCAGTCATTTGCTTCGGCTGTTCGCTTTAATTTTGTTGTTAAGATTTTCTGGACTGTTTCTGGTGAGTGCAAGATTTGAGTGATGATTTCTGCATCTAAACCAGATGTTTTGACGTTTATATTAAAGATTGCTCGTTCAATTCGTTCTCTTAAACGTTCTGGGAATACAAGATAGGCTACACGAAGACCTGAACAAATGAATTTGGTCATTCCTGACAAGTAAATGGTTTGGTCAGGTAGCAGCTGTTGAAACGGTGGCAAAACTTGTTGTTGAAAATGGGTCGTTAAAAAAGAATGAATATCGTCTTCAATAACTAATAACTTTTCTTTGGAAATAATAGCTTTCAATTCATTACGCCGTTGGAGAGACAGTTGAAAACCGATGGGGTTATTACAAGAAGGCATCAGATAAATCCCTTTTATTTTCTTTTTATGACACTCTTGTAGCAATAATTCAGGTTTCATTCCTTCTTGGTCGAAATCGATCGGAACTACTTCTAAGTGATACAAATGCGCTAACTCAATAAAATTGGAATAGGTATATCGGTCAATAGCGATTCGATCTCCAGGAGAAAAAAAGGCGGCAAGTGTCACAGCAAGACCATTTTGAACACCAGAAACGATTGCGGTATGATGAATCGTTGTTTGAACCCCTTGAGTCTGTAACCACTCGACTGCCGTCTTTAATTGAAAATTGGTTCCCATAGGGTCACGATAATTCAATAAACCCACGATATTGGGGTTGAGACTGACTGAATGGATAAAAGGCAGTACAAGATGGTTGCAGTCTTCAAAAGAACTAACTAATCCAAAATCAATCACATGCTCAGCTACTTGATTAGTTGAAATCGTGATTGAAGTAAAAGCATTAGGGGAAACGAACGTACCACTTCCAATATTCGTGTACAAGAGACCTTTCTCAATACCATATTTATAGGCCTGACCGACAGTTGTAAAATTGATATCTAAATAGTCGGCTAATTCTCTCTGAGAAGGAAGTTGGGTATTTTTTTGTAACTTACTTGTAAGAATATCTTCTTCTAGCTGTTGGATCAGAGATTTATAGATGGGGCGTGTTAATTTTGTTTTATCAGGTCGCCAAGTGATCGGATAATCTTCATAAGAATTTATGGGCATTTTATTCACCTCTAAAATTGTATTCCATACAATTATACTATTGAATGTATATAATTCAATGATAATATATGGACGTGAGGGGGAGATTTTTATGAGAAAAATCGATTTTGAAGAAGCAGTATCACGATTAGATTTTCAAGAGGCAATTGAAGTAATGCGTCAGTGTTTTAGCGATTATGGCGAAGGAAAAATTAGTCAAAATACACGTATGGTAGAGATTTTGCCAGATGGTAAAAACAAAAATGTTTTTGCGATGATGCCTGCTTATCTTGGTAAAGATCGTTATTTTGGTGCAAAAATCATTACTGCATTTCCTGATAATCATTTACAAGGACTATCTTCACATTTGGGGGAAATTCTATTATTTGATTCTAAAAACGGTGTACCTGTAGCGCTAATCAACGCGAATGCAGTCACTTGGATTCGTACCGCTGCAGTTTCCGCTTTAGCCACTGATATATTGGCGAAAAAAGAAGCGGCATCATTAGCTTTAATCGGGGCTGGACAACAAGCAAGCTCGCATTTGAATGCGATCTGTGCTATACGTTCAATCAATAAAGTATCTGTCTATGACTTGAGTAAAGAAAGAAGTCAACAATTTATTGAGGAAATGCAAACAGCATACCCGGAAATTGAATTTTCAAGTGGAGAAACACTCGCAGAAACAGTGGAACAAGCTGAGATCATTTGTACACTAACACCTAGTAAAGAGGCGTTTTTGAAAAAAGAATGGCTTACTCCTGGTGCGCATATCAATGCTATTGGTACGTTTACACCAGATACACGTGAAATCACTAGTGAGTTGATGAAAAGCAGTGCCATCTATGTCGATGATTATGAAGCTGCAATGAAAGAAAGTGGGGATCTACTGATTCCGATTGCTGAAGGAGAATTATCAGAATCAGCGATCTCAGGCTCGTTAAGTGAATTGGTTTCAGGAAAAAGATTATTAAAAGACCAACAAGAAACAATCACGATTTTTGATGCCGTTGGCTTAGCGATTGAAGATCTATGTTGTGCAGAATATATTTATCAAAAAGTTAAGGAGTCTGAATAAAATGAAGTTAAGTTATTATGTTGTTGATGCATTCACACAAGAAGTGTTTAAAGGGAATCCAGCAGCAGTCTACGTTTTAGAGAAGTGGTTACCAGATACGGTGATGCAAAAAATTGCTATTGAGAATAACTTATCTGAAACAGCATTTACTGTCAAAAAGGAGGAACACTATGAGTTACGTTGGTTTACTCCGGATCGTGAAATCGACTTATGTGGACATGCTACTTTAGCAACAGCGTTTGTTTTGTTCAATTATTATGGGGTAGAGGAAGAAACAATCAAATTTACTAGTCAAAGTGGCGAACTTCTTGTGACAAAACAACAAGAAACTTACTATATGGATTTTCCAAGTATCATGCCTAAAAAAGTAGCAATTTTACCTGAATACGAAAAAGCGATCGGTGCAAAAATCAAAGCTACTTATTTAGCGCGAGATTTATTTTTTGAACTGACAGATGAAGAAACCGTAAAACAGTTGCAACCAAACTTTTCAGCTATTAAAAATTTTGATTTGGGCGTTGGCGTGATCGTAACCGCACGTGGTCAGAAGGAAGATTTTGTTTCTCGTACATTTTTCCCGAAATTAACGATCAATGAAGATCCCGTTTGCGGTTCTGCTCATTCCAATCTTATTCCTTATTGGGCAAATAAATTAAGTAAGAAAAAAATGATTGCCCATCAGCTTTCACCAAGAGGTGGCTACCTTGATTGTGAGTTACGAGGGGAGCGGATCATGATTGGTGGAGAAGCAGTGCTATTCGCTCAAGGAGAAGCTTATATTCCAGAAAAATAAGCATCGCAAATGAAGCAGGAGTTCCCTCTGACAATCTATACCTTTTTCTTCTAGGGCGATTTCCAGAGGATAGAAGTAAGCCTGTTTTTAGAGATACTAGAAGAGGCTGAGGCAGGTTTTGGCTTAGTCTCTTCTTTTCAACCATAATATTGAAGCTTTCCTAGAAACTCTCTCTATTATTTTACTACTACTTTACTGCTAGAGTTCAAACAGATTATTTGCCTGTATCATTTTTGAGAGGTACGATAATAATGCAAACGCTATCATAAAATTCATGGTTCTTAATTCGAGAGAAAGAAGGCTTTATTATGGAAAAAGTTTATCAAGCTGGTACACATGAAGGGATGATTGATTTCATCAATATGGAAGATCTGGAATTAGCAGCTACTCAAGTAATCCCTAGTGGTGGATATGGCTATATCAGTAGTGGTGCAGGGGATTTGTTTACTTATCGAGAAAATCAAAAAGCCTTTAATCATCAATTGGTTATCCCTCATGTTTTGAAAGATGTGGAATTACCTGATACAACGACCTATTTTTCTGATGAAACATTAGCCGCACCAATCATTATGGCACCAGTAGCAGCGCATGGATTAGCCCATGAACAAGCTGAAAAAGCTTCGGCTAAAGGAGTATCAGAATTTGGAACGATCTATACAGCTAGTTCTTACGCTTCTTGTACCTTGGAAGAAATTAGAGCAGCTGGTGGTCCTGAAGCTCCTCAGTGGTTTCAGTTTTATATGAGTAAGGACGATGGGATCAACTTGGATATCTTGGAAATGGCAAAAAGAAACGGAGCAAAGGCGGTTGTTTTAACAGCTGATGCAACAGTTGGCGGAAATCGTGAAACAGATCGGCGAAATGGTTTTACTTTTCCGTTGCCCATGCCAATCGTTCAAGCTTACCAATCGGGAGTCGGTCAAACGATGGATGCAGTCTATAAATCGTCTAAACAAAAATTAAGTCCAAAAGATATCGAATTTATTACGACCCATTCAGAGTTGCCAGTTTATGTCAAAGGGGTACAATCAGAAGATGATGTGTATCGTTCTCTTGATACTGGTGCACAAGGGATTTGGGTCTCCAATCATGGTGGTAGACAGTTAGATGGTGGTCCAGCTTCTTTTGATTCATTACGCTATGTAGCTGAAGCTGTGGATAAACGTGTACCGATCGTATTTGATAGCGGTGTTAGACGAGGGCAACATATCTTTAAAGCGATTGCTTCAGGAGCTGATTTAGTTGCCATTGGTAGACCAGCCATTTATGGACTTTCTTTAGGAGGAAGTACAGGAATCAAACAAGTATTTGATTTTTTCAAAACAGAACTTGAAATGGTCATGCAATTAGCTGGAACTCAAACTGTTGAAGACATCAAAAACGCAAAATTGAGAGAAAATCGTTTCATGTGTTAAGACAAAAAATCGGTTTATCAATAGGGATTAAGTAGCAAAATAGCTTGAACAGATAGTGACTTTGGATAGCATTTTTGAATGATCGTGCTTGTTTTAGGAAAGAAAATTTCAACAAGATATTAACCAGTTTTATAGCGATAATCAAACGGTAAGGCAAACTTATTTAGCCTTACCGTTTTTTTGTGAGCAGATTATTCCTCTAAAAATTTATCAAGTGATAAACTTGTATTATTGTTTGATAAACTTTTAAAGGAGGAGTTAGATGTTTTTAGCATTAAATGAAATCATACATTCAAAATTACGCTATGCGTTGGTTGCTGGGGTGATGTTTTTAATTGCATATTTGGTCTTTTTTTTAACCGGTTTAGCGTATGGACTGGCACAAGATAACCGAACGGCTGTCGATAAGTGGGAGGCAGACTATATTGTACTGTCAAAAGATGCCAATACGAACCTAGGGATGTCAATGATCACGAAAAAGACAGCGCAAGAAGTAAAAGGGGATAAGGTGGCTTACTTAGCACAAACACCAGGGGTCGTAACCAGTAAAGACAACGATGAGGCAGGAAAAATCAATGTGAGTTTTTTTGGTATTGATCCAGATCAATTTATCATGCCTAATATTGTTGAAGGTAAGGCCTTTGTTGGGAACGATGAAGCAGTGGGTGATATTAGCTTAAAAGAAGAGTATGGTCTAGGAATTGGCGATACAGTTAAACTTTCTGGTAGTGACAAAACCTTTCGATTAACTGGATTTACCGAAAATGCGAAGTTCAATGTATCGCCAGTTTTATATACAACACTTGATGCTTACCAAGAAATTCGTTTTGAAAAAACAGATACAAGTGAGAATGCTCGAATCAACGCGGTGGTTGTTAGAGGACAGATAGATGATTTACCAAATGATCTTGAAAAAATCAGCATTTCTAAATTTATCAATGAATTACCTGGCTATAGTGCGCAAGTACTCACTTTTGGTTTTATGATTGGCTTTTTGATCGTGATTGCAGCGATTGTAATCGGAATTTTCATTTATGTGTTGACCATGCAAAAAATCAATATTTTTGGTGTTTTGAAGGCGCAAGGAATGACAGGAGGGTTTATCGCTCGCTCAGTAGTGGCCCAAACTTTCTTACTCTCATTCTTTGGGATCGGTCTTGGTTTGTTGGGAACAGTGGGGACCTCGTTCCTTTTACCAGATACCGTACCTTTTCAAAGTAATTGGTTATTTTTCGGAGTTATCAGTGTTTTGATGTTAGTGGTCGCCATTTTAGGTGCGCTGTTTTCGGTACGAGCAATTGTAAAAATCGATCCGTTGAAGGCAATTGGTTAGGAGATGAAAAAAATGAAAGCAATCGAATTTAAAGATGTCGAAAAGAATTTCAAAGATGGTGATCAAATCGTCCACGCACTGAAAAAAACCAATGTCAGTGTAGATAAAGGCGAATTTGTTGCGATCATCGGTCCTTCTGGTTCAGGAAAAAGTACTTTCTTGACCATTGCAGGTGGCTTACAAACACCTAGTAAAGGGTCTGTTTTGATCAATGGGCAAGAGTTTAGTGCTCAACCTGAGAATCAGCGGGTAAAATTACGTTTTAAGGAAATCGGATTTATTTTACAAGCGTCTAATTTGGTTCCATTTTTATCGGTTAAAAAGCAATTGATATTAGTGGATAAAGTCAAACATGAGAATCGTCAGAAAGAAGCGAATGAACTATTTGAACAGTTAGGTGTTGCCGAATTGGTCAATAAATATCCAGAAGAATTATCAGGAGGAGAACGGCAAAGAGTCGCCATTGCTAGAGCGCTTTACAACGATCCGTCCATTATTTTAGCAGATGAACCAACAGCCAGTTTAGATTCAGAAAAAGCAAGAGAAGTCGTAGATATTTTAGCGAAAGAATCGAAAGAAAAAAATAAAGCCATCATTATGGTCACCCATGATACACGCCTGATTGACAAATGTGATAAAGTGTTTATGATGGAAGACGGTGTTTTTCAAGAAAAAACAGAATAAGCATAAAAAGAAGGTGTGTATGTGGTTCATCGCTATAACAAAGACACGCAAAAAAAGATTTTACATGAAGCCAATCATTTGTTTATGTCAAAAGGCTATCTCGGCACGTCTACTCGTGAAATTGCTAAGAACGCTGGGATTACCCAACCCAATCTTTATCATTACTTTAGTGACAAAGAAAAACTTTACCAGGCAGTTCTGGAACAACATTTGAAAACAGTAGGGGACGATTTGTGGAAAATCGCCGCAACGGGTGCCGATGATTTTCAACAAACGTTAACTAAGATGGCTGAATATCTTATCGAAACCCATCTCATTGATTTGTTTATGATGCTGCATGATTTGAAGCTCAATCTTTCAGCTGAAACAAGAAATCATTTGTTTTGTTTATGGAAAAAGAATTATCGGGAACCTTTTGAAAAGATTTTTGCCAATCATCAACAACTATTACGAAAAAACGTCACACAGGAACTGGCAGCGAAACATTTTTTCCTTTTGCTAGCCCCTTATATTACTGAATCTGGTCATTCAGAGGAACAGCCTTTTGATGTGGCGACTTTGATCGATCTATACTTAAATGGGGTTATTGTTTAGCTTGTGACAATAACGGTAGTGTAAGCTCTGTTCGATTGGATGGATCTGATGCTTTTGAGACACCATTTGTCTCCAAAACATCAGATCTATTTCAAAGAACGAACACTTGCACACCGTTTTTTTGTGTTAATGTTGCGGATGGGATTCATTCGTTAGTTGAAGCGGCTTTTCTATTAGGGAATTTCAATAAATTTTTTTTTTTTGAAAAAAAAGGAACGTTTCTCCCTATTTTCCACTTTATACTTAAGCTCAATGAATAAACGAGAAGGGAAAGAGAAATGAAAAGAACTTCGTTCTATTTAGATAGGGATAGTTATGTTTGCTATTTATTAGAGAAAATCAAAGAGATAGATGAAAAACGAAGTATCGAACACCATTTATTAGTGGAAGGGGCAAATCGAAAGTCTATAGAGACAGTCAGTCAAATCAAGAAGATGGATTTCTTACCAATATTTAAGGATAAAACCCAGCAAGAGATAGTTAACGAAGCCACTCAATACTGTCAATCACTGCTAAATGTTTTTAATAGTGCGATAGGAAAAAAAACTATTACAAATTATCTTGTGCTACATGACCTGAGTCCAGAATTGACTAAAGAAATTGTTGAAGGACTAGTTTTTAAGGGAACTGTGAACAAACATGGATTTTTTAAAAAGATAGAAAAGAAAAAACAATTACATAAAAAGTACAATGAAACATTGGTCAAATATGGCACAAATGAAGGGATAAAAGCAATTGAAAATCAACTCATTTTAAATGAACTTCCTCGATCTGAATACAACAAAATAAGTGCAACAATTGGAGAATTTTTGTTTCCTACATGGGAGAATTCCAGATACTCTAAACAAATTACTTTGACGGCCAAAAGATGTAATGTATTTTTAGAGGATTTCGGTGAGACAGAAGGATTACTAGCTGTTCAATATTATTTATTGTTGCAAAATACATCAGCAGACAGAGCGAAGGATATACTTAATGAAGTTCAATTACCCAAGACAATCAATCAAAAAGAGTATAAAGACCTTCTCGTTGCAACGCTCTATTATAATAATATGGGGGCAACAGAAGTAGAAAATCGGCTAGTTCTACAAGGAGTAGATCGTAAATTTTTTAATCAGATAGGAGAAATTTTAAACATCAGTTTATTGCCTTCCTTGAAAGATGAACCTTTATCAAAGGAGGACAAAATAACTAAAGCAGTCAAATATTGCCAAAGTTTTTTAAATTACTGGTATCCAAACAAAGTAAATGGAGTTAAATCAGTCAATAATTACCTTATGTTGGAAGATTTCCCTCCTGCAATCAATATCGAAGTCATAGGATGAGGATCGAAAAAATTTCCATTTTTGTTTAACTAGATATAGAAAATATAGCCAATTTGTTCGAGAATTAGGATCAGAAATGGGCAGAAAAAAATTCGAGAATTATTTTATTTTAACTTATCCTATTTTACAACAGCTTCATCAAATAAATGAATACATCGATCAATCAATATTCCCAATGATAGATATGACTAAAAGAGGGGCAATTAGCACATTAGTTAATCGGTGCAATTCTTTTTTAGAAGACTTAGGACCAAAAAGAGGCTTTGTAGCGATTCAAAAATACTTATTGTTACAAAATACAGCGCCCAAGTATGTTGATAAAATTTTTAGAGATCTAAGGTTTCCTAAAACTATCAATAAATTTTATTTACAGAAACAATTCGAGGAAGTGTACAAGTGCCAATCGATGTTGATAGGATCTCAAGGAACTTTTGGAAAGAAACAATGTGAGGAATATCTTATCTCACAAGGAATGAATCGAACGCAGATCGATCAATTGAGTAAGATACTAAATGTCACCTTGCTTCCTTCTTTGAAGATGAAGTCGTCTCAAAAACTCATTGACGAAGTAGTCCAACGTTGTGAACGTTTTGAGCCATTGGCAACACGGAATTATCTCGTGCTTCAAGAGCTGCCTCCAGATATTCTTGAGGAAATTTTTACAAAAATCCCTTCAAAAGTAAATGTTGTTCTTGACAATAGTTATTTGACTATCAAAGAAGAAGTAAGACTTGTTAAGGAGTGCCAAGCATCTTTTAATAAGTTAGGGCTCATTGAGTGGAAAAAATCAAGTGAAAATGACCTTGCCTTAAGGGGGGCGAATCAAGAATTAGTCACATTGATCAATAACCATGTAAATGAAGAGTTATTCCCCAAAACTGGACGTTTATCTGGACAGTTGAATCGTTGTCACTCGTTTTTAAAGGATTTAGGTAATGAAAAAGGAATGAAGGCTATTGTTCATTTTCTATTATTTACAGAGAGACCACTAAAGGAAACACTTCATGTGATTGATGCGTTTGATTTTTCTTTGCCGGTTTCTTCAGATGCATTAAAGGTGAGCATCATTGAGAAGTATTGTGATCATATCGTACAAAAAAAGGATGATTGGCTCTGGCAAAGGAAAGAAATAGAAAATACATTGATTTCCATAGGTGCAAGTAGAAGAATCAGTAATCGATTAAGTGATCGTTATGAGATTCCATTATTTCCACCGATTTTTGATGGTAAACTCTCAGCAGATGAGATCAACAAAGGGAAAAGGGACATAAGGAAACGTTGTGATGAGTTAATCAAAGAGAACCGATCCAAGGGGGGACATATACATGCGCTGGTCAATTACTTTTTCTTACAAAAAATGCCAGTCAAAATTGCAAAAGAAACCATCAAAAATCTAAAATTAGAGACCATCACTAAAGACGAGGTAAAAAGAGTCGTGTTAGCTAATTATTATACTTATCTTGGAGAAAAAAACCACTAGCTGAACATTTAAAATCGGCTAAACGATACTTACGTACATTAAATTGTTTTAGAGAGCAGGAATCGCAGATTAAATATGATCGTCAATTTCGTTGAAAAAGTTTTCAGTTAAATGTTAATGATGAAACGAAAAGAATCAGGAAGATCCAACTCTAAGAGGATACATTCAAAAAATGAACAAATCATACATAAAAAGATTCGCAGCATTTTGTCCAATTTATTTTGGTTAAATGCTTTTTTTGTTCTTTTATAACAGTTGCAGCCTTAACTAAATAATAGTTATTTTAAATAAAGCAGTAAAAAAAGATGGAAAAGAGAAAAGAGAATAGGGATATTTATTAGTTATTTTAGATAACTATAAATATATAAATGTTAATATGCAACACAAAAATATCAAATCATTTGATGCTTTGATAAGATAATGTTAACCTTGTTTTGTAAGGGTTATCATTTTTTTGTTTTTTAGGAGGTTGGTTTATTAAAAATAACTGATTTATTTTATGGGTAATAAGTTTCATTAGGGGAGTTCGTATAGAAAAAGAGGGGAAGGGTTAAAAATGAAAAAGTTGAAAAAAATTAGTTTGGCAGCGATGTTATTTTCTTCTGTTATTTCTCTGACAACGCCATTATTCAGCCACAAAGAACATGTGCATGCTGAAGAAGCTCAGGAAATTACAAAAAAAGCGTCTTATCGTAATGTGATGTATTATGGTGATTGGTCGATTTGGGGAGGAGAACAAGAATTTTATCCTAAAGATATTGCCGCAGACCAATTGACGCATTTAAATTATGCCTTTTTAGATTTTGATAGTAATGGTGAGTTGAAATTTACAGATAAAGAAGCCGCTGTAGGCGTGCCAGCAGGTGAAGCAGAAGTCGGATGGGGAAATGCTGCTTCTGGATTGTTGAATGCGCTTCAAAATTTGCGTGGACAAAATAAAAACTTAAAAATTGGCGTGTCATTAGGTGGTTGGTCAAAATCGGGTGATTTTTCTGAAGTTGCAGCTAGTCCTGCGAAACGAAAAAAATTAGTGGAAAACATTACTAAATTCTTAAAATATACCAACATGGATTTCGTTGATATTGATTGGGAATATCCAGCAGATGTTCGTGAGCCTGATCGTGTCGACAACAAAAATGATGAAGGAACACCTAACGCAAAACCAGAGGATAAAGAAAATTATATTTTACTATTAAAAGATATTCGAGCGGCGATCGATAAACAAGGAGTGGAATTAGGTAAGACTTATGAACTTTCCGTAGCATTACCTGCGTCCCAAGGAATGTTGGACAAGGGAATTGACATCAAACAACTATTTGAAGTAGTTGACTTTGCGAATATGATGACTTATGACATGAATGGTGCTTGGAGTGCAACAAGTGGTCATCATACTGCACTTTATGGTAATCCTAACGACCCGAACTATGCAAATGGGTTGTCCGTTGATCAGACCGTTCGCTTTTTGAAAGAACATGGGGCTCCTTCAGAAAAAATCGTTATCGGCGCAGCTTTCTATACTCGTGGGTGGAATGAAGTAGCTAAAGGGACAGACCCAAATACTCCTGGATTATTCCAACCTGCTGAAAAAAGCAATAAAGATGCAGACCAAACGCCGACATATGGTGCGGACAATGAACATTCTCTGGCACTTGGGGATGGTGGCCGAGCAGGTGGAGTTTGGTCCTACCGAAACATTGATGAATTAAAAACTAAAATCCCGACTCTAAAAGAATATTGGGATGATACAGCCAAAGCACCATTTTTATACAGCGAAGTTTCAAAAGAGTTCTTTACCTATGACAATGTAAAATCAATTAATTACAAAACGCAATATGTGAAAGAGCATGAATTAGGCGGTGTAATCTCTTGGATGCAGTCGCAAGATAAGCCAACAACGAGTACGAAAAGAGATGAACTGACCAAAGCAATCAAAAATGGGTTGTTTGGTACAGAAAAACTTCCAGAGCATAAAATTGTATCAAGTGATCTAAATGTCGAGGTAGGAATTTCTACTTATTCTGAAAATAGTTCAAAAGGGTATGAATTAGTCATCAAAAATAAAGAAACACTAAATGAAAATTCGGACGTTTTATCAGCTATTGAATCTTCTCACAAGACAATTAAATTACCACGATACACTTTAGCGTTGAATTCAAATGAGATTCTTAGTAGTGGTGATTACAAAGCAGGCGAGGTTTCAACCTCAAATGGAACGGTGACGATCGATTTAAGTGGGGTTTATGAAGGAAAAGAGCTTAAACCAGGGGAGACATATACGTTTAGATTAAAATCAAATGCAACTGATGTATCCGTTGATCATATTGCTTCTATAAATCTAGCACAAAGAATTACAAAAGCCGGTATAGATATCTCGCAACAAACGATTTATGGAGAGGATTCAACTAATCCAACACCAACGCCAACACCAGATCCAGAAGATAAAGAAGCACCATCTATTCCGACTGATCTGACAGCTTAAAATGTGACAGAGACAAGCGTGACGTTGAACTGGACCGCTTCGACGGATAATAAAGGAGTAGCAGGTTATTATGTTTATCGTGACGGACAACAAGTTAGTCAAACAGCTACTACCAATTATATTGACAAATATTTAATGGCTGGTTCAACGTACATTTATACTGTAAAAGCGTTTGATCATTCTGGTAATGTTTCAGAACACAGTCAACCTTTGAGTGTGACAATACTAGATAGCACATCTTCATCAAAATATGAAGCATGGAGTGCTACAAATGTTTACAAAGCTGGTGATAAGGTGTCTCATAAAGGGCAAAACTATCAAGCTAAATGGTGGACAAGCGGGGAAGAACCAGGTACTGAACAATGGGGACCTTGGGAGTTGATTGATTAAATTGCTGGTTATTAATGGGTAAAACATACTAAGTTTTAACGTTTGGGACTAATTAATTGGCTCCCATCGCAGTGGAAAAAAGTTCTATTCTACTGTGATGGGAGTTTTTATGCTATCTAAAAGATCAGGCTATGCTCTTAAGGTCAAATGACCAATTGGATAGCCTGTTTTAAGAGGTCTTATGACCGTTGCTTCAACGCTTCATTCCTATAGAATGATTTCTGAAACAACGTTTATTATTTTTAGAATAAAGCGTTAAAGGGATATCATAAACTCATTTTTTTTGCTTTTTCAGTATTCGCAAAATGTAATTTTGCATAATTTGCTAACAAATCAACGCCACCTTGTTCAATGATTTTTGCAGCTATTCGATCCGACTTTGTTCCAGCGCCAGAAGGTAACTCTAAACCGACCTCTGCTGATTCTTTGGCTAATTCTTCTAGAAAACTTGCTCGGCTGATGATCGATGCCGCAGCTACCGCTAAGTGGTATTGTTCTCCTTTAGTCACAAAATAGAGTTTTTCTTGCACTTGATTTTTTTCCAAACGGACATACTTTTTATAATTGCTTTCTGGTGTAAACTGATCGATCAAAATTGCCTCTGGTTTGACAGGAGCAATTTTTTTCAGCAGTAGATGGATCGCTTGATTATGCAAAGCAACTTTCATACGCACAGCATTGTATTTCGGTTGGATCTCGTTATATTTTTTAGGCTCGAGTACTAAAAGTTGATAAGGGATCGTCTTCTTCAAGATACTAGCCAATTGAATGATTTGAGGATCTTTTAATTCTTTTGAATCACGAACGCCTAGTTTTTTTAGTTGTGTTAGTTGCTCCTTGGCCACGTAAGCAGCGCAAACTGTCAATGGACCGAAGTAACTCCCATTTCCCACTTCATCACTTCCTAATACAGATAAAGATTCGATGTTCTTAGGCAAAGATGCAGCTGTTTTTCCAGCTTTGGGTTTTGCTGAAGCTGCCTTTCCCCATTGACTTGCTTCTTTTTCGGCATTTGCACCTTGGAACATGACTTTTCCTGAGGTGTATGCAGTGATGGTCGTGCCATTTTTTTTAGCAGCAAATACGGTATAAGGAATTTTTTTAGGTAAAAGATAAGAAAGATAAGCTTGTTTCATTTTTTCCATTTGGGCAGTCGTTACTTTGATGATAATATTACTCATTATGTACCTCCATTTTAGTTAAATTAATAAATTTAGATGCTTGTTAGATGAAAGATCCCTCAATAGTTCCTTGTCGTTCAGTTGGGGACGAGACATAGCATTTTTTCAAAGTTTATCATATAATGATAAGGTAAATATAAGAAAATTTGTGTACAACTGTTAAATCATTAATTTCATGGTACACTAGATAATAATTTTATCAATAGGGGGAAATGATTCGGATGGCGCACGAAAAAACACGCTATAAAGCAGTGATTGCCGACCAAACTTACACGATTATTGGACGTGAAACAAAGCACCATATGGATATCGTGACAAATTTGATCAATGAACAACTAAAAGAATTGAAGGATTTGTCTCCGCAAATCGATAATGAACAAGCAGCGATCTTAATGGCTGTCAATGCGCTCTCGGATCAATTAAAGAAGCAAGAAAGAAATCTCGAACTTGAAAAAGAAGTAGCAGATTTAAAGAAAAAAATGATCAAATTTGTGGAAATGGAAAATCGAATCAAAAGAATTGAAGTGATTGAAAACGAAGCACGAGAAGTGTTGAAAGAAAACGGACAAGCAGATCGAGAAATCAAGAATCATGTGGAAGCCCAACAAATTTTAAATGAAAAAAGAAAAGGTCAAATCAAACAAAAATCTTCAAATTGATGAAAGAGAAAGGAACAAGACATGTTAAGTCTTTTGATTTTATTTATCTTGCTGCTTGCATTTTTTTCAGGTGCGAGACGAGGATTTTCTATGCAGGTCGTTTATACGATCGGTTATATCTTGTCATTTATGGCAGCACAGCACTTTTATAAGGATCTAGCAAGTCGTCTGGAATTATATATTCCTTATCCTGCGGTAACATCTAATTCCCAAATGGCCTTTTTTGATCAGACATTTTCTTTCAGATTAGATGAAGCTTTTTATGCAGGAGTCGCCTTTTTGCTGATTTTATTTATCGGAGGATTGCTTACTCGTTTTATCGGGATTTTTGTTCATAGCTTGACCTATATTCCGATCCTAAAACAAGTCGATTGGCTTGCGGGAGGCATCTTATCTTTAATCGTTGCCTATGTCACGATATTTTTGCTCTTGAGTTTATTGACTTTTGTGCCAGTAGATATCGTTCAAAAACAATTTAGTGGAAATAGTCTTGCCCGCTTTATCGTAGAGCAGACACCATTTCTAACGAATAAAATCCATGATTTATGGATAACGAATGTGATAAACTAATCAAAAATTTTTTGTAAAAGTGTAACAGTAAGTAGTGAAAGAAAAAAACGAAGTTGTGACAGGACAGCAAAGACCAATGAGTCAATGCGAAATGTGACAACTTCTTTTAGTGAAAGTTAGGGTGATAACGTGAATAATCGAATCCTAGAAACATTAGAATTTGAAAAAGTGAAACAGCTTGTTCGTCAGTTTGTGGTAACCGCGCAAGGAACAGAAGAACTCGCAAAGTTAGTGCCGATCAACCAACAAGAGAAATTAACAGATTGGTTAGCAGAAACAGAAGATGGCTTAAAAGTTCAAAGGTTACGTGGGGGAATCCCTATTCCTAAGTTAGAGAACATCCGACCTCATATGAAACGAATTGAGATCGGTGCTGATTTAAATGGACTCGAATTAGCGCAAGTTGCACGTGTTTTATCGACTACAAGTGAATTAAAACGATTCTTTGCTGATTTAGCAGATAGCGAAATTGAATTTTTACGTCTTTATTTCTGGGCAGAACAATTGGTGACGATCCCCGAATTGAATCGACGTTTAAAAGAGTCGATCGATGAAGATGGGCGAGTAACAGATGATGCTTCCCCTGAATTAAAAATCATTCGTCAAAATATTCGTCGAAGTGAACAAACGGTGAGAGAACAACTAGATGGCATTGTTAGGGGGAAAAACGCCAAATACTTAAGTGATACGATTATTACCATGCGAAATGATCGCTATGTGATTCCTGTCAAGCAAGAATACCGGGGTGTCTTTGGTGGGGTAGTCCATGATCAAAGTGCTTCTGGGCAAACATTATTCGTTGAACCAAAGCAAATCGTTGAATTAAATAATCGCTTGAGACAGTATCAAATTGCAGAGCGTAATGAGATCCAACGTATTTTAAGTGAACTTTCTGCTGAACTGGTTCCTCATCGACATGAAATCATTCATAACGCATACGTGATCGGTAAACTAGATTTGATGAACGCCAAAGCACGTTTTGGGAAAGAACTGAAAGCCATCGTTCCTGCAATCAGTGTAGAAAATCATGTCATTTTAAAACAAGCAAGACATCCGTTGATTGATCAAGAAAAAGTGGTGGCTAATGATATCAGTATTGGAAAAGAGTACCAAGCGATCGTGATTACTGGTCCAAATACTGGAGGAAAGACGATCACTTTAAAAACTTTAGGATTGTTACAATTGATGGGGCAATCGGGTTTACCGATCCCTGTAGATGAAGAAAGTCAAATCGGTATTTTTGAGGAAGTATTTGCTGACATCGGTGATGAACAATCCATCGAGCAAAGTCTCTCAACATTTTCTTCCCATATGACAAACACCGTCGATATCTTGGCGCATGTGAATGAAAAAAGTTTAGTCTTGTTTGATGAATTAGGCGCAGGAACAGATCCCCAAGAAGGGGCAGCTTTAGCGATTGCTATTTTAGACGATCTTGGGAAAAAATCGGCTTATGTGATGGCTACGACACACTATCCAGAACTAAAAGTTTATGGATACAATCGGGCGAATACAATCAATGCAAGTATGGAATTTGACGTTGATACACTTAGTCCAACGTATCGTCTGTTGATTGGTGTACCAGGGCGAAGTAACGCATTTGAAATCTCTAGCCGCTTAGGATTAGATCAATCAGTCATCAATGAAGCCAAACAATTAATGAATGACGAAAGCCAAGATTTAAATGAAATGATCGCTGATTTAGAAAATCGACGAAAAATGGCTGAAACGGAGTATTTAGAAATGCGCCACTACGTTGATGAAGCACAAGAGTTATATGAAAACTTAAAAGAGGCGTATCGTTATTTCTTTGAAGAACGAGAAAAAGAAATCGAAAAAGCTAAGAAAAAAGCCAATGAATTAGTTTCTGAAGCACAAGAAAATGCGGAAAAAATCATTGCAGATATTCGTAAAATGCAACAACAAGTAGGACAAGGAAATGTAAAAGAGCACCAATTGATTGATGCGAAAACCAAATTGGCAAACTTACATCAAGAAGAACAACTGAAAAAAAATAAAGTGTTGAAAAAAGCCAAAGAACAAAAAACATTGAAACCAGGCGACGAAGTTTTAGTGACAACTTATGGTCAAAGAGGAACCTTGTTACGTAAAAACGGGGAGCAATGGCAAGTGGAAATCGGGATTTTAAAAATGAATGTTTCTGAAAGTGAATTAACGCCCGTTGCTCCACAAAAGGAACCAAAACAGCGGGTCATTCATGCTGTACGTTCTGAATCAGCTAGTCACGTGTCGAACCAACTAGATCTTCGTGGCAAACGCTATGAAGAAGCGTTGAGTGAGGTTGACCAATACCTTGATTCAGCGATCCTTGCTGGCTATCCCCAAGTAACGATCGTACATGGAAAAGGGACCGGAGCTTTGCGTCAAGGAATCACCGACTACTTGAAAAATCATCGAAGTGTCAAAAGTTTTGAATTTGCTCCTGCTAACCAAGGCGGTAATGGGGCGACGATCGTTAAATTTAAATAAAACTTACTAAATGTAAGCAGAAGGCTCGTCTCGAATCAAGAAAGGTGCTATAATGACTCTAGACTAAAAAATGGAGGTCTTTGATATGTCACAAGTAGTTACAGATACGACATTTAACGAAGAAACAGATAAAGGCTTAGTATTAATCGACTTTTGGGCAACTTGGTGTGGACCTTGTCGCATGCAAGCACCAATTTTAGATCAGCTGTCAGAAGAATACGATGAAGATGAATTCCGAATCGTAAAAATGGATGTAGATGAAAACCCACAAACACCTCAACAATTTGGAATTATGAGTATTCCAACATTATTGTTGAAAAAAGATGGGCAAGTCGTTGAAAAAGCGGTTGGTGTACACTCGAAAGAGCAATTACGTCAAATGATCGATCAATATTTATAAACATCTGGAATGTTACTGAGATATCAATCAATGGATTGATATCTCGGTTTTTTTGTCCTTAGCACAAATTTCAGTAAAACCTTTCTCTAGTTTATCTAAACCCTCAAACAAGTCTAGGAAACAAATGAGCCGATTACGATTCTTTTTGACAGACATGTTATAATTAATTCAATGAAATTTGAAAGGAAGTATTTCATGAACGAACGTATCAAAAATAAATTAGCCTTACTTCCTGATCAACCTGGCTGCTACTTGATGAAAGATAAAAATGGCACCATCATCTATGTTGGGAAAGCAAAGATTCTCAAAAATAGAGTCCGTTCCTACTTTACAGGTAGTCATAATACCAAAACCGAACGATTAGTTAGTGAGATCGAAGACTTTGAATATATTGTTACAGAATCCAATATCGAAGCTTTACTTTTAGAAATCAATTTGATCAAGAAAAATGATCCTAAATACAATATCATGTTGAAAGATGATAAAACGTATCCTTTTTTGAAAATCACAAACGAAAAGTACCCACGCTTAGTCATTACACGTAAAGTGTTAAAAGACAAAGCAGTTTATTTCGGACCATATCCAGATGTTGGCGTAGCCAACGAGACCAAAAAAATCCTTGATCGGTTGTTTCCGTTACGCAAGTGTAAACCTAGCCAAACGAAAGAACCGTGTTTGTATTATCACTTAGGCCAATGCCTTTGTCCTTATTATTTTGATGTTGATCCACAAGTTTACACGAAAATCGTTGATGAAGTTAAAAGCTTTTTAAATGGTGGCTATGAAAAAGTTGAATCAGAAATCCACCAAAAAATGGTTCAAGCTGCTGAAAAGATGGAATTTGAAAAAGCGGCAGAATACCGCGATCAGATACGAGCCATTGAAACGATTATGACTCGTCAAAAAATGACCAATACAGATCTGGTGGATCGAGATGTTTTTGGCTACGCCATTGATAAAGGCTGGATGTGCGTCCAAGTATTCTTTGTGAGACAAGGGAAATTGATTGAACGGGATGTTTCGATGTTTCCTTTTTATAATGAAGCAGAAGAGGACTTTTTGACTTATATCGGGCAGTTTTATCAAGAAAATGAACATTTTATTCCTAAAGAAGTCTTGATTCCTGACACGATCGATCAACCGAGTGTGGAGGCATTGTTGTCCACAAAAGTTTTACAACCTAAACGTGGTGAAAAGAAAAAATTAGTAGAACTTGCGAATAAAAATGCTACGGTTGCATTGAATGAACGATTTGATTTGATTGCTAGAAAGCAAGAACGAACGATTGGGGCAGTGGAACGTTTAGGGAATGCCATGAATATTCCTACACCTGTTCGGATTGAATCCTTCGATAATTCGAATATCATGGGAACCAATCCAGTAGCGGCAATGGTGGTATTCATCGATGGAAAGCCAGCAAAAAAAGAATACCGCAAATATAAAATCAAAACGGTCACAGGACCAGATGATTATGCTTCGATGCGAGAAGTGATCTATCGAAGATATTCTCGTGTCATTCGAGAAGGTCTCCCTTTGCCTGATTTGATTTTGATCGATGGTGGGAAAGGGCAAGTAGATGTCGCCAAAGATGTTTTAGAAAATCAACTTGGGATCGACATACCAGTGGCTGGTATGGCTAAAAATGATAAGCATAAAACGAATGAACTCCTTTTTGGGAATGAACTTTCGGTGGTTCCATTGGAAAGAAATTCGCCCGAGTTCTTTTTACTTCAACGGGTCCAAGATGAGGTCCATCGGTTTGCGATCACATTCCATAGACAACTACGAAGTAAAAATAGTTTTGCTTCTAAGCTGGATGAAATTGAAGGATTAGGACCGAAAAGAAAAAAATTACTTCTAAAAGAATTTAAATCGTTGAAAAATGTTACGGCAGCGACGATGGAAGAACTCCAACAAATTGGGCTACCAAAAAATGTTGCTCAAAATGTTTTTGATAAATTACATGAGAACTAGCATAGGACACTTTACAAACCACGTAAAGTGTCCTATGATTTTTTGTATAACAAATGATGTAGAATTCGTTTTAGTTCGACGAGGCGGGAAGCGCTATGATGACTATTGGAAATGATTATAGCCAACCTAGACTGAATAAATGTCAAAATGGTCGTTGTTTCAATGAAAAAGTGGGAAAGAATGGTTTTCTTTTTAAACTATTCATTTTTCAATAGACTTTGGACCTTTAATTGATAAAGAATCTCTGGACTATTTCATTTTTTGCATTTGTATGCGATTTAAGTTGTCTGAACTATCTGAATATGGTAGAAGAAATGGAGACGAAGGAGTGAGACGATGTTAGAAGTGAAAGATTTGGTTAAGACGTTTGGAGACTATACCGCTGTTGATCATGTGTCTTTTCAAATACCTGATGGAAAGATTATGGGGCTGATCGGACAAAACGGGGCAGGAAAAACCACAACTTTTCGATTGATCTTAGATTTTTTGACACAGGATCAAGGGGAAGTTTTATGGAATGGACAACCTTTGGGAGAAAAAGACTATGACATTATTGGCTATCTTCCTGAAGAACGTGGGTTGTATCCGAAAGTAACGATTCAAGAGCAATTGTTGTATTTTGCTGAATTGAGAGGCAAAAAAAGAAAAGAGATCGAACTAAAAATCGATTTTTGGATGGAAAAGTTCCAAGTAAAAGGAAAGAAAACCGATAAAGTAAAATCATTGTCTAAAGGAAATCAACAAAAAGTCCAATTGATTGCTACGTTGATCCATGAACCTAAATTAATCATATTGGACGAGCCGTTTAGTGGGCTTGACCCAGTCAATGCAGAATTGCTGAAAGATGGGATCATTGAGTTAAAAGAACATGGCTCATGTGTTATTTTCTCCAGTCACAATATGGATAATGTTGAAAAAATCTGTGATCATTTAATTATGTTGCGTAATGGAAAAATGGTGTTAAGCGGGAAAGTCCATGAAATCAGAAATTCTTTTGGACGTACAAAGTTATTCTTAGAATCTGGCTTGTCCCAGCAGGAAGTTGCAATGATCGAAGGAGTCGAAAAAGTCGTCACTCATGAAGATCAAACGCTTGAAATCACTTTAAACGATCCTGATGTAGGAAAAGAAATCTTTACCCGAGCAACACAATTTGGCTATATTCCAATGTTCAATCAACAACCGCCTACCTTAGAAGAGATATTCAAAATGAAAGCAGGTGAGATTGATGCGTAAATTTTGGATCATTACAAAAGATGTCTATTTAAAAAATGTCAAATCTATCTCTTTCTTAATTATGATCTTAGTGCCATTCATTATGATAGGAATCGTTTATTTAGCAGGCAATTTTGCTCAGCAAAACAGTGAGATTAATAAAATTGGTGTATTGTCCGAAAATCAACAAGTAACGCAACAGCTTGAACAAGTAAAAACCGATGAGTTCAGCTTTCAAGCGGTTGATTCGCAAACACAAGCTCAAAAAGAATTAGCCGATGAAAAAATTGATGTCTATTTAGTCGTCACGGTCGAAAACGATCAGCTAAAAGGTCAACTTTACAGTGAAAATTCGTTAGGACAAAGTACACAATTGTTGATCCAACAGCAATTAACTGGGGTGCAATCACTATTGCGAGTTAGCCAACTGGGACTTTCTCCTGAAGAAGTAGCTAGTCTTAGTCAACCAGCAAGTTTGACTAGACAAAAAGTAAGTTTTGATAGTAATAACAAAATGAAAGTTGGAGAAGATAATTCTGGCGTACAATATGCGATTAGTTATGCAGCAACCATTATCTTATTTATCATTATCCTGACTTATTCACAAATCATCGCGCAAGAAATTGCTTCTGAAAAGGGAACTCGAATCATGGAAGTCATTTTATCAAGTACGACAGCTCAAAAACATTTTTATGGTAAATTGACTGGTGTCTTGTTAGTTGCTTTAACGCAGATGGCTCTATACGGTGTGATTTTGACTGTGGGATTCCAACAATTTAAACATATGGATTTTGTAAAAAGTATCATAGAGAATATTTCACTAGATAAGATCATCGGACCATTTTTATGGTACGCATTGTTGTTTATGTTCTTTGGTATCTTGATCTTCTCCGTTTTAGCGGCTTTATGTGGATCATTAGTCAACAAAGCAGAAGATACAGCAAAAGCGATTTTACCAGTTACTTATCTTTCTTTAGGTGGCTATATGCTTGGGTTGATCTTAGGCGCATCTGATCCAAACAATATCGTGATTCGGATCACGTCCTATATTCCGTTCCTTTCTTCTTATATTATGCCGATTCGTTTGGCAAATGAGACAGTGGGAATGACTAGTGTATTGATTTCACTTGTAGTGTTAATCATTGTCACATTCCTGCTAATGTTCTTCTCAGCGAATATGTATAAATCAAATGTTCTTGTTTATAGTGAAGGTGGCTTATGGAGTTCATTGAAACAGTCACTTTCAATTATGAGAAATGAACGTAAGAAATCCTAACCGACTGACTATTAAAAGCAGTATCGGCACAACAAAATGGTAAATGAAAAACTAAATGCTGGCGTTATTTCGGTTGATCTACGAAATAACACCAGCATTTTTTAGGATATTCTAAAGGAAAAAAATCGTTGCCCAATCACTTCAGGACTAAAATTCTTGAACAAAAAAATCAAATAATCCTTGGTCAGTGGAATTGCTTGAATGTGTCAGCTCTGGATGCCATTGTACACCAAACAATCGAACATCCTTATCGAGACTTTCAATCCCTTCCACTAGACCATCAGGAGAAAAGGCTGTAGCTTTTAATGAAGGTGCCAGCTCTTTCAACGCCTGATGATGATAAGAGTTTACCAAATAAGTATCAGGTAGTAGCTGATGTAATAGAGTGTCGGGTAAAATCTCTACTTCATGAGTAGCAAATTGTGGGGCGGTTGGATGCTGTTCATGTTTGACCGACCACTTAGGATAAGTGGTTAAATCTTGATACAAACTACCCCCAAGCACGACATTTAAGAGTTGCATTCCACGACAAACAGCAAAAATTGGTTTGTTTTGCTTCAGAGCCTCGCTGATAAGTGCCGCTTCAAAGAGATCTCTTTGAAGATTGGTTTCTAAAAGTTTTGGATGGGGAGGTTCATGATACAGTTGTGGGGAAATATCCTGTCCACCGGCTAAGATCAGTTTATCGATTTGGTCAATATAAGCAGAAGCAGTCTTAGGGGATGAGATCGGTAAAACGATCGGTAAACCATCCGCCTGCTGTACAGCATTGACAAAGCCTTGGGGAGTATAGGTTACTTGATTTCCTTGAAAAGTATCTGTCGCTCGGATCAACTGATTTCCAGCAATTCCAATAATGGGTAACATAAACATTCCTCCAAATCGTCTATTCGTTCTATTCTATCAAGAATAAAAAAAATTTAAAACTATTTGAAATAGATCTAGTTTGGGAATAAATATGAAGAAAAAATTTTTTTCATGAGAATTTCTTATAAAAAAACAGAGTTACCGAGGAAAAATATGGTGTTTTTATTGAATTTTTTCGTCATTTTGGTACAATAGAATTAAATCACGAATAAAATGGTTGGGCATAATGCTTCAAGGATCGCGTTCTTCAAGGGGTGAGAAGAACATATTGAAGGGCTCAGCATCATTAGTCAACTAAAGGGCACATACTTTCAATGTAACGAGAGCATGTGTCCTTTTTTAATCGAAAGGGGGAAGTGATTGTGACAGAAATGGCGCGAATTTTGACAAGAATCAAAGAAGCAGAAGAGAATAATCAGAAAAAAGAAGAGCAGGTCAAAGCTGAACTTGCTCAATATGAACAATTAAAAAATAACGAATTAATCGATTTGAATAAAGAATTCCAAGAACGATTAACCAAGCTGATGAAAGAAAAAAGAAAAAATGAAGAGGAAGTAACTGAAGACGAACAGCACAAACTGGAATTGATTTTAGAACAATTTCGTCAAAAAGTTCTTGAAATAGAAAAAACATATTTAGAAAAAGAAGAAGAGGAAATAGCGAAGAAAAAGAACTTAACAAATGAGATCATTGAAAGGATGAAACAAAACAATGGCTGTCACTAAAATGGAAAAAGTGACTCTCATTTCAGATAAGAAAAATCGTGAAATCTTGTTGCAAGCAGTTCAAGGACTCCATGCAGTAGAAATCCGTGATCTGTTCCAAGAATCTGAAAACAATCAATGGGTAGAGACGTTTTTTCCTGAACCAGAGATGATCGATAAGGACAAGGAACTTGCGAAATTATCCTATAAATTAACGGATATTCGTACAGCTATCCAATTTATCGAACATCATGGCGAAAAAAGTCAGAAAAAACAACACTTAAAAAGGCGTGAACTTTCGTTAGATACTTTGGAAAAAAATTATTCAGAAGAAGCTTTTTCGAAAAAGCTGGAAGAAGTCTTACTTTTGAAGGAACAATGGGAGCAACTGGTAGACGAACGCCAACAATTGGAAGACCAAGAGAATTGGTTGCTCAATTGGCAAAATCTGGATTTGGCGCCTAAAGCATTTGATAGTCAAATGACCAAGCTAGTCATTGGAACGGTCAATGCTAAAAATGCTGAATCTTTTAAAGCTGAAGTTGCTGAGATAAACGAAGCCTATTTAGAAGAAATCAACTCTTCACCAACAACGACTTACTTTGCCTACATTGTTTTACGAGCTGACGAGTCACGCATGGAAGAAATCGCCAGTCGTTATGGATTTGTTAAAGAAGACTATCTGTATGAGGGGACACCACAGCAACAGTTAGTTGCTGCAAAACAAAGTTTACAGGAAATCAAGGACCAACAAAAGAAACTGTCTTCAGCCATTGGAGCTTGTAGTGGGTATATCAAAGATTTCGAATGGACGGAAGAAATCTTCTTGGCTCGCTCTGAACGAGAAGCAATCAAGGACCGGATCATTCATACTCCTTATCTGATTCTGATTCAAGGCTGGGTGGATCATGAAGAAAAACAAGAATTGATCCACATGCTACAAAATGTCTTAGCAAGTGAAGAAGTCTATTTGACCTTTGACGAGCCAACGGACAATGAAATTGCTGAAGAAGTACCGACCAAACTAAAAAATCACCCGATCGTCGCTCCTTTTGAGATGTTAACGGAGATGTATAGTTTACCAAAGTATGAAGAAGTTGATCCAACGCCGTGGATGATGCCGTTTTACCTCGTCTTTTTTGGCATGATGGTGGCGGATATCGGGTATGGGTTACTGATGTTTTTAGGGGCATTTTTACTCCAAAAATTAGTGGTATTGCCACGGGGAATGCAACGTTTTGCAAAATTCTTTGAGATTCTAGCAATCCCTTCGATCATCTGGGGATTTATCTATAGCTCATTTTTTGGGGCGGCATTGCCTAAAGAAATTTTTGGTATTCATTTACCATTTCCGATTTTGTCTACTACAGATGATGTCAACACGATCTTGATTTTATCCGTAATTTTTGGGTTGATCCAAATTTTAGTCGGACTATTTATTGCTGCTAAGGAACATATCAAACGAAAAGCATATGTCGATGCCGTGAATGATGGGTTTGCTTGGCAAGGGATCTTGCTTGGTATCATTCTGATTTTATTGGGAACGATGATCCTTAAAAACAACGCCTTTGTTTATTTAGGCGGTGCATTAGCTGTTCTTTCAGCCGTATGTATTTTGATCATTCCTGTTTTCCAATCTTCTTCAAAAGCCAAGGGGATCGCCAAAGGTGCGTATAATTTATATGGTCTAACTGGCTATATCGGAGACTTAGTCAGCTATACACGACTAATGGCACTGGGAATCTCTGGAGGAAGTATTGCCGCAGCATTCAACATGTTAGTTGCTTTTATGCCTCCAGCTGCTCGTTTTAGTGTCGGAATTTTATTGATCATTGTCCTACAGGCTTTGAATATGTTCTTAACACTTTTGAGTGCCTATGTACATGGCGCACGATTACAATATGTAGAATTTTTTGGAAAGTTTTACACTGGAGGAGGGCGTTCCTTCAAACCACTAAAAACGGTGGAGAAATACGTCAACATCAATCATAAGAAAAAATAGAAATATTGGAGGAATTTGATACAATGATGGATTATTTGATTACTCAAAATGGTGGAATGGTATTTGCAGTATTAGCGATGGCAACAGCAACGATTTTTTCAGGAATCGGGTCTGCTAAAGGCGTTGGAATGACTGGGGAAGCGGCAGCAGCATTGACGACCAGTCAACCAGAAAAATTCGGACAAGCGTTAATTTTACAATTACTTCCAGGTACCCAAGGATTATACGGCTTCGTTATCGCCTTCTTGATTTTTATCAACTTAGGCAGCGATATGTCTGTCGTTCAAGGATTGAACTTCTTAGGAGCTTCCTTACCGATTGCCTTTACTGGTTTATTCTCAGGGATCGCTCAAGGGAAGGTTGCAGCTGCTGGTATTCAAATTCTAGCGAAAAAACCTGAGCATGCAACGAAAGGGATCATTTTTGCTGCGATGGTTGAAACATATGCCATCTTAGGTTTCGTTATTTCTTTCTTACTGGTCTTAAATGCGTAATAGCCTAGCTTATAAGGAGGAATGACGGTGGATGCGATTGATAAAATCATCACTCAAATAAATGAAACAGCACAACTCGAACGTGCATCATTCGAAGAAATGAAGCGCAAAGAAATCGATCAAAAATTCGAAGTGAAAAAGTGGCAGATCGAAGCAGATTTTCAGAAAGAAAAAGCAAGTAAACTGGAAGAAATTGAACGAAGTTATCGCCAGTTGAGAAACAAGCAAAAAATGCAAGTGAAACAAGAAATCTTAAATGCGAAACAAGAAGTTTTACAGCGTTTATTCACGGAAGCAACGCTTCAGTTAGAAAATGAACCAAAAGAAGAACAACTTGCGTTGATGAAGCAAATGATCCAAACATTACCGATCAATGGCACAGCTCGCTTGATCCCAGGAGAAAAATCAGCGGATATCTTAACACCTGCGGTCATCGCTGAATGGAATGAAGAACTTCCTTTTGAATTAATCCGGGAAGACTTTACTGAAAAAGCACAAGCAGGGTTGATCATTGATGATGCTGGTATCCAATATAACTTTTTGTTTAGTCACTTGATCAAGGAAATTCAAGAGACGATGAGTGCTGAAATTGCCAAAGAATTATTTGACTAAGGAGGGATTGTCAAATGGAGTATCATGAATTAAATCCCTTGATACGTGGTAGAGAATTAGAGTTGATTTCAAAAGACACGTTTGAGCAAATGATCCAAACCGATTCGATCGATTCACTTGGAGAAATCTTACAATCCACGATCTATCAGCCGTATATCTATGACGGCTTTGACAAGGATTTTGAAGCCAATCTCTCTCAGGAACGCAGCAAATTATTCCAGTGGTTGAAAGAATCTGCACCAGAACCAGAAATCGTTTGGATCTATACGATGCGTTACACTTTCCATAATTTGAAAGTATTGACAAAGGCTGAGATCACAGGGCAAAACCTTGATCACCTTTACATCCATGATGGATTTTATTCGCTGGAAGTGTTGAAAGATGCGATTCACACGCAAGTGTCGGTGGAATTGCCAGACAGTCTCATGGATTATATTCGAGAAGTTCATGAATACTGCGAAGAATCGACTATTTTACAAGGGATCGATGTGATTTATGACCGTTGTTTTCTAACCGAGCAACGTCGCTTAGGGGAACAGCTTGGTTACCCTGAACTATTAGAAGAGATCATTGCTTTTATCGATTTAACGAATATCACCACGACAGCAAGAGGGATCTTGCAGCATCGTTCTGCAGGATTTATGACAACAGTTATTTCAAGTTCAGGAAGTATTCCGAAAGACACATTGCTTTCCTTTGTTCGTGGGGAAATGGCATCTTTTACTCAGTTTTTACTGACAACAGATTACAGTGAGCTATTAAAGCAAGTCATCCATGAAGAACAGATTGATTTAGTTAGCTTGGAACAATTGAAAGATGATTATTTAAGTTCTTTTTATCAAGTAGCACAGACACAAGCGTTTGGCCCGTTACCATTACTAGCTTTTTTGAACGCAAAAGAAGTCGAAAGTAAAAATCTGCGCCTTTTGATCATTGGCAAACGAAATCACTTTTCACTGGAACAACTAAAAGAAAGGATGAGACAGGTCTATGACTTATAAAATCGGAGTAGTAGGTGACAAGGATTCTGTCTCGCCTTTTCGATTATTTGGCTTTGATGTACAGCATGGTACGACAAAGACTGAAATAAGAAAAACAATCGATGAGATGGCTAAGAATGAATATGGTGTGATCTATATCACCGAACAATGTGCAAATCTGGTCCCTGAAACGATTGAGCGCTATAAAGGACAATTGACACCTGCGATCATTTTGATTCCTAGTCATCAAGGAACCCTTGGTATCGGTTTAGAAGAGATCCAAAATAGTGTGGAAAAAGCTGTTGGACAAAATATTTTATAATAGGAAAAGGAGATAGTCATTTGCAAATTGGAAAAATCATAAAAGTCTCCGGTCCTCTCGTTATGGCAGAAAATATGTCAGAAGCAAGTATTCAAGACATGTGTTTAGTGGGAGATTTAGGAGTCATCGGCGAAATCATTGAGATGCGTCAAGATGTGGCGTCTATTCAAGTATATGAAGAAACTTCAGGAATTGGTCCCGGAGAACCTGTTCGTTCCACTGGGGAAGCACTATCTGTTGAGCTAGGACCAGGAATCATTTCACAAATGTTTGACGGGATTCAAAGACCACTGGATACATTTATGGAAGTGACTCAAAGTAACTTCTTAGGACGTGGGGTCCAATTACCAGCTTTAGATCATGAGAAACAATGGTGGTTTGAAGCGACAATCGAAGAAGGAACAGAAGTAAGTGCTGGAGACATCATTGGGTACGTGGATGAAACGAAGATCATTCAGCACAAAATCATGGTCCCTAATGGTATCAAAGGAACTGTACAAAAAATTGAATCTGGATCATTTACGATCGATGATCCGATTTGTGTGATCGAAACGGAACAAGGCTTAAAAGAGCTGACGATGATGCAAAAATGGCCAGTACGTCGTGGTCGACCAATCAAAGAAAAATTAAATCCAGATGTACCGATGATCACCGGTCAAAGGGTCATTGACACGTTTTTCCCAGTAACTAAAGGAGGAGCGGCAGCCGTTCCAGGTCCGTTTGGTGCAGGGAAGACAGTTGTGCAACACCAGATTGCTAAGTGGTCGGACGTAGATCTAGTGGTTTACGTTGGTTGTGGGGAACGAGGAAATGAAATGACGGATGTCGTCAATGAATTTCCTGAACTGATCGATCCAAATACAGGCGAGTCTTTGATGGAACGAACTGTGTTGATCGCTAATACATCGAACATGCCAGTAGCTGCTCGAGAAGCTTCTATTTATACGGGAATCACGATTGCCGAGTACTTCCGTGACATGGGGTATGATGTAGCAATCATGGCAGATTCCACTTCTCGTTGGGCAGAAGCACTGCGTGAAATGAGCGGACGTTTAGAAGAAATGCCTGGTGATGAAGGTTATCCCGCTTATCTGGGCTCTCGTCTAGCTGAATACTATGAACGTTCAGGACGTGTCATTGCTCTAGGCTCTGACCAACGTGAGGGCAGTATCACTGCCATCAGTGCGGTTTCTCCTTCTGGTGGAGATATCTCTGAACCAGTGACTCAAAATACCTTACGTGTGGTGAAGGTTTTCTGGGGATTAGATTCTAGTCTTGCTCAAAAAAGACATTTTCCATCGATTAACTGGATCCAAAGTTACTCATTATATTCAACAGAAGTTGGCAGATATATGGATCAAATCTTACAACAGGATTGGTCTGATATGGTAACTGAAGGCATGCGGATCTTGCAAGAAGAAGAACAATTAAATGAAATCGTGCGCTTGGTAGGGATCGATTCGCTTTCTGATAACGATCGCTTGACCCTTGAAGTAGCAAAATCGATTCGAGAAGACTATTTACAACAAAATGCTTTTGATGATGTAGATACGTTTACTTCAAGAGAAAAACAATTCAACATGTTGAAAGTTATTTTGACTTTTGGGAAAGAAGCTCGAAAAGCCTTATCGTTGGGAGCGTACTTCAATGAAATCATGGAAGGTACAGTAGCGGTCAGAGAACGCATTAGTCGGAGCAAGTATATTCCAGAAGAAGAGTTAGCCAAAATTAGTAGTATAAATGAAGAAATCAAAGAAACGATCCAATTGATTGTTTCAGAAGGAGGGATGACCGATGATTAAAGAATATCGTACAATCAAAGAAGTGGTCGGCCCTTTGATGGCAGTCGAAAAAGTTTCGGGAGTCAAATATGAAGAATTGATTGAAGTTCGGATGCAAAACGGCGAGATTCGTCGTGGACAAGTACTAGAAGTCCAAGAAGACAAAGCGATGGTTCAGATCTTTGAAGGAACCAGTGGAATCAATCTAAAAAATTCTTCCGTACGCTTTTTAGGACACCCTTTACAATTAGGAGTATCAGAAGACATGATCGGTCGGGTTTTTGATGGTCTTGGTCGACCAAAGGACAATGGACCTGAAATCTTGCCAGAAAAATATTTAGATATCAATGGCGAAGTAATCAATCCAATTGCCAGAGATTATCCCGATGAATTTATCCAAACAGGGATTTCAGCAATCGATCATTTGAATACATTAGTCCGTGGGCAAAAATTGCCGGTTTTTTCTGGCTCAGGTTTACCACACAAAGAGTTGGCTGCCCAAATTGCTCGCCAAGCAACTGTTTTGGATTCTTCCGATGATTTTGCTGTGGTTTTTGTTGCCATCGGTATTACTTTTGAAGAAGCCGAATTTTTTATGGAAGACTTTAGACAAACAGGTGCGATTGATCGCTCCGTTATGTTTATGAATTTAGCTAATGATCCAGCAATCGAACGAATCGCCACACCAAGAATGGCATTGACGGCCGCTGAATATTTAGCTTATGAAAAAGGCATGCACGTCTTAGTCATCATGACCGATATGACCAACTATGCAGAAGCGCTCAGAGAAATTTCGGCCGCACGTCGAGAAGTTCCTGGCCGTCGTGGTTATCCAGGCTATCTTTACACAAACTTAGCCACCTTATTTGAACGGGCTGGACGGATTAGAGGATTGAAAGGTTCTGTAACTCAAATTCCGATTTTGACGATGCCAGAAGATGATAAGACTCATCCGATTCCCGATTTGACGGGTTATATCACAGAAGGTCAGATCATTTTAACGAGAGAGCTTTATAAGAGTGGGATTCAACCACCGATCGATGTCTTGCCTTCTCTTTCACGGTTGAAGGACAAAGGAACAGGTGCTGGTAAAACGAGAGAAGACCACGCAGCAACGATGAACCAATTGTTTGCCGCCTATGCGCAAGGAAAACAAGCGAAGGAATTAGCTGTCGTTTTAGGTGAATCTGCCTTGTCAGATATTGATAAAATCTATGCAAAATTTGCGGAACGATTTGAAAACGAATATGTCAACCAAGGATTTTACACCAATCGGACAATCACAGAAACGCTTGACTTAGGTTGGGAACTGTTGGCGATGCTTCCAAGAACCGAGTTAAAACGAATCAAGGATGATTTACTGGATAAGTATTTGCCAGAAGGGAAGTGAGTTCCTTATGCGATTAAACGTCAATCCTACGAGAATGGAGCTAACTCGTTTAAAGAAACAATTAACGACAGCGACAAGGGGACACAAACTTTTAAAGGACAAACAAGATGAATTGATGCGTCAATTTATTTTACTGATCCGTAAAAATAATGAGTTACGCCAAGCAATAGAAAAAGAAACCCAAACAGCAATGAAAGATTTTGTCTTAGCAAAGTCAACAGTCGAAGAAGCTTTTATTGACGAACTTTTGGCATTACCAGCGGAAAACGTCTCACTTTCTGTAGTTGAGAAAAATATTATGAGTGTCAAAGTTCCCCTCATGAATTTTCAATACGATGAAACATTGAATGAGACACCATTAGAGTATGGCTATCTTCATTCTAATGCAGAGTTGGATCGTTCGATCGATGGTTTTACGCAGCTCTTACCAAAGCTTTTGAAGCTGGCAGAAGTTGAAAAAACATGTCAACTTATGGCTGAAGAGATCGAGAAAACCAGAAGAAGGGTCAATGCGTTGGAATATATGACGATTCCTCAATTGGAAGAAACGATTTATTATATTAAAATGAAGCTGGAAGAAAACGAACGAGCAGAAGTAACTCGCCTGATCAAAGTGAAAAATATGGGAACAGAAGAGTAAGGCTGATCCAATTCAGCATTCTAATGGCTTTTTTCATGATCAGAACAAATCGAATTTAGCGTAAGAAGAAAAAGTAGTCATTTATTTTTCTTCTTGCGCTCGTTTGCTTATAATGGAAAGAGGTCGTGAAAGAAGCGGTCAGCTCCGAGCGAATAAGAGAGGATTTTTTAAAATAGCTTCTCCTATTTTAGAAAATCATCGCTTATTGCCGAGTAGTTGCTTCACGCCAATGATTCATTTTGTACCTATTTATGATTGCAGAACAAAATGTCGTTCTGAGATCTTAGATAAAAATTAAGCATAAGGAATGACTATCATGAAAAAAAGAGTAAGAAAACGATTATCACCTGTCCAGCTAATTGCTGCTGGTTTTTTTATCTTGATCCTGTTTGGAGGTAGCTTACTGACGTTACCATTTTTTAGCCGCAGCGGAGAAAGCACCCATTTTATTGATGCCTTATTCACTGCAACCTCAGCTGTTTGTGTGACTGGTTTGACGACACTGAATACTGCGGAGCATTGGAATAGTGCAGGACAGTTTTTGATCATGACCTTGATTGAAATCGGTGGGTTAGGCTTTATGATGATCCCGATCCTCTTTTTTGCTATTGCGAAGAAAAAAATCAGTTTTAGTATGCGGATTGTGCTAAAGGAAGCCTTAAACCTTGAAGAGATGTCGGGTGTAATTAAGTTAATGATCTATATCTTAAAATTTGCGGTGGTGATCCAAGTAATCGGGGCGGTTGCTTTGAGTGTAGTTTTTATTCCTGAATTTGGTTGGGCTAAAGGAATCTGGTTTAGTATCTTTCATGCCGTTTCTAGTTTTTGTAATGCAGGATTTGATTTATTAGGAGACAGTTTACTCGCGGATCAAACAAATGTTTACCTGATCATGGTCGTTTCAGCGTTGATCATTGCAGGTGGATTAGGTTTTATTGTCTGGCGTGATATTCTAAGTTATCATCGGGTCAAAAAAATCACACTACATTCAAAAGTCGCCTTATCTGTAACTGCACTCTTATTAATTGGTGGATTTATTTTATTTCTCATCACTGAAAGAAATGGACTGACTTTAGTTAAAGGTACGTTTACAGAAAGATTAGCGAATACATTTTTTATGAGTGTGACACCAAGAACAGCAGGCTATTACTCTATTGATTATTTACAAATGAGTCATGCAGGATTGATTTTAACGATGTTTTTGATGTACATCGGAGGAACTTCTGGTTCGACAGCTGGAGGACTGAAAACTACGACATTAGGAATTTTATTGATCCAAATGCATGCCATGTTTAAAGGAAAGACACGAGCAGAAGCCTTCGGTCGAACCATTCGCCAAGCAGCCGTGCTACGTGCATTGACTCTTTTCTTTGTAACTCTCTCTTTATGTGTTGTTGCGATCATGGTCCTATCTGTGACGGAGACGATTCCTAAAACGTCAGGAATCGAATATATTGCGTTTGAAGTCTTTTCCGCTTTTGGGACAGTTGGATTGACGATGGGGTTGACCCCGGATTTGACATTGATCGGAAAACTAGTCATTATTTCTTTGATGTATATCGGTCGAGTAGGAATCATGACAGTCGTTTTTTCACTACTAGTAAAAGCGAACAGGGCAGAAGCCAATTACAAATACCCAGAAGAAAGCATTATGCTTGGGTAGTTGTGAAGGTATCGGGGAGTTTCGATGATAATAAAAAAGAAACGCTCAAAACAAGAGAAGCTGTTTTGAGCGTTTTTTTCACAACCTTATCCCCGAATAACTTCGATTTTATATCCGTCAGGGTCAACAACGAAATAATAAGAAGGAGCTGTTCCTGGAAGTCCTTTTAGGTCTGTCACATTGAATCCTTCTGCTTGGTGTTTTTCGTGAAGTGCTTCTAAATCATCCGCAGCAATAGCAATGTGTCCATAGCCATTCCCTAGATCATAGCCTTCATGATCATAGTTATAAGTTAATTCTAATTCGTAGTCATCTCCTGGTAAAGTTAAATAAACAAGGGTGAATTTGTTTTCTGGAAAATCACGGCGACGACTTTCTTCAAAGCCAAACGCTTTTTGGTAAAATTCTAATGAAGCGTCAAGATCTTTCACTCGAACGCAAGTATGAGCCATTTTCATAAATAACTACTTCCTTTCCTTTTTTTTCATCATAACAAAAAAAGAAAGAGCAATAGAAGATTTGCGCTTGTTTATGAGAAAACTCTCATGTAAAATAAAAAGTAAATAAGCTTAAGGTGGACAAAATGATGGATAAACCAGTATTTGGTGAAAAAGAAGCAGGGGTCCAGTATTCCCCCCGATATGCTGCCTATATCATCGTGGAAGAAAAGAACAAACTAGCTTTGATTGAAGCTCCAAATGGTGCTTATTTTTTACCTGGTGGAGAGATTGAAGCGATGGAAACAAAAGAAGCAGCTCTTAAGAGAGAACTCCTTGAGGAAATGGGGATCGTCGCAGAAATTGCGACTTATCTAGGGGAAGCGGATGAGTATTTTTATTCCAATTACCGTCAGACCTATTACTATAACCCAGGATACTTTTACGTGGCAAACGGCTGGCAACAAATGGCAGAACCAACTGAAAAGACGAATACCATTTGGTGGGTCACGCCACAAGAAGCCATTGAAAAATTAAAACGAGGTAGCCACAAGTGGGCGGTTGAAAAATGGTTATTGAACAATTAAAACAATTAAATCAAGAAAAAATCCAAAACCAGCGTACAGTCAGTGACGAACTGGTTTTGGATTTTTATTTAGTAGCAAATGTTATTTTTATTATGATAAAACATACGTTTTAATTGCTTCTGCCACACCATGTTCTTCATTTGTTTTAGTGACCACGTTGGCAGCTTCTTTAACTAGCGGAACAGCATTACCCATCGCAACGCCTAAGCCAGCATATTCAATCATCGATAAGTCATTTTCGTTGTCACCAATCGCCATGATCTCATCCTGATCGATTCCAAGATGTTGCGCTAAGTTCGCAACGGCTGCGCCTTTACTTGCTTCTTTGTTTAATACTTCAAAGTAATAAGGCGCACTTTTCACTGTCGTGTATTTTTCACGGAATGTTTGGGGCAAACGAGCAATCGCAGCATCTAAGATATCAGGTTCGTCGATCATCATCATTTTAACCAAATTGATATCTGGTGTCATTTCTTCAGGTGTGCGATATTTCAACGGCATATGAACTAAGCTGGCTTCATGGATCGTATACGCACTGATATCACGATTAGAGGTGTAAATCGCCTGATCATCAATGGAGTGTAGATGACTGCCAACTCGACGAGCCATCACTTCGATTTCTAAATAATCTTCATGTGTCAAACCATGACGTGCGATGATTTTTCCTGATTTTGTTTGTTGGACAAGTGCGCCATTGTAGGTGATCACGTAGTCATTTTCTTGGAATAAATCGAGTTCATTCAACTGTTCCTGGACACCAGGCAACGGTCTGCCGGTACACAAGACGATAGCTACTCCTTTAGCGACAGCCTGAGCAATCGCTTCTTTGACGTCTGCTGTAATTTCTCTTTTCTCATTTAATAAGGTTCCATCGATGTCGATGGCGACTAACTTGATAGACATAATTTCCTCCAGTGATCGTGTGTTTTAGTTTGTTTGGGTAATCAGTGAACCATTGCGGATATGGCTTGCAAATTCTTGATAGGTTTCGTCAAATAGATCGTAGTGATTTCTTAAAGACGGATCAACCATTTCTTTTGGAAAGAAAAATCGTTCATCTCCTTGTTCTTGTCCAGCAAGAGCAGCCACAAGTTGGCTCACCTCTGATAATTCTACCAAAGTTCCATCATTTCGCAAGATTTCGATTTGTGTTCGATGGCGTCCTTCTTCGGGGCGATAAAAATCATAAGGCAAATCATAACTGGAATTGATGGCAGTATAGTAGACAGGATTGTAGCCAACTTTTTCCACAAGAGCAGTCATTTCCTTGATCAAGGAAGAAGAGCGATCCCCAGAAAAAGTTGCCGATTTTAACGGTTTACGGTATAAGAAACGTTTAGCTAAATCACTTAAGATTGGATCAGAAAATTCCGTCCATTGGGTAAAATAAGTTCCTAAAACGCCATCGTCTAATTTTAAATACTCTTCCAGTGTAAAGTTTTCGTCAAGAAACGGTAAGAGTAGTTGAGAATGGGATTCAAACACATTGGGATCTTCTCGATACAACTCATGCGCCCGATGTAACAAGTGTTCTAAAATTACTTCCATGCCACGAGACACAGGGTGGAAATAAACTTGAACGTACATTTGATAGCGACTCACAATATAATCTTCGACTGCGTGCATCCCATTCATCGAAAAGGCGATCCCGCCTTTATAGGGACGAATGACACGTAAAATTCGTGTTAAATCAAACGTACCGTATTCTGTCCCAGTGTAATAGGCATCTCGCAACAAGTAATCCATTCGATCAGCATCGATCTGACTCGAAATCATTTGGACGACTTGGGGATTAGGATACGTTTTTTGGATCACACTGGCAACTTTTTCTGGAAATCCTTCTTCCACACGATTCAAAATTTGATAAACTTCCGTTTCAGGAGAAGTAATGATTTCTACAGTGATCGCTTCATGATTCGTATGGAAAATATGTTCAAATGTATGAGAATAAGGACCGTGACCAACATCGTGAAGCAATGCTGCGCACAACGTAACCAAACGTTCTCGATCATCCCAGCCGTCAGCGCCAATTTTTTCTTGAGGGAAATTGCGGGAAAAGATATCACAGATCCGTCTTGAAATTTCATAGACCCCTAATGAATGAGTGAACCGACTATGTTCAGCGCCGTGAAAAGTAAAGGAAGAAGTGCCTAACTGTTTGATACGGCGCAATCGTTGGACTTCTTTTGAATTGATCAAGTCTAAAATGACTTGGTGTTGGACATGGATATAGTTATGGACCGGGTCACGAAAGACCTTTTCGATCGGTAATAATTGATATTTATAAGGAATAGTCATCAGCAAGCTCCTTTAATTTATTTCGTTCTTCCATTCGATTGATTTGATCCGTCCACTGTTCAGAAGTGACATGTGCCTCTTTCCAACATAGCGCATCAACTGAACGACTCTCTCCATAGAGTTGTGTGAGTGCCAATTGGAATTGTTGTTTTACATCCTCAATGGTTAAAGGCGTTTCAAGTAAATCAGCTAAGGTTGCCATACTTTCAGGAACGACCGCCGGGTAACCATTCGTGCCGAAACCCTCTTTCAGCGCTTCTTGATAGAATCGTTTCATCGCTTGACCTCTGGTTTGTTGTGCGCCATTGACACTAACATACATCATCACAGAAATCCCGTTTTTTATGCGACGTTGGGCGATCCCCGCAAACTTTTTACCGTTGATACTCAGGTCATACGTACCAGGACAATAAGAATGAGTCACTTCAAAAGCTTCGATTGATACGGTTGGAAAAGCCAGACGAGTCAATGTGAGCATTTTTTCATAGGCAGCATCAATCGATATCTTATCCTGTTCGTTTTGAGGGAAAATCAATGAGATATTTAAAACCCCTTGATCAGAAATGATCCCTAATCCACCAGCGTTACGAACGATTGGCTGATAGCCTGCTTTTCTTAGCTCCTGAATGCCTTCATGGAAGTAGGGCGTTCGAGTATCTTTCATTCCTAAGATCACCGTTTGTTCATATTGCCAAAAATGGAGAAAGTTTTGGTTGTTTTTTTTTGAATACTCGGTTAAGATATCCGTCAGAGCAAAAGGGGTAAAATCATTTTTTTGATAAATTTTTTGATCCAAAATAATTGTTGGATTCATTACATTCGCTCCTTTATATAATTAATCATCGATTGACATTCCAATGATTCACGTTTGTCATCGTTTCATGGGAGTTTCTCTCATTATTATACTATACTCTAATATACTCTAAAAAAAGAATTTATTGAGTCTGGGACAAAACTTGGCTCAGTCTCTTCTGGTAGCTCTAAAAACGAATAAACGGTGTTCAAGCATCAGCTCCTTGAAATAAGCCTGAATTTTTCAAAATATGAGAAGCTATTTTAAAAAATTCTTTCTTATTGTCATCGGAGCTCCCCGGTGCTTTCACAACCTCTTCGATGACGAGTTGTTTGACAAATAGACGAAAACTAGGAACAATGTACCTATATGAAGTAAAGGAGAAGGTAAAATGGCACAATCGCAAGGAACACCCATTTCAATCAAATTACGGACGAAAGTCATGCAAAATGGGGAACATCAAGACTTTTTCTTTGATCTGAAAGGTCAAATGGTCAAAATTGGGGATACGTTATACATACGATACCAGGAAATTCAGGAAAATACAGCAGAAGAAATCCCTGTAACGATCAAATTGATGCCCGATGGACAGGTTCAATTGATTCGTGCGGGAGAAACACGGATGCGACTAAAATTCGGGTATCGTGAACGTTTGGAAACAACGTATCGGACACCTTATGGCATGCTTCAAATTGAAACGTATACCAAAGAATTACATGTTAGTTTGAAAGACCGACCAACCGCTGGGAAAGTAATGATTGAATACGACTTGCTAATGGGACCAGAAAAATTAGGGGAATATTATTTAACTTTAGATTTTACTGCTTAAATCGCAAAGAAACGTTTGATTTTTTACGTATGATTTTGTATGATAAGGAGTAGACTGTGAAAGGACGTGTCCTGATTGGAAATTAGTGTATTTGAAGGTGCAAACAAAAACGAATTATCAATGATCGAAGTAGCACATGCGATCTTAGAACAACGTGGCGATGTGATGGATTTTTCTGATTTAGCCAACCAAATCCAAACCTATCTTGGAAAATCAGACAGTGAGATTCGTGATTCACTGGCACAATTTTATACTGACTTAAATATTGATGGTAGCTTTATTTCATTAGGTGACAATCGTTGGGGCTTGCGTTCATGGTATGCGATCGATTCGATCGATGAAGAAGTAAACCATGGAATTGACGAAGAAGATGAAGATACACCTCGTCGACGCAAACGTAAAAAAGTCAATGCCTTTATCAACGATGATGAAGATGCGATCGATTATAATGATGATGACCCAGAAGATACTGACTTGTCTGACGAAGATGACGATGATCTTTTTGAAGATGATGATGACGATGATGAAGAAATCGCTGCTTATAACTCTGACTTGCAAGAAATCGGTGCAGACGACACAAGTGACGATGAAGAAGAATTACCAGGCAACATCGAAGAAGATCTAAGCATCATTGAAGATGACGATGAAGACGAAGACTACAAGGACGAAGAGTTCACCGAAGAATAGACTTTCGGCTTCATAGCTGCAGATCCCCCAATAAGGGATCTGCAGTTTTTTTGTATTGATTTTTTACATAAATAAAAAAATAATTGAAACTTTTTGGTTTGTTTGATCGTCATAGTAAGTGAGAGGGAAAGGAGATGGGTCCGATTTTTAATCGTTACAAGAAAAAGAAGCAAATCGAAAAATCAAAGAATTTATTAAGTGAATTGATCCAAGAGGAATATGAGAAAATGTTTCGGATCACAATGAATTATGTTCATAACAAAGAAGAAGCATTGGACGTAATGCAAGACAGTTTTCATAAAGCGTTAGCTGCTATTGAACAAGGGAAAGAGATTGAACGATTTTCAGCTTGGTTTTATCGTATTTTGATACGAACAGCGATCGATGCTTGGCGTAAGCAAAAACGAAATCAATCGGAAACATTGGGAAGAAGAAACGATTCAACTCGCTCACACAACGGACGATTCATTGACTGATTTACATGGAATCATTGAAGGAATTGATAGCCCCGAAAAGGAAATTTTGATTTTACATTTTTTTGAAGTCTTTCGTTTAAAAGAAATTGCAGAGATTCTTGATTTGAATGAAAACACCGTCAAAACCAAAATGTATCGTACGTTAAATCAGCTAAGAAAAATCTTACAGTAAAAATCACAATAAAGGAGAGAAAGACGGATGTATTCAGCTCAGAAGGAACTAGAACAACTGAAACAAGTCTATCAACAACAAGAAATCCCTCATGGTATCAAAAATGAGATGATCAAGCGCTACTCACTAGAAGAACAAAGGTTTAACCAGCGAGTGAAACGAAAAAAACAAGTGAAAGGACTTATTCTATCTTTTGCTATTATTGCGATGATGTTCAGCAGTATTTTTTTTAACAATCAAATTCGTAGTTTTGCTGAAGATTTACCCTTGATTGGCCCAGTCGTGAAATTAATTTTAGGGAAAACACTGTCTGATGAAACAATCGAGATCCGAGTGCCGCAAATCAGTACAAAAGATAAAGAAAATAGTCAGACGATTGCTGGACTGAACAAAAAGTACTTTCGTGAAGGACAAGAAAACTTTGAAAAAGCAAAAGTACAGTACCAAGACTTTAAAACAAATCATTTTCAAGTTACGGGAGATTATCAGAAACTGTTGGATGATCCGCGTTTTTTAGTGATTGAACGAAAGATGACACAAACTGCCGCAGACAGCTATACGGAAAAGCGTTATGATACGATTGATAAAAAAAGCGGAGTAGTCCTATCTTTACCACTTTTATTCAAAGATGATCAGTATCTTTCCGTTTTGACAAATGAAGTCAAAGAGCAAATGCAAAAAAATAGCAAAGAAAACCCTGATCAGTATTATTGGACAGATGATGATTTTAAAGATGGACTAATCAAAAAAACGCCATTAGTTACTAAAGACACATCTTTTTATATCAATAAAAATCACGAGCTAGTCTTAGTTTACGATCAATTTTCGATCGCACCTGGCTATATGGGCACACCAACCTTTGTGATACCTAAAGAAGTGACACGTTCACTTTTAGCTTCTCCAGATTACTTAAATGAGTAAGCTCAACCTAAAAAATAAATAACTGATCCTTTGCGCTATCATAAGAGTTGATTTGATTTTGGAAAAATACTTCAAATAGTTCAATTATACATGGTTATAATATATACAAAATGTCTAGGACAGCCATTGTTGGATAAATAGCTGTTTAAGAGAGATTGAGACAAAAGTATTTCGCATCAAGAAATAAGAAGGAATTTCCGAAAATTGACAAAAAACGCAAACACTGGTTTTTGCTGTTGATTGTTACCTACTTGGTGCTTCACAAATTTTTGGTCAATTTCGACAAATTTTTTGAAGATGCTACTTTTTTCTCACCGTGAACAAGAGGTCAGCTCTTTGAACATCATTTATTCGTTTTTAGAGATACTAGAAGAGACTGAAGCAAGTTTTGTTTCAGTCCCTTTTATTTTAGAGAACTATCCAAATTTCGTCCTAGAATTTTTTGTGCAAATATCGTAAATGATGTGAAAGTATATACTTTTTAGTATATACTCAGACTGTAGACAAACTCCTAAATTGGGAGTGTTGTTTGCAGCTTTTTTGT